>Ga0268386_10003890_pt1 | contig 10951 bp, 9 predicted proteins | sample RVTome_15_FD_200260 | JGI IMG/M metagenome (GOLD analysis project Ga0268386, IMG submission 200260) | Soil microbial communities from uranium-contaminated site in the Upper Colorado River Basin, Wyoming, United States - RVT150D86... ... | reverse complement strand
CGCGATCGGCGCGCTGCTCCCGGTCGGTCATGTGGCCTCGCAAGAGGCCCGGGTGGAGGCGGCTCCTCGCACGATCTGGTCGCTGATGACGAACCCCGACGCGTTCCCCGCCTGGCGCAAGGACGTACGCCGCGTGGAGCGCCTGCCCGCGCATGACGGGCAGGAAACGTGGGCCGAGGAAACATCATCCGGGCGGATCACGTTTGCTGTCGAACGGAGCGAGAGCGAGCGGCTCCTCGTCGTGCGGATTGCCGATCCGGATCTTCCTTTTGGAGGGAGCTGGACCTACGAGCTGGTGCCTGACGGCGCGGCCACGCTCGTGAAGATCACCGAACGGGGAGAGGTCTACAATCCGCTCTTCCGATTCATCGCCCGATTCGTGATCGGCCATCACGGAACGATGACCGCCTACCTCGAGGCGTTGAAAAAGAAGGCAGCCGCGGGAGAGCAGCGCCATGGGGTATGACGCCGCGTGTACGCTCCGGCTCGAGGGCACGACTGCCCGAGGTACCGCGTGGCTGGAGCACAAGGACCTGGTGTTCCGTGGACCCCGCCGCTTGAGCATCCCGCTGGCGAGCATTACGTCGGCCACCGCGCGCGGCGGCGTACTGCACGTGCGCTATGGCGGCAGATCCGCGGAGTTCGAGATTGGCGAATCCGCAGCGAAATGGGCGGCGCGAATTACGAATCCGCCATCACGATTGGACAAACTCGGCGTGAAGGCCGGTATGCGCGTGCTGGTGCTCGGCGTGGGCGACCGGTCGTTCGAGGCAGAGCTTGGCGGCCGTGCCGTGGACGTCGTGCCGGGCCTTTCGCGCGGAGCCGGGGGGCTGGACGCGATCTTCTTCGCAGCCGACAATCGTAAGGCGCTCGAGCGGCTTCCCCGGTTGAAGGCGGCCATCCAGCCGGCGGGCGCGGTCTGGGTTGTCCGACCGAAAGGTCAGAAGACCATTACGGAAGCGGAGACCATGGCCGCCGGAAAGCGGGCCGGCCTGGTGGACGTGAAGGTTGTCAGTTTTTCGGAGACGCACACCGCCGAAAAATTCGTCATCCCGCTGGCCCGCAGGAAACCGGCACACGGATGAGGCGGTTCGGCACAAGGCGTGCGACACTCTACCGCTATGGCTGAATTCAGCGAACGTCTCTTGCACGAGCTCGTTGATGCGGTCAAGGACCTCCTGCGCCGGGAGCAGTCGGAGCGGCTCCGGGACGTCTATCTGGTCGGCGACATCGACAAGGACAGCGCGCGCACGGTGATCGAGCGCCTCCGCGAGCTGGCGAGCGACAGCCGCAAGCCGATCCGGCTCTATGTCAACAGCGCCGGCGGGAACGTCACCGACGGCCTGGCGCTGCACGACGCGATTCGCCAGCTCGTGATCGAGGGCTATCAGATCACGATCGTCGTGCAGGGCATGGCGTACTCGATGGGATCGATCGTGCTGCAGGCGGCCAGCGACGGCTGCCGGCAGGCGCTTCCGCATTCGTGGATCATGATTCACGAACCGGCGAAGTGGGCGGGTTGGCAGTCGACCACGGCGGCGGCCCAGCACCTCGATCGTCTCAAGCAGATGCAGGCGCAGATTTACCGCATCCTCGCGGAACGATCCGGCAAGACCTTGAAGCAGATCATCCGGGACACGAAGCGCACGGACTTCTACCTCGACGCGGCGAGCGCCAAGGAATATGGACTGATCGACGACGTCCTGGGCGCTGCCGGCGCGGTTGACAGCTCGTCTGCGGCGAGCGCGCGCAAGGCCGCGACGGTGGCGGAGATGCCGCCCGCGCCCGGCTTCGAGCGTGCGCCCGCAGCGAGCGAAGCCGGCCCGGCAACGCCCGATCCGCAGCGGACCCAGCCGTTTCACACCTCAGGCGGCGACGCATCCTGACAGGGCGGCCGACACCTGGACCGTCGCGCCGTGGCATGCGCGTTGCGAGCCACGTCCATGGAGGGCCGCGCCTGCGCGGCGTCAGCATGGATCCAACACGATGCCCACGTCGTATGCGTATCCTTTTTCTGCAGTGAGCGCACCGGCGCGCTTCGCCGTCGCGCTGGCCGCCGTCGCCATCGTGTTCCTGACCGATCGCGCCTTCGACCCCTTCGTTGACGACAGCAGCCTCTTCCTGTTGCTGAGTCTGTCGGTCACGGGATCCGCCTGGGCCGTTGGCAGCGGCCCGGCCCTGGCGGCGACGATCGCGGGCGCGCTGATCGCGTTCGCGACTCAACCGGCTGGCGCGGCATCGGTGGACGCGCGGCTCGCGTTGTTCATTGCGCACGGCCTTGTCCTGACCGCGATTCTGGCGGAACTCCGCCGTGTGCGCCGGACTGCAGAGCAAGAGGCGGACGTCGCGGAGGCCGCAACCCGCGAAGCCGAGTCGGCAAGCCGCGCCAAGGACGAATTCCTGGCAACCGTCTCCCACGAGCTGCGCACGCCGCTCAACGCGGTGCTCGGCTGGGTGCACCTGCTTCGAACGGGCAAGCTGGACCCCGCCACCGCGGCGAGAGGGCTCGAGTCGATCGAGCGGAACGCCAGGCTCCAATCCGAGCTGACCGGGAATCTTCTCGACATCTCGCGGGCGCTCACGGGGACGCTCCACATCGAGGCCGGGGCCGTCGCGCTCGACGAAATCGTCCGCCAGGTTGCCGTGTGCGCCCGACCAGCCGCGGATGCGCGCGGGGTCCACATCGCGACCGAGATTCCGGACGGGGCGGTCGCGGTCCTGGGAGACTGGAGCCGCCTTCGCCAGGTCCTTTGGCACCTGCTGGCCAATGCCCTCAAGTTCACACCGCGCGGAGGGACTATCGACATCGTGCTCCGCAGCGAAGGGCACGAGGGCGTGCTGCAGGTCCTCGACAGCGGGCCGGGGATCGATCCGGAATTCCTGCCAAGAGTCTTCCATCGCTTTACGCAGCAGGACGCCTCAACGACGCGGTCGGCCGGCGGGCTGGGTGTCGGACTGGCCCTCGTCCGCGATCTCGTCGAGCTCCACGGCGGCACCATCTCCGTCGCGAATCGCCAGGGAAACGGCGCGGCCTTCACGATTCGCGTGCCACTGCAGCCCGCAGCCACGCTCGCGACGTCGCAGGCCGAGCGCGACGCACGCTGGACCGCCGGGGCGCCGCCGCTCGACGGCATTCGGGTGCTCGTCCTCGACGATGACTCCGAAGGGCGCGAGCTGGTGCGGACGGTCCTGCAGCATCGCGGGGCCGCGGTGCGGACGACCGAATCCATCGGCGAGGCGCTCGAGGCGCTCGAGATCTGGCGGCCTGACGTGCTCGTCAGCAACGGCGCCTCCACGCAGGGCGAGGCGTATTCGGTGATCGGAAAGGTGCCTTCTCTCGAGTCCCATCGCGGCGGACGCATCCCGGCGGCGGCGCTGACCCACGCCGCGCGCACCGATGAGCACTTGCGCGGACTGCTTGCGGCCTCGCTGTCCGATGTCCCGAAACCCCTCGACCCCGCGCTCCTCACCTCGGAGATCGCGCGCCTGACCGGCCGCGAGCGCCGCCGTGTCGCGCGCTGACGCTCGAGCGCCGACACGCCGGCGGCTGAGCGGCGGCGTGGAGCTGCTCCCCGACGGCGCCGCGGAGGCGCGCGTGTGGGCGCCTGCGTGCCGGACCGTGGACGTCCTGATGAGTGCTCGCGGCGGGGATCGAACGAAGGTCCCGCTCGAACGCGACGCCAACGGCTTCTTCACGGGCCTCCTTCCCGGCGTCGTCGCGGGCCGTCGCTATCAACTGCTGCTGGACGGCGAGCGCGCACGGCCCGATCCGGTGTCGCGCTATCAGCCGGACGGTCCCCACGGCCCTTCCGAGATCGTCGATCCCGCAGCATTCGGGTGGACCGACGCGGCGTGGTCCGGCATCGCCCCGGACCGGCAGGTGATCTACGAGATGCACGTCGGGACGTTCACGCCCGAGGGCACCTGGGTGTCGGCCGCGAAGGAGCTTCCCGAGCTTGCGCGCCTCGGCATCACGGTCATCGAGATGATGCCTGTCGCGGATTTCGCCGGGCGGTTCGGCTGGGGCTACGACGGCGTCAATTTGTACGCGCCGACGAGGCTTTACGGCGGTCCGGACGACCTGCGGGCGTTCGTCGATCGCGCGCACGCGCTCGGCCTGGGCGTGATTCTGGACGTGGTGTACAACCACCTGGGACCCGATGGGAATTACCTCGCAGACTTCTCGCCGGACTACTTCACCGATCGGTACGAGAACGACTGGGGCCAGGCGATCAACTTCGAGGGGCCGCGTCCCGCCCGGGACTTCTTCGTGGAGAACGCGGCTTACTGGATCGACGAGTTTCATTTCGACGGCCTGCGCCTCGACGCCACGCAGGATCTGCACGACGCCTCGCCGGCGCACGTCATCGCCGAGATCGTTTCGCGCGCCCGCCAGGCCGCCGGCGCGCGCCGAATCTACCTCGTGGCGGAGAACGAATCGCAGGAGACGCGCCACGTCCGCGATTCCCGGGAAGGCGGGTACGGCGTCGACGCGCTCTGGAACGACGACTATCACCATAACGCCGTCGTGGCGCTCACGGGCCGGCGCGAGGCCTACTATCTCGACTACACCGGCTCTCCCCAGGAGTTCATCTCGAGCGCGAGGTTCGGATTTCTCTACCAGGGGCAATGGTATGCGTGGCAGAAGAAGCGGCGGGGATCGCCGTCGCTCGATCTGCCGGCACACGCATTCGTCAGCTACCTGGAGAACCACGATCAGGTCGCGAACACGGCCTTCGGGCGTCGGCTCCACCAGGTGGCTTCGCCCGGCAAATACCGTGCGCTCACCGCCCTGACGCTGCTCGGACCGGCGACGCCGATGCTGTTTCAGGGTCAGGAATTCGGCTCTTCAGCGCCGTTCCTGTATTTCTGCGATCATCGTCGCGACCTCCGGGATTCGATTCGCCGCGGCCGCCGCGATTTCCTGAAGCAGTTTCCGAGCATGCTGGATTCGGAGGTGCAGGCCGCGCTGCCCACGCCCGACGACGAGGAGACGTTTCGCCGCTGCAGACTCGATCTGACCGAGCGGGAGTCGCACGCGGAGACGTACCGTCTGCACCGGGATCTCCTCGCGCTCAGGCGTTCGGACCCGACTTTGTCGGGTGCGGGATCGCGCGGGCTCGACGGGGCGGTGCTCACGGCGGAGGCGTTCGTGCTCAGGTATCGCGGCGAGAAGGGAAATGATCGCCTGCTCATCGTGAACCTCGGCCCTGACGTCCATCTCACTCCGGTGCCCGAACCGCTGCTCGCCCCTCCCGCGGGCATGCGATGGTCGCTCCAGTGGAGCAGCGAGGCTGTCGCCTACGGCGGGCTCGGGCGAGCGGGGCTGCGGCCGCATCCGGCGTGGCACGTGCCTGGAGAAGCGGCAGTGCTCCTGCGGCCTGAAGCCGATGATTTGGAAGAAACCGGGGACCGCGATGAGTGAGCTGACGCGGCGGATACTCCATCCGAAGGACCCGGCGCCGCCGTTTCCCCGCCGGGAGTGGCTCGTCACCAACGGGCTTGGCGGCTACGCGGCATCGACGGTTGCCGGCGTGGTCACACGGAGATATCACGGGCTGCTGGTGGCCGCCCTTCCGGCGCCGTTCGGCCGCTACCTGATGCTCAATCATCTGCTCGAACGTGTGCGCCTGCCCGACAGGGGCGTCTTGTGGCTGGGTGACGAAGACGAAGTCGCGGGTCCCAACTCCGCCGATCGGCGCGACCATCTGATCGAGTTCAGGCTCGAGCTGGGCCTGCCGGTCTGGGTCTACGCCCTCGAGGGTGCGACGATTGAAAAGCGGATTCTGATGCCCTCGGGGCAGAACACGGTGCACATCTCCTACCGGCTGATTGACGGAGACGGGCCGCTGCGGCTGTCGCTCCGGCCATCCGTGCAGTTCCGTCCATACGAGGCGCCCGTGGGGGAATTGCCGCCAGGAGAGTACAGGCTGACAGCGGCCGGCCATCGATACGAGCTGTCCTGCGGCCAGGAGCTGCCAATCCTGCGCCTCGCGCTGGAGGGTGCGCATGGGGCGCTGACGCTGGACGAGAAAGGCGTCAACGCGGTTCCGTATGAAATGGAGCGCGCGCGTGGGTACGAGTACGCCGGCGCCTTGTGGAGTCCGGGGTACTTCCGCGCGGATCTCGTGCCGGAGCAGGACGTGACGCTGATTGCGTCCACGGAATCGTGGGACACCATCGGCACGCTCACCCCGGAGGCCGCGGCCCGTTCGGAACGCGAGCGCCGCCGGAAGCTGCTGGTGATGGCCGGGGAAGTGGCCGAGGATCAGCTCGCGGCGGAGCTGGTGCTGGCCGCCGACCAGTTCGTGATTTCGCCGGCGGGCCGCGCGGAGGAAGCCGCGCGCGCGCGCGCGATCGGCGACGAGGTGCGCACCGTGATCGCCGGCTATCACTGGTTCACGGACTGGGGCCGGGACACGATGATCAGCCTCGAAGGGCTCACGCTGTGCACGCGGCGCCATCGCGAAGCGGCGTCCATCCTGCGCACGTTCGCCCATTACGTCCGCGATGGGCTGATCCCGAACATGTTTCCGGATGGCTCGCGCGAGGGTCTGTATCACACCGCGGACGCCACCCTGTGGTTCTTTCACGCGCTGCAGCGCTACGTCGCCACAACCGGGGACATGGAGACGCTCCGCGTCCTGCTGCCGACGATGATCGAGATCGTGGAGCACCATCTGCGCGGGACGCGCTTCGGCATCGGCACCGATCCCGCCGATGGCCTGCTGCGCCAGGGCGCAGACGGGTACCAGCTCACCTGGATGGACGCGAAGGTGGACGACTGGGTCGTGACGCCGCGGCGCGGAAAGGCAGTCGAGATCAACGCGCTCTGGTACAACGCGCTGCGCCTGCTCGAGGGCTGGATGCGAAGGCACGGTGGATCGACGAGCGTCGATCCGGGCCGCGAAGCCGACCGGGTCCGGACCTCTTTCAACCAGCGGTTCTGGTACGAGCCGGGTGGGTTCCTGTTCGACGTCGTGGACGGTGAGGCGGGCGACGATGCGGCCTGCCGCCCCAACCAGGTGCTCGCCATCGCGCTCGATCATCCCGTGCTGGACCGGTCGCGCTGGGCTTCGGTGATGACCGTCGTCGAGAGGCAGTTGGTGACGCCCGTGGGGCTGCGGTCGCTCGCCCCGGGGCACCCCGACTACAAGTCGACCTACTACGGGGATCTGCGCGCCCGCGATGCGGCGTATCACCAGGGCACCGTGTGGGCATGGCTCATCGGCCCGTATGCCGACGCCTGGCTGAAGCTGCACCCGGGCGAGTACGAGCGCGCGCGGGAGCTGCTCCACGGCTTCGAAGCTCACCTGGATCAGGCGTGCGTGGGATCGATTAGCGAGATCTTCGACGCCGAGCGTCCCTACGTGCCGCGCGGGTGCATCGCGCAGGCGTGGAGCGTCGCGGAAGTGCTGCGCGTGCTGAGCAACACGCACCCCGCCGGCCAGCGGGCGGCGGCGGCGGGCAGGCGCACAGAAGCGTAGGGGACTCGCACCGGGCCCTGGCCGCGGCGCCTTTTGATTCGCGAAGCGCGAACCGGAATTCGTCACCGGCAGGTATGCTGTCGCCATGGAGCTGACGACGCTTGGGTGGACGCAGGCGCTCGCGGAGGCGTTTGCGCCGCACGCCGGCGAAGGAGTGCTTCCGGGCCGGGTGGCGCTCGAGCACACGCATATCTATCGCGTGCTGACGAGCGAGGGGGAGTGGCTCGCCCGGGTTGCCGGCCGCCTCCGCCATCAGGCCGCCGCCCGCGCCGATTTTCCCGCGGTGGGCGACTGGGTCGCCGTGGAACGCGGGGCGGGCGCCGGCGATGCGCGCATTCGCGCCGTGCTGCCGAGATACAGCCAGTTCTCGCGGCGCGCCGCCGGCGATGTCACCGAACAGCAGATCGTGGCCGCGAACATCGACACGGTGTTTCTCGTCGGCGGCCTCGACGACGACTTCAACCCGCGGCGCATCGAACGCTACCTGCTCGTCGCCTGGGAGAGTGGCGCGCAGCCCGTGATCGTCCTGAACAAGGCGGATCTGGTCACGGATGCCGGGCGCGCCGTCGAGGACGTGAGAAGGGTGGCGCCGGCGGTTCCGGTCCACGCGGTGTCCTGCCGCATCCCCGAAAGCCTTGCGGCGCTGCGTGCGTATCTCGGCGAGGGACGGACTGCCGCGCTGCTCGGGTCGTCGGGTGTCGGCAAGTCGACGATCGTCAATCAACTGATGGGCAAGGAAGTCCTGCGCACACGGGAAGTGCGCGAATGGGACAGTCGCGGACGGCATACCACGACAGGACGGCAGCTGATCGTGCTGCCCGGCGGCGGCGTGCTGATCGATACGCCGGGTATGCGGGAGCTGCAGCTGTGGGAGACCGGGGAGGCTCTGGGCGGCGCATTCAAGGATATCGAGGATCTTGTCGGTGGCTGCCGCTTCCGCGACTGCCGGCACGAGACCGAGCCAGGCTGCGCGGTGCGCGCCGCCGTAGAGGCCGGAGACCTGGCGCCGGAGCGTCTGGCGAGCTATCACAAGCTGCGCGTCGAGCAGGCGTTTCAGGCTCGCCAGCAGGATCAGCGCGCCCAGATCGAGGACAAGCGCAAGGGCCGGATTGGGAGCAAGGCGTTGGCGAAGCGGCTCAAGGACAAGGGAAGGGGTTGAAAGTAGTACGCAGGCCTTCAGGCCGGCCATTCGAAGTTCGAAGTGTGAAGTTCGAAGTTCGAAGTTTGAAGTTGGAAAGGTAGCATCCGCTGTGAAACTCGCGCTGGTTCAACAGGCGGTGACGCCCGACAAGGAACTGAACGTTGCGCGCGGACTGGCCGCGCTCGAGGTTGCCGCGCGCGCCGGGGCGCAGCTCGTGGCGTTTCCCGAGCTGGCGTTCGAGCCGTTCCACCCGCAGCGTCCTGCCGGCGCGGCGCCCTGGCTCGCCGCCGAACCGGTTCCCGGGCCGACGACCGATCGCGTCTCCCGTGCGGCCCGCGCATTCGGCGTCGTCGTGGTGATGAACCTGTACGAGCGCGAGGGGGAGCGTGCCTTCGACTGTTCGCCGGTGATCGACGCCGACGGCACATTGCTCGGACGCACCAGGATGATCCACATCACCGACTACCCGTGCTTTCACGAGCAGGGGTACTACACCCCCGGCGACACCGGCGCGCCCGTCTACCGCACGCGCGCGGGAACGATCGGCGTGGCCGTCTGCTACGACCGGCACTATCCGGAGTACATGCGTGCGCTGGCCCTGGGGGGCGCCGACCTGGTCGTCGTCCCGCAGGCGGGCTCGCCTGGTGAATGGCCCGAAGGGCTCTACGAAGGAGAGATGCAGGTGGCGGCGTTCCAGAACGGCTACTTCGTCGCGCTCTGCAACCGCGTCGGCAGGGAAGAATGCGTGACGTTCGCCGGCGAATCGTTCGTGTGCCGTCCGGACGGGACGGTCCTCACGCGGGCGCCAGCGCTGCAGGATGCGATTCTCTACGCCGACGTCGAGCTTGCCGAAGCCGCATCGTCTCACGCCCGGCGGCTGTTCATGCAGCACCGGAGGCCGGAGCTCTATGCGGATTGGATCCAACGCTGAACTTCGAACGCTGAACTTCGAACGCTGAACTTCGAAACGCTCTCAGCGCTCGACAGTTGAACTTCCCCAGTAATACGCCCGCCCCTGATCCCAGTTGACGAGCACGACCAGTTCGCCGTTCTTCGTTCGATAGGCGCGCAGTCCGGTCGTGCGGATCTGATCGGCGTCGAGCGCGCCGCGCACCAGCACCGGCCACCACTCGAGGCGCGCGGGAATGTCGACGCGGACGCCTTCGAGCGATTCCTCATCGGGCCGGAGCAGCTTCTTCAAATCGGCGGCGTCCGACGGGGGAAAGCTGAAGAGCCCCCACCGGCGGTTTGAGTCGAGGTCGTGCGCTTCGCGTATCTCGTACGTGCCGGCCGGGAGTCCTTCAGGTATCCACCCGCGCTCGATCGCCCCCGCCCGCCGCGCCTCGTCCAGCGTGGCGTAGCTGGCGCTGACCACCTCGAGGTCGCGACACGCGCCGGTGATCGGAAGTGCGACCAGGACAAGCGCCAGATGCGCCCGCATGCCGAGAGCGTCACACGCCTGCGCTGGTGCGTCAAGCCGGCGGGTTGTCGCGATGGAGGGGATGTTGGTATGATCGAGGTTCTGCCAAGCCGCTGAATGCCGTGCCGAGGTAGCTCAGTTGGTAGAGCACGTGACTGAAAATCACGGTGTCGGCGGTTCAATTCCGTCCCTCGGCACCATTACTTACTTCGCTCGGTGGGGCCCCTTTGCCATTCCCCACCTTCCGCCTTCGCTCGCAGAACAACTAGTGCGAGCTTCGGCGGGACAGGCTGCTGCGCGCTCGCGGCCGCTGGTGGCCCTATCGAACTCGCCTCACTCGTGTTTCGGAATATGTCGAGAAACCCTTTCCCGGGCCCGCGAGTTCGAACACCTCAACTCGCCCGGGTCTTTCTTCCAGTTGCGGCGTCCCCGATCCGGTTCGGAGATGTAGCTGCGCACGCCCACGGCCTCGAGATCGACGAGCGACTCATTGCTGTGATAGCCCTTGTCGGCGACGACCTCTATGAGACTGTGGCCGCCGGGCCACACGGTCTCGATCTGCTCGGCGGCTGCAATCAGGGTGTCTCGGCTGGTGGTTGTATCGCTTTCGTCAGTTTCCTGCACGGTCACCCCGACGATCGCGCCCGTTTCCAGATCGACGGCATGCTCGGCATTGTGGGCCAAATGTGTCCGGCCATCGTTCATCTTGGTGATCTTCGCGTCCGGATCGTTTGGGTGGGTCCAATCGGCCCGGAGGCGGTGCGTGTCATCGTTGATCGTCGAGCTAGAATCGCGCGTCCTCGAGGACGCCAGGGAGTGGACGATGCGGATACCAGCGTTTTGCACGGCAATCTTGGCGTACGTCGTTATCGGCCACCCGTCGCCTGGGTTCGCTCAGTCGAT
>Ga0268386_10003888_pt1 | contig 10954 bp, 12 predicted proteins | sample RVTome_15_FD_200260 | JGI IMG/M metagenome (GOLD analysis project Ga0268386, IMG submission 200260) | Soil microbial communities from uranium-contaminated site in the Upper Colorado River Basin, Wyoming, United States - RVT150D86... ... | reverse complement strand
CGGTGGACGGGGCGGATCCCGGCGGGTCGAGTATCGAACGAGCTCGTCCACCAAGTGGATCTCTTCCCGACCTTCGCCGCCGCGGCCGGCGCCCCGGAGATGGTGCCCTCGGATCGGCCGATCGACGGCGTGAATCAGCTCCCCTTCCTTGAAGGGCGACAGGAGCGTTCGAACCGCCAGAGCGTGCTCCTCATGTCGCAGGCCGGTCAGGTGCAGGCGGTGAAGTGGGGCAACTGGAAGCTCCACTACCAGTTCCCGCTCGAACCCGGCGACCCGATGCCCGGCGATCGGGTGCGGCTCTTCGACCTACGCTCCGACCCGAAGGAGGAGACCGACGTCGAGGACTTCAACCCGTGGGTCCTCTCCGTCATCGACAGCATCGTCGCCGAGTACGAGGCGTCGGTGTCCGCCTTCCCCAACGTGCCCGTCGGCGCGGACGACCCCTACATGCCTCCACGGCCGGTCGGAGGGAGCGAGCGGTGAGGGGGGCTGCGTATACGTTGCTCGCATTGGGGATCGCGTGGTGCGGTGCCGACGCGTCCGCTCAGCAGCCGTCCGACTTCTCCGGCCACTGGAGGCTCGACGCACCCCAGGGCGGTCGGGGGCGGGGCGGCGCCGAATCGACCTTCGGAAGTGGGTGGGGCCCGAGCTTCACCATCGTCCAGCGCCGCGACACGCTCATCGTGGAGCGCGCGTTCTTCGCGCCCGGCGATCTCCAGCCGCCGCTGCGGTTCCGCTACTCCCTGGTCGGTGCGCAGACCGAGAACCGGATCCTGATGGGACGGGGGCTTCAGCGGCAGGCGTCCACCGCGGCCTGGGAGGGTGATCGGCTCGTCATCACGACGACGTTCGACGATCCGTCGGCCGACGGTGCGCGCGGCGTGACAAGCCGGGTTCGGTACACGCTCTCCTACCAGCCCGCCGAGCGCGAGGCGCATCCCCCGTTGCTCGTCATAGAGACGTGGCGCGAGGGCGTGATGGGCGGTCCGGCGTCGACAGTCCGCTCGGTCTACGTCCGGAGTTGAGACGAAGAACGATCCCAGCTCGCGGATTCCGCCTTCATAACGAGCTCGTTGCGCGCGCGGTGCTGCCCGCTCTCGCGCTCGTGAGCGGCTGCGTCGCCGAGTCCGCTCCAGCGGTGCGCGACGCGTACGTTGGACGCACCCGCTGCGCCGGTTGCCACGCTGAAGCGGCGGCAGCCTGGACCGGCTCGCACCACGACCTCGCGATGCAGGAGGTCGGCCCCGAGAGCGTCCTTGGTGACTTCGACGGCGTGACCCTCGAGCGCGGAGGCGTCACCACTGTCTTCCGCCATGACGGCGACCGCTTCATCGTGAGCACCGACGGACCCGATGGAGGCGTCGCCGACTTCGAGGTCGCCTATACGTTCGGCGTCACACCGCTCCAGCAGCTCGTCATCCGCTTTCCGAACGGCCGCTTCCAGATGCTCGACATCGCCTGGGATGCGCGGCCGCCTGAGGAAGGCGGACAGCGGTGGTTCTCGCTCCAGCCGGACGTCGATGCCGGTTCGGAGGGGCCGTTCCACTGGACCCGGCCCTCGCAGAGGTGGAACACCCACTGCGCGGAGTGCCACGCGACCGACCTGCGGAAGGGATTCGACGTTGCGTCGCGCGCGTTCGAGACGACGTGGGCCGAGATCGACGTCTCGTGCGAGGCGTGCCACGGACCGGGCGCGGCGCACGTCGCGCTCGCGGAGGCGGCGGCCGGTGGCGTAGCGGACGCGGTGGGGGACGGTTGGGGCCTGCGCGTGGACCTCGTCGAGCGCGGCCGGATTTGGGTGCTCTCCCCGGACGCGACGACCGCGACGCTCGCCGGACCGCAACCATGGAGGACCGAGATCGAGGCGTGCGCCGCCTGTCACGCGCGGCGAGCCAGGCTCGGTGCGCGGCGCCCGTCCGCTTCCGGGCTCCACGACGCGTATGCGATCAGCCTCCTACGCGCCGACCTCTACCACGCCGACGGACAGATCATGGAGGAGGTCTACGTCTATGGGTCCTTCGCGCAGAGCAGGATGTACGCGGCCGGCGTCATTTGCTCCGACTGTCATGAGCCGCACAGCCTCGAGTTGCGTGCCGAGGGCAACGCTCTCTGCACCACGTGCCACCGCGCGAGCACGTACGATGCGCCCTCGCATCACTTCCACGAGCCCTCCGGCTCCGGCGCGCGCTGCGTCGAATGCCATATGCCCGCGACCACCTACATGGTGGTCGACCCGCGCCGCGACCACAGCATCCGCATCCCGAGCCCCGAGCTGAGCCGGGCGATCGGCGTGCCGAACGCCTGCAACCGCTGCCACACGGATAGGACCACGGAGTGGGCGGTCGCGGCGGCCGAACGATGGTACGGGCCGCGCCCCGGGCCCGACCACTACGGGCTGGCCCTGCACGCCGGCCGCCGGGGCGACCCGGCCGCGGCGCCGGTGCTCCTCGCGCTTGGCGCCGACTCCACCCGGCCGGCGATCGTGCGCGGCACAGCATTGTCCCTGCTCGCCGACTTCCCTTCCGGGGGCTCGGCCCGGGCCCTGGAAGTCGCGCTCTCGGACCCCGAGCCGCTCGTCCGCCTGGGAGCGGTCCAGGGGCTGCGCGCCCAGCCTGCCCTCGCGGCCGCGCCGCTTGCCCTCCGCGCCCTGGATGACGCAGTCGCGGCCGTCCGTTTCGAGGCGGTCCGGCTGCTCGCGCCGCTCCCCCCGCCAACAGATCCGGACGAAGCGGCGATCGTCGAGCGGGCGATTGCCGAGTACGAGCGCGTGCAGCTCGACGCCGCCGACGACTCCGGGTCGTGGGTCACGCTCGGGGATCTGTACGCGAGCCGCCGCCGGGTAGCGGAGGCCGAAGCGGCGTACGAGACGGCGTTGGAGCTCGACCCGACCGACCTCGGCGCCTCGCTCAACCTCGCCGATCTGCTGCGGGCGCTGGGCCGTGAGGAGGAAGGCGAGCGCGTGCTCCTCGCCGCCGAGAGGCACCACCCGACGTCGGCCGCCCTCCTCCACGCGATCGGACTCCTGAGGGTCCGACGAGGCGCCGCCGGCGAGGCCATCGCGTGGCTCGAGCGGGCGGCTGCGGCCGATCCGGACAACCCGCGTTGGGCCTACGTCCACGCGGTGGCGGTCGCGTCGAGCGGTGACGTGGCCCATGCGGTGGACATCCTCGAGGAAGCGCTCGCGCTCCATCCGTTCGATCGGGACGTCCTCTCCGGGCTCGCGACCTACGCCCGCGATCTCGGTCGCCTCGACGAGGCACGAGGCTACGCACGGAGATGGCTCGAGCGAGCGCCCGACGACCCGGACGCACGCGCGCTCGTGCAGCAGTTGGGTGGCGGAAGGTAGCCGCCGAGCGAATGCATCCGCGCCGTACCTCACGAGTTCGGGAGGCGCATCCCCGCGGAGGTGCCATTCTTGCATCCAGAGTGTCAACGACCGGGCTGCTCATGCGCGATGGAGTGACCGTCGCCGAGAGGGCAGGCAAACTGCAGTAGACGACGTCGATCACCCCTCTTTCATTCTCGATGCAGGTCGATGAGAGTTCCGCTGATCCTGGGCCTGGCGTCCACCGCCGCCGGCTGCGGAGTCGTCGAGCCCGAGCCCACCCTGTTGCACCACGGTGAGACTCCATTGTTCACCCACGGCGGGAGTGGTCGTCTACGGTCGACGCTCGGTGAACGACTGGCGTCGGCCCAATCGAAGCCACGATAGGAATGCCGACAAAGGGGAAGTGCCCCACGAACTGGATCCACCAACGGGCATTCAAGGTAGGCGGCTGGCCCGTGAATACCGGGATGACAACCAACGACATGACCATCCATATGAAAGGGCCGTACACCGCGGCGACCTTGATCACTCCATGTCGTGCTCCGAGGATGCCTCGCGTCCTGCGCGACACCATGACGAGCACCAGGAACATTGCCGACCATCCGAAGGCGACACCGATGTGCAGGAGAATTCCAAAGGCAGCCGCCTTTGTGCCGCTCTCGAAAGCGGCGGGGCCGAGCACAGTACTGGTGACGCCCTGAAAGAGGCGTACCACCGTGGAATCGTAGAACACGACCGCCAACACGCTCGAAAAGAGGCCGTCCACGACGCTGGTAAGGAGGCCGGCACGAGAAAGCCTGGCCAGAGCCTTGCCCGGATTTGACATTGGCGGCTAAAGCGGTCCGCCGAAGCCGTTGCCCACCAGCCAGCTCCGCATGTCCACGAGCCGGACGCCGGGGAGTTCGCCGAGCGCTTCGACGAACATTCCGCTGTTGTGATGACTGCCGAGCACGAGTACACGCTTGCCGGGGTTCTGGGCGATGGCCTTCGTCGCCACATCCAGCATGACACGATCCCAGCGCACCTGGATCCAGCCGACGGCGGGGACGAGGGCCGCCCGCAGCCGGCGTTGCGAACGGGCAAGGGCATCGGTCGCCTCGTCCTGTGTGTCAGCGGGGCTCTTCCACCGCGCGAGCAGGACGTCCGTCGCCGCCTCGGCATACGCCGCGAAGGCGGCGCTCTCTGTGGGTCGCTCGTTCTGGAATGCGGTCCAGAGCTCGCTTCCCTCGGACGTGAGCTCGCCGTAGAGCGGCTCGCCGGCCTCCATCGCATAGGACTCGGGTCCGCGAGCTTCGCCGAGCATCGGCCAGACGACGTTGGGGTATTCGGGTCGACCCCTGGTGTCGAGTCGGTCCCGCAACTCTTCCGGGGTCACCTCGAGCAGCAGGACCTGGGGGCCGATGGCGCGGATGACGCGCTCCAGCGTCTCGAAGTCGAAGCTTTCCTCCCTGTCGTGGAGCGCGCCGAGCGCGCCGAGGACGAACACCTCCGTCTCCTGGCCCGCCACGGAGAGGGCCGTCACAGCCAGCCATGCCGCGGTCATCAGCGCCACGCATCGCATGGCTCGAACGCTCATCGGATTCTCCTTGCTCGTCGCACCCAGGTGCCGGGCCGCACGGCGGCGATGGCGCGGGCCCGGCTCGTAGGGCGTGACTCGAAGCCCGGATGGGACGCCGACGGTCCCACACCAGGCTGGAACCTGGAGGGGACGCGACGGTGCGTCGCGCCACTTCCGGACCTTGAATCTGGCGTCGGCTATCCCGCCAGTTCGCAGTCACGTCAAGTCGTGAGTCATTGTGTGGCCTCCGCTCTGATGAGAGCGAGACGTAGGCGATCCGGGAGCGTTGAGCGGAGCATGCCTGCCCGTGTCGACCAACAAGGTCGGTCCGGATCCGCGACCACGCTCGCCGTGCGCCGCCGGGAACCTATTCGATCACCTTCCAACCGGCGACGATGTAGGCCCCGCCGATTATCAAGATACTGTTGAGGGCGTGCACGATGATGAATGGAGTCACGGATTGCGTTCGCTCTCGGATCCAGCCCCCAGCGATCCCGAACAGGAACGCGATCGGCCAGAGCGGGAGCATCGGATGATACAGGGCGAATGCAACCGAAGTGACGACGATCGTACGCCTCGCGCCTAGCTTCAGCCGCAGCCAGGAGAACATCGAGCCGCGGAAGAGGACTTCCTCGAAGTAGGGAGTGATGAGGATCGGCTGCACCAGCGACGACAAAAGCAGTGCCGGGGTCGCGCCGTCGAGCCTGCCATACAGAGACCCGATCTTGACCACTGCGGCGCTGATCGTTCCAACCAGCGCCACGCGCTCGTGCAACAGCGCGAATGCGATGAGCAGAGCGGCCCAGAGTGCCAGAAAGACGAGACACGCCAGTCCGATGTCCCGCCACGGCGCGCGCGTGACGCGGAGCCGCTGGTGCATCTGTGCGAAGCCGCCGAAGGCCACGGCGTGGCCGATGACGAGAGCACCATACGCCTGGGCTGCGATGATCGTCCCCAGCCAGTCGGCGCTGCCGAGTGCAGGAACGGCGAAGGGCAAGACGAATCCCGTGGTGAGTCCGAGCGTAACGGCGATACCCACGCCGATCCCCAACCCGACAAGGATCGTCCGTCCGGCGACCACGCCGTCGCGCGCGTCTGCAGTGACCTCCGCGCGCTCAGTCATCTGACCACGCCACGCCCTCCCACGATGCCGCCGAGGGCAGAGAGCGCAGCCACCGCACCGACCGATGCCAGCCAGCCCGGCTTCATCGTCATGATGAAGAGGACGGCGATGGCCGCGCCATTCGTGCTCATCATCGCCGCCCATGCACCCCGCGTCTGGATGAGCCGGGACGCCTCCACGGGAAGCGGACCCTCGCCATCCGGAAGCGCGGCGCGGATCGCCCGCAAATGCCGGCCGCTCACGAACCCGGCGATTATCCACCCGACCATCAAGGTCACGATGCCGATCGGCACGAACGGAGGGCTTCCCCGCCACCGCAGGCCTACCATGACGATGCCGCTGAGCAGCAGCATCCCAGCGCCGCCGTGGAACATGGGGCGCGCCGCCTCGAGCATCCCAAGCCACGTGCGACTCTCGTGCAACGTGGTCGCGCGGCGCAACCGCGGACCGGCACGCGCATGGATGACGAAGAACCCGAACAACGCGATCAGTCCGAGGAAATGAACGATTCTGGCGATCTCGTACAGGCCCATGCGCGTCGTCACCTCAGGCACGAGGGAGTAGGGGACCAATCGCCTGGCTCGTGGACCTGAGAACTGGGAAGACCGGAGGTGTAGAGTTCCAGCGCATCCGACGCACCGCCAAGAACCAGCAGATATGTTGCGGTACGTGCCATATCAGGTCCCGGAAGTCTCAGATGAATCCGGATTTAACGACGACGGCTCCAATTTAGTCGCGCGGCGGGGCAGTAGCTCGCCGGATTCTGCCGCGCAATTCGCGCCTGAATTTCCTTCCGCGGCGAGGTGGAGGGATCTTCTGGGAAATCACCCCTGCCTCCCGTCGAGGCGCTCGCCGCAACTGGCGTTCCTTGACATTGACACAGGGCGCGGACGCCCGCTTCATCGCGTCGATGCGCGTCGACGACTGGACCGGCGCCGCTCTCATGAACAGACGCCCCGACGTGCCCCACAGCGTGTCGAAATGCCACTCGGTGTCCAGCCGGCGCGGGCCGCGGACAGCGCCTGAGCGCGATTTCAACGTCCGGGTCCGGCCAGTACGGCGGGGCTCTCCGTCCCGTTGCCGATCAGGACGCGACCGCGGTCGCCAGGAACGCAGCGATCTCTCGCGCCGGCTGGTCCGGGACCTCCTCCAGGACGAAGTGCCCCGCATCCGGGAACTCGACAACGCGCGCGTTCCCCAACGCCTCCTTCCACCGCTCGAGTGCATCCGGACCGAACGTCGGGTCCTTCATCCCCCAGAGCAGGAGCGCCGGCTTGCCGGCCAGCCGCTCCCGCCGCCGCCAGAGACCCTCGTACCACTCGGTCGAGCCGATCAGCTCGCGGGCCAGTACCCACGGGGCCTGTCGTCGCTCGGGGGACGGGAAGGCCTCGATGTAGTGCCGATGAACCTCCCTCGTGAGCTTTCGCTTGTCGCCGAATGCGGCTCTGACGAGCACCCGCGGCGAGAGATTCATGCGCCGGTAGAGGAAACGCCCGATCGGCCCGCCCATGAACCGGCTCGCCTTCTCCGCGGCAGTACCCTCCAGCGACCACATCCAGGTGTTGAAGAGCACCAGGGCACGGACGTTGTCTGGATGCTCGAGTGCGTAGGAGAGGCCGATAGGCCCCCCGAAGTCGTGGACGACCAGCGCGATGTCGCTCAGCTCCAGCCGCTCGATGAGCGTCGAGACATTCCGGGCGTGGTCCTCGGGCCGGTAGCTCCATCCCGCCGGCTTATCAGAGAGGCCGAAGCCGATCTGATCGGGAGCGATCACGCGATAGCTCTTCGACAGCTCGCGGATGAGCTCGCGGTACAGGAATGACCAGGTCGGCGTGCCGTGCACCATCACCACTACCGGGCCCGTGCCCTCGTCCACATAGTGCATCCGCTCGCCGACTACCTCCAGCCAGTGGGACCGGAACGGGTACAGGTTACGGTTCACCCATCCGTTTGCGTTCGTCAACGCGACCCCCTTGTGTTGGGACGCGAGCTTCGCCCAGGTCGGGTTTCTGGTCACGCCGTCCAGCCTGACCACCGCCATCCAGGCGGCCAAATTCCTCACCGATTGGCACACGCCCTATCTCACGCAGGCGACCTTGGCGCCTTCATCGACGAGGGAGGCTTCGCGCGCCATCTGCGCCGGGCGGGACGGCTCTACGACGCGCGGCACGACGCTGTCGTGGGAGCGGTTCGGACGTACCTGGACGATCACCTGGAGATCCTGCCCACGGATGGAGGGCTCCATGTCGCCGCGAAGGCGCGCACGGCAACGGTCGAAGACATGGATCGGGTGGTGACGCGGGCGAAGAACGCCGGCATCGCGGTCCAACCCCTGTCGATGTTCGCGGTGGAGCGACCGCCGACGGCGGGGCTCCTGTTCGGCTACGGTGGCATCGCGACGGAACGGATACCGGGGGCCATCCGCAGGCTCGGAGCTCTTGTACGCGCGGTCACCGAGGGTGACCCGGGGCCGCGTCACTACGGAGGGAGGGGGCACGACGTGTGAGGGCGTCCAGAGGCTGGCTTCCGTCCGTGCACTCACGGAAGCGCTGCTCGAGGGCGTCCAGCACCATGGCTCGCTGTTCAGGGCCGGCCAGACCCACGCGCCAGATCGACTGGAGCGTGTGCCGAGCCGTCACGCCACGTCCTTGTCCGGCCAGTCGCGCTCGGCGAGCAGTGCCTGGGCGCGCTTGTCCGTCATGCGTCGCCCCGCTCGGCAATCTGGATCAGGTTCCCGCACGTGTCGTCGAAGACGGCCACGGTGACCGGTCCCATGTCGGTGGGAGCCTGCGTGAACCGAATTCCCAGCCCCTTCAGGCGCTCGTACTCGGCATGCACGTCGTCCACGCCGAACGAGGTGAAGGGGATGCCGTCGGCGACCAGGGCGTCCTTGTAAGTCCGGGCGGCGGGATGTTGGTCGGGCTCGAGAAGGAGCTCGGTGCCGTCGGGGTCGTCGGGCGAAACCACCGTGAGCCAGCGGTGCTTGCCCATGGGAACGTCTTTCTTCTTGAGGAAGCCGAGCACGTCAGTGTAGAACGTGAGCGCCTTCGCCTGGTCGCCTACGAGCACGCTCGTTACTACGATTCTCATGATGTTCCTCCTTGGCTGTCTTTGATGGCCCACCGTTCCGTGATCACCCTCAGTGGACTCGTATCGAGGTAGTGGAACTTGTAGCGACCATCTCGCTCGGTCGTGACGAGACCGGCCGATTCGAGCACATCGAGGTGTTGTGAAATCGCCTGCCGCGACATCTCCAGCCCGTGCTTCATGGTCAGTCGCGTGCAGATCTCGAAGAGCGTCTGCCCGTTTCTGTCCTGAAGCTCGTCGAGGATCGCGCGCCTCGCCGGCACCGCCAACGCCTGGAAGACGTCACTCACGGAGCGACAATAGGCAAGTCAGCACTTGCATGTCAAGAGGATCGCGGGCAGGTTCGTCCGGCGCCGCTGCTGACTCTGGCCCGGGGCGGAGCGGGTGGCGTCATGAGACGGTAGATCTCGGCGTTCGCGGTTGGTGTTTCGGTTGGTGCCGCATCCTGAGCATCTGCCGCCCACTGTCGACGTGCCGGCGCTCCGAGATGCTGACAAAGCCGCACCGCTCGTAGAAAGACTTGGCCCCCGTGTTCTCAGCGAAGACCTCAAGCTCGAGCGTTGCGTGCTCGTGCAGGACGAACTCCAGGAGGGCGCGTCCGATTCCGCGACGATGGTTCTTCGGGTCGACGAAGAGGGCTCCAACCTCGTCGCCGATGAGGGAGATGAAGCCGACAACCGCGTCGTCCTCTTCCCAGACCCAGCTCGCGGCCGTGGGCATGTAGACATCCTTTACCTTCTCACGTTCGGCGACGACGAACGACTCCGGGAGGAAGGGATGCGCCACGCGCGACGCGCCCTCCCAGATATCCAGCACCTGCTCAAGATCCTGCGGCGCGTATGCCCGTATCGTGCCCTCACCCATCGAGGTCTCTCCTGGTCTGGAGCTGCCCCCAGCTCCGGCCTGCGTCGCGCCGTTGTCGATTTCCGGACGTCGTGCTCGTCTACGTACCGAAGTCCCGAAGATTTCAACTGTCCCGCCACGGGAGGTACGGCCGAATGCCTGGGGGTTCGGATCCGCCGACCCGCGCATGTCTCCTCTTGATTTCCACAGGACCGTCGTGTAGGTTCTCTCGAAATCCACAGGAGCGTCCGCACGATGACAGACCGGAGCACCGCCGAGGCCCTGAGGGGCACGCTCGATCTGCTGATCCTCAAGACCCTCTCCCTCGAGCCGATGCACGGGTGGGGGATCACGCAACGCATCCGCGAGCTGTCGCGCGGCATCCTCGATGTCAATCAAGGCTCGCTCTACCCGGCGCTCCAGCGGCTGGAGGGGAAGGGCCTGGTGGTGAGCGAATGGACGACGACCGAGAACAACCGGCGGGCCCGCTACTACCGCCTGACCGAGTCCGGCCGGGCGGAGATGGCCCCGGAGCAGGAGAGCTGGAAGCGACACGTCGAAGGCGTTGCCCTCGTCCTGCAGGCGGTGTGACATGGTGAGGCGCCGGTGGACGCGGCTGAGAGACAGGCTGCGGGGGATCGTGTCGCAGGTGGGGGGAATCGTCCGCCCTTCGACGCTCGAGCGTGATCTCGACGAGGAGCACGCGTTTCACGTCGCCAAGGAGACCGAGAGACTCGTACGCGAGGGTCTCGAACCGGGCGAGGCGCGCCGCCAGGCGCTCGTCTCGTTCGGCGGCGTCGAACGCTTCCAGCAGCAGGTGCGCGAGGCGCGGTGGACCTGGAGCCTCGAGCAGTCGTGGCGCGATGCGCGGTTGGCGCTCCGCGCGCTCCGCCGCCGGCCGCTCTTCGCGGCCTCGGCGGTCGGCACGATGGCGGTCGCGATCGGGGCGGCGACCGTCTTCTTCAGCGCGGTCGACGCACTCCTGCTCCGCCCGCTCCCCGTGCCGGACGCGGGC
>Ga0268386_10003886_pt1 | contig 10959 bp, 6 predicted proteins | sample RVTome_15_FD_200260 | JGI IMG/M metagenome (GOLD analysis project Ga0268386, IMG submission 200260) | Soil microbial communities from uranium-contaminated site in the Upper Colorado River Basin, Wyoming, United States - RVT150D86... ... | reverse complement strand
GCCTGAACGGCACCATCCTGCGCGTCGATCCGGCCACCGGGGCCGGCCTGCCGGGCAACCCGTTCTACGCCAGCGCCGACCCGAACATGCGCCGCATCGTGGCCTACGGGTTGCGCAACCCGTTCCGGATCACGGTACGGCCAGGCACCAACGAGGTGTGGGCGGGCGACGTCGGCTGGACCGACTGGGAGGAGATCAACCGGCTGACCAGCCCCGCCGACGGCGCGGCGGACAACTTCGGCTGGCCCTGCTACGAAGGTGACGGCCGGCAGAACGGCTACGACGCGGCGAACCTCACCCTCTGCGAGAACCTGTACTCCGCAGGCAGCGCGGCGGTCGTGGCGCCCTACTTCCGCTACCACCACAACGACCTCGTGTACCCCACCGATGTCTGCCCCAGGGGCGGCTCCTCGGTCGCCGGTGTGTCATTCGCGTTCTCCACGGGAGGCAGCTACCCACCGGCGTACCGGGGTGCGCTGTTCTTCGCCGACTACACCCGCCGCTGCATCTGGTCGGTCGAAGCCGGTCCGAACGGCCTGCCCGACCTGGCCAAGATCCGCACCTTCGTCTCCGGCGCCGCCCAACCCGTCGACGTGCAGATCGGCCCCGGCGGCGACCTGTTCTACGTCGACCTCGGTGGCACCATCCGCCGCATCCGCTACTTCAGCGCCAACCAGCCACCCACCGCCGTGATCAACGCCGAGCCCACCAGCGGACCGGCGCCGCTCACCGTCGCCTTCGACGGCACCGCCTCCAGCGATCCCGACGGCGCCCCGATCACCTACGCATGGGACCTCGACGCCGACGGCGCCTTCGACGACTCCACCTCCGCCACCACATCCCATACCTATCAGGCCGCCGGCACCTACACACCCCGGTTGCAGGTCACCGACGACTCCGGCGCCACCGCAACCGCATCCGTGACGATCTCAGCGGGCAACACGCCTCCCCGCCCGGTGATAGACAGTCCTGCCGACACCCTGACCTGGCGGGTCGGCGACACGATCTCGTTCGCCGGACACGCCGCCGACGACCAGGACGGCACCCTGCCCCCATCCGCGCTGACCTGGTCGCTGATCATGCACCACTGTCCGTCCACCTGCCACGAACACCCACTGCAGACATTCAGCGGCACCAACAGCGGCAGCTTCGTCGCACCCGACCACGAATACCCCTCACATCTCGAGCTGCGGCTCACCGCCACCGACTCCGGCGGGCTGAGCGAAACGGTCAGCACCACGCTGCACCCCCAGACCGTCCAACTCACATTCGCCGCCCAGCCATCCGGGCTGAGTCTCACGGTCGGCTCGTCCAGCCAGGCGACCCCGTTCAGCCGCACCGTCATCACCGGCTCGACGGTCTCCATCAGCGCCAACTCGCCCCAGGCATTCGGTGGTCAGATCTACCAGTTCGCGAGCTGGTCCGACGGCGGCCCCCAGACCCATAGCGTTGTTGCCACTGAGCCCGCGGCCTATACCGCGACGTTCGTCCTCGACACCACCGGCCCGGTCATCTCGAACGTCGCCGCGAAGCCGGGCCCAGGATGGGTCACGATCTCCTGGACGACGAACGAACCCGCTGACAGCCAGATCGACTACGGCCGGACGGAGTCGTACGGGAGTACCACAGCTCTGGACCGTACGCTGAAGACGCAGCACAGCGTCACCATCTCCGGGCTCGCCCGTAAGACCACATACTTCTTCCAGATCCTCAGCCGCGATGCGACCGGCAACCTGGGCACGTCGCGCGGCTCCTTCCGGACCAAATGATGGATGGGGCACGACGAGCAGGACCAGCACCGCCGCCCTGGGCCGGCAGATAGTCTCCGGGGGCGGACACTCGCCGACATCCTGGAGCGGAGCCGATGACTGCTGGCATCAGGCACATCCCCAAGGTGCCGCTCTTCGGCATCGGGGTGAGCGTCACCGATTACGCCGACGCCTGCGCAGCCATCATGGACGCAGCGCGGGGGAGGCGCTCATACGCGGTGTCAGCGCTCGCCACTCACGGGCTCACTGAAGCCGCGCGGGATGCCGAGCTCGGCGAGCTGGTCAACTCGATCGAGTTGGTGACGCCAGATGGGCAGCCGGTTCGTTGGGCCATGAATATGCTGCACGGCACAGCTCTCTCGGAGCGAGTGTATGGGCCCGACCTCGTCGCGGCCGTGTGCCACACGGCAGCCTCCGAAGGTATGAGCATCTACCTGTTCGGCAGCACGGCGGAGACGTGCCGCGCCGTTGCCGAGGAACTGCCGCGCCGCTACCCGGGGCTGCGGATAGCGGGAGTGCAGCCGGACCGCTTCCGTGATGCCACAGCAGAGGAGGACGCAGCGGATGTCCAACGGATCCGCGCCTCAGGAGCCGACATCGTCCTGGTGGGTCGCGGATGTCCCCGCCAGGAGCGATGGGTAGCCCAGCACCGCGGTCTCCTCCCTGTTCCGATGCTCGCCGTGGGTGCGGCCTTCGACTACATCGCCGGCAACATCACCCGGCCGCCGCGATGGATGCAGCGAAAAGGATTGGAGTGGCTGTTCCGGCTCTACCAGGAGCCCAGGCGCCTGTTCCGCCGCTATCTTGTCCACAACAGCCTCTTCTGCCTGATGCTCGCGCGAGAAATGCTCCAGAAGAGACCCGCGGCGTCGCCTCGTTGAGGTCGTCGGTGGGACATCCCAAGGGCAGGCACCGCAGGGTGCGTCGACGGCGTCATCTGGTGTCACAAGGCCTCTGGGCCGTCACGGATCAGGCGCTCTTCGCCCTCACGAACTTCACCGTCAGCGTCCTGCTCGCCAACTGGCTGACGCCGAGCGACTTCGGTGCATTCGCGGTCGCGTTCAGCGTCCTCCTGTTCATGGGCACGGTACACACGGCCCTGCTCACCGAGCCGATGCTCATTCTCGGGCCGTCCCGCTTCCGGCAACGCACCGCCGCCTACGTGCGACGGTTGAGCACCCTGAACTTCCTGTTGACATCGGTCATGGGTGTCGTGCTTCTGCTGGTTGTCGCAGCCCTGACGCTGGTCAAGCCACAGTTCGCGGCAGCAACCACGTTGGCCGCCCTCGCGGTGTCCGCTCCGGCCATCCTGTTCATGTGGCTCGTGCGGCGAGCATGTTACATCGAGTCGCGTCCGCGCCTGGCAGCGGCATCTGCGCTGGTGTATGCGCTCATCGTGCCCGCCGGAATGTTCTTGCTGACGCACGTAGGCGCGCTCACCGCGGGGTCGGGTCTGATGATCATGGGCGTGTCCGGCCTCGTCGTCGCCTGGTGGTTGACGCTTCGACTGACTCGCGCGAGCGCGGAGCCGACCACAGCCATCTCGCGGCCGGAGATCACCCGCGCACACTGGACATACGGACGATGGGCGTTGGGCAGTGGACTGCTCAGCTGGGTGCCCTCCAATGCCGTTGTCCTTGCCCTGCCGTTGTGGCATTCGCTCGAGGATGCCGGTGCGCTGCGGGTCGCCACGACGCTCATGTTGCCGGTGCTCCACGTGCAGGGAGCTCTCGGCCCGCTGTTCATGCCCGCACTTGTGCGCGCGCGGATATCGGGACAGCTTCGATCCAGGGCCATGGCGATGGGGAGCCTCTTCCTGGCCCTCAGTGCCCTCTACGCCCCACTCGTCCTGATCTTCGGCTCCTGGTTTGCCCAGCTTCTGTTCGGCACAGAGTATTCAGTCGACGGAACGACGCTCTGGCTGCTCGCCGCCATACCGCTTGTCTCGGCAGTCTCCGGAGTCTCGGGCGCGGTCCTGCGTGCGGTCGAACGGCCGGACCGGGTCCTGTGGACCTATGTGGCGTCGACCGTGGTGACGTGTCTCTTCGGACTGCCCCTGGTCTTCGCCTACGGTGTCGACGGGGCGCTCGCATCATTGCTGCTGTCGTCCGCGACCACCGCGATTCTCGGGACACACGCGAGTCGGCGGTTCATAGCGGCACCGACACGACCATCCGGTGTGCTGACGGAGCCTGGTGCGTGGCCCGACATACCGCGATCGGCCGGAACTCGAGCGCGGCGCAGCTCTGCTTCGTAGACTCCCGGGGATGGCACATCAGGCTGTTCCCGCGACGGCGCTCCTGCGTGCTCTCGACTCCCTGGGACCCTACGTGGTGCTGCGCAACCACGATGTGCTCGCCAACCTCGCCACGGGCGGGGACATCGACCTGCTGGTACCGGACCCACGGGACGCAGAACGTCAGCTCGTCGCCGAGCTGGGGGCGCCTCTGTTCGTCGCCCGCCGGTCGTACGTCACCGGCCTGTTCTACGACTGGGGCCACGTGGACCTGCTGCCCAGCTTGGAGTGGCGTGGTGCGAGGTACCTGGACGGCACCGCATTGCTGCGGGACCGGGAGCTTTCACCGTCCGGGTTGCCGCGGCCGCGTCCCGCCCACGAGGCATTGGCCTCCTGGTTCTCGAGCCTGCTCTGGGGCGGGTTCTTCAAACCGCGTTATCGCGACGTCATCGTCGATGCAGCCAGGGACGACGCCGATGAGCTCGCGCATGTGCTGAACACCGCTGTCGGAAAACGCTGGGCCGGTCGTCTGTGGCTGTCTGCCGCCCATGGCCGACCGGAGGATTCGGAGATGTGGGTCGGCCATGTGCGGCGCGCTGTAGTGCGCCGGGCGCTTGCTCGAGCCCCGCTGCAGACGATCGTGGGCAGACTGCGCTTCTACCTTGCTGAAGGCCGGCTCCATCTCAACCCTCCACTGCCCTGGATAGCCGTTCTCGGCCCGGATGGCAGCGGCAAGTCCACGCTCCTCACGGGGCTGCGTGACACATGGCCGCGGTCACTGGGACCCGTTCACGTCCACCACCTTCGACCCGGCCGGTTGGCTCGTCGCAGAGGATCAGGGGAACCCGTCGTCGACCCTCACGGTCAGCCACCCAGGAGCATGGTCACGAGCGTCGCCGCCCTCACCTTCGTGATGTTGGACTGGTGGATCGGGTATTGGACCTGGATCGTCCGCCAACGCGCCAAGCATGGCCTCGTCGTATTCGACCGTCACCTGCTCGACGTGCTGGTCGATCCCGTGCGGTACCGTTACGGCGGCCCGTCATGGCTGGCGCGAACGGCGTGCCGTCTCGTGCCGCGACCCGACGTGATAGTGGTCCTCGACGCTCCCCCGGTGGTCGTTCGGAACCGAAAGCAGGAGGTCACACCTGCGGAGTCGGAGCGCCAAAGTCTGGCGTACCGGCGCCTGGCCGCATCGGTGACCAGCGCGCATCTCGTGGACGCCACGATGGCTCCAGAGGAGGTACTGGAAGCAGTCACAACGATTGTTCGTCAACACATGAAGAAAGCCGTGAAGCATACCGCCCCCATGGCGAGATGAGGTCGTGCGCGCCCACGACTGCACCGTGGAAACGAGTCACCTGTTCAGGAGGATTCGGCGCGGGTACCGGTGGGTCGTACCGTTCCGCGAACCACCTTCATCGTGAGCCACCACGGGTTGGTCGCATTGAGCCAGGACTTGAGAAGTAATCGGTCGGCTTGCCGCCGCACTTGAGCCGTCGGTGCGTACAGTTCTGCAATCGTCTGTGTTTCAGCGCGATAGTCGTCACGCCGCATACTCATGTTCTCACCGTGCCGGTAGCAGCAGGACACCACTCTGGTGATTCTGGAGAAGTGCTCTCGTTCCAGTGCACGCACAAAGAATTCGTAATCTCCGCTGTATTCGAACGCCGTGTTGAAACCGCGAAGGTCAGTGAACAGGTCCCTGTGCACGTACGTGGACGTGGCCGGAACGCAACTCCAACCCAGCGATGCCAGCATCGGAGCTGTCAGCCATTCCGGCGGCGAGCGGAATTTACCGATGCCGTGTCCGCGGGCATCGAGCCAGCGGCAACTGCCGACAATCCAGCGTCGGCCGGACCGTTCATAGTCATCAACGATGGCGGCCAAAGCACCAGGCACGAGGAAATCATCACAGCCGAGGATTCCCACCAATAACCCGCGTGCTGCGAGAAAACCGATATTCAGGGCTTCGTGGATACCCCCCTCCCGATGCATGACCTTACACCCGCGGGACGCCGCGTACTCCGGCGTGCCATCGGTGCTGCCGCCATCCACGATGATGTGTTCGACTTCGACTCGATCGCTCTGTTGGCGTCTCGTCGATTCAATGCATTCCGGCAGGTACTGCATCCCGTTCAGACTCGGAGTCACAATAGTGACGATCACGGATCGCCTCCAGCCCTGCATGCTGGTTCGCAGCCGCGTCGGCCACCCGCCGCTCTCTTACCGTGCGCCGATGCTGACGCCACGCCGAATATCTTGTGCACGGTTCCCGTCAGGTGAATCGCCTCCACGATTCGACGTGCCGTCGCTCCCTGCCACTCAGTGGATGAGGACTCACGGCGCCCTAGACGTCGGCACGCGACCTTAGCAGGACCTCCGGGTTTAGGCGAACCATTGGGTCCTGGCTTGACAATCGTCCTCATCGGCTGAGTGCGGCCAAGCCGGGTTCCACCTCGAGGAGTGCCTCCACCAACCGGGTTCCGCTCTGCTCCCAGGTCAGGCCCTCAGCGACCTGCAGCCCCTGACGGGAGGCTTCCTCGACCCTTCGCTGATCTCCGAGCGATGTGAAGGCACGTGCCCAGGTCTGTGGATCGCCGGGCGAGACAAAGATGGCCGCCCGGCCGAAGTTCTCCCGGTGGACCGGAATGTCGGACAAGATCACGGGACGGCCCACAGCCATCGCTTCGAGCGCCGGTCGCCCGAAGCCTTCCATCAACGACGGGTACACAACTGCGGTGCAGTCCTGGTACAGACGAATGAGTTCTTGCTCGGCAAGGTCGTCGCGCAGATCCACTACGTGTTCCAAACCAAGGGTCCGAATCGAATCCCGCACGACACCGCCGTAACGACCGCGGGTGCTCACGATGACGAGTCGGTACCGGTCGGCCCACAACCGGTGATGCTCGAGGAGTTCGACCGTGTTCTTGTAAGGCCGGTTGGCGCTGACGACCAGAAGGTACGCGGGATCGGAGGCCGGCGGTCGACCGCTTGGGCGCCACTCGGCCAGGTCGATGCCATTGGGGACGACCTTCACACGGTCGGCTGACAGCCCGTACAGGTCACACAGGGCGAGCTTCGAGTTCTGTGAAACTGTAAGAATTGCAGTGAGGCGCCGCAGCAGGTGGGGAAGTACGGTGTTGTTGAAAGCATTCTCCACGACATTCCGCGTCGGATAGTCGTGGTGGATGAGGTCATGGATCGTCACGGCCTGGGTCGCCGTCGACAGAAACGGTCGCATGTGCGGCGCGTATACGAAGGCCCGCCGACCCAAGCGGACCCGATGTCCCAAGCGTCCGAGCGGTGCACGGGCCAGTACGGCATTGTGAAAATGCCACGGCTCAGGAACCGCGACGGCTCGCACGAAGGTCTTGCGGAACGGCGGAGGGGCAAGAACCTGACAGTGAAACCGCTCTTCGAGATGCTGAGCCATTCGGGTTGCGTAGACCGCGACACCAGTCGTGGAGGTGCGCAGGTAGGATAGGTCGATGTAGAAGCGTTCGATCACGTCGCTGTCATCCTTCCAGACAGCACCAAGTGCATTGGCACGACATTCTTGATCAGCACTTCATCCCCTCGCCATGATGCGAAAGGTATTGACTTCTCTGGCGCCTCTGGCTGCATCGCGCGCCTTCCGACCTGGACGCTCGCGTTCCCCGCGACCCGGTTGGAAATTGTGATGCTGCAGCCAAAAATTCGCAACCTCCTGGAGGTATGTCGAGTCTTGGCTGAAGATCTGCCACGTCAATCGTGCGGTAGCCCGAGGTGATGTCCCTCTCAGTGAATGGTGCGCCACAAAATAACGGACGGCATCGGCGAGCGGCGGACCCCATCCTGCATCTTCCCAGTCGACGAGCCAAAATTGGCCGTCTTTGGATTCTCGCAGGTTCCAGGGTACGAAATCCCCGTGCAACGGACCCCAATGTGCCGGCATACTTTCTGGACGGGCGAGAAGTCCGTCGAGTGATTTGGGGATATCCTCCACGACTCGTCGGATCCGCGCTGGTTCCCAAGCGGTGGCTCGATGGTACCTCGGTAGCGGCTCTATCACTCGGGCGTGCCAGCCGTCGTAGTCGAAGGAGTCAAGACATGCCGGCACTCGGAACGATCGGGCCGAGAACTCCGGATGCACACTTGTTCTACCTCGAGGTTCGACGACCACCAGAAACAGAGGCGTCCCGAGCTCGTCCAGTGCCAGAGCGCTCGACCGCTGCTTGGCCCACTGGGACCGAAGGTACAACCACTCTGCTGGAGCGCGCTGCGGGATACGCCCCACCCGTTCCAGGATGCCGTCCCACCGTTTCCAGCCGCAGACGGGGTCCGGTCGGTCGTGCCGTTCGGCGACGAGAGATCTCAGGCCGGGAATGGCCATCTGTGCGACGGCAGTGACCTGCGCCGCCCTGGGCACTTGCCTGCCGAAAGCGTACATGGAGATGCCGTTGCCGAGTCCGCGAGGGGTGTTCGCAAAGACCTGAGGCTTGCCGCGAGGGAACGCCCACACGACCGGCGACAGACGGTGCCCGGGGATGGACGCCGTTCCCACAGCGCGGTCGTACGCCTGTAGCAACTCTTCCTCGAACGGTCTTCGCGATGGCAATGGGGACTGGCGCACTTCTGGGGGATCGGCGAGGAAGTCATCGACAGCCGCTGCCATTGCCCGTGCGGTAGATGCGGCATGGGCTGGCTCGACCGCCACCGACCTGGTATCGGGCCACTCCCTCAGAATCGCGGGGGGGCCACCCCGATCCAGGCAAACCACCGGGGTCCCCATCGCCAAGGCCTCGGCGACGCAAAGCCCTGCTTCCTCGTGCAAGGCCGGATGGATGAGTGCGCCAGCGGAGGCGATACGCTCCAGCAGGACGTCTCGGGAGAACCAGCCGTCAAAGCTGACGCGATCCCGCACACCCCACCGTCGCGCTGCCCTCTCCAGACGCCGCCGCTCCGGACCGTCGCCGCATATGTGCAGCACGCAGTCCGCCTCCCGGACGTACCGCATAGCCCGCACGGCGAGAATGGGCGCCTTCCAAGGAACGAGTCGTCCGACCAGGTAGATGTCCTTGTTGCGGGGGCTGGAGGGACGAACCTGATCGAGATCAATCACCGTGGCGTTGGAGAGGATGACGACGTCACCGCGGCTCTTGAGTCGACCAGCGGTGGCCCTGTTCTGGGCGAAGGTGACGCCGGCCTTCTGTTGAGGTCTACGAGCTGGTCCGACACGGCCCATGGGCCTGCGGATCAGCACGCGACCTATGTCCTCACCCAGGCCGCGCACCCCCAGTTCTGGGATCAGCCGCCATGGGGTTTCCACCCCTCCGCCGACCGGACCCCAGACCAGTGGCTTGTCCACGATCGCTGCGGCAGCTCGAGTCCAGTAGCTCGAGAGGGTCACGTGATGGACCACATCGAAATCGACCTGCCGGTCCAACTCGAGCGCTCGTGTGGCGGCGCGACGTTGCCAGCGGTCGTAGTACCAGTGGAAACCGGCCGCTGTGAGTCGTGAGAAGGCCTTGTCGTCCAGTCCGAACTCGATCCCGTGAAGATGGATGCGAGGTGCCGCCTCAGTGCTGGCAATGGCGGCCGCGATCGAGGGGATGCTGTCGGCGCTGGTCAGCACCCACACCTCGTGGCGGCGGGCGGCTGCCAGCATCGCTCGGAAGCCGACCTCGAGCTCGGAGCCCCTCCCTGGCTCGCACGCCAGGGCAGACAAGAGGACCCTCATGGTCTTCCACCCCCCGCCGCCGTCAGACTGCCACGGACCTCCGCCGTCCCCCACTTCGGGTCAGCGCGGCGGTCCACGGCCTGCCTACGCAGTGTCCATGTCGCGACGATGGCCACCATGAAGATCTCGAACGGGCCCGCGAGGCCCTTGTCTACCACGGCATTGAACGTGACCCAGACCAGCAGGCAGGCAACCTGGTGCACGGTCACGGTCGCATGCTGCATCGACGCGGTGGCTCGGTAGAGACCGCCGACCGCCACCCATGCCGAGACGAAGGCCGCGAGCAGCAACGCGAGGCCGACGAGACCGAGGTCAACGAGCACGGTCGACAGCGCATCATGGCCCGCCCCGATGTTGAGCCCTCGACGGGCGACGAAGTCGATCAACGAGTTTCTTGTCCCGGCGCCGAAACCGTAACCGAGCAGAGGTGAGTCCTGCCATTGTTCGATCAGGTAAGCGAAGGCCTCGGTGCGGCCGGACAGTGTGTCGAGCCCTTCTCCTCTACGCGTACCTACGGTGACGATACCCTCCAGCGCCGCTGGCAGCAGGGCGGCGATCCCGACGCCCACACCCGCCGCGATCAGGGCACCCTGGACCCGCGCCCGCGGATGGGCGTGCAGCATGATGACCAGGAATGCGACGCCGGCAGCCATTGTGGAACGCGTCTGCGACAGCACCAAGAGCACCCACGTGCCCACGTACGCTCCGCCCGCCAACAACCGGTATACCGGCTTGCTGCCGAAGAGGACGACGGTGAGGAAGAACAGACCCGAGATAAGGGCCGAGCTGCCGTAGTCGGCGAACATTCCACCGGTCAGGCGCACTGGTTCAGGACCACCCCCTGATCCGAACGGTGTCACCCATTCACGGCGGACGAAGTACAGAATGCCGATCGCCGCCGCCTGCAGGCTGAAGACCAGAAAGATCACCTGCAGTGCCCTCGAACCGTGACGGGAGGGCCAGTGCCACTCCAGCAACGCGAGCACGAGGATTAAGACGAGGATCTTGTGGGCGAAGAAGGCAGTATAAATCGACGAGACGGAGTAGCTAACCGAGGCGAGGGCCAGCATGCCGTAGAGGCCGTACCAGCGCAGCGGTCGGTCTGCGATGAGGTCGGACAGGAACGGTGTGCGGCGGGCGACATGAGAGATCAGCAGCAGGAGCACGAGCGCGTCAGCGAAGACCCATGCCCCGACCTGGAGTAACGACGCGGCGTCGAAGCTGAACGGGTC
>Ga0268386_10003884_pt1 | contig 10963 bp, 11 predicted proteins | sample RVTome_15_FD_200260 | JGI IMG/M metagenome (GOLD analysis project Ga0268386, IMG submission 200260) | Soil microbial communities from uranium-contaminated site in the Upper Colorado River Basin, Wyoming, United States - RVT150D86... ... | reverse complement strand
TCCTGGATCAGCGCGTCCAACGCAGCACGATGGTCGCGTTCAGCCGTGATGACATTTATGGCAAGGGCCTCCTCCGATACCCTCACCCATGGCTGATGGCGCAAGTACTCCTCGAATTCAAGATCCCAACAAGAAATGATGCTCAGCTCTCCGCTACAGGTATCCGCGAGCGCTGGCGACCCGGACTTTGCGCCCTTCGTCGCGACGCCCTGCCATCCCAGCTATCCGTCGGCGCATGCGAGCGCAGGCTACGCCGCACGCGCAGTGCTCGAACAGATCTATGGGCGCAACAACCACATGATCTCCTTTCGAGCCCCGCCGTACCCGACGTGACACTGGAGTACCATCGGTTCGACGAGATCACCCGGACATCGATGACGCGCGGGCCTACGGGGGCATCACTTCCGCTTCGACCAGGACGCGGGCGCGCGCCAGGGTAGTCGCATCGGCAGATATGTGTTCTGGCACAACCTGCGACCCACGCAGGATCGTGGCCGCTGACCCGAGATGGCTTTTGCGTCGGCGATGGCGTCGTAGGCAGACCGTGCGGACGTGTGAACCTGAAAACCTAAGCGCCTCCTGCTAGGTCGGCAGGTTTCCAGTTCTTCACGATTTCAGACCTTCGCCGCGGCGAGTCCCGCGACCGCTAGATTCGGCACCGTGACGTCGAATTTGATCGCCGACAACTGCTCGGGCGCCATGCTGTGGTTGCGCAGCCAGCGTGGATCCGAGTGGAGGCATCAATAGCTTGATGCCGGAAACCCGTTGCGTTTCAAAAAAGTAGAAGTTTCTCCTTGGCCCACCGAACCGCTCCGCCCGGCCAAACCTGAAGCCTGATAACCTGGCCGAAGCGCCTCGCGCCCGATTCGGTTCAACGGCTTACGAGGCTCTGGACCGAGCCGTTTCCGAAACGGCGCGCCGCATGCAACCGGGGTAGGTGCCGCGGGCATAGTCGGGACAAATCGCGACGCGAGTAAAGTCAACCAAGCTGGACAGATCGTAGGCTGGGTCGACACGGGCGCGCGGCAATTCGCGACTGCGTGAAAATCTCGACGACATGATGGAGCGGCGAGTTGCCGCCGCAATCGATGAGCGCCGCGCGCTGGGGCACCACTCCTGCGAGTCTTCGATCATCGATTCCATCGCGCGTTTGGTCCCCAGTGAGCGAGGACGATCGTGCCGGACGGCAACGGCTTCTCGAGCTGGTTGGCGGGCTGTGGGCTTCGGTGGATTCTCGTCGTGCAGGGTGGCGGGCCCTTGCACCTGCGTCATCGACGCCTCGATGGTTTACGCTCACGCGTGCGCACCGCTGACCGGACCGCCCGGTCGGCTGCAAGCTACGGAGGCAACTCATGACTCCCGACATCGATGCGGCATTGTCCTGGCTGCAGCTAAACGTACCGACCGTGGTGGCGATGGTCCTGCTGCTGGTCGCCGGGTGGTTCCTGGCCCGCCTGACCCGGGCAGGCGTCGACCGCGCGGCCCGGGCCGTCGGCGCCGGCAACGATTCCAGATGGGCCGGATTCTTCCGTACCGCCGGCCGGACCGCATTCTGGTTGATCATGGCCTTCTTCGTGTTTGCAGCGCTTCAGCTCGTGCGGCGCACAGATACGGCCGGCTGGCTCGATCGACTGGGTGAGCTCCTGCCTCGACTGCTTGGCGGCGGCGCCATTCTCGTCGGCGGCGCCCTGCTCAGCGTCATCGTCCGGGACATCGCCACGCGGTCGCTGTCTCAGGTCGGCATCGATCAGGCGCGCACGATCGCACGCGTGCTGCAGCTGATAGTCATCGTCACGGCGTTCGTAGTTGGCGTCGATCAGCTTGGCGTCCAGGTGAGCTTTCTCGTCACCATGATCGCCATCGTCACCGGCGGCGTGGTTCTTGCCCTCGGCATCGCATTTGGTCTCGGAGCCACGTCGCTGGTGCGCAACCTCATCGCGGCGCGTGACGCGCGCTGGCACTACTCACCGGGTCAGCGGGTCCGCGTGGGTGACACGGAAGGCGAGCTGCTCGAGATCACGCCCACCGTGTTCGTGCTCGCGACTCAGCTTGGTCGCGTGACGCTCCCGGCACAGACCTTCCACGAGGGTCCGATCACGGCACTCGACCAGGTGACCGGGCATGGCTGACAAGCGGGCGCTCACCCTCGCGTTCCTGGAAGCGCAGCCCCGTGCAGCTGCTGACGTCCTGCAGGAGATCGCACCCGGCAGCGCAGCGGCCTTTCTCGCCGACATAGCGCCGAGCCTCGCGGCGCCCGCGGTCGGTGAGATGTCGTCGTGGGCGGCGGCACGTTGCCTGAGACACATGGACGCGGAGCGCGCAGCCCTGGTGCTTGCCGCGATTCCTGCGCATCAGGCTACGCATCTGCTCAGACTGCTCGACGCGGACCTGGCGCGCCGCATCCTTCACGAGCTTCCGGGTCAGGTTGCACGGGCCTATGAGCGGTCCCTGGCATTTCCAGCCGGTTCGGTGGGTGCGTGGACCGATCACTCGATGCCGGTCTTCAAGGAGCACGACTTCGTGCAGCATGCGCTCGAGTGGCTCCGCGAGCCACACGCCCCCGGCCTGAGTCACGTGTTCGTAGTCGAACAGGAACTGCGACTGACCGGGGCCGTTCCATTATCGGTGCTGCTGGGCGCATCCAGACGTGCGCCGCTCGGAGAGCTGATGACGCAGCCGGCGCCCTACATTGCAGTGCAGCTGCCGCTCGATGCAGCCGCAAAGTCGGCAAGCTGGGACGACTATCTCGTGCTGCCGGTGGTCGATGCGCGAAACGTGGTGATCGGCGGCCTGACGCGTTCCGCCGTGCGCCGCGGACTCGAGACCGCTTCTCGGCCGCCTGCCGGCGTCGAACGGCCAATCGTCGCGCACCTGCTCGCCGCACTCGTCGGAACGCTTCACGGGATGACCATCACCCTGCTGCCTGGCACGGAGCGACGCCCATGAACGACCCTGCCACCACTGCGATCGCGGCGCTGGATCGGCGTTTCCTGCTCGATTATCCATGGGAGGCCGCGCGCCGGATCGAGGCGCTGGAGCCGCGCGAAGTGCTGCCCGCACTCGCGGCGCAGAACCCCTCCACCTTGCTCGAGGTATGGCGGCGGCTCGCGCCTGGGGTTGCCGCCGACCTCATCGGTCGCCTGCCGGCGACGCATGCGGGGCGGTTGCTGAGCGACCTGCTCCCACAGGAGTCGGCTCGGCTCGTCGAGCGCCAGACTCCCGCCGACCGCAGCGAGCTACTTGCGCTTGTGAATCCGGACGCGCGGCGAGAAATCGAGCGGCTCATGAGCTATCCGGAGGACAGCGCCGGCCGGATCATGGATCCGGGATTCGCGGCCTTTCGCCGCGAGATGACCTCCGCCGAGGCGCTCAGGTCGCTGCGCAAGACGGCGAGCCGCACCACCCGCAGCCTGTTTCTGATCGACGATCACAATCGTCTGGTTGGTAGAGTCGCGATCCAGACCGTCGCCGTCGCCCCACCGGCGCAACCGCTATTCGAGCTCGCCGAGCCCATCGTCGCGACCGTGATGCCGGTCAGCGCCCGCGAGGAGGTCGCGGACATCATCGACCGCCACCGGCTTGCCGACCTGCCTGTGGTCGATGCGAACGGCGTCCCGGTGGGCGTCATCTACCATACCGATCTCGTGCACGCGATCCAGGAGGAGGCGACCGCGGACCTGCAGACCATGGTCGGCGCGAGCAGGTCGGAGCGTGCGCTCTCGACACCGCTCTTTGCCGTGCGCAAGCGGCTGCCGTGGCTGCAGATCAACCTGTTGACCGCGTTCCTTGCGGCCGCGGTGGTGGGATTGTTCGAGAGCACCATCGCGAAGTTCACGGCCCTCGCCGTGCTACTACCTGTCGTCGCGGGCCAGTCCGGCAACGCCGGCGCCCAGGCGCTGGCGGTGACGATGCGCGGGCTGACACTACGTGAGGTTGCGGTTCGCCAGTGGCTCGCGGTGACCGCCAAGGAGGCAGGCGTGGGACTCCTGAACGGTGTCGCTATTGCCATCACTTGCGGGATTGGTGTGTGGCTCTGGTCCCGATCGCTGGGTTTGGTGCTCGTGATAATGCTGTCGATGGTCATCGCCATGGTCGTCGCGGGCCTCGCGGGCGCCGTCGTGCCCATGGCGCTGACCCGGCTCGGTCAGGATCCCGCACAGTCCTCGTCGATCGTGCTCACTACCGTGACGGACGTGGCCGGATTCCTTTCGTTCTTAGGCATAGCGACCCTCCTCTCCAATCTCCTGTGAGCGATGGGACCCACGAAAGCCATTTTCCTGAGACCGACCAGAGAGGTCCAAATATTGAGCAGTGGATCGAGGCTCGGTCGGGCTGATGTCGCTGCTCGCAGTTACGGCGTTGGTCGTGCCGATTTTCTTCGCGCGCCGCGGAATCTATGGCGTGGCGACAACTGTGGCTCCTGCTATCGGCGGCATCGCCATTTCAGTCGCCACCGCACTCGCAGTTGCTATCTATTCAGCGCTGACGGGCGTGGAGTCGCGGATCATCAACAGTCTGCCGTGGCTGCTGGTTCTGTCTGCTGTGATTGGCATCATTCAGGCGCAGTGGCCGCGGGTCCATAGTCCAGGAGCATACGAACGAATCGGCGCTTCTCGCGTCGACGAGGATGTCGCGCCCGCGCAATCGACGGAGTTTGTTCTGGAACGTGCGTAACGGGGCCCGGCCGGAGCCGGGAAATGCCTGCTGCGATGCAAGCAACGTCATTGCCCCGCCGACTGGTAGACCGGCTTGCCCTCGAACAGCGTGAGCTGGACCTGCGCCTGCCCGACGTCCTCGATTGGCACCTTGAAGAGATTGCGGTCGAGTACCACGAGATCGGCGGACTTGCCCACCTCGATCGAGCCCGTCCGTTGCTCGAGCTTGAGCGCCCGTGCGCCGTTGATCGTATAGATACGGAGCGCTTCCTCGAGTGTGATCGCCTGCTCCGGCCAGAGCGGTTTCGACGCGCCACCGCGCGGATCGCGGCGGGTCACGAGCGCCTCAATGCCGACCCAGGGGTTCTGGTCCGGCACCGCCGCAGGCCAGTCGGATCCCGAGGCGATCATCGCGCCGCTGTCGAGCAGGCTTCGCGTGGGCCAGTAGTGCTCGCCGCGCTCCTCGCCCACGGCTGCCAGCACGGCCTCGATGATCGAAGAGCGGTACCAGATGATCGGCGAGTAATCGGCGACGACCCCGAGCCTCGCGAAGCGGGGAATGTCCGTCGGATCGATGTAGCCAGCGTGGGCGAGCTCGTGGTGGAGCCTGCTCCCGCCGTTGGCCTTGCGGGCGGCCTCGATCGCATCGAGTGCGACCCGGATCGCACGATCGCCCGCCGCGTGGATCTTGATCGTGAATCCGCGCTTGTCGAGCTCGATCACGTCCTTCGCGAGCACGGCCGGCGCTACGTGTACGTCGCCGGTGAAATTTGCGCCGTGCGTCTCGTCGGACACGTACGGTGAAATCATCGCGGCCGTTCGAGCAGGGGTCGGCACTCCGTCGAGGAAGATCTTGACGAAGTCCGTGTGCACGCGGGGCGTCCGATGCTGGTCGCGCGACGCTTCGATCGCGGCGTAGTCGAGCGGCTCGGATCGCGCTCCGTACGGCGTGCTGTTGCAGACCGCCACGTTGAGCGTGAGCTCGCCGCGCCGGTCGAGCTCGCCGAAGGCAATGCCCGCGGTCCCCCCGAGGCCGGCGTCCTTGATGCCGGTGATGCCGAAGCCGTTCGCGAGGCGCGCCGACTCGCGCGCCGCGGCAACGTACTGTTCGGTCGTCCATTCCGGCAGCACGCGGTCGAAGATCCGCGCACCGGTCTCGAGCAGCACGCCGTTTGGCTCGCCATCCGGTCCGCGGACGATCGTGCCACCCTCGGGATCCGGAGTCGCCTTAGTGAGCCCCGCCGCCGCGAGCGCCACGCTGTTGGCCCAGCCGTTATGACCCGAATCGTCCATCAGGTAGATCGGGTGCTTCGTTGAGATCCGGTCGAGAAAGCCCTTCGGGGACTTGAGCTCGTGCTGGTCGAAGAAGCTGCTGCCCCACTGGCCTCCGCGGATCCACGTGCCTTCCGGCGTATTCTTCGCGCACGTCTCGAGCGCTTGCGCGATGTCATCGGGCGTCGCGGTGAATGCGAAGTTGCACTCGTAGAGCGACTTCAGGCCGCCCATGATCGGGTGCACGTGCGCGTCGACAATCCCGGGCTGTGCGTAGCGCCCCTGGAGATCGATCACCTTCGTAGCGGCCCCGGTGTACTTGCGGGCACAGTCGGAGCTGCCGACGTAGACGATCTTGCCCGCGGAAATCGCGACGGCCTCGGCCCAGGGCCGTTTCTGATCGAGCGTGTAGATCGCCCCGTTCATCAGCACCGTGTCGGCTGGCGTGGCCGCGAGCGCCGCACTGACCGACAGAGCGGCAGCTGCGAGCGCACCCGCTGTTACGAAGGTCGACACCCGATCATGCATGTGAGCTTCTCCCGACTGCGCCGACCAAAACTAACCCGCCCGCCATTCTGGCCGCGACAGCGTCTCGAGCGCAAAGCGTCATCGATCGCACCAAGCGCCGTGCCGCGAGTTCGATATCTCGCGCAAGACCGGGTACAAGATCTTCGCGCGCTACCAGGATTGTGGGCTCGCAGGGCTCACGACCGGTCGCGCCGGCCGTATTGGCAGGCCAACCGCCTGCCCTTCCAGATCGGGGCGCGGCTCGTGCAGCTGAAGAAGGAGCACCCGAGCTGGGGCGCGCCGAAGATCCGCCAGAACCTCAGCCGGCTAAACCTCGGCATCCACACACCGGCGATAGGCACCGTGCATGCGGTGCTCGATCGGCACGGCTGGTGAGCCGTGGCCGCCGGCCACGCTACAAGGCCGCGGGAACCACGCTGTCGACGTCCACGTGCGCCAACGACTTATGGTGCGCGAACTACCAGGGCTAGTTCATGCTCGCCGATCGGCGCTACTGTGCTGACGGTGAGCTACTTCGCGAGCCGCTATTTGCTCGCCTGCGACGCCCTGGCGACGACCAGGGAGATGTGCGCCTTTCGGGTGTTTGAAGGGGCGTTCAGGGACTTTGGCCTGTGCGCGTCGAATGCGCACCCAACCCTTCGAGGCTAAATTACCTATGTCTCCGGAACGGACAGAGCTTGAATGGTGGCCAGAGGCGGAATCGAACCACCGACACGCGGATTTTCAGTACGACCGCCTTGATCCACTGCGCATCGTCCATGACCTTGCCGTCGTACTTCTCTCGGAAAACGGGCTCGTTCCTTCTGACGAGTTCCGCCGGTGGGATGCCGAGCTTGCACACGCTGGGATGCCCAGCTTGCACACGATCGCGGTCAGCTCGGCCTCGCTCGGGGGCGTCTTGAAATACTCGACAACGCGTGGCTTGATTCCGCTTGCTTGGATCAGCGGATCAGCGGATCAGCGGATCAGCGCCAAAGTCTCGCGACTCTTACTACACGACGGGTTCTGATAAATGGTCAGTGTGTCGGCGGGCATGCGTACATCATGCGGCTTGAGCCGTGCAAGTCGGTAGCGGGCTGAGCCTCTGACACGCGATCGATGCGGATTCTACCGGCGTGAAGTCGCTGCCTTGCGCTGCTGCTTGGGATGTCGACTGCGCTTGCGATCACCAGCGCGAAATGAAGTCTTGCGCCGTGCCTGCGTTTCACGCTGCAGGACGAGGCGGAAGCGTTGCTCCGCAAACTCCCAGTCGAGCCTGCGATCGATGAGGGCATCCAGATACTCACGACGCCGGTTCTGGTGATCGAGGTAGTACGCGTGCTCCCACAGATCGATCGCCAGTAAGCAAGTGTGTCCACGGGCCTCCGGACAATCCGCGTCCGATGTCGTCAGGATTCTCACCTGCTTGCGGCTGTTCGCTGTCAGCCAAAGCCACCCGCTGCCCACGTGCGTCGCACCTGCCAGTGCGAACTTGTCGGCGAAGTTCGAGAAGTCACCAAACATGCGATAGAGCGCCTTGCGGAGCTCCCCACTCGGTCGCTTCTTGCCCGGCGTCAGGCACTGCCAGTAAAAGGAGTGGTTCCAGGCCTCTGAGGCCGTCGAAAGAAGCTCCGTACCACGCGCGTGGTCACGTGCCCAGCGCACGATCTCGAGAGGATTCTTGCCCGCCAGTCTCTTGTGATCCCGCGAGAGCCGATTGGCCGATTCGATACATTGGGAGTAGTAAGAACCGTGATGCATCATCATGGTTCTTGCAGAAATGACCGGCGAAAGTGCGCCGAGGACCCACGGCAGCGGTTTGAGCACGAACGGCATATCCGGCGCACTCGTCGTCGGCTCATCGAGTTGTGGCATCGTACTGGTCGCAAGAATCGGCCGTGATGCGCCTTCGATCAGTGCAAGCTTGGACTTCACCGTCTCCTTCGCGCTTTCCAGCCGCGCCTGCGCGCTTCCTTCCCACGCTGTGCTATACGCTCCGCCTGAATCGCCTTGCGCAAGATTCGTCGACCCGTTGCCCCGGTGCGTCACGTCCGCAGGTTCCTTCTGCGCGAAGGTGGCCAGATCGGAACCGGTATTCGGCAAATCAGCGGCGGGAGCATCGTCTGATGACAGCAAACCGGTCGCATAACCTGCCAGTGAATCGATTTCGATCGCTCCAGCCGAAGCTTCGATCTCGGCAGACTGAGATCTGGCGGCCTTCCATGTCTGCCATTTGCCTTCGAGGCGTGACCACGTGCTCTCAAAGGACTCCGCTTGTCTTCTGACGACCCCTTGCAACCCACACCACCCATTGCTCACGTGCTTCGCACCTGCCAACGCTGCGCTGCTGACGAAGCTCCAGACCTTCAACGCCGCGGCACGGAGTTCCGCACTGCGCGCGGGCTCGCGTGACCAACGCACGACCTGTCTGGTTCTCGAGGAAATGGCTGGTCCCAGGACTCCAGTGACCCAGTTCAGTGGTCTCAGGGCCAACGGGACGGTCGGCACGACTGCCCTTGGCGCATCGACTTCAGCCGCGGCAACGGCGGCGCCATTGCCTGGTGACACGTCTCCGGTCAGCGGGCTTGAAGCGCTGTCGTCGGCCAGCTCGGAGCGAACCGTCTCCCACGCGCTTTCAAGACGTTCCCATGCGCTTGACCGGGCCCCATCCCGGCCGTCGTGAAGTTGCACATTCATCTTCAGGATCTCGATGTCACGGTCAACGATACGGCTCAGGCCACCGATTCGTTGCACGTGGTCGACGGCCATCGCCTTTTGGGCATTGTTTCGAGGGTGTTGCGTGCTCTCGGCCGGGAGTGTCGTTGCCATCGTCATTTCCCCGTTCAGATCAATGCGCACCGCTTGGCGCCGCAGCCTCGCGGGCGGTACTAGTGTGAACCGCAGTTGCTAATGCATAAGCAGCGGGCAGCCGCTACGGCCCATCTAACTGAGTTCAGCGAAAAGGAGCCGACCGACTCGCTTGAGGGTTGCAAGCGAAGAATTCGGCGGGACCTCGGCACGCATTATACGCCGGGCGCGGTCACATGCGAGCCCTTTTGCGGGCTCCTTCGAGTCGCGCACGCGCTGGCGCGCGAGGGTAAGCGCTTCGAGAACCCGCTTGCGCTCGACGAGCGGTACGACCTGACGTCGTAAGTCGTCTACGAATTCAGTGGGTTCCGGCTCGACCGGCAGCAGCGCCTGCTGCTGTCCGCGTCGGAGGGGCGCCCGGTGGCGCTCCCCCCAAAGTCTTCCACACGCTCCTTTACTTTGTGGAACGCCGTGGCGAGGCGAATCCGTAGCTGCACTTATCCATGCTTGGCGACCGGCGCTACGCCGGGTTCACATCGCTTTTCCGGCCGCGAGTCCCTTGACCGCTTCCAAAGACTTCGTGACGTGGTCCGCGGGTGAGATCTTGTCGTCCGCCGACGAAAAGACGGCCACGATCTTGGAATCGGGCGCGATGACGAACGTGGTGCGCTCGGTAAACGCGTGATCGATTTCCATCCCGCGCGTGTCCTTGGCGCCGGGCTTTTTCTCCATCACCTTCAGATCGTAAGACTTCGCGATCGTGCCGTCGGGATCGGATGCCACCGGGAACTTGCCCGCGCAGTACTGCGGATCGGCCGAGAAATCGTTGAGTCTCGCGATGCTGTCGTGCGATACGCCCAGTATCGACGCTCCGGCCACGTCGAACTTCTCCTGGTTGATCGCAAACGTATGAGCTTCGATATTGCAGCCGCCGGTGTACGCCGACGGATAGAAATAGACGACGACCGGGCCCTTCTTCAGCGCCTCCGCGAGCGAGAACTTGAAGTCTTTCCCCGCCACCGACGCCTGGGCGGAGAAGTCCGGCGCGCTCGTACCCTGTTTCAATGCCGCCAGGGCCGGCAGCGCCAGCGCGCTCGATAAGATCAATCCGACTACCATGCTTTTCACGACGATTCCTCCTGGATGTACTGTACGGCCACGACTGGGGAACGGATTCTAGAACGATGACGCCGCCTGCGCGCGGCGCGTTCAGCTCAGCCGTTAGGATGACTACCGAGCAGCCTCAGTCGCACACCGAGAGGAACCCCGGCGTAACTGTAAGTGGTGGCTACGATGGATCTTCGCCTCGTACGGCATCGCAGTCGGGGCGTTTATTCTACTCTCCGTGTGCTCTGTGCCGGTGCTCGGGCCTCGCGTCCTTCTAGACAATGGCGGTCCAAACACTAGGACCAAGACCGCACCGAGACTCCGTGTTTGGCCGGGGACGGCTGGGCATGCAGGGACTCCGGCGAGTCTGTCGAAGATCCGTTGCTTGTCGATGTATTCGCCCGAGAGACCGTCGAGTTGCTGCGAAGTCTCTCACCGGCTTCAGCGTCGCACACGGGAGGAACCACACCCGTGAGCGGGAACGAGAGTGTCGAGCTCGAGGCTCACGACGTCGGCGTGGAAAGTGCCTTCGATTTCGAACGGCTGCCAGCCGAATGCTGTCGCGAGGATCAGGCAGTCCTGCAGAAGCACCGGGCTCACCATACGCACGTGAA
>Ga0268386_10003883_pt1 | contig 10963 bp, 8 predicted proteins | sample RVTome_15_FD_200260 | JGI IMG/M metagenome (GOLD analysis project Ga0268386, IMG submission 200260) | Soil microbial communities from uranium-contaminated site in the Upper Colorado River Basin, Wyoming, United States - RVT150D86... ... | reverse complement strand
TCTGCCTGGAACGTATAGCCCACTCCCTCTTGGTCGTTGATATAAGTGATTAACTCTGGAACATGAGGACTCTCCCTGGTCTTTCTAAATTTTTTCAGGTCTAACTTGAGCTCCGCCAGCGTTGGTGAGATGTCTGGCTCGTAGGTCATCTCTACGACTGTCCAACGACGCACCTTCAAGTAAGCATCGGCGGACGTGCAGAAATCGAATGGGTAGTACTCGACACTGAGCACTCCACCTTCAACCTTAAATGATGTATAGTATCCCTCATATCGCGGTTGACCCAGCAATCTTTCCACATCATCACGAGTTGAGCGCAGCAGAACTATTTGTCGCCACTTAGACTCCTTTGCATAGGTCATTGTTCCAATCTGTGCGAACAAGCCTACGAGCGATAAAACTAAAGTTAGGATAGTCGGATTCATCGGTCAACTCCTTGCCGGTGGCGGACCATACGGGTTGGTTGATCCGCAGTGTTGCTTAACGAGTCGATGGCCAACCGTCCCCGCAGCATACCCCTTGCTCTTCATAAGGGCGAGCGCAGCCGCCTTTTCACTGGGTTTCATAATCTTGAGAGCCGCGCTGTCTAGATCGCGGTCTGAAAAGTTCGAGCGTGATGCAGCAACTCGGCTACCACAGTATTCGCTATAGCGTTCCACCTGAACTGTTGATAATCCTTGTTAGCACTCCAAGCGGCAGGCTTCACGAAAATGCGGCGGTTTTTTCCGTCACCTCCAGCCAACCCAACGGCGTCGGAGGGAACGAAGGGTCGTCAGGTAGTCGGGTAGATCTTCGCCACGCCCAGAGGTTTACAAGGACGACGACTAAGGCTGGAAGCTGAAAAAGCTTATTCGTTGCTGATGACGAGTCTTGTGATCGTTTCAAGGGTCTGAGCTGATGGGCCTACAGAAAAAGTCTATCGCAATACTCCGATGCTGAACTATTTATTCGCTACACATACCCGAATAAGTACTCAAACGACGAACTGAAAAAAGCATTGGCAAACTGCTGATGTCGAAATTTCGCCTAATCACAGGAGGGATTGAAGAATGAGTAAGACTAGCGTCATGCCGGAAACTCTTGGCGATGAGGCAGAGATACCGCACCTCACCCTCGTCGAAGCATCCGAGCAAGAAGAATCTCAGCTTGGCTCCAACTCGCCATGCGAGAAGGAGTCTGAAAGCTCGAACAAAGTGGCATCTCAATCGAGCCGTACATCTTGACTCGCTTGGCGTCGCGAAGCTTGACCACTTCACCCATCATAGGATGGTCTGCCAGTCCGCCACTTTCGCTTTCAAAAAAGATGGATTGACCTTGCTGAACAATCGCCGGAAAGAATATCATGCACTCCTCGTGTTCGTCACAAGGGCGGATAGTCTGCTAATAACGGATCGTTTATCACGTCCCTAACCTCAGGAGGGAAATTGATGCTTGCGCATCCTCGCACCTTTCGTTGTCCCAACTGCAACGAAATGATTAACGATAGTATGAAAGAGTGCCGGTTCTGCTCGGTACCGGTTGATCCTGCTGTGGCCGCAATGATCACGGATCGCCAGGAGAAAGCGAATCAAGCTTGTAGCGATGCCAGTTACCTCAAAATCGCGGCCATCGCGATGTTTGTTTTCCTTGGACTCAGCTTTATCCCATTCGTGCCATTGGTTTATTGGGGCTTCCTCATTACTTTCGTGATGATAATCGTCATGCTCGTCCGTTGGCACGTGAAGTTTGGCAGTCTCGTAACGAACGATCCTGATTATCAGCGAGCGCGGCGATCTAAGAATGCTGCGTTAATCTTGGTGATTGCCGCCATACCTCTGGGATTCATCGTGCGGCCGCTCTTTTCTTTGATCCTCGCAGCCCTGACTCGCACTGTCTGAACTGACTGAAAGTACGTTCACCTGATAGCAGCTAATCATGTTTCATGCAGTATACATCGTGTCGCACATAAGAGCATCGTGTTTAAAAACTGACGGGAGGTTGTCTCGAAGCAGAGACTGGATATCATCTGCAAATTTTCTGCAAGTGAAACTATTCGGAATAAAAAGTTACTGATGGGTCGTGTTTAAGATTTATTGCACCATGCTCACGTCCAATACGTTCGGTCCAACGAGCGGTAACCCACAGCCTCGGAAACGTGATTTGAACTAATCGTCTCCGCACCTTCCAAATCCGCGATGGTCCTACTAACCTTCAGAATGCGATCGTAAGCGCGAGCTGACAATCCCAAACGCTTCATCGCACTCTCGAGCATCTTTTCGCTGTGCGCATCAATCTGGCAGAAGTTGCGAATCAGGCGCGGAGTCATTGCGGCGTTTGAGAAGATCTTCTCACCGGCGAAGCGACGCTGTTGCCGCTCGCGCGCATTGATTACGCGTTGACGAATCGTCGCTGAGCTGTCAGTGTCGGAAGGAGCCTCTCCTCGGAGTTCGTGAAACTTTACTGCCGGAACGTCGATGTGAATGTCGATGCGGTCCAATAGTGGACCAGAGATCCTGCCAACGTAGCGCTGTATCTGCATCGGCGAGCAGCGACACTCGCGTGTCGAGTCATTCCAGAAACCACAAGGGCACGGATTCATAGCAGCCGCCAATACGAATGAAGCTGGAAAAGTCAACGACATGGAAGCGCGGCTGATTGTGACATGCTGATCTTCGAGCGGTTGACGGAGCACTTCCAAAACACTGCGATCAAACTCCGGCAACTCGTCGAGAAAAAGCACGCCCTGGTGGGCCAGCGAAACTTCTCCCGGCCGCGGCACACTGCCGCCACCAATTAGACCAGCATCGCTGATGGTGTGATGTGGAGAACGAAAAGGACGCTCAGTCACGAGTCCGGCGCGTCCCGTCAAACCTGCAACAGAATGAATCTTTGTCAGCTCGAGGGCAGCTTCGAACTCGAGTGGCGGCATGATAGTTGGCAAACGTTTCGCCAACATCGTCTTGCCGGAACCTGGAGGACCGATCAGCAGGATGTTATGGGCACCGGCAATCGCGATCTCCAAAGCTCGTTTTGCCGACATCTGTCCCCGCACCTCTTTGAAGTCGACTTTGTAATGTCCTGTTCGTCCGAGTATTTCAGCCACGTCAACTTTCAAGGGTGCAGGCGGAGTTGTCGAACGCAAGTCAGCAACCAGTTTGACAGCGCTGCGCAGATCAGCAACGGGATAAACATTGACTCCCGCTACGACGGCCGCCTCCTTTGCGTTCTCTTCCGGCAGTATGAGATTACGAATGGAGCCTTCGCGCGCCAGCATTGCAATCGGCAACGCACCTTTTATCGCTCTCACGCGGCCGTCGAGAGAAAGCTCGCCGACGCAGAGGATGTGAATGAGATTGTGAGCCTCGGCGAGATCGCCGTTGGCGCCCAGAATTCCCAACGCAATTGGCAGATCAAAACTTGCTCCCTCCTTGCGCACATCCGCAGGAGCGAGATTGATTGTGGTTTTTTGAAACGGAAAGAAGTAGCCGCAGTTTTGAATGGCGGCGCGTATCCGCTCACGCGACTCGCGGACGGCAGCGTCAGGGAGTCCAACAATCGTAACGGGAGGCGCCTGATCGCTCTCGCCACGGACCGGAGTTAGATCGACTTCGATGTCTACGAGATCAGCGTCAATTCCATAGACGGCTGCGGAGAGTGTTCTAAAGAGCATGTGAGGCGGCTCCTAACTTGAGAATGAGGAAAGAGATTTCCTTTAACTAAAACAAAGCGCGCTTCGAAACTCGAAAGCGCGCTCGTTAAATCCGTCCGACACAAACGGGCCGGAACTGTAACTATCGCTATTAACGACGGCGCGAGGGTGCAGTCGCAGACGACGGAATTTTTACTTCCTGACCAGCTCGGAGTTCAGCATTAACCGGAATACCATTCAGTCTGGCAACGTCGTTGGCATCGAGATTACGAGAAGCAGCGATTCTCGCAATCGTATCGCCCTTGCGAGCACGAACTTTGCTTATTCCCGCTGGTTTAGGAGCATCCCCGGCGCCGGCCGTCGACCTTACCCACTTCGTGAGTCTAACACCGCCACTCGGCGCAACGAGCTTTGTTGTCGACTTCAAATCCACGCCGCTGTTCATTGACTGGAGTTGAGCGACGTTAATGCCGGTTCGATTCGCAACGCTTTGCCAGTCTTCACCTGGTGCAACTGAAATCAACCTTGCCGTCTCGCGTCGCTCAGGAGCAATCCTTTGAATCAACGAGGCAAATTGTTTGGCACGTCCCGCCGGCACTCGCACGTTATAGCTATCGCCTCGCGGAGTGACATCGCGCTTCAATTCCGGATTCAAGCTGCGAATCTGATCGACGGTGCTGTCAGTGGCATCGGCAATCAATCGTAAACTCGTAGAAGATGGAACCTGGACCACGTCATAAGACCATGGCGAATCCGGCTTGATGCCTTTGAATCCGTACTTCTCAGGATTCTTCGCAATCAGGATCACGGCCAGGATGTTTGGAACGTAGTTGCGTGTCTCCTGTGCGATGAAGGGATAGATCATCCAGAAGTTGGCGGTGCCGGCACGAGAGATGGCGCGATCAATATTCCCCTCACCCGTGTTGTAGGCGGCCATCGCCAATTCCCAGTTACCGTTGTAACGCCTGGCGAGGAATTTCAGGTAACGGGCTGAAGCTCGAGTCGCCTGTTCGAGACTGTTCCGCTCATCGATGTACGCATTCTGGCGTAAATTATACCGTCGACCGGTGCCTGGAATAAACTGCCACAACCCCGAAGCTGATGCCCATGAAACTGCTTTCACTTTCCACGCGCTTTCAACCTGACCCAACCAGGTGATGTCGAGAGGCACTCCTTCCTCAGCAAAAATCTTTCGCGCAAGTTTCATGAACTGCCCCGAGCGACGCAGTCCATTCTCCATTGTCGCTCGACCACGCGGTCCCTGGTAATAGTTGATGTATTGCTGAATTAACGGATTAAGAGTAAAGGAGAAATTGACATTCCGCCGGGACTGCTCCAATGCCAGAAGATCTTCACCCGAAACTTCCTTTTCACGATCGGTGAGAACCAACTTACTCAACTCATCGAGTGGCGAAGGTTCAAACTTCTGATCACGAAAACCGATCTGTGGCGGAGTCTTTTGAGTTTCAGGATCCTGCGTGTTGTAAGCAACGAGTTGGGTGTTGACGGTGTTCGGTGCGCTCGGCTGCTGCAGCGGCACCTCTTCTCGATAAATGCGCTCAACTAACTCGAGATAGTAAGTTTGCAAACGTTGGCTAGCTCTGACGTCAAACCCCGACTCTAAAATGGAGTCGACGGCTCTATCAAACTCTTCGCGAGCCTGGTTCCGCTTGTTATCTTCCAGGTTGAGCTTGCCCCTGCGGAAGTGATCTTCGGCACGCGCTATGATTTGTGTGATTCGACCTTCAGACTGTTCAACTTCAGTTGGGATGGCACGGGCAGATGAAGCTACTGGAATCTGGGCGAAACTGCTTCCCGCTGAAGCGACAAGCACCGTTAGTAAAGCCACACAGGACTTCAAACGAGGTAAGCTCGCTGACATCAATTCGTCCTTCTCCTTAGAAAGCTAGATGCACGCCCTCCAGCGACTTCAAAGTCACAAGCGGCGGCATTCGTTTATTGTTCGGTATCTGATTGACTCCTCTATGATTTGGATACTACAGGACTCACTAACTAAGGAGCCAAAATCAGATTGGAGGTTACCACACGGTTTTTTAGGGTGTCAATCAAACCCTAACTTGATACAGACGCTCAAATGGTAAACTTTTCCACAAAAATCAAGCCACGTCAGCGTCGTTCGGGTAAAAATGCGGCGTTCCGATCGTGGGTTGCGCCACACCAGCCAACTCTTCAACGTTGCCGAGTTACTTAACGCGTGAAGGTCGCCTGGCGTTGCAAAATTCAGGGCGGCGAAGGGATGTTTGTAGGGCGGCACTTCGTGGCCGCCCCTTGGTAGGTCAAACTTATGGGCCGAACGATTGTTATCGGTGATATTCACGGCTGTTACGACGAGTTAACCCAGTTGTTGGAGAAACTGGCTCTGGAGACCGATGATCGTGTCGTCGCCGTGGGCGATCTGACCGTAAAGGGCCCGAAAAGTCGCTCCGTTCTCGATCTCTTCTCCAGTGATCCGCGCTTTTCTTCTGTGATCGGTAATCACGATCTGGCGCTGGTTCGTTACTGGCGAGGCGAAAAGACCACACTGACCGCAACCCAGGAGAAAACTTTCAGGGAACTGCAGATCCAGAACGACCGATATCTTCGTTATTTGGCCTCCCTCCCCGGACTGATCAACCTCGACTCACACGTGGTTATCCATGCCGGCCTTAGACCGGGAATATCTCTAAGCGAACAATCAATGGACGACTTAGTCGAACTTCGCACGCTTGGCGAGGACCGCACTGCGCGCGAAGGGACGCCATGGTATGAAGTCTACGAGGGCCCTGCGACGGCCCTTTTTGGACATTGGCCCGCGGCTCAACCTCGACTCAGTAAACACGCTATCGGTCTCGATACGGGCTGCGTTTACGGTGGTCAGTTAACCGCCTATGCAGTGGAGAGCGGAGAATTCATTCACATACATGCGGCCACGGCTTACGACAAACCTCGTGCGAATCCTAAGAATGAAAGATCTTTGCCCTAAAAGTCCTTGTGGCCTCACATCCGGCAACGAAGCCATCTCAACGGCGCTAAATGACTCTCGGGCAAAGTCGGATCAACGCATGAATTCCGTACACAGCCAATCCGATCCTGTTTCGCAATAAAATGACTAAATTCACAAAAGAGCAACGCTTACGTCACTCCTAACCTCGTATTTGCCGGGTGGAACAGTGCTTGCCAAAACATTTCACAGTGGGCGTTCTCTCCCTATGTCAGGAGTTGAGACGTAATGAATATATGACCACCCAATGGTAACGACTCTCTCAAACTATCGATAAAGATCCCATAAATCCATGTCAACAGTCGTCAAAAAAGAAGCGAGAGTTCATGAATTCCCCAAGCGTACTGAGATCGGGGCGGTCTCTCCGAGCTCGCAGATGTACTTTAATCGCGAGCTAAGTCTTCTGGAGTTCCACGCGAGAGTTCTTGAAGAAGCGCTCGACGATCGGAACCCACTGCTCGAGCGATTGAAGTTCCTGGCCATCTTCTCCTCAAACCTGGACGAGTTCTTCATGATTCGCGTGTCTGGTCTCAAGGAAGAACTGGAATACGAAGTGAATGTGGTCTCCGCCGATGGATTGACTCCCGCTGAGCAGTTGTCGAAGGCGAGAGTAAGAATCCTTGCTCTGGTAAAAGAGCAAGCTCGGTGTTTACGCGAAGAGATCATCCCGCAACTGAAGGACGCGGGATTATCAGTCATTCCATATGAATCTCTGTCGCGCCATGAAAAGGAAAGTCTAAACGACTATTTCACGGAAAAGGTCTTTCCGATTCTGACACCGTTGGCCGTTGATCCAAGCCATCCGTTTCCATATATCTCGCCGCTCAGCGTGAACATCGGTTTGATGGTTCATGCACCGAGTGAGGCGAAATTTATCGGACGCCGAAAACGCGTGGAGTCGCGGTTTGTACGAATCAAAGTTCCATCAGTGGTGCCGCGACTTGTACCAGCCGGTTCTTCAGGCTCTCGGTTTGTATTGCTCGAGGAAATTATTGAAGCAAACATACAGGCACTCTTTCCCGGCATGAACCCTGGTCCATGCCATCGCTTTCGCGTGACACGCGACGCTGACATCGAGATTCGAGAGGAGGAGGCTGAAGATCTACTAAGCTTGATCCAGGAAGAATTACGCCGCCGAAGATTTGGGACACCTGTGCGTATTGAAGTTTCTCCAGACATGCCAGCCGAGATGATCGAGTATCTAACGTCTTCGTTGGGTCTCGAGGCAGACGATGTTTACGTTTTTGATGGACCACTCCACATTCAGGACTTGATGTCCCTCTACGATTGCGATCGACCTGACTTGAAGGACGTTCCTTTCCTTCCATCACTTCCTGAATGGTACGACCAGTATGAAACGATCTTCGACGCAATCCGAGAGCAGGATCGTCTATTACATCACCCTTACGATTCCTACGACTGCGTGACAGAATTCATTAATCAGGCCGTCGAGGATGAAGACGTGGTTGCGATCAAGATCTGTCTCTATCGGACGGGTCCCGAATCACCCATTCCGCCGGCCTTGATCAGGGCAGCCGAGCAGGGCAAACAGGTTACTGCGCTGATAGAACTAAAAGCGCGTTTTGACGAGGAAAACAATATCGAGTGGGCTCGCAAACTGGACGAGGCCGGCGTGCACGTGGTCTACGGCATTATGGGCCTCAAAACTCATGGCAAGCTCACGCTTGTGATCAGGCGCGAAGGCGACACGCTCAAGCGTTACGTCCACATCGCATCCGGTAACTACAACCCTACGACGTCGTGTACCTATACGGACCTTGGAATGTTTACGGTTGACGACGCAATTGGCAGAGATGCGACAGAACTGTTCAACTACCTGACCGGTTTCTCCGAGCAGACGGATTACCGAAAACTGATGGTGGCGCCTGTGGATCTGCGCGGGAAACTCAATGCGCTTTTTGATCGTGAGATAGAGCATCGGCGCGCAGGTCGGCCGGCGCAAATCATTGCCAAGCTTAATCGTCTTGCCGATCTCCAGATCGTCCAGAAGCTCTACGAGGTTTCTCAAGCCGGAGTGAAAGTGGATTTGATCGTGCGAGGTATTTGCATGTTGCGGCCGGGAATTCCGGGTTTGTCAGAGAACATCAGAGTGCGAACTGTTGTTGGCCGCTTTCTGGAGCACAGTCGCGTGTTCTGGTTTTCAAATGGCGGCGACGATCAACTGTATATCGGCAGTGCCGACTGGATGGCTCGAAATCTGAAACACCGCATCGAGGTGGTTGCACCCGTAAGCGATCCCAAATTAAAAAGTTATTTGAGGGACGTGTTGCTCGACGCGTATCTTACCGACAACACGAAGGCCCGTGAACTGCAACCCGACGGCAGATACGTTCCCATTAATCGGGGCGCGGAGGCCTTTAACAGCCAGATCTATTTCATAGGCAGTCGAGGCAGTGACTGACAGGATCTCAGGATTTACAGCTAAATCTCGCAATCCTGATAGAGAACTCGATGAGGAACCAAAAGAGAAAGCAGGAAGTATTCACGCTGATCGTGGTCTTCGCTGGCGTCGTTGTTTTGAGTGCACTGACAGTCTATTTTCTTGGCGGCGGCCGACGTGAAACTCCCGAACGCGCGACTGCGGACACAGTCAGACAAACTCCGCAGCCTCAGCAACCTGAAGCGGTGTTGGGAATGCCGGATCAGCGCACCTCAGCGACCCCTCAGACTTCGTCGGCTGGCGACACTTTTATTGATCGGATGTTTGGCAGCCGGCACAGCGAAGCATATCTGGCTGGTGACACCTGGCTCGAAACGATGGGAAGAATCTCTCTGAGATTTCTTCTCGCCGCGTTGCTCGGAGCTGCGCTCGCGTTTCGTCCACGTAAACGAATTCTTGCGCTCAAACGCAATCCTTACGTTTCGCAAACACAGATACTGCTCGCAATCGTCGCGGCAGCTTTGATGATCATAGTGGGCGACAACGCGGCGCGCGCGTTTGGTATTTTTGCCGCCGTTTCGCTGGTGCGATTTAGGACCAACATTCGCGATCCGAAAGAGATTACGGTTCTGCTGATTAGTCTTGCTTTGGGGCTCTCTTCAGGAGTGGGCCGTTGGGATCTTGCAGTGGTTCTGGCTTTGTTCTCGTTGATCGTGCTTTGGATATTGGAATGGCGCGAGCCGGAGTTGGTGTTTCGATCGATGGATTTGAAGGTAACGACCAGAAATGTCGTGTCGACGCAAAAGGCCCTGCGAGAGGTATTCAAGACGCATGGTTTCGATAAGGAGCTGCGGGCTGTCGATCGCGAAGCGACGGACGAGTCGCCGGGCAGCATCGTGTATTCAGTTGATGTGAGCCCGACGGTAAGTACCGATGAGATTAGCGCGGATATACTTGCGATCGATGGTAAAAACGTTCAGGGTATTGAGTGGGATCAGAAAAAGAGTTATTCGTACTTGTATCAGTAGCCTGGGAGTAATGACGGAATCATTTTCCACATGTCATTTTCCATTTGCCAGTTGCCAGTTGGCTATTTGAACGAAGTTTCAATCTCCGAACCAAAATGACAAATGGAAAATGATTCCGTTACTCACAAATACTCAGTTCTGCTTCACTCCTGACGTCGCTGTCGTCGTTACCACAGCAGGCTTGTTCTGAAGACTGACGGCGTAGTCCTTAACAAACTTCTTCATGTCGCCGTGTCCCCAGCGAGTGTAGAAGTCGTATTTCTTCATCTCGGCGTAGACCCGATCGTAATTCCAGTTGTATTGGTTGAACCTGTAAACCGCTCCCATAACGCCCGTGCGATGCCGGCCGCCGGCGCAGTGGACGAAAAACTTACCGGTTGAAGGATCGTCGACAAACTTCAAAAACTCCTCGACCATTGCGCTCTCGGGATATTCTTTGGCTTTCATCGGTATATTCACATAACGCATGCCGAGGGCTTCTACTTTCTCCTTTTCATACGCCTTAGGATCTGCGCGCAGATCGATAACCGTCTTGATCCCAAGCGCTGCTAACTGGTTATAGTCCTTTTCCTTCGGTTGACCACCACGGAAAAAGCGTTCGTCCATCTGTCCAAAATTCTTGATCCTAACCTTGGTTGATTCGGCCTTGCTCAGCTCCTGCTCCTGGCTGATGGCCGAGATCGAAGATAATAAAACCAGCGCAATGACCGCGAATAGAACAGAAAGGTAGCTACGATTTGTTGTATTCATCAAAAAAACTCCATGTTTGGGCGGACTCAAACTGCGACAGTCGGGAGTCGCGAGGAAATCATGTCAAAACCAGGGAATAAGATTCACGAGAATAATCGAGGGTTGTAATTCGCTTGTCGAGTTAACCTGACCGAATTGAACTCACACAGATCGAG
>Ga0268386_10003882_pt1 | contig 10965 bp, 16 predicted proteins | sample RVTome_15_FD_200260 | JGI IMG/M metagenome (GOLD analysis project Ga0268386, IMG submission 200260) | Soil microbial communities from uranium-contaminated site in the Upper Colorado River Basin, Wyoming, United States - RVT150D86... ... | reverse complement strand
CCCCGCTCCCGGGCGACCAGCGGTCCTGCGCGTACCTGCTTCCCGCGTAGGTCTGTTCCTCGAAAGCTGGGGCGAGCTACTCGAGCGGCTCGTTCTGCACGTTGTGCTCGGTGGCGTACGCGTCGACGAGCGAGTTGATCTTCGCCGGGTCCGGGAAGGCGTAGTTGATCTCGACGAACGCGCTCCACTTGTCGGGCAGCGCGTCCTCGGGGAAGATCGCCTCGACCGGGCACTCCGGCTCGCACGCCCCGCAGTCGATGCACTCCTCCGGATCGATGATGAGCATCCGCTCGAACACGTGGATGCAGTCGACCGGGCAGACGTCCACGCACGAGAGGTCTTTGATGTCGATGCAGGGCTCGGCGATGATGTACGTCACGCTGGCGAGTCTAGCCCGGGCTAGCTGTGAGCTCGTCCACCAGCTGTGAGGCCCGCTCGACGAGCGCCGACTTCACCACCACCTGGTCGAAGCCGGCCGCGTTGGCACGCTGGAGACCGGCTTTGTCGACGTGGCTCGTGAATCCCATCAGCGGGATGTCCGGCCACTCCTCGACGATCTCCTCGGGCTCGACGCGCGAGATGTCCGCGATCACGAGCTCGGGCGCGTCGACGCTGTCGCTGGTCACCACCCGATGGGCCGGCAGTAGCCCCTCGAGCTTGCTGCGGAAGAACAAGTCGACCCCAACGAGCAGGATCGTCGCCACGGGCCTGAGACTACCACCGAAGGGGGGACACGGATAATGGCTCGATGGGGCTCGAGCGAGGGCTGGAGCTGATCCGCGCGGGAGCGTTCTTCGAGGCGCACGAGGAGCTCGAGGACGAATGGCGCGAGGCGCCCGCCGGCGAGCGCGACTTCCTCCAGGGCCTCGTCCACGTCGCGGTCGCCTGGTACCACGCGGGGCGTGGGAACCGACCGGGCTGCGACCGGCAGCTCGAAAAGGCCGCGCGACGTCTCGAGCCGTACCGCCCGGCGCACCGCGGGGTCGACGTCGACGGCGTGCTCTCCCAGGTGGCGGCGGCGCGCGTCGAGGTCGACGGGGGTCGCCTCGAGCTCGGTTCGGTAGAGGTCTAGAAGGCGGGCTCGAGGCCTGCCCACTCGAGGAAACGGTTGAGGTACACGCGGAGCCAGTAGAAGCGCTCGAAGAAGAGGAGCAGCCCGAGGCCGACCATGACGGCTCCGCCTGCGATCTGGATCGAGCGGTAGTGATCACGCAGCCAGCGAAAGGCGCCCATCACGCGGGTGAAGAGCGCTCCGGCGAGCACGAACGGCGTCGCGAGGCCGAGCGAGTAGACGCCGAGGAGGATGGCTCCTTCGGCCACCGACTCGGTCGAGCCCGCGAGCACGAGGATCGACGCGAGCACCGGGCCGATGCAGGGCGCGGCGCAGACGGCGAACGCGCCGCCGAGCAGGAACCGCGAGCCGCGGCTGCGCGCCCCCCGAAGCAGGCCGGCTCCGAGCAGCCGCTCGGGCCAAGGGAGAAGCCCCATGAACGCGAGCCCCACGATCACCAGTAGGAACCCGGCGATCTTCTCGAGCAGAAACTGGTCGGAGAAGAGCCGCCCGCCGACGAGCGCCGCACCGACGCCGAGCAGGACGAAGAACGCCGTGAACCCCAGCACGAACGGGACGCTCGAGACGACCACGCGTCGCGCCGTCCCCGGCTCCCCGAGCCGGTCGGCGTCGATCGCGGAGACCGCGGAGAGGTAGCCCGGCACGAGGGGCAGGACGCACGGCGCGAGGAACGAGACGAAGCCGGCGAGGAACGCGAAAGGGACGCCGGTGACGTCCACGTCAGCTCTCGAGACGCGCGAGCTCTTCGTCGACGCGACGCTCGAGCTCCGGATCGACGGCGTCCGCGGGTTGCGGAGTCGGCGACCGTCGGCTCCAGGAGCGGACGAAGACCGCCACCGCGATTCCGCCCGCGACGACGGCGCCGAGCGGGACGAGCCAGGCGAGGAGGCCGAAGCCTCCGCCAGGCGGGGAGGCGATGACGCCGTCACCGAAGTCCGCGACGAGGGCGTCCTTGATCTCCTCCTCGCTGTCGCCCGCCGCGATGCGCTCGCGGATGAACAGCTTCATCCGCTGCGCGACCGGTGCGTCGGACTGGTCGAGCGTCGTCTCGCAGACGGGGCAGACGAGCTCGGCCTCGAGATCGGCGGCGTTGGGCGGGTCCTGCCCCGGGGCCGCCGGAGCGAGGACGGCCAGGGCCAGAACGGCGCCGAGCACGGACAGAACGCCGCTCCGAGCGACGAAGGGTCTGACCCCGAACATGTGCCGAGTGCGTGCCAATCCATCCACAGGCTGCCTGAAGCCGGGACGCTAGGCCTGGAGGGCGCGCTCGATCGCCGACCGGAGCTCGTCCCTCGTCTCGTCCGCATTGACGTCGCCGAGGAACGCCTGGACGACCCTGCCCTCGCGATCGACGACGAACGTCTCCGGGAAGCCGGTCACGCCCCACGCGTCGAGCGAGTCGCCCGCGCCGTCGAAGACGAGCGGGAAGGTGAGCCCGAACCGCTTCGCGAACCTGCGTGCGTCGCTCCGAAGGTCCTTCGCGTCGTACCCGACGACGACGAGCCCCCGGTCGCGGTTCTCACGCCAGATCCGCTCGAGGAACGGGGCCTCCTCCTTGCACGGCAGGCACCACGAGGCCCAGAAGTTGACGACGACCGCCTTTCCGGCGAGAGACGAGGAGTCGAGCTCGCCCTCCCGGTCGAGACGCTCGAGTACGAACTCCGGCGCGGCCGGAAGGTCCCCGCGGTTCGCCTGGTTCGCAAGGTCGCCGCCCTCGTCGGTCGCGAGCGCCCAGACGAGAAGGATGAAGAGGAGCGCGACGAGACCGACCGCCACGCCCTGCGCGACGAGCTTCGCGCGACGCGCCATCGTCAGCGACTGCGGTGCCAACGAGCTCTAGCTCGCGACGATGAAGACCGGCGTGCCGACCTCCACGCGCTGGAACAGCCACTCCGCCTCGGAGATCCGCATGCGCACGCAGCCGTGGGAGGCCGAGTAGCCGATCGAGGCCGCGTCCGGCGTGCCGTGGATGCCGACGTAGGGCGCTGAGATGCCCATCCAGCGGGTGCCGAGGGGGTTCCCGGGGCCAGGCGGGACGGGGTCGGAGCCGACGGCCCAGTCCGAGGGAGGCGGATACCACCATGGGTTGCGCTGCATCGTGACGATCTCGAAGGCGCCCACCGGGGTCGGGTAGCGCGGCTCGCCCGTGGCGACACCGAAGCTGCGCACGAGCTTGGCGTTGCGGTACAGGCGAAGCCTGTTCGACCCGCGGAGGATGACGATGGACGGCCCGAGCTCGCTCTCGTCGATCTTGGGCTTCACCAGGCCGAACTCGAGCGGAACGGGGTCGCGCAGGTTCGACTTCAGCATGACGCGGATCGCGCGCGACGTGTCGACGCGATCGAGCCGCCGGCCGGGCCTGGCGCGCTTGACCTCGATCCGGGCGTCGCGGAGGACGATCTCCGCGCTCGAGGGCGCGCGGTCGACCTCGGCCGCGACGCTGTCCACGATCGCGCGGATGCGGTCGCGCGAGACCCAGACGTGCAGCGGGACGCGCGCCCCGGGGCGCGAGAAGCGCGCGCGCATGATCGCCTTCTTGATGTTCGGCTTCGCGCCGACGTCGTCCGGCGCGAGCTCGAAGCGACGGCCCGCGCCGACGAGGGCGACCGGTCGCCCGAACTCCTCGCGCAGGAGGGCCGAGGCCTCGTAGGGCGTGAGGTCGCCGACGTCGACGCGGCCGACCGTGACGCCGCTCGGGATGCCCAGCTGGCGAGGTGGCGCCGCAGGTTGCGTCGGCGTGGTCGGCTGCGGCTCGGTGGGCGGCGGCTGCGTCGTCGTGGTCTGCGCAGGAGCGTTCGAATCGCCGCTCGAGGCGACGGCGAGCGCCGCCGAAAAGCCCAGCAGCGCACACGCTGCGAGCAGCCCGAGGAGAAGTGTGCGAGCCCCGCTCACGTCGTCAGTGTAGATACGAAGATCGACGGATTGTTCGTCACGATCGCGTCGACGCCTGCCCCGTCGACGCGCTCGAGATCGCGCTCGTCGTCGACGGTCCACGCGACCACGGGGACCCCGCGCTCGTGCGCGCATGCGACGACGCTCGCGCTGACGAGGGCGTGGTGGAGCACCAGCGTATTCGCGCGAGAGCGGCGGAGAAGCACGTCGACGAGGCGCGGAGTCGCGACGCGGAGGACGCGGAGCCCCGTGCCGACGACCGGCCTGAAGCCGAGCCGCCGGTCCACGCCGAGGCGGTCCCGCGGGAAGGAGACGCCGAGGCGAAGTCCTGGCGCCACACTCGCGAGGCGGCGAAGCGCGTGGTGGTGGAACGAGCTGACGATCGTCCGCTCGCGAAGCCCGAAGCGGTCGACCGCCGCCGAGACCTCCTCCCCTGCCTTCCTGCTCTTCAGATCGACGTGAACGCCGGTCTCCGGGGCCTCGGCGGCGAAGAACCCGAGCGCGTCGTCGAGCGTCGGAAGGTCGGGGCACACGGCTCGAATCTCCGCAAAGTGCATGCTCCTGAGTGTTCCCCGCTGCGCGCCGTGACTCACCTCGTTCAAGTCGTACGAGTGCGCCACCACGAGCTCGCCGCCTCGCAGGCGCAGCACGTCGAACTCGACGAGGTCGACTCCGGCCGCGACGCCGGCGCGAAACGACTCGAGCGTGTTCTCCGGCGCCAGCGCCGCCGCGCCGCGATGGCCGATCCGCAACGGCCTCCCGTCGCGCCGCGCGAGCGGGATCACGGCGTCGGGCGAGTCGGCAGGTAGTCCTCGTCGAGCCGGCCGCCCTCGGCCGCATACGAGATGATCATCCGGTCGGTGAGCCACTCGACGGGTGCCCGGTCGTCCGTCCAAGCCCGACCGGTAGCGTCGAGGGGTCGCACGTCCCGTGCGAGCAGGTCGCGGAGAGGGGCGAGGTCGGCCGGGCCCAATTGCAGCCGATGCTGGATCTCGTCGTCGGAGACCGGCTCCGTGAGACCGAGCACGAGCGTGTTGAACCGGAGCGCAGGCCACTCGAGCACCTGCGGCAGCTCGGCCGCGACGGTGCGGCCGATCGCCTCGACGAGCCGCTCGTCGTCCGGGACGGCCGCGACGTTGAGCGCGACGACCCCGCCCGGCGCGAGCCGCTCTCGCACGAGCGCGAAGAACTCCCTCGTCGCGAGGTAGAAGGGCACGTACGGCTGGTGGTAGGCGTCCACGACGATCAGGTCGTAGCGCTCGTCGCTCCGCCGGAGGAAGGGCCGCGCGTCCGCGTCGTGCACCGTCAGACGCGGGTTGTCCTCCATCCCGAAGTAGCGGCGGCCGACGTCGCTGACCTCGGGATCGAGCTCGACCCCGTCGATCTCCGCGTCCGGGTAGTACACGCCGAGCGCACGGGCCGTCGTCCCGGCCGCGTTGCCGAGTATCGCGACTCGTTCGAGCGGCCGGTCGAGGAGCGGCGGGAGCGCGAGGAACGCGTCCCAGACGCCGCCCGTCAGCACCGAGTCGGGACGCCACACCGAGTGGACCGCGACGCCCTCGTTGAGGTAGAGCAGGCGTCGTCCGTCGTCCTCCTCCACGACCTGGATGTACTGGTGGTACGAGGTTTCCTCGTGCAGGAGGCCGCCCTTGCCCTTGACCGCGCCCGGCGGGATCGCGAGAAGCGCGGCGAGCAGCGCCGCGACGAGGACGTAGCGCAGGCCGAGCAGGAAGCAGGACGAGAGCGCCAGCAGCGCCGCGACCACGAGGAACGTCCGCTGCGTCCCGATCGCGGGGATGAGGACGAGCGCCGGCAGGAACGTCCCGAGGAGCGAGCCCGCCGTCGAGAGCGCGTACAGGCGTCCGGCGACGGCGCCGGCGGTCTCGACGCTCGTCACCGCGAGGCGGATCGCGAACGGCGACACCATCCCGAGCAGCACGACCGGTGGGGCGCAGAGCAGCAGCACCGCGACGAAGCTTCCGACGACGGCCCCCACGGACGCCTCGTCGAGACCCTCCACGGTCAGGTCGAGGAACGGCTCGGCGACGAACGGGATCGCGGCGACGCAGATCGCCGAGACGAGCACGATCGAGCCGAGCAGCGCCGGTCTCGGCCGGCGATCGGCGATCCGGCCGCCGAGCCAGTAGCCGAGCGCGAGCGCGGCGAGGACGATCCCGATGAGGTTCGCCCAGACGATCGTGGACGAGCCGAAGTAGGGCGCGAGCAGCCGCGACGCCGTGATCTCGGTCGCGAGCGCGCCGATACCCGCCCCGAACACGAGGGCGCCGAGAGCGAGGCGGCTCCGTCGTTCGTCGCTCATCCCGTCACCGGCGAGGACGAGGCACGTGTCGCCCTACAGGCCGAAGACGCGCTCGAGCTCGCCGAGCGTCCGCGCCGCGACGAGCACCGTGGCGACGAGCACGAGGACGAGGACGAGCCAGAAGCGGAATCCCGCCCACCTCTTCTCACGCTGCCAGCGTTCGCGCGCCGCACGACGCGCGCGGTGGAGCCGGTACGCGCGATCGATCGCGCCGGGATCGAGGGGCGAATCGGCTTCCTGCTCCGCTGCCGCAGAGGTCGTGGGCTCGACCTTGGCCACATGCGAATTCTAAGGGGCCGTCTCGGGGTCGAGCGCGAGGCAAGCCTCGCCCGTACTGCGACAGAACAGCCGAGCAGAGGCCCATACTCTGCACCCGATGGAATCAGAGGCACGCCAAGCGCGCCGACGATTTGCGTTCGGGGAGGCCGCGACCTCCCCAGGGCTCGGCGGTCGGCTCACATTCCTCTTCGGCCTGCTCCTCGCCGTGTCCGCGCTGACCGGGTGGTACACGGGCGAAGGCGAGGGAACGACGGTCTCCGTCATCGGGTGGCACGCCGGCACCATCGGGAAGATCGTGCTCTTCCTCGGCCTCGCCGCGGTCTTGCTCGTCGTCCTCCGCGAGATCGGAGTCGACATGCCCGCCGCCGTCCCGGAGAGCCTCATCGCGATCGCCATCGGCTCCGTTGCGACCATTCTCGTCCTCGTTCGCCTCATCTCCATCCCGGACACGTTCTTCTTCGCGAGCCGCGGGATCGGGATCTGGGTGAGCCTGCTCTGCGCGATCGGGCTCATCGTCGCAGGGCTGCTCGAGGCCTCCGAAGAGCTCTGACCGGCGAGGGCGAGGCGAGCCTCGCCCGACTACGGCTCGGTGACCGTCACCGTGACCGTGCGCGCCGGCGGCTGCTGCGGCAGCGGCGAGAGCGTGCGCACGTCGGTGACGACGCCGCCCGGTTCCGGCCGCTCGTCCAGCGTGCGCGCGACCGCGATCCCGAGCAGGAACGCGAGCACGAGAAGCAGGCCAACGAGCAGCAGGCGCGCCGACGTCTCGCGCGAGCGCGACCGACGCTCCTTGCGTCGCGGCCGCGCGGGGCGCTCGCGGCCCGGTCGTTCGAGCATGGTCATCTACGGCTCGTAGTCGACCGCACCGCGGGAGTAGAGCAGGAACGCCGCGCCTTCCACCATCGAGAGGGTGCCGATCCAACCGGAAGTCGCCGCCTTCTCGGCGACCGCGCTCCGAGCCCACTCGTCGGCGCGGTCGTACTCGCTCGCGAGCTCGTCGAGCGTGTACGTCCCGCCGACGCGCTTGCGGAGCTCGTCACTCACGACCTCGAGCTGGGAGTTGAGCGCGACCGCCTTCCCCGGATCGCGTGATTCCTCGAGGAGCCGTCGGTAGGCGACCTCCCAGTCCCGGCGCGCGCTCTCGAGCTCAGCCCTCACGGTCCGCCGATGCTAGCTCGGCCACGCAGCAGCGATCGGGCGGCCAGAGCGGGTCGACCTCGGCCAGGATCCGCTCGCCGAGGACGTACCCGGGCCGCGCGAGCGCGAACGCCGCGTGCGCGTGCAGGCACTTGAGGTGTCCGGGCGAGCGCGAGCCGCCGATCCCGTACTGGAGCGACGCTCCCTCGTCACGGCCGTGCCGATCGCCGGCGAGCTCGGTCCGGATCGCGCGCTGCTCTTCGGTCGCCCGGGCGAGCGACTCCCGAAGCTCCGGATCGTCCCGGGCGGCCTCGCTCCACCGCTCGACTCCGCCCGCGGCCTCGATTCGCGCGATCGCGGCCACGAGCTGCGGGCACGTCAGGTAGTACGTGGTCGGAAACGGCTCGCCGTCCCGGTCGTACGGCACCTGCTCCGTCACGGCCGGGCGGCCGAACGGGCAGCGTGCTAGGACTCGGTGGAAGGCGCGAGGCGCGCGGCCGAGCTGCCGGGCGACGAGAGCGGCGTCATCCATCCCCCTTGAGGTTACGTTGCGTCCGCCGCCACTCCGGGATGCCCTTGATCACGAAGAGCTGCTCGCCGGGAAGGACGTAGCCGATCCTCCGCGCTTCCCGCTTCGTCGCGGCGAGGCTCGTCGAGCTCTCGAGTCTCCCTTCCAGGTCCGCCTTCACGATCCGGAGCGTCTCGACCTCGGCGCGCCGGGCGTCGAGCTCTCGTCGCGTCTCGACGTACGACGACAGGGGTTGGTAGTAGAAGTACGCGCTCGCGCTCACGAGCGCGACCAGCCAGAGCAAGCGCAACCGCCGCTTCGAGCGCGGGACCCGCTTCCCGGGACGCGTCTTCCCTCCGGCCCTCCCTGCCATGGGCACGTCTTCCACGCTCGGGCCTACGTCCCTCCAGGCGCGGCGCCCCCTACGCGACGTCCACCTTGATGACGTTCGTCGAGCCGGGGATGTTCACGGCGGTGCCGGCGGTCAGGACCACGCGGTCGCCCGCCTCCACGATCCCGGCCTCGCGCGCGGCCGCGATGGAGCTCCGCCAGAGGTCGTCGACGTCGGTCGACTCCGGGATCTCGAGCGGCGTCACGCCCCACTCGATCGCCATGTGCTGGAGCGAGCCGAGGACGTGCGTCAGGGCGACGATCGGGCGCCGCGGGCGCAGCCTCGCGACCGCGGACGCCGTTCGGCCGGTGAACGTCGGCACGAGGATCGCCTTCGCCGAGAGGGCCTCCGCGAGATCGCACGCTGCGTTGGACATCGCCCGCCCGACGGTCGGCTCCTCCGCGGCAGCGGGCAGCTGGTGGCGATAGCCGAGGCTCGGCTCGACCGCTCGCGCGATCTGCGCCATGGTCCCGACCGCCTCGACGGGGTACTCGCCGATCGCCGTCTCGGCGGAGAGCATCAGGGCCGAGGTGCCGTCGAGGATGGCGTTGGCGACGTCCGAGGCCTCTGCTCGCGTCGGCTCGGGCCGGTGCACCATCGTCTCGAGCATCTGCGTCGCAGTGATCGCCGGCTTCCCGCGCTCGAGCGCGGCGAGGATGATGCTCTTCTGGAGGAGCGGGACCTGGGCCGGGCCGACCTCGACACCGAGATCGCCCCGCGCGATCATCACCGCGTCCGCCTCGTCGAGGATGTCGTCCAGGGCGTCGACGGCCTCCTTCAGCTCGATCTTGGCGATGACCCACGCCTGCGAGCCGGCAGCCTCGATCTTCGCGCGCAGCGCGGCGACGTCCGCGCGAGAGCGTACGAACGACTGTGCGACGTAGTCGACCCCGAGCTCGAGCGCGAAGTCGAGATCGGCGAGATCCTTCGCCGTGAGCGACGGCACCGGCAGCGCGACGCCCGGGATGTTGACTCCCTTGTGCGGCTCGACAACGCCGCCGGTCAGCACCCGGCAGATCGCGCGGCCGTCCTCCACCTGCTCGACGCGCAACCGAACGTGCCCGTCGTCGACGAGGACCTCGAGCGGCGGCGCGAGCACGGTCCCGAGCACGGCCGGAGCAACGGGAAGGTCGTCGGGTCTCGTCGTGTCGCCCCCGGCGACGACGACGCGGTCGCCCACCTCCAGCTGCACGGGCGCGGCGAGGTCGCCGATCCGGAGCTTCGGCCCCTGGAGATCGGCGATGAGCGCGAGTGGCCGGCTGAGCGCGGTCTGGGCGTCACGCACACGGGCTGCGCTCCTGCCGTGATCCGCATGCGTGCCGTGCGAGAAGTTGAGCCTGGCCGCGTCCATCCCGGCCCCGATCAGGCGGAAGAGCAGCTCCTCGTCGGAGGACACGGGGCCGATCGTGGCGACGATCTTCGTGCGTCGGTCGAACGCTGGCATGTCGCGGTCAGGCTAAAGCACGCTACGAACGCGCGAAGGCGGTCCAGCCCGGGTACACGGCTTGCTCACCGAGCTCTTCCTCGATCCGCAGCAGCTGGTTGTACTTCGCGACCCGGTCCGTGCGGGAGGGAGCGCCCGTCTTGATCTGCCCGGCATTCGTCGCGACGGCGAGGTCGGCGATCGTCGTGTCCTCGGTCTCGCCCGAGCGGTGGGAGATGACGTTCGCGTAGCCGGCCCGGCGCGCGACCTCGATCGTGTCGAGCGCCTCGGTGAGCGTCCCGATCTGGTTGACCTTGACGAGGATCGCGTTCGCGACGCCCTCGGCGATCCCGCGCTCGAGGAACTCGCCGTTCGTCACGAAGAGGTCGTCTCCGACGAGCTGGGTCGTGCCGCCGAGGCGCTCCGTCAACGCCTTCCAGTCCCCCCACGCGTTCTCGTCGAGCCCGTCCTCGATCGAGACGAGCGGGTAGCGCGCGGCCAGCTCCGCGTAGAACTCGATCATCGCCGCCGGATCGAGCGTCTTCCCCTCGTTCTCCAGCACGTACGCGCCGTCGCGGAAGATCTCGCTCGCAGCGGGATCGAGCGCGATTGCGATCCGCTCCCGGTGCCCCGCCCGCTCGGACGCCTCGAGGATGGCCTCGATCGCCGCGGCCGTCGACTCGAGATCGGGCGCGAAGCCGCCCTCGTCGCCGACGCCGGTCGAGAGGCCGCGCTCGTGCAGCACGGCCTTGAGGTGGTGGTAGACCTCGGCGCCGAGGCGGAGCGCGTCAGAGAAGGTCTCCGCGCCCACCGGGACGACCATGAACTCCTGGAGGTCGAGCGTGTTCTGCGCGTGCGCGCCGCCGTTGACGACGTTCATCAGCGGCACGGGCAACGTCGTGGCTCCATCTCCGCCGAGCCAGCGGTACAGAGGCTCGCCGGC
>Ga0268386_10003881_pt1 | contig 10965 bp, 8 predicted proteins | sample RVTome_15_FD_200260 | JGI IMG/M metagenome (GOLD analysis project Ga0268386, IMG submission 200260) | Soil microbial communities from uranium-contaminated site in the Upper Colorado River Basin, Wyoming, United States - RVT150D86... ... | reverse complement strand
GACCGTCACCACGACGTCGCGCTCGTTGCCACCGGCCGGGATCGACGTCGCGGTCGTGTCGTTGAGCATCGAGCCGACCAGCTGCGCGATGGCGCCGGCGTTCAGACCGGCCTCCAGGGCGTCGTCCTCGCGGACGTCGATCGTCAGCTCCGGGCGGGCCTCCGACAGGTTCGAGGTGACGTTCGCAAGGCCGTCGAGGGACGCCAGCTCGTCCTCGACCTCCTCGGTGACCGTGGTGACGTCGTCGAAGTTCTCGCCGATGATCTGCACGGTCGCGTCGCTGCCCGTGGGGATCACCGACTGCTCGACGACCGAGCCGGTGAGGTTGAGATCATCCAGCTCGTCGTTGAGCGTGTCGCGCAGTTCGGCCGTCTCGATGTCGGTGTCGTCTTCGACGGCGACGGTGATGGTGGCAGTGGAGTCGCCGCCACCGCCGCCACCGAAGGCGGCGGAGATGCCGTCGCTCGACGACCCGATCACCGTGGTGTACTTCTCGACGCCGTCGGTGCCCTCGATGCGGTCCTCGAGACGGCCGACGGCATCGGCGGTCGCCTGCAACGAGGTGCCCTCGTCGGTGTCGACCTCGATGACGATGTTCTCGGCCTCGCCCGATGGGAACAGGTTGACCGGCACCTCGCGGAGGCTGGCGATGCTGCCGGCCAGTGCAAGGATGGCGACCACCACGGTGATGCCCCGGTGGTTCAACGCCCAGGTCAGGGGGACGCGCACCACGCGGCGCAGCGGTGAGTTCTCCGGGTCAGCCCGCTCGGCCTCGCTGCGCCGGAGCAGCAGCGAACCCAGCGATGGCACGACCGCCGTTGCCACGAACAGGCTCACCAGGAGCGCGAACGTCGTGGTCAGGGCGAAGCCGATGAAGACCTCACCGACGAGGCCCGAGATGAAGGCCAGCGGCACGAACACCGCGACCGCGGTCAGCGTCGCCGACGTCACCGCGCCGATGACCTCGCCGGTGCCGCGGCGGACGGCCTCCCACCGCGGCAGGCCCGCCTCGAGGTGCCGGTAGATGTTCTCGAGCACCACGATGGCGTCGTCGACGACGCGGCCGGCCGCGATCGCCAGCGCACCGAGCGTCAGGATGTTGACGGTCACACCGAACAACCGCATCAGGCCGAGCGCCGCGAGCAACGACAGCGGGATCGAGATGCCGGCGACGACCGTACCGCGCCAGCTGCGCAGGAACACGATGATCATGATCAGCGCGAGGATGGCGCCGAAGATCGCGTCACGGGTCACGTCACTGACACCGGTGGTGATCTCTGGTGCCTGGTTGACGATCACCTCGGTGTCGATCGCGCTGGGCAGGTCGGCGTCCTCGATCGTCTCCTCGATGAGGTCGACCGTCGCGACGGTGTTGGCGTCCTGCTCCTTGCGGATCTGCAGCGTGACCGCCGTCTCGCCGTCGAGACGCGAGATGGTCTCGGTGTCCTCCCTGGTGCTGGCGACCTCGCCGAGCTGCCCGATGCGCGGTGGCTCCGGCGGTTCCTGCGCGGCGGCCGCCTGGGCCGCCTGCGGATCGCCTTCGCCATCGGGAGCCTCGGCTGCCTGATCTGCGCCGCCACCCTGCGCGGCCGCGGCGGCACCGGCGGACGACGGCACGCGAACGTCCTCGATCGCTTCGATGTCGATCTGGGCCCCGGCCACCCGGACGGGCTGGGTGGCGTCACCCTCGGTGATCACACCGACGGGCGTGGACAGGTCCGCCGCACTGATCGCGTTGGCGACATCGGTGACGGTCAGCCCGTTGTTCGCGAGCCGCTCGGGGTCGAGGACGATCTCGACGATCTCGGCGCCGCCGCCACCGACCGTGACCTCAGCGATGCCGTCGAGACGCTCGATGTCGGGCCCGAGCTCGTCGCGCGCGACGTCTGCCGCCTCACCCTCGTCGCCGCCGGTCAGCGCGACCGTGTAGATGGGGAGCGCGTCGGGGGTGATCGATGTCACATCGGGCGTGGCGACATCCTCAGGCAGGTCGGTGTCGGCGATCGCGTCGCGGACCTCGCGGAGGCGTTCGTCGACATCGGTGCCGTAGGTGTACTCGGCGAACACGATGCTGACGCCCTCGAGGCTGTTGGAGGCGACCTGTTCGAGGTCGCTGGTGGTGCGCACCGCGTCCTCGATGGGTTCTGACACGTCCTCGACCACTGACAGCGGACCGGCACCGGGCTGCGAGGCGACGATGACCACGAAGGGTGGCTGGATCGAGGGGAACAGCTCCTGCCGGAGACCGAGCGCGGCACCGATGCTGGCGCCGATGATCAGGACGACCGCCAGGCCGGTGACGATGCGGTTCTCGAGCGCGAGACGGGTGAGGTTGCGCAACCTGGTGCCCCTTGTGGAAGCGTGGGTTCAGTGGTGGCTCACCACCGCCGCCGGATCACGGCGTCGGTGCTATGGCGTGTCGGAGGAACTCGGTCAATTGGGCGGTCAGGTGGTGCATGTCGGCCGCTTCGTTGCAGATCATCTCGATCGGGGCGGCGCGCATCAGGCTGGCGACGGCCTGCGCCGCGGCATCCGGGTCCATCGACCGCACCCGTCCTGCGGCGATGTCGGCCGCGATGCGCCTGCGCAGCAGACCCAGCATCACGTCGCGATGGCGCGCGAACTCGCGGACATGATCCGTCGGCAGCGCCGCCTCGCTGATCAGCAGTCGCGCGAGGGCGACGTGGTCGGCGAAGAACTGCACGGTTGCCGCGATGACCCCATCGAGAGGTCCGTCGGCCAGTGCAGCGCGGATCGTAACGGTCAGGCGTTCAAACACATCGTCGGCGATCGCCGCCACCAGATCGCCCTTGGTGTTGAAGTGGTAGTAGACGGCGGCCCGGCTGACGCCGGCACGGGCCGCGATGTCCTCCATGCGGGCCTGCTTGAGGCCGACCTCGCAGATGACGTCCCGCGCGGCGGCGATGAGGCGCCCGCGGGTGTCGGTGGCATGAGCCCCGCGGGTCAAATCCGACGGTGCGCCCGCGGTGTCTTCAGTGGTCATCACCGCCGACTATACATGTGTATAGACGGGTGTCAGACGCCGTCGCCGTCCGGCTCAGGCCCAGCCGAGCTCATGCAACCGGTCGTCGTCGATGCCGAAGTGATGGGCGATCTCGTGTACGACCGTGATCTCGACCTGCCGGACGACCTCCTCGCGGCTGTCGCAGATGCGCAGGATGGGGTTGCGAAAGATGGTGATCCGATCCGGCAGTGATCCGGCGGCCCACCACTCGTCGCGTTCGGTCAGCGGCACGCCGACGTAGAGCCCGAGCAGGTTCTCACCGTCGGGCGGATCGTCCTCGACGATGACCGCGACGTTGGACATCATCTGCGCGAACTCGTCGGGCACGCCGTCGAGCGCATCACCGACAGCCCGCTCGAACTCCTGGCTGGACATGTCCATCACGCCCCACATTCTGACGCCGCCACCGCCGATCGGAGCGCCGGAGATGCGTGCCGTGGGCTTGCGCTTGCCCCGCAACGATGCTGTTCTTCCATCCGGAACGCGTTGTACGGGTGTTCGACATGGAGCCACCGCGCCAATGGACGAGGGCGAACGGCCGCACGACCGCCGCGACGTCAGCGGTGGCACGCGACGGACGCTGTCGTCCGTGCGCAACGCCGCGCGCCTGCTCAAGGAGTTCTCCATCCGCGAACCGGAGCTCGGCGTCACCGAACTGGCGGGCCGCCTCGGCATCGGCAAATCGACGGTGCACCGCCTGCTCGCAACGCTGCTGAGCGAGGATCTCGTCGAACAGGACCCGGCCACGGGACGGTACCGGCTGGGACTGGCGGTCCACGACCTCGGCAGCGCGGTCTCGGCGGGCAGCAGCCTGCATGCCGCGGCCCTGCTCCCGATGGGCGATCTGCGCGACCGCACCGGCGAGACGGTGCAGGTCGGAGTCCTCGACGGTCGAGACGTCGTCTACGTCGAACGCCTCGACAGCCCGAACACACTGCGGCTGTTCGTCGATGTCGGCCGACGCAGCGAGGCCAACGCCACCGGCACGGGCAAGTGCCTGCTCGCCTTCCTTCCAGCTGACCACCTCGACCGCCTGCTCGAAGGTTGGGAACTGCGCCGACGCACCCCACACACCATCACCAACCACGCCGATCTGCGGCGCGATCTCCTCAAGATCCGCCGCCTGGGCTACGCCATGACACAGAACGAGTCCGAGATGGGCGTCCTCAGCGTGGCTGCGCCCATCCGCGACACCGCCGGGCGGGTGATCGCCGCGATCAGCGTCGCCGGGCCGGCACAGCGCATGGAGCAGGCGCTGCCGTCCATCACCCGTGCGGTCAGCGAAGCCGGTGCGGCGGCGTCGCGGCGGCTGGGATGGCGCGCACCCTCGGCCGACGCGGGCGGGGCGTGACCTCGGCGGCGGCTGATCACTGAGCGGTCGTGCCGTGGGCGCCGGCCCCGCCAGGTCGACGCCGCACTTCCAGGAGGTAGGCGACCATCACGTCGGACGGACCCATCTGCAGGTGGTAGGCGTCCGAGTAGGCCTCGACGCGTGCGATCTGGTCACGGTTGTCGAGGAACGGCCCCGTCATCTCCAGGAAGCTGAAGTCCACGACCTCGGCCTGCAACCCGCGCTCGTGCAGCAGCGCCGCGGTGCGGTCGTGGCTCAGGATCGACAGTTGCATCAGGTACGCCACGCCGTCCGGCGCGAGCGCTTTGGGCAATGTCATGATCAGGTGGTCGACCAGATTGCGCCCCCAGAAGTCGACGGGCCGGTGACTGGTCGCCTGCTCCAGCGGATCGACGGGCATCTGGTACAGGCTCGCGACGATCAGTTCGTAACGCTCCTCGGGCACCCACGGATACAGGTTGACCTCGGCGGCGGTGACCCTGTCGGCCACGCTGTTGCGGAACGCGTTCGTCAGCGTGTTTCCGACCGCCGCCGGGTCGATGTCGATCGCGTGGACGTGGGCCGCCCCGTTGCGCGCGAGCTGGACCGCGAGGATCCCACTGCCGCAGCCGATGTCGAGGCAGCGCTTGCCCGCCCCGATCTGGTGCTTGAACAGGTGCGCCCAGAGCAGGAAGCTGCCCTGGGTCGGCGCGAAGACCCCCTCCTCGACGATGATGTCCGGGAACGGCAGCGGGAACATGTCGCGTCCCCGCGTGTCGCGCAGGCGGACGGGTGGATCCCGGCGCGCCGCGGCCTGCTCGTCCGCGCCGGCGTCCCCCTCGACGCTGATCGTTTCGACCCGCCTGCTGCCGGCGGGCGTGCCCGCCAGGGCTCGGCCTGCGGCGGCGACGTGCTCCGGACCGACACCGCAGCATCCACCGATCAGCTGCGCTCCCTCCGCCCGCCAGCGCAGGGCCATCTCGGCGTACTCCGCCCCGCCGATGTCGAGATCCGACCGCCATCCCGCACTCGAGTGGTAGCCCAGGTTCGGATAGACGCCCAGCGTGATGTCGGTGAAGTCCCTCAGCCATGAGATCATGCCGGGCACGTGGTCCGGCGGAAGGCAGTTGATCGCCAGCGCTTCGACACCGAGTTGCTCGAAGCGCCTCGCCGCCCGCCCGAACAGGTCCCCTTCGGGCCCGCCCCAGTGCTGGCCGTAGACACCGCAGACGCCGTGTGGGCAGCGCCGGAAGCTGAGCCAGACCGGCAGGCCCGTGCCCAGCAGACCCTCGACCGTCGCATACGTCGACGGCTGGATCAGCATGAGGGTCTCGACGAGGATGAGATCCGGCGGCTCCTCCCGGAACAACCGCTCAAGGACCCGGATGGTCTCGTGGCTGTCGGGCGTGACGATGTCGCCGTTGAGGCTGAACGCGACCGCGGTCCGGCCGGCACGGCCGTTGTCCGCGACGGCCTGACGTGCCAGACGTATGCCCTGCCGCGCGACGTCGGTCCAGTTGACCGGGCGCGTGCGGTTCCACAACGCCGCGTCCGGCCCGGCGCCTCCGGCCAGCGCGCTGGGCAGCCCCCATGTGTTGGTCGAGATGACATCGCAGCCGGCGTCCACATAGGACCGGTGGACGCGAGCGACCTGCTCGGGCGAGTCGATGAGCGCACTCATGCCCCAGACCCGCTCATCGCTGCCGGCCGTGTACACCTCGGGCGGCAACTCCGTGGTGATCCCACCGTCGAGGATGACGCACACGTCCCGCGCGATGAGGTCGCGGACACGCGCGTGCGCCGTCGCCAGCGCGGCGTCATCCTCGCTGACACTGCTCACGGCTGCTCCTGACTCGATGGCACCTCCGATGATGCCCGACCCCACTGGCCGGCGTCAGGTGGTTGGGGCCGCGGGGGACCGTGGCCCGGCAGATGGTTCGCACGCGCGCCAACGTCCGTGGGGCCGCAACGCCTCACGGTTCGACGGTGGTCAGTAGTCCATTGTGACCATTTTCCACTTGCCCATCGTGGACCCTTCGCGTAGCGTGCCGACTTCAAGGCACCGTTCATCGGCTGCCATGCGGGTTCGCGGCACACGGACCCGCCCGGTCGACGCAGGGGGAGACTCCCGCCCTCCCCCTGCGTCCCGGTTCACGCGCCGACTCCGGGCGGACATCGGCCCGCGTCACGGGAAGCGCGGCAGGTGTGCGGCGATGGCCTGGGCGAAACGTACTGCCGCCATGTCGCAGTAGCGCAGGAACAACGACGGCTCCACGAGCTCCACCTCCAGGACCAGGGGTTGCCCGTCGGTGGCATGCAACAGATCGATCCGGGCGTACAGCAGGTCGGCACGATCGAAGGGCAGCGCGTCGAGCGCGCGCTCGGCGACCGTGCGCTCGACGACGGACGGGGTGCGTGTGGCGATGTCCTCCCTGGCGAACAGGCCGCCGACCGTCTCGACCGTGTCCCGCAGGATCGGGCCCTTGCGGATAGCGTGACTGAACTCGTCCGCCAGGTAGACCATCGCGGTCTCGCCGCGCTCGTCGACCTGCGCGACGTACGGCTGCACGAGCACGTCCCGGCCGTGCGCGCGGAGCCGGTCGGCGTGGGCGTACGCCCGATCCCGCTCCCGCGGGCCGTAGCGCGCCGTGTCCTGCGATCCGGCCGACACCGCCGGCTTCACGACGATGTCCCCGCGAGGCAGGTCGACGTGGTCAGCCGGTCCGAAGAACCATGACGGCACGGTCGGCACGCCGGCGGCGGCCAGGCGCAGCAGGTAGCGCTTGTCGCTGTTCCAGACGATGACCGACAGCGGGTTGCGCAGCCGGCTGTCGCGATCGACGCGTCCGGCCCAGGCGAGAAACTCGTTCCGCCGCTGCGGGTAGTCCCACGACGAGCGCAGCACGGCCAGGTCCCAATAGGACCATTCGGCTGCTGGATCGTCCCACACGACCGCTTCGGCGGCCACGCCGCGTTCGCGCAGCGCGCCGATCAGCAACGGTTCGTCCTGATCGAGGCCCACCGCCTGTGCGGCGGTGACCAGTGCCACCCGTGGTCGCTGTGCCACAACTCCACCTCCCGCGCGAAACGTAGCCGCACTCGCGCGCGACGGGCGCCAGTGGTTGGCCGACGGTCCACCACGCGTTTCGTGGGACCAGGCTCTCCGAACTTGCCGGTCGGGAGCACTCAAGCGGAGGCCCCTGCCTGCCGACAGCCCAGGGGAAGCCGCTTGACCTCACCCCGGAGACCATGGTCCATGCAACGCAGAGAACGCTCGTGGGCGCGACGCCTCATCGCGCTCGCCGTCGTGGGTGGGGTGGCCGGCGCCGCACTCGGGTTCCTGGCGAGCAGCCTCGCCGTCGCCAGGTATGACGCGAGCGCGTTCCTCCTGGTCACGCCGTCGGGTGATTCTCCGGTCCAGACGAACGAGGTGCAGTACGCCCAGGCGATCAGCCAGGTGGTGACCAACCCCAACGTGCTCGCCGCGGCGGTCGACGACGCCGACCTGCCGGACGACCCGCAGCGGATCCGTGCCGACCCGTCGCCGAACGCACCGCTGATCGAGCTCGTGGTCAACGCCGAGGACGCCGGCACCGCACAGCGCCAGGCGCAGGCCGCCGCCGAGGCCGTCGTCACCTACACCGACCAGCGCGTCGACCTGCTCGGCTTCCGCACCGTCATCCTCGCGCCGGCGACCACCGGTGTGCCGGCCGGGTTGTCGCTGCCCGCCTACCTGGTGGCGGGTGCGGCCATGGGCGCCGTGCTCGGCGGCCTCGTCGCCATGCTCCTGGGCGAGCGACGTGCCGAGGTGGCCGGCGCCGCGCATCAGCCCGCCAACAACGCCCCCGACGCAGCGGAGGTCGCCGGCGCCGACATCACCAACGGTGGCCCACCCGCCACGGTCAAGACGCCGTGACCGTGGACAGACAACGACCGCGAGAGGTCACGCCGCCGTGACCGCCGTCGCATGGTCAGCGCCGAGCCCCCGGCATCCCGCCGTGTCTCACGAGATCAGCCGGCGGCCGCGACCAGCGGTGCTCATCCCGCTGATCATCCTCGCGGTGGCGGTCCCGCTGCGCACCGGAGGCGAGGGCGCGGGACTGGCGCACGTGACGTCCGCCGACGCGGTCTCGGTGCTGCTCGTGCTCGTGACGCTGGCGCCCCTGATCACGATCGGTGGGTACCGGCGGCGGGCCGGCGACGGCAGGCTGCAGTCACCTGCGCTGCTGCCGATCGCCGCCACCCTGCTGGCCGCCACCGTGGCGACGCTGGTCGCCGACGACCTGCTGGTGGGCATGTCGGGATACGTGCGCGTCGCACAGCTTGCGCTGTGTGTGCCGCTGGCGGTGTACGTCGCGCTGCGCAACCAGCGTGATCTGGAGCTGCTGCTCGGCGCCTTCGTGGTCCTCGGCGCCGGAGAGAGCGCGCTGGGCATCGTGCAGTCGCTCACCGGCAGCGGCGCGGGCTACGGCGAGGAGGCCATCCGCGCGATCGGCACGTTCGGTGCCTATGAGATCCTCGCGCTGGGTTCGGTGGCCACCACGGGACTGGCCATGGCCTTCGCCGTGGCGCTGTGCACGCGGGGGGCGACCAGGATCTGGGCGCTGCTGGCGACGGTGTTGTGCGCAGGTGGCGTGGTGGCGTCGCTGAGCCGGGGCTTCTGGATGGCGACGATCGTGGCCGGCTTCACTGCGCTGGTGGCCGCGGGCCGCCGGCGCATCGCCGCTGGCCTGGTGATCGCCGTCGCGCTGGGGCTGGCGGTCGTGCTGACCGGCGTGGTGACGCCCAGCGGCACGTTGGGTGACCGCCTCGACAGCACCACCGAGGCCTTCAGTCAGCCCGACCAGTCACTGCTGGACCGCTACGCGCTGTGGGGTGCCGCCACCGCGATGTGGAGCGACTCGCCCGTGTGGGGGGTCGGCCTCAAGCAGTTCGAACGCTACCGCGACCAGTACACCGACCTGGGCTTCAGCGGTCTGAGCGACATCGCCGACAGCGCGGGCTTTCGCCGGGTCGAGCTCCTCACACCCCACAACCGCTACCTGCTGACCCTCGCCGAGCAGGGCGTCCTGGGGCTGTCGGCCCTGGTCCTGTTGTACGGCGGGGCGCTGATCGCCGCCGCACGCCGCCTCGCCCGCCACACCGACACCGCGCCGGTGCGCGCGTTCGGCGTGGCGATGGTCGCCGCGACGACCGTCGACCTGTTCTCGTGGCTGTCGGACGACGCCGCCGGATCACTGGCTGTGCTCAGCGCGGTCGTGCTCGGCGGCCTGTTGTGGTTCGCAGCCGGACTGACCGTTGAGGAGCACCCGTGACCACGACCGTGACCACCGGAATCGTCGTCGACGTCATCGCAGACACCGACGGCTTCCGCGCGCTCGAACACCAATGGCGCGACCTGTACGAGGCGAGCCCCGCCGCCACACCGTTCCAGACCTGGGAGTGGCTGTTCACCTGGTGGGAGGTCTACGGCACCCGCGGCGCGCTGCGCCTGATCACCGCCCGCCACGACGGCCAACTCGTCGGCGTCCTGCCGCTGATGGCCACCAGGCCCGGGCACCTGCAGTTCCTCGGCACCGGCCTGTCCGACCACCTCGACGCCCTCGTCGACGCCGCGCACACCGAAGACGTGCTCACCGCCTGGATCGACCACCTCTACCGCCGCCGCCGCGTGCACCTGATCGACCTCCACGAGGTCCGGCCCGCCGCCGTCGTCTGGCAGTTCTACGGCCGGTGGCCCGGCCACAGCGGCCACTACCAGCAGTCGAGCTGCGCCGAGTTCGACGTCGCACCACTCGACGACCTGCTGGCCACGTGGACCACAAACACCCGCCGGGCCGCACGCACCGCCATCAACCGCACGACCAAGGGCGGCTACACCGAGCACTGGGCCACCGCCGACGAGATCGGCGACATGGCCGAGGAACTGGTGCTCGCGCACCAGAAGATGTGGGAGGGCAGGGGCGGCATCACGCCCGCGCACGCCGAACCGCGGTTCGTGCGGTTCGTGCGCACGGTCAGCGAGCGCATGGCGCAGCACGACGAGATCGCGCTGGTCCGGGTGGAGCCACCCGAGGACGCGGACGACCCGATGCACCTGTCGGAACTGCTGGTCTTGGGACGCCAGTACATCGGCGGCTGGCTCAGCGCCAACAACGAGACCGCGCGTCGGCGCATGAGCATCGCGGTGCTCGAGAACGTCCACGGCGTGCAACTGGCCAACCGCCACGGGGTCGGTGTCATGTCGATGCTGCGCGGCCTGGAATCGGGCAAGCTGCGGATGCACGGGCGCACCAAGGTCAACCACCGGCTGCTGCTCGCCGGCCAGAGCCCGCGCGCGCTGGCGTCCTGGTTGCTGCGCGCGGCACCGGTGGCGACCATCGCACAGCTCAAGCAGTGGGAGCACCAGAGCGAGAATGCTCAACGTCTGATCGCACTGCTGCGCTCTTCGCGGAACCGGATGCGGGCGATCCGATCATGACGACGACCGTGACCACCGGAATCGTCGTCGACGTCATCGCAGACACCGACGGCTTCCGCGCGCTCGAACACCAATGGCGCGACCTGTACGAGGCGAGCCCCGCCGCCACACCGTTCCAGACCTGGGAGT
>Ga0268386_10003877_pt1 | contig 10970 bp, 11 predicted proteins | sample RVTome_15_FD_200260 | JGI IMG/M metagenome (GOLD analysis project Ga0268386, IMG submission 200260) | Soil microbial communities from uranium-contaminated site in the Upper Colorado River Basin, Wyoming, United States - RVT150D86... ... | reverse complement strand
CATCGCCCTGCTGCCCGCCGTCCTGGCCGAGATCATGCGGGCGACCCGCCGCCGAACATGGGTCGCTTGAGCGCGAATCTTGAGCGCGAATGAAGACCGGCGGCGGCCGTGCTGCGGGCGGCCGCCGCCGATCAGGGTGTATGCGCCGCTCAGACCCGGCCGCGCGGGACGGTGTGCCAGTAGGTCTTGTTGAAGATCAGCTTGCCCAGGTGCCACAGGCGGTTCGGCTGTGGCGGATGCGGCGGGTGGTCGTAGTCGAAGCGCAGCAGCGTGCCCTTGCCGTCGCCGATCTCGAAGAAGCACATCACCCGCCCGTCGTAGTTGGCATGCTTGCCCGCCGGCGCCCGGCCGTCGACGGCGGCAGCGATCCGCTCGGCAACGATGGGTGCCTCGAAGTGGGCCGTCGAGCCTGCCTTCGATAGCGGTAGGTCGGTAGCGTCGCCCAGCGCAAAGATGTTCTCGCGGCCGCCGACCTGCAAGGTGTGGCGATCGGTCGGCAGCCAGCCACCGGGCGCCGGAGCCAGTCCGGCGTCGATCACCAGCTGTGCGCCGCGATGCGGCGGCACGAGGATGAGCAGGTCGTAGCCGAGCTCCTCGCCCTCGAGGCTCTCGACCACCTTTCGCTCTGGATCGATGCGCTCGACGTTGAAGAAGGTGTGCAGCTCAATGCCCTTCTCGGCCAGGATCGGTGTGGCCATCTCGCTGACCGTCTCGATCGTGAAGGCGCGGCCGATGGGCGAGCAGAAGTGGACCTCGCTCTCCTCGCGCAGGCCGCGCTCACGGAGCTCGGACTCGATCAGGAAGGCCACCTCGAGCGGTGCCGGCGGGCACTTGTAGGGCATGCCGGCGATGCCGATCACGATCCGGCCGCCGCTAAACCCGTCGAGCGCGCCGCGCAACCTCTCGGCCGCCTCGGCGCTGTAGAAGTGATGCGCCTCCTGCTCGAAGTGCTCGATCTCCTCGGGCACGATGCGCGAGCCGGTGGCCAGCACGAGGTAGTCGTAGCCGAGCCACTCGCCGCTGTCGAGGCGGACCGTCTTCAGCTCCTCGTTGATCTCGGCCGCTTCGCCGACGACGAGCTCGACCCGCTCGTCGAGCAGCGAGCGCTCCGGCCGCTGCAGTCGCTGCGCGCGTTCGCCGCCGAAGGTGATGTACATGAAGCCCGGTTGGTAGACATGCGCGCCGAGCTTGTCGACGACGGTCACCTGCGCCTCGCCGGCATCGATTCGGCCGCGAAGCTTGCGGCTGAGCAGGTTGGCGACGATCGTGCCGCCGACGCCGCCGCCCAGAATCAGGATGCGCTCCATGGCGGCGCTCAGTGCAGCTTCTCGACGACGATCTCGTCGTAACCTTCGGATTCATTGACGCCGACCAGCTGGTGGCCGGCCTTCTCGACCCACTTGGGGATGTCGACACGCGAGCCCCGATCCGACGAGCGGACGCAGATGACCTCGCCCACGGGCGCCTCACGGATGGCTCGGATGAGCTCCATCAGCGGGCCCGGGCAGAAGCTGCCGCGGGCGTCGATGAAACGGGTTGGCGTAGCCGCGGTGGCGAATTCGGTGGTCATGGCTCGTTCCTCTCAGATGAACAGGCTGGCGGTGTTGGGTTCGGTCATCAGCTCGAGGACGGTCGCCGCGCCGGCCGGCTCGCCGAGGCCGTCGATCATGTCATCGCGGGTCAGGCCGAACATCTCCATCGTCATCTGGCACGGGATGAAGTCAACGCCCATCGCCTGTGCCGCCTCGAGCAGCTCGGCCGGCCGGGCGATGTTGTACTGCTTGGACAGCTTGCCGATCATCCACGGGCCCATGCCCAGGAAGTTCATCTTGGACAGCTTCAGATGACTGATGCCCGGCCGCTGCATCAGCGTCAGCATCTTCTGCATCCAGTTCTCGCCGACGATGCGGCGCTGGTCTTTCACGAAGGGCAGCAGACCCCAGAAGGTGATGAAGACCTTCGTCCTGTAGCCCGAGGCAGCGGCGGCCGTCGACATGATCAGCGTCGGCCAGATCTTGTCCAGTTCGCCGCTCCAGTTGATGATCACCAGTTGCCTGACGGCCTCTTCTTCGCCGGCGCCGATGGCCGGCACGGCCTCGATCTCCTCGACCGGCGCCTCGCTGACAGCGGCTTCGAGCAGCTCGCGCTCCAGTTCGATTGTCGGTGCGGTCATCTGGCGGCCCTCACTTTCGGCGCAGGAGGAAGCGGAACTCGCCGCCGTCCGTGCTTGACTCGAGCAGCTCGTTGCCGGTGGTCCGGCTCCAGGCGGCGAAGTCGGCGACCGCACCCGGATCGGTGGCGACCACCTCGAGCAGCTGGCCGCTGGCCAGCTCCCTCATCTTCTGAGCGGTGCGCACGATGGGCATCGGGCACTTCAGGCCGCGCGCATCGAGCTTGACCGGCACTGCCGCCGGCGCTTCGTTGGTGATCGTCATCTCAGTGCTCCTTTTCAGATGAACAGCAGCTGGCCTTCGCCGGCATTGACGAAGAAGGCGGCAACGCCCTCAACCCCGTCGACCAGCGGGTCGAGCTGTTCGGTCTCGATGCCCAACAGGTCCATCGACAGCGAGCAGGCCTGGATGTCGACCTCGCCGATGTCCTTCGCCTGGCGCAATGTCTCGGACCAGCTCTGCTGGCCGGCGACGGCCAGTGCATCGACCGCCGCCCGACCCTCTGGCCCGGCTTCGGGCGCCAGCTGGCGGGGGCCCTCGATACGGTCGGCGCGGAAGGCGTCGAGTGCCCAGTACTGGAGGAAGATGTGTACCGGCTTGCCGAGAGCCGCCGCGCCGGCGGTCAGAACCGCCGCCGCCTGCAGCCGGTCCTCGGTGCCGGAAAAGAGGACAAGCGAAAGCTGATCGTCACTCATGGGGCTCTTCCCGCAGCATGTTCCATTGAAGCCAACTATCGGCCGCGGCACGCCCGCCGGTGAGTGCCTCGTTGACTGTTGAGGGGTGCCGTCCGACCCGCCCACCGGGGGCCAAGTAGACCTACGCCGCGGGCCAGCCCTCGACGAGCGACTCGACCGCCTCGGCAATGACGATGTCCTCACGCGCCTCGACACGCAGCACGGGCACGGCTCGATCGCCGTGGCTGAGCAGGCGATCCTCGCCGCTCTCAGCCGGCTCGACCGGCGCCACGCCGAGCGGCGCCAGCCGGCGTACGATCTCGGCGCGCAACGCACCGGCGTTCTGGCCTATGCCGCCGGTGAAGACGAGCACGTCGAGTTGGGGTAGGGAAGTCGCCGCCGCGGCTATGCCCTCGGCCGCGCGACGCGCGAAGATGGCCAGCGCCAGCGCGGCGCGCTGGTCGCCGGCTTCGGCGGCGGCGCTGACCCGGCGCACGTCGCCGCTGACACCCGAGACCCCGAGCAGCCCCGACTCGTGATCGAGCGTCTCGGCGAGCTGCTCGACGGTCACTCGACCGGCGCGCAGCAACTCGAGCATGACGCCCGGATCGACCGAGCCGGCGCGGGTACCCATCATCAGTCCCTCGAGCGGCGTCAGGCCCATCGAGGTGGCCACCGAGCGGCCGCCGGCGACGGCGGTGACCGAGCAGCCGTTGCCCAGGTGGGCGACGATGAGGTTGAGCTCCGGCGCGCCACGCCCGAGCAGCTCGCCGGCCCGACGGACGGCCCACTCGACCGACAGGCCGTGGAAGCCGTAGCGCCGGATGCCCCAATCGACGTGCCACTGCCAGGGCAGCGGGTAGACGAAGGCTTCCGGCGGCAGCGAGCCGTGGAAGCCTGTATCGAAGGCGACCGCCTGGGGCCTTTCGAGCAGCAACTGCGAGGCACGGATCGTATCGAGCGCGACGGCGTTGTGGAGCGGGGCGAGACTCGTCAGCTCGTCCAGCTCAGCGAGCAGCGGCTCGTCGATCAGTGCCGGATCGCGCCGCGCGTGGCCGCCGTGCACCATCCGATGGCCGACGGCTTCGAGCGTCGACGCCGGTGCCCCGCTCGTCTCCAACTCGGCCAACGCCCGCTCGACCGTCGCCGACCGATCGGCCGTGCGTGTCGCGTCGGAGCCCCAGTCGGCCGACACCTGCGCCAGCGGCCGTCGGCGGCCGCTGTCGAGCACGCTCGCCTTGAGCGAGCTGGAGCCGGCGTTGAGGACGAGGATTCGCACGCGCGGTCAGCGCGTCGGCCAGCGCCAGCCAGTGATGTCTTCGGGGTCCGCGCCGTGCTGCTCGATGTAGCGCGCGTGGTCTTCGAGCGCCAGCAGGTAGCGGTCGACGGCGGCCGCCGCGCCCGGTAGCCCTGCACCGGCCCGGTTGATCGCCTCTATCGCCAGCTGGTAGCGACTGACGCCGTTGCGGATGAGCATGTCGAAGGGCGTGGTGGTGATGCCCTCCTCGACATAGCCCTTGACGTGGAAGCGCGTCGGCTCGTGCCGTGCTGAGATCAGCTGGTGGATTGCCGACGGATAGCCGTGGAAGCTGAAAACGATGTGCTTGTCGGTCGTGAACAGCTGCTCGAAGGCGTCGTCGGGCAGGGCGTGCGGGTGGCCGCCGCGCGAGTCGAGGCGCATCAGGTCCATGACGTTCACGATCCGTAAGCGCAGGTCGGGCACATCCTGGCGCAGCAGGTCGGCGGCGGCAAGGATCTCGTGGGTCGGCACCATGCCCGCGGCGGCGAGAACTATGTCGGGATCGACGCCATCGTCCGTGCTCGCCCAGCGCCAGATCGACACACCAGCCGTGGCGTGGGCCTTGGCATCGTCCATGTCCAGCCACTGCGGCAGCGGTTGCTTGGTGGCGACGACCAGGTTGATGTAGCCGACGCTGTTGAGGCAGCGCTTGACGGTCTCGACGAGCGTGTTGCTGTCAGGCGGCAGGGTGATGCGCAGCACCGACCCCTTCTTCGTCAGCAGGCTGTTGATGAAGCCCGGGTTCTGGTGGCTATAGCCGTTGTGGTCCTGCCGCCAGGCATCGCTGGTGAGCAGGATATTGAGCGAGCTGATCGGTGGTCGCCAGTCCACCTCGCCCTCGACCTTCAGCCACTTGGCGAACTGGGCGATCATCGAATCGGCGATCTGGATGAACGCTTCGTAGCATGGGAATAGGCCGTGACGACCGGTCTTGAGGTAACCCTCGAGGAAGCCCTCGCAGAGGTGCTCGGAGAGGACCTCGATGACCCGCCCGTCGGGCGCGAAGTGCGAGTCAGCGTCGTCCTCGGTCCAGGTGAAGGCGCGATCGGTTACCTGCAGTACCGCGCCGAGTTTGTTCGACTCGAGCTCGTCTGGGCAGAAGATGCGAAAGTTGCGCTCGGCCGCGCTGCGGCGCATCACTTCGGCCAGGTAGACGCCGGTTTGGTCGAGCGCTCCGGCGTCGGTGGCACCCGGCCGGGCGACGGGCACAGCGGCAACCGTCGCGTCGGGCAGGGTCAGCGGCCGCCGCCGACGACCGCCAATCGCATGTGGGTTCATGCCCATCCGTGCCCGGCCCTTGGGTACGACGCAAAGTACGGCGTCAAGCGGCCGACCGCCCTCGTCGAACAGCTCGTCGGGTCGGTAGCTGCGCAGCCATGCTTCGACCACCGCCAGGTGGCCGGCGTTTGTCCGCAGGTCGGCGGCTGGCACCTGGTGCGAGCGCCAGGTGCCGGCGACCGGGCGGCCGTCGATCTCGACCGGGCCTGTCCAGCCCTTCGGCGTGCGCATCACGATCAGCGGCCATCGCGGCCGGATGGCCCGCTCGCCGTCGCGCGCCCGGCGCTGGATGTCGGCAATGCCGTCGAAGGCGTCGTCCATCGCGCCTGCCATGCGTTCGTCGATGCCGTCGTCCTCGCCGGCGACGACCAGCGGTCGCCAGCCATAGCCCTCGAAAAGGTCGACCAGCTCGGCGTCGGACATCGTGCCCGTGATCGTCGCCGAACTGATCTTGAAGCCGTTGGCGTGGAGGATGGGCAGCACCGCGCCGGACGTCTGTGGGTCGATGAAACGGTTGGCGTTCCACGAAGTCGCCAGCGGTCCGGTCTCGGCCTCGCCGTCACCGACGATGCAGGCGACGATCAGCTCGGGGTTGTCGAGCGCCGCGCCAACGGCAGTTGCCAGCGAGTAGCCCAGTTCGCCGCCTTCATAGATGGTCCCCGGCGTGCCCGGCACGAGGTGGCTGGGAAACCCACCCGGCCACGAGAACGCGCGGACGAAGCGCTCGAGGCCGTCGGCATCGCGTGTCATTTCGGGGTAGAACTCGGCCAGCGAGCCGTCAAGGTAATGGTTGGCCAGGTTGGCCGCCGCGCCATGACCCGGACCGGTCACCAGCATCACGTTGGCACCACGCTCGACGATGACCCGGTCGAGATGGGCGTAGACCAGGTTGATGCCGGGCGACGTGCCCCAGTGGCCGAGCAACCGCGGCTTGATGTCGGTGGCGCTGAGTGGATCGCGCAGCAGCCCGTTGCGGCGCAGGTAGACCTGCGCGGCGGCAAGGTAGTTGGCCGCCCGGCGGTAGATGGCCAGGTCGGCGAGGGCGATGTCGGTTCGCGGCGCTGCGACCGCGGTCTTGGCAGCGGTCATCGGCGTGACCTCCATTGGCCTCGTGGCTCGCTCTGGTTCTAGGTTAGCCCCGACTGCGATCTGACGACGAGCACCGACCAGGGTGGGCGCATCAGGTTGCGCGCGCATCTCAGCGACCACCGGTCAACTCGGCGGCGCCGGGATTCGCCGGCGGCCGATCAGCGTCGCCGTCGCCACCAGCCAACCACCGATGACGAGCAGTGCGTAGGTCACGCACCACACGCAGATGGCGCCGATGACGAAGAGCTCGAGGTAGGTCAGGTAGGCCAGGAAGGGCAGGCTGGCCAGGCCGATCAGGTAAGCGGCCAGCAGCGCCCAGCGGGCCCCGCGAATCCACCACCACACTGCTGCGCCGAGCACGGCCGCCGAGGCCAACGCACCGAACAGCGCGACGGGCACGCCCAGCAGCTCCGAGTAGATGCTCGAGTTGACCGTGTCGCAGCCGGCCAACGGCCCGCACACCGGCGATCCGCCAGTCAGCTTGACCGCCGCCAGGTAGAGAGCGACGAGCAGCGCGGCAAAGGCCAGGGCGGCCATCAGCAGGCCGTCCCGCCGGCGCTCGCCGGCGCCGCCGGCCAGCATCAGGTCACTCTCCGCCGGCGGCCAGCGCGGCGTCGAGCGCGGCACTCAGCTCGTTATAGTCGGGTACGCCGACGATCGGTTGACCGCCGTCGATGACAAGCGTCGGCGTCGAGCTGATGGGCACGCTGTCCGCCGTTTCTCGCGCGTCGAGCACTGCCTGGGCCTCGGTCGGGTCGGCAATGCAGGCGCGGTAGGCGTCCATGTCGAGGCCGACGGCCTCAGCCATCGCCGACAGCCGGCCGGCGCTGAACGCGCCGCGGTTCTCACCTGACTGGTTGGCGAAGAGGTAGTCGTGGTACTGCCAGAAGCGGTTCTCGCGTGCCGCGCAACGGGCGGCGACGGCGGCGTCGATCGACTCCTGGCCGAGGAAGGCAAAGTCGCGGTAGACCAGCCGCACGTTGCCCGGCGTGACGTACTCCGAGATCAGCAGCGGTTCCAGGCTGCGCGCCAGGGTGCCGCAGGCCGGGCACTGGAAGTCGGAGTAGATCTCAAGCGTGACCGGCGCGTCGGCGGCACCAAGCGCCTGGCCGTCGGCCAGGCCGACCGGCGTCGAGACGGTCGGCTCGTTGAGGTCGACAGCAGCGGGCGGCGCGCTGAACACGGCAAAGGCGATGACGGCGATGGCGCCGATCGCCACGCCGGCGATGCTGAGCGGCAGGAGCAGCGAGCGTTGCTGCTGCGATTGACGCGTGCGGCGCTGCACGCGGCGCTGCTCGAGTTCCGCTCGGCGGCGCTCCTGGCGAGTAGACGTGCCCTTGGTCACGGGCGCCGCTCGCGCCGAGCGAAGGCGGACACGATCAGCACCGCGCCGAGGCCGATTATGAACAGTGGCCAGAGCTGACCGAAGTCGATGTTGACGAACTGGCGCAGCAGGAACAGGCCGCCAACGATGATCAGCACCGCGCCGATGATCAAAGCGCCAGTGTTGTCGCGGCCATCCTGGCGGCGGGCCCGGCGTGCCGCCCGTGCGCTCGATGGCGCGGGCTGGCCGCTGATGCCGGCGGCGGTCATCTCGTCGCTTCCAACTGGCTCGCCGTCGACGGGCAGCGGCTCGTCGTCGGGCCGGATGGGCACGACGAAGGCCATGATCACGTACAGGATGAAGAAGACGCCGCCGGTGAACAGGATGAGCAGCGCCCAGCCGACCCGCACGAGGGCCGGGTCGAAGTCGTATGACTCGGCCATACCGCCGGCCACGCCGGCGAGGACGCGGTCATCGAGTGAGCGGTACAGCCTGCGGTTCATGGACAACCTCCCGTTCGGTGAAGCGTGATGCTCGACACGTTGCTCGAGATGCTCAGCTCGGCGCGGACCGTTGCCCCGTCATAGCCTGGCGTCTGCCACAGGTCGCCGTTGGCAGTGAGTCCGGCGGCGGCGAAGTTGTTCGAGCTGAGCGTGCCGTTGTAGCGGATGCCGACTCCGGCATCAGGCGGCGTGCACAGCGTGAGAGACGCTGCGTTGAGCGTCATGCCGCCGGTCAGCGACGTGGCCGGCAGTGACAGGCTGGCCGAGGAGGCGTTGAAGGTGAAGCCGAGCGAGGCGCCGTCGGCCAGCGCCCCGCCGAGGTCCATGTGCATGTCGGAGGCATTGAGCGTCGCGCCAACGTTAGACAGCTGACCGCCGCCGAGATCGATCCGCGCGGCCGACGCGTTCAGAGTCATGCCCAGCGAAAGGTCGGGCGTCTGCGGCACGACCACGGCCCAGTAGCGGCGGCTGCCGCCGAGGAACACGCCGCCGTCGCTCTTGAGCGTCAACTGGTCGCGGCCGGCCTCGATCGACGGCGGACGGCCGCCCGCCTGGCGCACGTTGGCTGTCCACTCGGTTCCCGGCTGGCGATCCAGCTCGAGGTCGACGCAGGTCAGCTCGAGGTCGAGCCGCGCGCTGGCCCCATCAAATGTGCCGCTGTGCGTCTCCAGGCTGCCGGCGGCCGGATCACCAGCGCCGCAAGCCGTGCTGACACCGCCCACGCCACCGGCCAGTAGGGCGCCGACGAGCAGGCCGAAGGTGGCGGCGGTCAGCACGCCGCCAAGCGCAGCGACCGGCGTGAAGCGCAACAGCAGGCCGATGCCGATTGCAATCAGCAGCAGCGGCCACCACTGCAGCAGCGAGCGCGCGTCAGCCGCGCTCAGGTAGCCCAGCTGGACGGCCAGCGGCACGGCCGCCAGCACGATCAGGAAGACACCCCAATTCAGCAGACCTCGATTGATCTTCACGCGACCCTCCTGCTGGGTAACCCCCTCGCGACCGTCGCAGCGCGGCCCATCTATTGTGCGACAGGCTCCCTGGCTGCACTGCGCTCGATGCCGGCCAGCTCCTGTAGCGTGCGCCAGTTGGCCAGCCGCTCGTCACGCGTGGCGACGATCTCGATGCTCGGCTCGCCGTCGGCGGCGAAATGCGGCGCAAAGCGCCCCTCGCTGCGCGCGAAGGTCAGGAAGTCGACGACGGTACCGTCAGCCAGCGTGTACCAGTCGTCGCGCGGTGCGGGGTTGCCCTGCAGCGACAGGCGCGCGGCGACCGATTCGCCCTTACGTGGGTCGTAGACGAACAGTGGGAAGGCACGTGCGTCGACTGCCAGTCGGGACTGGCGCGCGGCGGCGTCGTCGGCGATGCCGTGCTCGGGCTGGCACGGGGTGTGGACGATGATGACTGCCGGACCGGCGAACTCGTTGGCCTCCGTCACCGCCCGGTAGAAGTGGTTGATGTGCGCCGTCGTCGTCTGCGCGACGTACGCGTTGCCGTGGGCGAGCAGGATGCGGCCCAGCTCCTTGCGCGACTCAGGCCGGCCGTGCAGCTCACGGCCGTACGCGCTCAGCTTGGTGATCTGGCCGCCGAAGCTGGCCGTCGAGGACTGACCGCCGGTGTTCGAGTAGGCCTGCGTGTCGAGCACCATCACCTTGATATCGGCGCCGGCGGCGATCATCCGCGACAGGGCCTGGAAGCCGATGTCGTACATCGCCCCATCGCCGCCGAGGACCCACAGCCGCCGGACCTTATGGCCGGCCTGGTCCCAGCGGGCACGGATGCCGAGCGCGTCGGCTGGCGCGTTCTCGAACAGCGAGTTGGTCCACGGCACGAGGTACGGGTTGTACGGATAGGTGCTGCCGTAGACGGTGTTGCAGCCAGTGGCCGCGACGATGCCCATCGAGTCGGGCCCGTGCAGCTGGCGCGTGGCGGCGACGAGCATGCGGATGGCCGTCGCCTCGCCGCAGCCCGAGCAAGAACCGGCGCCGCCGACGTAGCCGAACGCGTGCTCGCCGAGCATCAGGTCGGCCAGCGCCTTCTCGTTGCGGTACTGCGCGGGCGTGGGCGGCAGGCTGCGCAGGAAGCGCATCTGCCGGCGATAGACGTCCGTCGTCGCATCTTGGCCGTGGCTCGGCGGCTGCTTGTCGACCATCAGCAACGCGTCGTAGCCAAGGTGATGGCAGACCTCGACGCACTCGGCACAGCCCTTGCAGTGCGCCGGGTCGACAAAGATGCCGAAGCGTGCCGGCTCCTTGCCACGTCGCTCGGGCACCACGCCGTACTTCTGCGTGTCGGCGAACTGCTGCTCGATCTGCGCGCGCGCGGTAGCCGGGTCGGCCTCGGCGGCGGCGAACTCCTCGATCCGCTGATCGAGGTCGCTGCGCGGCTGGGCAGTGGCCATGATCGCGCTGTCGGGGCAGACGTTGACGCAGGTCATGCAGCCGACGCAGGCCTCGGCCAGGAACTGCGGGATACGCGGGGCGAGCGTGCTGAAGTCGCGCGCGGCAGCGGTGCCCGGCGGGATGATGCTGCGCGCCAGCCCGGCATCGGCGGGCAGGCCGCGATCGGCCTCGCCGCGCCGGTAGGCGGGCACGATCGTCGCCGCGAAGTCGGCCGCATAGGCGGCGACGTCGA
>Ga0268386_10003876_pt1 | contig 10970 bp, 9 predicted proteins | sample RVTome_15_FD_200260 | JGI IMG/M metagenome (GOLD analysis project Ga0268386, IMG submission 200260) | Soil microbial communities from uranium-contaminated site in the Upper Colorado River Basin, Wyoming, United States - RVT150D86... ... | reverse complement strand
AGGAGGCTCGCAAGAAGGCCGAGGCGGCCGCCGGTGGCGGCGACGCTCCCGCCGGCGGTGGCGGTGCCGCGCCCACCGAAGCCGAGAGCCGCATCCCCGCGCACCTGCTCGAGCGCTCGAAGGCGGCGAAGGCCAGGGCCGGCGGCGATGCGGGTGATGCGGCGGCCGAGGAACCCGCTGGTGGCGGCACCGCCGTGGCCACCGCCGCACCGGCCGGCGCCGCCCTCGCCACCGCGCCCGCCGGTCCGCCGCTGTCGGCCGGCCCGGGCGGCCACACCCAGCGCCTGCTCACGGTCGTCAAGGCCGGCTCGATCCAGGACGTCAAGGCCAGTCCCCAGGACAAGGTGCACGTGTGGCCCCACCTCCTGGTGGTGGAGTTCGTGGCGCTCCTGGCCTGCAGCGCGTTCCTCCTGGTGTTCTCCATCGTGGTCAACGCGCCACTGCTCACCCTGGCCAACATCAACCAGACGCCGAACCCCTCCAAGGCGCCGTGGTACTTCCTCGGCCTGCAGGAGCTGCTCACGATGTTCCACCCGATGGTCGCAGGCGTCACCATCCCCGGCATCGGGCTGTTCGCGCTGATCCTGGCGCCGTACACCGACCGGAACCCGTCCAACAGGCCCGAGGACCGCAAGTTCGCCATCAGCCTCCAGACCGTGCACCTCATGTTCTGGACGGTGCTGGTGATGATCGGCGTGTTCTTCCGCGGCCCCGGCTTCAACTTCACCTTCCCCTGGCGGGAAGGGCTGTTCTTCGATCTGTAGGGAGGAGGAGCTCGTGAACGCACTCGTCATCGCACTTCCGATCCTCGTCCTGCTCGGCGCCATCCTCGTGGTGGGCAACGCACGCAGGCGCGACAACGGCGAGGCCATCGGTTCGCTGTCGCGCGAAACCCTCAAGCGCGACCGCGCCGCCCGGAAGACGGCCGAACCGACCGAGGACCAGCCGACCGGTCGTGAGGTGGAGCGCTCCGCCGAGATCGAGCGCCGGCAGGCCGACATCGAACCCGCTGCCGCTGCCGCGCCGGTGCCGTGGACGCCGCCTGACCCCGACACCCTCGGCGTGTCCCGCCGCCAGTTCCTCAACCGGTCGGTGCTGGGTGTCTCCGGCTTCGGCCTCTCGGCCTTCGGTGTCAGCATCATCGCCTTCCTGTGGCCGTCGTCGTCGGGCGGCTTCGGCTCGAAGATCCGCGTGGGCTCCTTCGACGACATCAACCAGAAGATCAGCGACGGCAACGGGTTCGCCTACTACCCCGAGGGTCGGATGTGGATCACGTCCTTCCCCGCATCGGCGATGGAGAAGGCCGAGGCGACCTACTCCGAGCCCGAGCTCGTCAGCATGCGGGAGGGCTTCGTCGCCCTCTACCAGAAGTGCGTCCACCTCGGCTGCCGGGTGCCGCAGTGCGAGACCTCCCAGTGGTTCGAGTGCCCCTGCCACGGCTCCACCTACAACCGGGTCGGCGAGAAGAAGGGTGGCCCGGCGCCTCGCGGCCTCGACCGGTTCGCCGCCGCCGTCGAAGGCGGCGCGCTCACCGTCGACACCGGCGTCATCATCCAGGGCCCCCCCATCGGCACCAACACCACCGGCCAGGAGGCCGAGGGTCCGCACTGCATCGGCGCCGGCAGCGGCGGCCACTAGCCAACCCAGGAACTGCACCGATCCATGTCCCTTGCCACTGCCGCGACCTTCGCCACCGTGTACCGCACGATCGGCCTCACGCTCTTCGCCGTCGTGCTGCTGGCGATGGTGGTGTACGCGTTCGTCAACGTGCTGTTCTCGGGCAAGTCCGAGCTCGGTGCCGAGCTCGAGCTGGCCGCCAACCGCAAGCCCTACTACGACGACGAGACCCTCGAAGGGCCGAAGCTCGACCGTGCGCTGACGGTTGCGCTCCTGCTGCTGTTCGTCCTCGCCGTCGGCATCCCGCTCTACTGGGTCATGGAGCCGGCCCGGCAGGCCAACGCCGCCGACGGCTTCGGCAACCGCTTCGTGGATCGGGGCGAGGCGCTCTTCGCCGTCACCGGCGACAACCTCCAGGCGCTCAACTGCGCCGGCTGCCACGGCGGCCTCAACGGTGGCCTCGCCGAGAACGCCATCCTCACCGACCCGGTCACCGGCGACGTGAGCGCCGTCAACTGGCGGGCCCCTGCCCTCGACACCGTGCTGCTGCGCTACAGCCGTGAGGAGGTCACCTTTATCCTCACCTACGGGCGTCCCGGCAGCCCGATGCCCGCATGGGGCGTCGCCGGCGGCGGTCCCCTCAACGACCAGCAGGTCCAGAACCTCGTCGACTACCTCGACGCCAACCAGATCACGCCCGAGGAGGCCCAGCAGGCCGCCACCGGCGAGCTCGAGCGCTACATGGCCGCCGAGTTCGACGACGGCGAGGCCGTGTTCGACGACGAGGGTGCCGCGCTCTTCAACCTCGGCCTGCTCGAGGGCAACTTCGCCGGCGGCGCCTACTCGTGCGCCCGGTGCCACACGGCCGGGTGGTCCTACGCCCAGGTCGAGTCGGCCAACAACGACGACGGCGTCATGATCGTCGACCGCGACAGCTTCGAGTCGGCCACCGCCAACTCCGGCTGCGGCGGGGCGCTCGGACCCAACCTCTGCGACGGCCTCACCGAGCGGCAGTTCCCCGACGACGCCGACCACGTGGCCTTCGTCACCGACGGTTCCCAGGACGGCATCGGCTACGGCCGCACCGGCCAGGGCAGCGGCAAGATGCCGGGCTTCGGCTTGCGGCCGGCCGAGGGTGGCCTCTACTGGATCGCCGGCGGTGCCGAACGCGAGCCCGGCCCCGGCATGCTCACGCAGGAGCAGATCGAAGCCATCGTCGCTTACGAGCGTGAGCTCACCTCCACCCAGGGGAGCGACCGCTGATGGCAACCATCGCTTCGATCCTGGGCGCTATCGCCTGGGATCCCGAGATCCGCAACATCCTCAGCGTCGGCGTCGGCGCCGCCGTGCTGTGCGGCTCCATCTACCTGCTCGTGGGCTCCAACGTCGGCTCCCGCGCCGGACTGCTCGTCACCCTCGCCGCGTTGTTCGGGTGGATGGCCACCATGGGCGTCATCTGGTGGATCTACGGCATCGGCATGCAAGGGGCCATGCCGAGCTGGCATGTGGAGGAGCTCAACTACTCCGGCGCCGAGTACGCCGGCCTCGCCGACGCCAACCTCGAGGACGCACGCGCCCTCACGGTGCTGGCCGGGCTCCCTTCCGCCCAGGAGCTCCTCGACGACGACCCCAGCCTCGTCGAGGCGATCCTGCCGCCCGAGCTGTTCGAGCCCGGTGCCGAGGACCTGCTCGAGGCCCGCACCGCCACCATCACCATCGGCCAGATCATCGAGGTCCGTCCGGAGATCCGCGAGCAGTTCGACGACGCGCTGGAGGGCTGGGAGCTGCTGCCCACGTCGGATCGCCAGCGCGGCGACGCCGCCGCCACCGCCGACGCCTTCCTCGGTCCCGACGGCCGCGGCCTGTTCGAGAGTTCGGCCGACTACCTCGTCCGCGACGTGTTCAGCATCGGCGGCAAGCCGCAGCGCAGCGACGACTCGTTGCTCGGTCGGGCCGCGCACAAACTCTCCACGATCCTGAAGTTCGGGCACCCCACGCATTACGCCGTGGTGCAGGTGCAGGCGGTGGTCGCGCAGGACACCGTGCCCGGCCAGGCGCCGGCGCCCCCGGAGCTCGACGAGGACGCCCCCATCATCTCCATCGTGATGGTGCGCGACCTGGGCGACCGGCGGTTCCCCGCGGCCATGACCACGATCAGCTCGGGACTGCTCTTCGCCCTCTTCGTCTGGATGCTCCACCGCCGAGATGCGGTGATCGCGCAAGCCCGCGCCACCTGACATGCCTACGACCACCTGATATGGACGACTACCTGCCGCTCATCACTCTGCTGGTGCTGGCCGTGGGCTTCTGCCTGATCAGCGCCCTGGTGTCGCGGCTGGTGTCGCCGAAGCGGCCCACGCAGGCCAAGCTCGCTCCCTACGAGTGCGGCATCGTGCCCCGCCAGGAGCCGCCGGACCGCTTCCCGGTGCGCTTCTACCTCGTGGCGATGATCTTCATCATCTTCGACATCGAGATCGTCTTCCTCTACCCGTACGCCGTGCTCCACGAGGAGCTCGGCACCTTCGGGATCGGTGAGATGATGCTCTTCGCCGTCGCCGTCTTCGCGTCCTTCGCCTACCTGATCGGCAACGGCGCGCTCGACTGGGGCCCTCGCAAGCGGGAGCGCCCGGTCGTCGACCACGAGCTCGTGTCGGCCACCCGCACCACCACCTCCACCATCCGCCGGGTCGGTGCCGACGGCCGCCCCCTCGCCTCGGGCGAGGCGGCCTAGCACTGTGGTGAAGCTCCTCGGCATCGACTCCGATGTCGGCCTCGACGGTGCCGACCACAACCTGCTCACCGGCACCCTCGAGGGCCTGGTGAAGTGGGCGCGGCAGAAGTCGATCTTCCCGGCCACCTTCGGCCTCGCCTGCTGCGCGATCGAGATGATGGGCACCGGTGGCCCGCACTACGACCTCGCCCGGTACGGGATGGAGGTCTTCAGGGCGTCGCCCCGGCAGGCCGACCTCATGATCGTGGCCGGTCGGGTGAGCCAGAAGATGGCGCCCGTCCTCCGGCAGATCTACGACCAGATGGTCGAGCCCAAATGGGTCATCTCGATGGGCGTCTGCGCGTCGTCCGGTGGCATGTTCAACAACTACGCCATCGTCCAGGGGGTCGACCAGGTGGTCCCGGTCGACGTCTACGCCCCCGGCTGCCCGCCGGGCCCCGAGACCCTCCAGCACGCGATCCTCACGCTGCACAAGGTGATCGCGTCCGGCGAGCTCACCCGCCGGCGTGAGGATCGTGGCGGCGGGGCCGGGATCCTCATCGAGCAGCTCGACGGCCAGACCGCCGGCGACGAACCCGTCACCATCCACGGGAGTCGGTGATGACCGACACCGCACCCCCCGACGACATCGCCGCGCCCGACGAGTCCGCCGCGCCCGAGCCCGACACCTGGCACGGCGTCCGGATCGAGCGTGACTCGGCGTTCTCCCGCGGCCAGCTCGTCGCCCACCCCACGATCGACCAGTACGTCGACTTCGTCACCGCCCTGCGCGACGACGACGGCTACTGGATGTGCCTCGACGTCATCGGCGTCGACTATCTCTCGTTCGCCGCTCCCCGGGGGCTGCCGCCGGGCGTCGCGCCGGAGCGCTTCGAGGTGGTGGTGCTGCTGATGAGCGTCAACGACCGGTCCCGCGTCCGGGTGCGCCTGCAGGTCCCCGCGGCCGATCCGGTGGTGCCGTCGCTCTTCGATGTCCATCCCGGCACCGAGGCTCCCGAGCGCGAGGTGTTCGACCTGTTCGGGATCCGCTTCGACGGCCACCCCGACCTCACTCGCATCCTCATGCCCGAGGACTGGGACGGACACCCGCTGCGCAAGGACTACGGCATCGGTGCCATCCCGGTGCAGTTCAAGGGGATCAGCAATGTCCGCTGACCTCACCGACACGGCCCAGGCGCTCACCTCCGAGGGCGCCCAGGAGCTGCCGTCGCGCACGGGGATGGGGGCCAAGGAGCTGCTCCGAGAGGCCGGCGCCGTCCTGCGCATGTCCGAGGCCGACACCGCCGTGCTCGTGGCCGACCCGGGCGAGGACCAGACGATGATCATCAACATGGGCCCGCAGCACCCCAGCACCCACGGTGTGCTGCGCCTCATGCTCGAGCTCGACGGCGAAACGGTGCTGCGCACGAAGCCGGTGATGGGCTACCTGCACACCGGCATGGAGAAGACCGGCGAGGACCTCACCTTCCTGCAGGGCGGCACCAACGTCACCCGGATGGACTACGCGTCGCCGATCTTCAACGAGCTGGCCTTCTGCATGGCGGCCGAGCAGCTCCTCGGGATCACCGAGGCGATCCCGGCGCGGGCGGTGTGGATCCGCATGCTCATGAGCGAGCTCAACCGGATCACCAGCCACCTGCTCTTCCTGGCCACCAACGGCATGGACATCGGCGCCGTCTCGATGATGCTCTGGGGCTGGCGCGACCGGGAGCAGGGCCTCCGCATCCTCGAAGCGATCACCGGCCTGCGGATGAACCACAACTACATTCGCGTCGGGGGCGTTGCCGCCGACCTGCCCGACGGCTGGCGCGACATGACGCTGCGCTACCTCGACGGGCTCCCCGCCCGCCTCGACGAGTACGACGTGCTGATGACCGATCAGCCGATCTGGCGCGAGCGGCTCCAGGGCGTCGGCACCATCACGGCGCAGGAGGCCATCGCCCTGGGGGCCACCGGTCCGATCCTGCGCTCCACCGGCGTCGCCTGGGACCTCCGCCGCGACGAGCCCTACCTCGCCTACGACCGCCTCGACTTCGACGTGATCGTCGGCAGCTACGGCGACTGCTTCGACCGCTACGCGGTGCGCCTCAACGAGGTTCGGGAGTCGGTGAAGCTCGTCCACCAGATCGTCGACGCCATGCCCAACGGCGACTACCGCATCCAGGACCGGAAGGTCACCCCACCGCCCCGAGCCCGGATCGACGAGTCGATGGAGGCGTTGATCCACCACTTCAAGATCTTCACGGAGGGGTTCAAGGTCCCTGCCGGCGAGGCCTACGCCGCCGTCGAGAGCCCGCGCGGCGAGCTCGGCTGCTACCTGGTGTCCGAAGGCGGTGCCAAGCCCTGGCGGATGCACATTCGGCCGCCGTCGTTCATGCACCTCCAGTGCCTGCCCCACATGATGCGCGGCGGCCTGCTCGCCGACGGCGTGGCCGTCGTGTCGTCGGTGGATCCCATCATGGGAGAGGTGGATCGGTGAGCCGGTTGACCCCGGAGAACGAGGCGATCGCCCGGCAGATCCTGCGCCGGTACCCCGTGCCCAAGTCGGCACTGATCCCGCTGTGCCACCTGGCCCAGGAGCAGGACGGCTACCTCGCCGACGACGCCATGGAGCACGTCGCCGAGCTCGTCGGGGTCACCCCCGCCGAGGTGATCGGCACCGCCAGCTTCTACGAGATGTTCAAGCGCCACGAGTGCGGCACCTACCTCGTGAACATCTGCACCAGCATCTCCTGCCACCTGATGGGCGGCGACGAGCTGCTGCACCACGCCGAGGAGGCCCTCGGGGTCAAGGCCGGTGGCACCACCGCCGACGGCACCTTCACCCTCGACGGCTACGAGTGCCAGGCGGCGTGCACCGAGGCGCCCGCGCTGCAGGTCAACTACCGCTACTTCCACAAGGTCACGCCCGAGCGCTTCGGCGAGATCGTCGACGACCTCCGGGCCGGCCGGCTCGCCGACACCGTGCCGCCGCACGGCACCCTCGCACGCTCCCGCCAGTCGATCCCCGACGCCAGGTCGGCCGGCGCCGCCCATCCGACGGTGGGCGAGGCGCCGGTGTGGCTCGGCGACCAGGCCGCGTTGCACGACCAGGCACCGGGCGACGAAGGGTGAGCCGATGACGGTCTCCGACACCTCGCCTCCCGTCGCTCCCATCATCTCGAGTCGCTTCGGGCTCGACGACGGCCACACCCTCGCCCGCTACGAGGCCACGGGCGGCTACCAGGGCCTCCGCGCCGCGCTCCGGCGGCCCGCCGCCCAGGTGGTCGAGGAGGTCAAGGCCGCCAGCCTGCTCGGCCGCGGCGGCGCCGGGTTCCCCGCCGGCGTGAAGTGGGGCTTCTGCCCGCCGTCGGTGTGGCCTCGCTACCTCGTGGTGAACGGCGACGAGTCCGAGCCCGGAACCTACAAGGATCGCATCCTCATGGAGCGCGATCCCCACCAGCTCATCGAGGGCGCGCTCATCGCCTGCTACGCCGTGGGGCTCTCCCAGGCGTTCCTCTACGTGCGCGGCGAGATGGCCCTCGCCCAGGAGCGGATCGCCGCAGCCCTCGACGAGGCCTACGCCGCCAGCTACGCAGGCAGGAACATCCTCGGCACCGACTTCTCCGTCGACGTGGTGCTGCACTGGGGCGCCGGCGCCTACATCGTGGGGGAGGAGACCGCGCTCATCGAGTCGCTGGAGGGCAACCGGGGCATGCCGCGCCTCAAGCCGCCGTACTTCCCGGCCGCCATCGGCCTCTACGGCCAGCCCACGATCGTCAACAACGTCGAGACGCTGTCGAACCTGCCGTGGATCCTCACCAACGGCGCCGCCGCCTTCGGCGCCCTGGGCGACGAGACGGCGCGGGGCACCCGGCTCTTCGCCGTCTCCGGGCACGTGAACCATCCGGGCGTCTTCGAGGTGGAGTTCGGGGTCACCACCTACCGCGATCTCATCGAGTCGCCCGACTACGGCGGCGGGGTGCGCGACGGCAAGGCGCTCAAGGCGTTCATCCCCGGCGGCGCCTCCGCCCCGTGGTTCTTCGAGGAGCACCTCGACCTGCCCCTCGAGCCGGGGGCGGTGGGCCGGGCCGGCTCGATGCTGGGCTCGGGTGCCGTCGTGGTGATGGACGAGGACACCGACGCCGTCCGGGCGTGCCACCGGGTGGTGCGGTTCTTCGCCCGGGAGTCCTGCGGCAAGTGCACGCCGTGCCGGGAAGGCACGGCGTGGCTCGAGAAGATCCTGCAGCGCATCATCGACGGCAACGGCCGTCCGTCCGATGTGGGAATGCTCCTCGACATCGCCGACAACATCAGCCCGCAGATCACCTGGCCCCCGCGCCAGACCACCATCTGTCCGCTCGGCCCGTCGGCCGTGTCGCCGATCGCCTCCGCGGTGGTGCGCTTCCGCGAGGAGTTCGAGACCTACGTCGGCGGACCGGTGGAGATCACGACGCCCATACGCGGTGCCGCCTACCAGCGGCTGGAGGTGACGGCCTCGTGAGCGACGCCGTGCCCGAGGCCACCTCCGACGTCGTCCGCTTCACGCTCAACGGCGAGGCGGTCGAGGCGCGCAAGGGCGAGCTCGTCATCGACGCCGCCGAGCGGGCCGGGGTCCACATCCCGCGGTTCTGCTACCACCCGCGCATGCGATCGGTGGGCATGTGCCGCATGTGCATCGTCGACATCGACACGGGTCGCGGCGCCACCCTCCAGCCGAGCTGCATGATCCCGGTCGACGAGTCCATGGTGGTCGACACCGAGTCCGACACCACCAAGAAGGCCCAGGACGGCGTCCTCGAGTTCCTGCTCATCAACCACCCCCTCGACTGCCCCGTCTGCGACAAGGGCGGCGAGTGCCCGTTGCAGGACAACGCCTACGCCTACGGGCCTGGTGAGTCGCGCTTCGTCGAGGAGAAGCGCCACTTCGCCAAGCCGATCCCGATCAACGACCTCGTCCTGCTCGACCGGGAACGGTGCATCCTCTGCGACCGCTGCACGCGCTTCGCCAAGGACGTGGCCGGCGATCCGCTCATCCACTTCCAGCAGCGCGGCAACGAGACCGAGATCAACACGTTCCCCGACCACCCCTTCTCGTCGTACTTCTCCGGCAACACCGTGCAGATCTGCCCGGTGGGCGCGCTCACCGCCGAGCCCTACCGGTTCAAGGCCCGGCCGTGGGACCTCGACAAGGTCGAGTCCACCTGCACCACGTGCGCGGTGGGTTGCGGCATCACCGTCGAGTCGAGCCGCAACCACATCCTCCGCCGCCAGGGTGTCGACATCGACGCCGTCAACTGGGGCTGGCTCTGCGACAAGGGCCGGTTCGTCTTCCAGGCCGCCGAATCCGAGAACCGCCTCGGCGAGCCGATGGTGCGGCACGGCTCCGGCCTGGTGGCCACGGGCTGGGGCCCGGCCCTGCACGTCGCCGCCGAGTTGCTGCGCGGCAGCATCAACGTCGAGGGCGCGCCTCGGTTGGCCGTCCTGGGCGGGGCCCGGCTCACCAACGAGTCGGCCTACGCATGGGCGAAGCTGGCCAAGGGCGTGCTCGGCACCGACAACGTCGACTGCCAGCTCGCCGACGGCCTGCCCCCCGAGGTGGTCTTCGGGTTGCCCCGCGCCACGATCGACGACCTGTGCGCCGACGGTGGCGTGGTCATCTCCCTCGCCCCCGATCTGAAGGAGGAGCTGCCCGTGCTCTTCCTCCGGGTCCGCGACGCCGTGCTCCAGCACGGGGCGACGCTGATCGAACTGGCGCCGCAGGCGACCTCGCTCACCGAGCTCGCCGCCGCGTCGCTCCGCTACCGGCCGGGCGAGGCGGGTCTCGTCGCGAGGGCGCTGGTCGGCGCCGACAACGCCGGCGAGCCCGTCGATGGCGACCTCGCTGCCGCCCGGGCGCTCCTCGCCGGCGCCGAGCGGGTCACGATCCTGCTCGGGCGACCGTCGGTCGCCGAGGCGGCCAGCACCATCGTCGACGCCGCCGCCGCGCTCCACGACGGCCTTCCGGAGGCCGGCGTCCTCCCTGCCCTGCGCCGCGCCAATGTGCACGGCGCGCTCGACATGGGCCTCACGCCCGGGTTGCTGCCCGGCCACGTCGCCATCGACGACGCCGGCGACTGGTACGAGGACCTCTGGGACCTCGTGCCCAACGATGCGGGCCTCGACGCCACCGGCATCCTCACGGCTGCCGCCGAGGGCAGCGTGGAGGTGTTGGTGCTCCTCGGCGTCGATCCGATCGCCGACTTCCCCGATCACGACCTGGCGCGGCGGGCGTTGTCGAACGCCAAGGTCATCGCCGTCGACACCCATCGCACAGCCTCCGTCGACCTGGCATCGGTGGTCCTACCGGCGGCCGGCCCCGACGAGGTCACCGGCACCACCACCAACATCGAGGGCCGGATCCTGCCGGTCACGCAGAAGATCACCCCGCCGGCGACGGCCCGCGCCGACTGGCACATCGCCGCCGAACTGGCGCACCGCCTGGGGCGGGAGCTGGGCCTGGAGTCGGTGGAGGCGATCTGGGAGGAGATCGAGCGGATCGCGCCCAGCTTCGCGGGCATCACCGCGGAGGTTCTCAAGGTGGCGGCCGGCCGAACCGGTGTCCTCATGCCGCTCGACCCCCACCAGATCGCCACCCTCGGCA
>Ga0268386_10003875_pt1 | contig 10970 bp, 4 predicted proteins | sample RVTome_15_FD_200260 | JGI IMG/M metagenome (GOLD analysis project Ga0268386, IMG submission 200260) | Soil microbial communities from uranium-contaminated site in the Upper Colorado River Basin, Wyoming, United States - RVT150D86... ... | reverse complement strand
GCATGGAGCGCGGCGCCGGCGGCGAGCTGGTGCCCGCGCGGGTGCCGGCGCCGCTGCTCGCCGCGCTCGAGCCCTACGGCGGCGGCTGAGCACACAAGACTGAAGGCATGAGTGCGACGGCGGCGCGAGAGATGCGGGAGAAAGGCGACGCCATCCAACGAGACGCCTACCCGGTCTCCACCGACCGCGGTGGCGTGGCCCACCGGGTACCTTACGGCGCGAATTCGACGCTCCGCGTTGGGGTCTTAAGCTCCACGAGACCGAGCCGCCTCAACAGGGTATACTGCTACTTGGAGCTGGAACCCCGAAGCCAGAAAAGGAAGAAGGTGGTCCGAAGAAAAACCAACTGTGCAGGTGGCCGCGTCTTGCATGACAGCAATATTTAGCACCTGCTGGAAACGCTCCTTGCCTCCCGTGGAAGTTCGTAAGAGACCGTGCTTCTCGGCTCTGCTCTGCAGATTCGCTAGGTGCTCCTGCAGACTTGCCTCGTCGCCCGCCTGCGATGAAAGCCTCCAGATAGTCGTGGCCCACGGTTGCCGTCCCGCGCGCGCCTCTCCCATGTCATGAGAACTAGGATCTGCAGGACATCCCACCATGGCGGAGATGTCCGCTAGAGAATGTCTATCACTGATCAGTTCAAGATCTGCAATGAAAGTCGGCATATCCGTCTATATCCCCTGCGGTCCTACCCGCGGTCCTGCTGTGGCAATCCCCTGCGGTCCTGCTGTCGCAGCTGTCGTACCAACGATCAATGCTACACCGATACCAATCGTTAGAGGATCGTCGAGTATGCCGACTCCACCCGTTAGGACATCCTCGATGAGTGTCCCTACGATGATACCTACACCAAGCGCTGCACCTACGATATATGGCAATGTAGAACCCGGGACCTCATCTGGGCAGTACTCAACCGGCCCTGTGGGGTGATGCTCGTCAGGATCGGGCTCCTCCGTCGGCTTACCCTCGGCGTCAGGCTCGCCAATTCGCACCCATTCCTCGAAGAGCTCCTCGGCCTCTGGTCGCATAAGATCTGGATCCCCCGGCTGCTTTACTTGGCGATGGTACCACCTCCAAAACTCTTTCGGCAGACCGAATGTCTTGTCCTTCGGGCCGAGACCGAGCCGGTCTGTCCCGTTGATCGGCTCATTCTCTCGGTCTTCCCGGGACCGAGCGCGACAGCCCCAAGCCTTCCGGATTCGAAGACCTCCGGCTTTATGTAGATCGTGCAGCTGTTCACTACCTTACGACCGCCAAGGCGGGCGTATCCGCAGCGCCTTCGAGGAGAGTCTTCTCCATGCCTGCGAATCAGTCAAGAATCACATAGATGCTCCACGGCACGACCCAGAAGCCATACACAGCGACGCTCATACCAAACAGAGTGCTTGCACTAGGCTTCTCGCTCACAAAGCGTCCGACTGATGCACCCATGAAGCCCACAAACAACGGGAAGGCTAGCATGAGACCAAGCACTATCAGTTGTGCCAGTAGGTCGAAAGGCGTGGGAAGCGGTATCGTACCTGTGTCGCGTGCGGGATCTACCTGGAGAATCCACGCGGTTAGACCCTGACCGACCAGGACACCTCCGATGGCTAGCCCGCTAGATAACCCAAGCGCCCGTCGGTACGTTTCCTGTCTATATCTATCGAGCCATAACCCTGTCGCGAGGCCACCAATCGCAAGCGTGCCACTGATCATCCAACCACTGAGGGACAGGAGAGAACCGTACCAACTCAAAGGGAATATCTGCACTGCATCTCCTTGCACTAGAAACAGATCAGGGCGGGAGCCAGCCCCGGGGTTCCGGTCGGGGACCCGTCCGGCCTCTCCGACGCCGGAACGGAGTCAAAGAGCGCGTCCCAACCATGATCTGGAGGGTCTTTGGAGTGAAGTCCGTCTAGCCAGTCCCTATCTTTCCAACCGGCAAACGCCTGGCCGACGAGGCGCTCGGCAGACCCTGGAGTGGGCATCGGTACAGTGAAATAGGGAGTACTTAGCGGAAAGGTGGTCACATTCGCATCGGTTGTGACTTCTGCATCATCGTTAACCGTAACATCAACTCCATCCACTGTCTTGAAGACCCATCCTGGACGGTCAGGCGTTGCGACTCCGTCCTGACCAGCCTCATACACCTCCCCCGGGCGCAAAGGGATTGCCTCGCCAGTCCCCTCCGGCTTCACGAAGATCGTGCACTTGCACTTGTTTTCCACCCTCAGACCATTCGGGTCGAAAGCGTTCACAGGGTCGTTCTGTGCGTACCGATACAGGTTCAGACTTCCACCACCGAAGAGAATCGGATCTTTCGCAGTCCATCGCCCATAGAGAGGCTCGTAGTCGCGGACACCGAACCGCACTAGCCCCGTGTGATGATCGTAGAGGCCACCTCCGAATCCGAAGGGCTGGAAGCCGGGGCTGCTGTCTTGGGTAATGCGCCCATACTCGTCGTAGTCGAGGCGCTGTTGCACTGAGCCGGTTGCGACATTGACCACGAGGCGAACGCTGCCGATGTGGTCGGCGAGAATCCGGTAGGTAGTGCCGCCCTTCACGATGTAATCAGGGACGTTCGCTCGGATGCCATAGACAAAGCGCGAGACAATCGCGCCGCTACCGTCGAGTTCGGCTACGGGGTTGAGCGCGTCCCGGTAAAGGAAGCCCTGGACCAGGATGCCCTCAACCTTCTTGCCCACCCGGCGCCCCACACCGTCGACGAGATATGTGATGTCGACGCCATCGGGCAATGAGACGGCCCGAAGATTCCCGAGGGCGTCGTAGGTGTAGGTAGCAGTCTGCGCGTTCTCTGTCCGGGACGCCAGTTCTCCGTTTGCGGAGTACGTGAAGGTAGTCCCACCATACGCGAGCACTCGGTCCTGGTCGTCGTATGTCGTGGTGCCGATCGTTCCGAACGGCCCGTCGTAGGTCAGCCGATTGCCGCTGTCGTCGTAGGTGTAGGACGCAAGGGGCATGCCGTTCTTCGTGACACCCTTAAGCCGCCCGGCAGTGTCATAGCTGTAGAGATACGTGTCAGTGACTCCACCGATCGTTTCTGTGCGCTCCACGATCCGCCCGAGCTTGTCACGCACCGGGTAATCAATCCGGAAAATCTCGGTGCCGCTGACAGACGCTGAGAGCCCGGTGAGCTCGCCGAAGACGGAATCGGTGGATAAAAACGTCGTCACCAGACCGAGCGTCGTCCCCGTCTCGATCCCGGTGATCGGGTCCCGGTGAACGTCGAGAGCTCCAACCTGTTCGATAAGGCCGTCGTCATCGTACTCGTAGGTGACAGTGTTGGCGCTGTTCACGCTCTCGCTTTGGAGCCAGAAGTCGTCCGTGTAGGTATGTTCAACCAGCCCCGATACCTGGCCCGAGAGAGCCCTCGACGTCAGGAGAAAGCCATCATACCCGTACGTGACGATCTGGCCACCAGGACCTGTGATCGTCTCGAGCCTCCCGGTGCTGGTCGAGTATCCGTAGCTGATGCTCCCCGTGGGAAAGCTGAGCTGGGACAGTCGGTCGAGGTTGTACTGTAGTGTCATCATGCCGCCGTCCGGGCGCACAATGGTCTCGAGACGGCGATCTTGATCGTAGAGGTGAGTTGTCGTGTCGGGCGACACGCCGACATCGGGCGGGTCGTAGAGCTCCTGGAGATCGTCCGGCGTGTAGTCCAAGGCGTGGGCGGGACGAGCTGGCGGCGTGAGGGTCTGCAGGTTGCCGTTGCCATCGTAGCTGAAGGCGATTGCACGACCTCCCGGCAGGATCGCCGACAGCGGACGATCGTCGTCGTCATAAACGAAGTCCGTCACCCGCGCCAGTGGATCGGTCAGGGGATCGAGGCGTCCGAGGAGATCGTAGTCAAGGTCCACGACTCGTTCAGCGGCGCCAGAGCCCTGGCGGATCGTGTCCAACCGCCCACGCGAGTCGTAGGACAGCCTCACAGCGTCGGATCCCGGCAGATCGATCAATATCGGCCGGCTGTTCTGGTCCAAGGCGAGCGTCGTCTGTCGGCCCTCCGGAGTGGTCAACAGGACCTCCCGCGTGAGCGCATTGTACTCCCGAGCGTAAGAACGCCCATTGATGGTCCAAGTGTCGGAGAGCGTCTCGAGACTCAACGGATCAAGTGGGTCCGTGAGTACGGCGTTCCGTGCCCGAGTAGTCGTATGCTGGAGGCCGCTGGGCGTCGCGACCGAAGACTCCAAGAGGATTGGTTTCTGCATACCGAACCGTGGATCCGGACCAAGCCGTGCAGTGAGCTGAGTCCCATCTGGCAGGTCGACGCTGCGAGTCCCGTCGGGTTTGATGAGGGTATCCTCGCTGAAGCCGTCGGGGCGTGTCATTCGCCGCAGCCGATCTCCGGTGGCCGACAGCGTGCTCTCATAGGTAGTGGATTCACCCAGCAGACTTGTCAGAACGACGCGATGCCCTCCGTCGATCACTGTGCGCGACAGCTCCTTGAATCCACCGCCGGCGTTCTCGTCGCGGATAAGCCGACCGAGCGCCGTGTACGTATAGGTGTGAATGCCATCGCGAGGATCGGTCATGGTCTCAAGCAAACCCTCCTGAGAATAGGTGAGCGTAGTCGCGAGTCCTTCCGGGGTGGTGATCGAGGAAAGATAGCCGTTGGGGTCGAGATCCAGTTCGTTCCTGTGTCCATACGGGCCTACGATCGCAGTCGCTTCCCCTCCAGGATTGCGTTCGATCACGGTCGTGTTACCGAATGCGTCGATAACTGCGATCAAGAGACCCTCAGGATCGTAGTTGAACGTCCATCGGTCGCTGCCTGTGAGCACATTGACGGTCCGGAGGTGCCTTCCATTTGTGTCGAAAATGTAGAGCTCCTCGCCGACCGCTGCAGGGATCGCGAGCTCCTGGTTGCCAAGAACTTCGAATCCATTGGTGATTCTCAGAACTATGGGCGCAGTTACTGCGTTGGTGACAAGGAGGTCTCCGTCGGCAGCGAAGGACATCGCTTCTGGAAGAAGCCGAGCCCCAAGAGCGGGGACTCCGTCGGGTAGGGTTGACCCTCCACCTCCGACGGTTTGAATGACGCCATCTTGCCCGACTCTTCGAAGCCGCTCGCTAACCGGCCCATTATTGCTGCTGTGCCCAATAAAGAGATTGCCGGCAGAATCTAGAGCGACTCCACGCGGATCTGCTACCTCCGCTTGAGTTGCAGGTCCGCCGTCACCATTAAAACCTTGGACGCCGTTGCCCGCAACGGTCTCAATGACTCCATCCAATCCTATTCGCCGGACCCTGTGTAACCCCTGCGATAGGTACAGTGCACCGTCCGGTCCGAATGCGAGATGGTTCGGGCCGAGGATGTGGGCTTGCGCCGCGGGACCACCGTCTCCCAGCGGTCCGCCTCCGGCACCCGCCACCGTCGAGATGATGCCGCTTGGATCGACACGACGAATGCGGTGGTTGCCGTCCGATATCCACACCGAATTGTCGGGGGCGACCACGACATCCTGGGGACTGCTGAGCTGGGCCGCGGTTGCCGATCCACCGTCACCCGAGAAGCCCGCCGTTCCTGTTCCAGCGAACGCTGTGATGATCCCATCCGGATCGACGCGACGAACTCGATGATTGGGAGTGTCGACGATGTACACGCTGCCATCGCGACCGATGGCGAGGCCTCTCGGTAACTGGAACCGAGCGGCCGAAGCCGGGCCGCCATCGCCGGAGTTCCCCGGCGCGCCGCTGCCAGCGAAGTTCGTAAGAGACCCGTCGGGAGCGAGGCGATACACCCAAGGAATCGCGCTATACGAAAAGAGAACGTCGCCCGCCGGGGTCTGAATAATGTCCCAGGCGGACCTCGTAAGGCTCGTTGCACCCGGAAGGGCTTTCACCACCCGAGCCGCAACGTCGTCAGCGGTTCGCTTCTCACCGTTACCGAGGTAGAGAGTCCGACTCGCAGGATCGTATCGATGATGGTTGCTCAACGTCCAGCCAAAATCACCGGACTCGAAGCTCGGGGCACGCAGTCGCGTCCGGAAACTCTTCCGAAACACGACCTCGGCACGGTCGAGCTCACGGAGGACCGTCAGCGACGGGCTCGGGCGCGCGAAAGTCTGCGGGAAAGTGTCAGATTCGTAGTAGACAGCAGGGTAGATGTAGTCAAGATCGATCTGAGCTTCACGGCTTCCGATCGCGAGGCGACCATAGGAGTCGAGCCCGTCCCAGTCGAAGATGTACTTGAGATTGGCCGCGGGGGCGATCGTGGTCTGGAAGCGGCGACCAGCGATGCTAATGGTCAAGCGGATTCGGTCGAGGCTTGCGGGGACGGATCCCAGGCTGAGTGTTGCCTCGAGCCGGGACGCGACCTTATGGCCGGGCGTTCGTGCGCTATTGTAATGCAGGTTCAAAGGCGTGCCGACCAGCGAGATCGTCTCGCGCAGTGCCTGGTTCTCGCACTCGATCAGCGAGCCCCGCTGACACCGGGGCTTGTCTTCGTCACGACCTGGCGCGTCGTCGTCCTCTGGGTCGCTGTCTTCACGTGGTCGTTCCGGATCCGGTGGCTCCTCGGCATCTGACGGTGGCCCGTAAGGCCAGTTGCAGTCCCAGGGCGTGAAATGTGGAATCGGCACCCGCCACAGTGTCGTACCGGTCGGATACCGCGACGCCACTTCGATCCGCTCGTCGTCGGTCACCCCGAGGGCGGCGAGCTCAGCCGGGTCTGCGGGCTCACCCGAGCCATCGATGTCGAGTTCCGCTCTGCCTTGGGGATCGACGCCCAGCACCTCGACGATCCGGCCGTTGTCCGCGGCAATCCAAGACGCTCGCTGTCGGTCGTAGTAGCCGACTGGCACGGGGGCGCCCACCGGAAAGTCGAGGAAGTTCTCGACGTACTGCACGAGGGTCTGGTCGAAGTCGACCGAAACGGCGCCTGCGGTGATCGCCTCGTCAGCGCTCAGCTCGAGCGCGTAGGTATAGCCGCTCATCGGCGGCAACTCGGCGGGCATCGCGGCGAGACCTTCCGTTCCAACCGTGAACTCCGTGGCCCGAACAGCCAGTGAACCGAGGGGTACCTGTGTGCCGTCGGGCATGACCATCTGGGCTTGGGTCCCGGCGGGCACGAGCAACGTCGGCTGGCGAGTTCCATGTTCGTCGGTGATCTCGCTCCCCTCCGCCACCTGCATCTCGGTGGCCCCCGACTGCAGGGTGGTCACGACCGGATCAAGCTCGATCATGACCACGTCCGGAGCCGACGAGAACTCTCGCCACGCCGAGGTGAGGGCGCGTTGAACTGGCAGGTGGCCCTCCTTCTCGTAGACGACCACGACCTCGCCGCCACCGTTGACCGCGAGATCGAACCGACCATCTGCGCGGGTGAGCGTCTCGCCGAACTCCGGATGGCCGTGGCAGGTCACGCGCACCCCGGGGATCGGGGCTCCCGCCCGATTAAGCACTCGACCTCGAAGCACCGCGACGCGCCCAGTGTCGATTGTGCCGGGGAGAACCCCGGTCTGGATCGGATCAGGGCCGGTGTAGAGGAACTCGATGGACTCGTGGAAGTCAGTCGGGACGGTTGGATCGACCGGTGGTGCCACGTCCCTGGGGTCCGGCGGGAGCGGTTCAGCGCCTCCGGGCACGGTCACGAAGGACGACGGGCTCGGGTTGCCGCAGGGATCCGCCTGGTCGAGCGCGAGGGTGTCGTTCTCGGAGCCTTGGAGGAACGCGAGGAACGAGCCGTCGAAGTCTGCGGCCACGGTGACTTGTTCAAGAGTCGTCTGGTTCGTGATGGTGACAGCCGCGCCTGTCTCTGCAGCGGCGGGACCACCTCCGACGCTGACGCCGCCCGAGCCGTCCGGGACCACCGCGACGCGGACCGTGTCCACCGGTGCAGGGGCCACTGTGTCGAGGGTTACGGCTACCTGGGCGGGAAGCGACGGTTGGCCTTCGATATCGTCCACGGTCGCCACCAGGGTGACCGGCCCCTCGGGCAGCGGATCGTCAACCGTGCAGGAGATGGTGCCCGCACCGGAGCTGCAGGTTGTGCCTACTTCCAGGCCGTTCGCGGTGAGCAGGAAGCTCGCCTCGTTCAACCCGCCGCCCGCAGGGTCGGTGAACGCGAGGGAGATCGAGGGTGTCGCGGTCGAGAGACACGCACCTGGCGATGGGCTCAAGAAGGTCAGCGTCACCTGAGGGAAACGCAGCGACCAGTTCGACGTGTCGCCACTCTCGAAACCATCGGCGAAGATGGTCACCAGCCCGCGGGCGTAGATCACGCCCGGCCCACCGCAGTCCTCCACCCACACGTAGAGGCCTTGACCACCCCAACCGTGGACCTGCTCCAAGCAGGGATCGGTTGCAACGGCCGGTCGAACAGCGTTCGTCGGCGCTATCGGCGCGGCGTCGCGATCGAACTTGCGTTCGCGCGGAGTCTCAGCAAGCCAACGGACCACGAACCCGCCTGAGGAACTAGCCGTGACAGTGGGGCTTCGCTGGTTGTCTGGTTCGCTCTCGTCTATCGGGAAGTCCGAGGTGAGCGGCTCGAGGTCAGCGTCGAAAAGCCGGCCGTGGAGGCGAACCGACGCTGCCGACATGGTCTCCCACACGACCACGAGCCTGCCGTCCTCAAGGCCCGCGGCGCTTGGGGAGCGCTGGTCGTCCCGGGCGTCGGCATTGACCTGGAACTCCTCCCCGCCGCTGATGCGAAGCTCCCCGCTCGTCGGGGCGGCTCCGCTCGAGAAGCGCCGGCCGTAGATCTCGCCGTCACCCAGCCCTCCCTCAAAGCGCCAGGTGACAAAGAAGCCGTCGACCAGCGAAGTCACCGCGACAGGGGCGACGCCCTCTGGACTGAAGGCGGCGATCGGTGATTCGCTCACTTCGAAGACCTGTCCGCGAGGCTTTCCCCGGCCGTCGAGAAGCCTGCCGAGGACGGCGCCCGGCTGCAGGGTACTCGGCGGGCTCGCCCAAACGACAACGTAACCACCCCCTGGGAGCGCAGCCGCTCTCGGCGCAAGGCCGGTGCGGACGTCGCCGCTTATCGCTTGCGGCTCCGTCGCCGGAAGGGGTGTACTCGGACCGAAGAGGCTCAGGAGGGCGAGAGTGGGCAGCAGGAGGCGGTTGCGAAGTCCACGGATTTGGCGGATCGTCACCGGTCGCTCAAGTGGCTCGGGTGGAAGACCGACAGGCGTCCGCTTCACCTCGACACCTCCTGTGTTCGAGGACCCTTCTCTCGTTTTGACACGACAACACGCAGTTGTGTTCCCGTTGTGCCGACACGATGACAATCTTGCGGCCATGGGTGGTGCGGCACGACTCCCCTGTGTAGGTATGCTGCTTTCCCGAAGGTACTGCGAATCAGCGTCAATGTCAACATTGGTAGCGTTGAGAGATTGTTAGGGCTTCTAGGCGAAGGCGCCGTCGAGGCGTTCCCGCCAAAAAGGCGGCGAGTCATGGGAGTGCGCGCGTAGTCCGCAGCGTTCCGAGTTGCTTCGCGCGGGCGCTGAGTCGGCCACCCGCTCGTGCTAGCATCCCGCCAACGAGCCCCTTACGAGCCCGATCCCGGCCGCCCGCCGGCCGCCATCGAGGGAGGAAACCGCCCATGGCCCCGCTCCGCTCCGCCGCCTGCCGGCCCCGCGGCGTCTGCACCGCCGCCGCGTTCGCCGCCGTCCTGGCGTTCGCCATCCTCGCCGTCCCGGCGCCCGCGGCCGCCGACGTCGTCGTCCCCGACCGCACGTTCGATCCGCTGCTGCCCGACCACTGCATCGGCGGCTGCTCGCTGCGCGGCGCGGTGCTCGCGGCCAACCTCGCGCCGGGGCCCGACGTCGTCCTGCTCGGCGCCGGCACCTACCGGCTGGCGGTGCCCGGGCGCGGCGAGAACGCCGGCGCCGGCGGCGACCTCGACGTCCACGGCGACCTGACGGTGATCGGCGCCGGCGCCGACCGCACGGTGATCGACGCCGCCGGCCTCGACCGCGCGTTCGAGGTCCACGGCGGCGCGGTGCTGACCCTGCACGGGGTGACCGTGCGCGGCGGCGACGCCGGCGCCGGCGACGGCGGCGTGATCGCCGCCGGCGTCGGCAGCCGGCTGGTCCTGAGCCGGGTGACGATCGAGGGCGGCCGGGCCGGCGGCGACGGCGGCGGGATCTGGTCCGCCGGCGCGCTCTCGATCACCGACTCGACCCTCGCCGGCAACCACGCCGAGCAGCGGGGCGGCGGCGTCGCCGCCCACGAGGCGGTCGAGATCGCCGGCTCGACGCTGTCGGACAACCACGCCCACGTCACCGACGGCGGGGCGGTCTGGCTCGCCACCGGCGCCGTTCTCGACCTGCGCTCGAGCACGCTGTGCGACAACTCGGCGATGGCCCGCGGCGGCGGGCTGAAGGCCGACCCGGGGGCGACGGCGGAGGTGTCGGGGTCGATCCTCGCCCGCAACGCCTCCTGGGCCGGCGGCCCCGACTGCGCCGGCCCGGTGACCTCCGGCGGCTACAACCTGATCGGCGCCGGGCACCTGTGCGGCGACCTCGCCGACGGCGCCGGCGGCGACCGGGTCGGCGCTGTCCACGCGCCGCTCGAAGCGATGCTCGGGCCGCTGGCGATGAACGGCGGCCCCACCCCGACCCACGCGCCGCTCGCCGGCAGCCCGGCGATCGACTACGGCGACCCCGCCGGCGGCTGCGGCCGCACCGACCAGCGCGGCGAGCCGCGCCCGGCGGCTCTCGACCCGGCCGGCGGCCCGGCGCGCTGCGACGTCGGCGCGGTCGAGGCGAGCGCCCGCTGCGTCGTCGGACCGGGTGCCCTGTGCATGGCCGACGGCCGCTTCCGGGTCAGCGCGACCTGGGAGGTCGATCCCGGCGCGGCGCCGGAGCCGGCGCGTGCGGTGCAGCTCACCCCCGACACCGGCTACTTCTGGTTCTTCCGCGACGCCAACGTCGAGGTGGTGGCCAAGGTGCTCGACGCCTGCGCCGGCTTCGGCCGCTGGTGGGTGTTCGCCAGCGGCCTGACCGACGTCGGCGTCACCCTGACCG
>Ga0268386_10003874_pt1 | contig 10971 bp, 7 predicted proteins | sample RVTome_15_FD_200260 | JGI IMG/M metagenome (GOLD analysis project Ga0268386, IMG submission 200260) | Soil microbial communities from uranium-contaminated site in the Upper Colorado River Basin, Wyoming, United States - RVT150D86... ... | reverse complement strand
CGACCAGTCCCAGCAGCAGGTTCTTGTACGTCCCGGCGCGGAATGCGATCACGAACGCGAGCGGGTAGCCGATGACGATCGCAAGGATCGTGGCGATCCCCGCGTAGAGAAACGACCGCTGGAAGTGGTCGTTCCATCCGTCGAGGGTGCTCGTGACGACGTAGGTGCCGAGGAAGACGGCGACGATCCCGCCGATCAGCAGTCGCTTGGCCCTGGTGTTGCGGAGCAGGTCACGGCGCGCGACGACAAGCGCACCGCTGAGCACCATGGCGACGAGCATCGCGGTGGCGGCGTTCTTGATCGCGCTCTGGAACTGCGGCCCGAACTCATCGAACGCCTCGGAGAAGTTGCTCCAGTTCCACGTGAAGTCCAGGTCGGACGGCAGGAACCGGTTCGGCCGATCCGAGAGCGCCGTGCGCAACAGGAACGCGACGGGAACGAGGAAGAACAGCGCGAGCCAGATGACACCGGGGCTCAGGAGCCCATACGGCGCGAAGCGGCCCCGCTTGGGGGCCGCTCCCACCGCGCCCGCCACTATTCAGGTTCGCCGAGCGTCTACGCGCCGGTGATCTGGGCGAAGCGCTCGTCGAACCTCTCTTCCTCGTCGGCGTCGAGGGTGCGGATCTGCACCAGCCGCTCCCGCACGTCATCCGGTGGGAAGATCAGCGGGTTGTCGGGTGCCGCCTCGTCGAGCTCGGCGAGCGCGCCCTCGATGCCCGCCACCGGCGAGATGAACTGCACGTAGTTGGCAACCCGGGCCGCGTTCTCCACGTCGAAGAAGTAGTCGCACCAAGCCGCGACCTGCTCGTCGCGGTTGGACGTCTCGACCATCAGCATCACGTCCGCCCAGTTGTGGCCACCCTCCTCCGGGATGATGAAGCGGAGGTTCTCGTTGTCGAGCGTGAGCTGGGCGACGTCGCCCGACCAGGCGATGTTCACGGCGAAGTCGCCGTTCACGAGATCGTCCTGGTAGTCGTTGCCGGTGAACTTGCGGATCTGGCCGCTCTCCACCGCCTCCTCGAGCCGGTCGAACGCCGGCTCGGCTTGGGCGAACGTCACGCTCGTGGCGATCTCCTCGCGGCTGATGCCCTCGGCCAGCATGAGGAGCACCATCGTGTCGCGCATCTCGAGCAAGCACCCGACCTTGCCCTCGAACTCCGGGTCGAAGAGATCGTTGACGCTCGTGAGCTCTCGCCCGGTCGCCTCGATGTTGTAAGCGATGCCGGTCATGCCCGTCTGCCAGGGCAGGGAGTACTCACCGGTCGGGTCCCAGGCCGGATTGGCGAGTGAGGGATCGAGGTTGCCCACGTTCTCCATCAGGTCGAGCGGCAGCGGCTTCACGTAGCCGAGGTCGATGAGACGCCCGGCCAGCCAGCCAGTCGGGATCACGAGATCGAACCCGATATGGTCACCGGCGGCGAACTGCTCCTGGTACTTGGCGAAGAACTCGTTGTTGTCGTTGATGCCCTCGGAGTACTTCAGCTTGATGCCGGTCTCTTTCGGGAATCGCTTCCGGGACCGCTTGTCGATGTAGAGGGGCCAGTTGAGGACGTCGAGCCGGCCCCCGACCCGCGCGCCTTCGTCCACCGCCGCCCATGCCGGCGCGCCCCCGAGCAGATAGGGCGCGGCGGCGAGGCCACCGGCCGCGGCCGCGCCGCGGGTCAGGAACTCACGGCGCGAGACGCCGCGGTTCGTGGGCTTCGTCGAGTCGTTGCGTGTGCTCATGGTTCGCTCCTCGCAAAGTGGACTTGTCCGATTTCTTCGATCTCTCGGTGTTCGCCGCCGAGCCGGGGTTCGGCGAACGGCAGCAGCCGCGCCGCGTCGTCGTCCCACGTCAACCAGATCCGGTCGCCCGGTCGCAGCGCGGGAAGATCGTCGTCGGGACCGATGTGGGCGAGCACCTCGGCCCCATCGCTGGCCCGGAGCTCGGTGCGCACCACCGGGCCCTGGAACGTCATCTGGGTCACGGTCGCGCTGAGCCGGGCGGCGTCAGCGGTCGGCTCGACCTTCGACAACCGGACCCGCTCCGGGCGCAGCATCAACGTCGCGGTGCTACCGGCCGCGATCGACGACCCGCTCAGCAACGCCGACGACCGCGTGTCGCCCGGCAGCGTGACCATGGCCGTCTGGCCGTTCACCGCGTCGACCGCCACCCGCAACAGGTTGGCGACCCCGATGAAGCCGGCGACGAACACCGACTGCGGCGCCCCGTAGATGTCCTCGGGCGTGCCGATCTGCTCGACGTGCCCCTCGTTCATGACCGCGATGCGGTCCGACATCGTGAGCGCCTCCTCCTGGTCGTGCGTCACGTACACGAACGTGATCCCGACTTCGCGCTGGATGCGCTTGAGCTCGAGCTGCATGGCCTGGCGCAGTTTGAGGTCGAGCGCGCCGAGCGGCTCGTCGAGCAGGAGCGCGCTCGGGTAGTTCACGAGGGCGCGAGCGAGCGCGACGCGCTGCTGTTGGCCGCCGGAGAGCTGCCCCGGCTTGCGGTTCGCGAAGTCGGCGAGGCGGACGATCTCGAGCAGGTCGGTGACGCGTTTGACGATCTCTGCGCGCCGCACCCGACGACTGCGCGGCCCGAACGCCACGTTGTCGAAGACGTTCATGTGCGGGAACAGCGCGTAGTGCTGGAACACCGTGTTGACGTTGCGTTTGTACGGTGGGACGCGCGACACGTCCTTGCCCTCGAGCGTGATCCGCCCGCTGGTCGGCTGCTCGAAGCCGGCGATCATCCGCAGCGTGGTCGTCTTCCCGCAACCGGACGGGCCGAGCAGCGAGAAGAACTCGCCCTGGGCGATCGCGAAGTCGGCTTCGTGGACCGCGACGAACCCGCCGAAGCGCTTGGAGACCTTTTCGATCCCGATGACGGTCTCGTCAGCCACGCACCACTCCCCCCTTGGTCGCGCCGCAGACTACCCATGGCCCGGCGGTCGTGCCCGCGCGCGGCGAGGGATTCCTTCGTGAACGGCGCGTTTCGCCACGGATTCACTTGCACGGGAGCCTCACTCAGGCCCAACATCGTGGCCCACGCCGGAAGAGGGGTCCTGGAAGATGGCGAAGCAGAACTACATCGGTGGCAAATGGGTCGGCGCCAAGAGCGGGGCGATCGACCAGGTTGTGAACCCGGCCACCGGCGAGGTGCTCGACGAGGTGCCAGCGAGCGACGCAGTCGACGTGCAGGCTGGCGTCGACGCGGCGCGGCTCGCGTTCACCGAGTGGTCCCACACGACGCCGCGCCAGCGGGCCGAGGCCCTCCTCAAGGTCGCCGACGCGATCGAAGCGGACCTCGCGACGATTCAGAACCTCGAGATCGACAACGTCGGCAAGCCGGAGTCGATCATCGAGTTCGAGATGGACCTCACCGTGGACAACTGGCGCTTCTTCGCCGGCGCAACGCGCTGCCTCGATGCCGCCGCGGCTGGCGAGTACATGGAGGAGCACACCTCGTTCCTGCGCCGCGACCCACTCGGCGTGGTGGCGTCGATCGCGCCGTGGAACTACCCGCTCAACATGGCCACGTGGAAGGTGGGCCCCGCGCTGGCGGCCGGCAACACCGTCGTGTTGAAGCCCTCGGAGCTGACGCCGCTGAGCGCGCTGCGCCTCGCCGAGATCACCGCCGACATCCTCCCGCCCGGCGTGCTCAACGTGGTGACCGGCCAGGGCGAGACGGCGGGCAACGCGCTCGTGACCCACCCCGACGTCGCGATGGTGTCGCTGACCGGAGACGTCGCCACCGGCAAGATCATCGCCAAGGCCGCGGCCGACTCGCTCAAACGCGTCCACCTCGAGCTGGGCGGCAAGGCACCGGTGATCGTCTTCGACGATGCCGACATCGAAGCAGTCGTTGCGAACTTGGCCGAGGGCGCGTACTACAACTCGGGTCAGGACTGCACCGCCCCGTGCCGCGTGCTCGCGGGACCGAAGGTGCATGACGCGTTCGTCAACGGCCTCACGGACGCGGTCAAGGAGATCAAGACCGGCGATCCCCACGATCCCGACGTGGCGATGGGTCCGGTCGTCTCGGGTGAGCAGCTCGAGCGCGTGACCGGCATGGTCGACCGCGCCCGCAAGGTCGGCGCCGAGGTGACGGTGGGGGGTGAGGCCCGGGCCGGGGCCGGGTTCTTCTACGAGCCCTCGGTCGTCGTCGGTCCCCCGCAGGAGGCCGAGATCATCCAGCGCGAAGTGTTCGGCCCCGTCGTGACGGTGCAGCGCTTCAGCGACGACGACCAGGCGCTCGAGTGGGCGAACGGCGTCGACTACGGCCTGGCGTCGAGCGTGTGGACGCGCGACGTCGGCCGCGCCATGAAGATGGCCGCCCGGCTCCAGTTCGGAACCGTGTGGGTCAACGACCACATCCCGATCGTCTCGGAGCTGCCGCACGGCGGCTTCAAGCAATCGGGTTACGGGAAGGACATGTCCATCTACGCGATCGAGCACTACACCGAGCTCAAGCACGTGATGGTCAAGTGGTAGCCGACAAGCTCGCCACCAACGCCGAGCGAATCGCCTTCTCCGAGCAGGCGCGGCTGCTCGACCACACCACCGCGTCGAAGGCCCTGTTCGAGCGCGCATCGAAGCACCTGCCGCTCGGCGTCGCATCCTCCTTCCAGGCCGGCGACCCGTACCCGATCTACGTGGCCAAAGGGAACGGTGCGCACGTCTGGGACGTCGACGGCAACGAGTACCTCGACTTCCACGGCGGCTTCGGCTGCAATGTGGTCGGACACGCCCACCCGAAGATCGTGGAGGCGATCGAGCGCGCCGCCCGTACGGGTACGCACTTCGCCGCGACGACCGAGACCACGGTCGCGTTCGGTGAGGAGCTGTGTCGGCGCTTCCGGCTCGACAAGGTGCGGTTCGCGAACTCGGGCACCGAAGCGACGATGGACGCCGTGCGCATCGCACGGGCCGCGACCGGTCGTGACGTTGTAGCCAAGATCGAGGGTTCCTACCACGGGCATCACGACGCGGTGATGTTCTCTGTCGTGCCGAACGCCGATGCCATGGGTGGGCGCGAGCATCCCGCGTCGACACCGATGTCCAAGGGAATCCCGGCTGGCATGGCGCAGTGGACCACGGTCGTGCCGTTCAACGACGCCGACGCGGTGGAGCGCCTCTTCTCGGAGCGCGGCACCGAGATCGCCTGCCTGATCATGGAGCCGGTGATGATGAACATCGGCGTCGTGCCACCTGCCCCCGGATACCTCGAGGCAGTACGGGAGCTGTGCACCAGGCACGGTGTGGTGTTCATCTTCGACGAGGTGAAGTCGGGCGCGACGATCGCCGAAGGCGGCGCGATCGAGCGCTACGGCGTGCAGCCCGATCTTGCGTGCTTCGCGAAAGCCATCGGCGGCGGTACGCCCGCCGCGGCGTTCGGTGGCAAGGCCGAGGTGATGGACGTGATCGAGCACGGCGCCGCGCAGCAGGGAACGTTCAACGGCAACCCGCTCGTCGCCGCGGCCGGCCTCGCCGCGCTCACCGAGGTGCTCACCCCCGACGCGTACCAGTACCTGGGATCTCTCGGCACCCGGCTCGCCGAGGGGTGCAGCAAGGCGATCGCCGAGCATGGGCTGCCGGCCCACACCGTCGACCTCGGTGCCAAGGGCTGCATCTCGTACCGCGCCGAGCCGCTGACCAACTACCGCGACTTTCTCGAGACCCGCACCGAGCTCTACACGGCGTCGTTCCCGTGGGTGGTGAACCGCGGCGTGTTCATGACGCCCGGCGACGAGGAGCAGTGGACGATCTCGGTGCAGCACACCGACGCCGACATCGACCGCTACGTGGAGGTGTTCGCGGAGTTCTGCGCCGCGCTCGACGCGTAGCTCAACCGTCGCCCAGCACGGTTTGCAGCCACCAGTCAGCGAACGCAGCCGCGTCGACCGAACGTACGACGTCCGCGTCACGACCGAGGTTCTCGTCGACGACCGTGCGCGGCACACCGTCTTCGATGGCGACGTGCACCGGCAGCCGCTCGATCTTCACGAACGACCGCTCGACGGTGCAGGCAACGGCAAGGGGATCGTGGAGCATCGCGGCGACGTGATCAGGAGCTCCAGAGCGCGCCCGCCACTCGTGCACCAACGTCGCCAGCGTTCGGCACAGCTCGTCGCCGCGGCGTAGGGCGTCCACGTGGCGATGACGCAACGGCACTTGGAACGTCACGTCGCAGGGCACGTAGACCGTCGAAAACCCGGCGTTGAGGCTCACGATCGCCGCCGCGGGGTCGCCGACCAGGTTCGTGTCGCGCGACGCATGGACCTCCGCGCCGTCGAGCGTGACGATCGGGGCGAACGCCCCACCCGTGACGACGAGCGAAACGACGCGCGCCACGAGCGTCGGGTCGCGCTGCACCGCGGCCGCGAGGTTGGACTGCGGACCGATGGTCACGATCGTGGTGTCGGGCGCGATCCCACAGAGGACGTCGCGCGCGTCCCGCGTCGAGAGCGTCACTTCGACACCAGGCGAGCCGCCGATGGCGAGCAGTCGTTCCGCGAGCTCGGCCCGAGCCGTCGTCGCACCCGACACGGTGGTGACCGCGCGCAGCTCGATCCCGGGATGACGGATGGCGAGCGCGAGGGCGAGCGCGTCGTCGACGTTGGTACCGATGTCGGTGTCGAGGACGAGCGGCGCGGCCACGATGCGACGCTACGAGGTCTGTCAGACTGCCGGGCCGACGAAGGGGGTCCCGTGTCGCTCTCGCCCGCCGACGACTATCCGATCCACCAGGCTGCCGAGGTCATCCGGCACCCGGCCACCTCGGATCGCAACTTCTACGACCGCTACTACTTCATGCTCCACGGCTCGAGCGATGAGCTGATGCTGATCTTCGGCATGGGCCAGTACCCGAACCTGTCGGTGCAGGACGCGTTCGCGCTCGTGCGCATGGACACGATGCATCGGGTGGTCCGGGGCTCGCGCGTCATGGGGCCCGACCGGATGGACCTCAACGTCGGCCCGTTCCACATCGAGGTCCTCGAGGGGTTGAAGAAGGTGCGATACGTGCTCGATCCCAACGAGCACGGCCTGTCGTTCGACCTCACGTTCACCGGCTCGATGCCGGCGATGCTTGAAGCGCGCCACTACATCCGTCAGTACGAGCGGGTCATGTTCGACACGCAACGGTTCGCGCAGACGGGTCACTACGACGGCACGATCAAGGTCGGCGACGAGACCATCGAGGTGAAGGGCGCCCGTTGGCAGGGCACTCGTGACCGCTCGTGGGGCGTACGCCCGGTGGGTGAGCCCGAGCCGCCGGGCGTGACGGCGACCGGCGCCGCGGGCCCGGCGATGAGCATGTGGAACTACGACCCGATCATGTTCGACGACTACTCGATCGTGTACATCTGCTCGGAAAAGCCCGACGGGTCACGCGACCTCGAGAACGCGACACGCGTGTGGAGCGACCCGAACAAGCCCAACGAGCACCTGGGCCGGCCCGAGCACGAGCACGAGTTCATCTCCGGCACTCGCCGGGTCAAGCGCTCGAAGCTCTCCTTCCCGCACGCGCCCGGTGGTCCGATCGAGATCGAGGTGACGCCGCTCATCAACTCCCACATCGGGGTCGGCACTGGCTACGCACCCGAGCCCGACTGGAAGCACGGGATGTACCAGGGCGAGCTCGCGGTCCAAGGTGTCGACCTCGACACCGAGAAGGACGCCGAGCGATTCTGGGGGATCGTCGACGCGGCCGCAAAGTTCGAGACCAACACCGGCGATGTCGGCTACGGGCTGCACGAGTACATGTTCCTGGGCCCGTTCCCGAAATACGGCCTGACCGGCATGCTCGACGGCGCGCCCTAGCCAATCCGTAGTTCTCGGCACGTTGCAGGTCGCTATGCGACCCGCAACGTGCCGAAAAGCCCGAGGCTCAGCCGGTGGCGCGGCCTTCCAACAAGTCGACGACGCGGTTGGGGGTGAGCGGCTGACGGGTCGCCTTGACACCCCGGAGCGCGAGCGCGTCGGCGACCGCGTTGAACACCGCGGGCGGTGAGCCGATCGCGCCGCCCTCACCCATGCCCTTGTGGCCGCCGGGCGTGGGCGAACGCGTCTCGATGTGCCCGTACTCGATCTCGGGCACCTCGGCCGCAGTCGGGACGAGGTAATCCATGAACGTGGTCGTCAGCGGGTTGCCGTTGTCGTCGTACACGAGGTGCTCGTAGAGCACGCCGCCGATCCCCTGCACCACACCACCGGCCACCTGGCCCTCGACGATCATCGGGTTGATCATCACGCCGCAGTCCTCACTCACGACGTAGCGCAGCACCTCGACGAGGCCGTTGGCCGCGTCAACCTCCACGGTGCACACGTGGCACGCGTTCGACCACGTGACCGGTGGCGCCTGGTACGACACCGTCGCTTCGAGGCTCGGGGCCATGCCGGGCGGGAGCTCGGCGGGCGCGTTGAGCGCGACGCGCGCCACCTCGGCGAGCGTGACGCCCTTCGCGGGAGTACCGCGCACACTGATGCGACCGTCCTGCATCTCGAGGTCTTCGGGCGCGGCCTCGAGGAGGTGCGCCGCGATCTGCAGTGCCTTCTCACGCACCTCGAGCGACGCCTCACGCGCTGCACCGCCCGCGATCACCGCCGTGCGGCTGCCGCCAGTGCCGCCGCCGAACGGGGAGGTGGCGGTGTCGCCCTGGATGACGACGACGTCACCGATCTCGACGCCGAGGTACTCGGCGACGACCTGGGTCATCGTGGTCTCCACGCCCTGCCCGTGCGACCCGGTGCCGAGCATCGCCGTCACCTTGCCGCTCGGCTGCACCCGCACGGTCGCGGTCTCGACCCCAAGCGCCCCGTTGGCCATGCTCGTGGGCTCGGCGTACAGGCCGATGCCGATGCCCAGCAGCCGTCCCTCTTCTTCGAACGCGCGACGCTGCTCGACGCGGAACGCTTCGTACCCGATGATCTCGACGCCCTGCTCGAGCGTCGCGGAGAGCGTCACGTTGTCGAGGGGCATCCCGCTCGGCATCGAGTACGGCAGGTCGTCCTGGTGGAGCACGTTGCGGCGTCGCAGCTCGAGCGGGTCCATGCCCAGCTCGAGTGCGACGAGATCCATCATCTCCTCGCGGGCCACCGACTCCAGCATCCACGGCCCGCGATACGCACCGCGGCCGCAGGTGTTGGTCCAGATCGCGCGTGAGCGGAATCCGAGCTGCGGGACCTTGTACGGACCAGTGAAGAGCATCGCCGCGAACGCTCCGGTGCCACCGGTGCCACCGACGGGCATCGCACCGCAGTCCTCGAGGTGATCGAGGTGCGCGCCGAGGATGTGGCCCTCGTCGTCGAGTGCCATCCGCACCGTGATGGCGTCGGCGCGGGCGTGGTTCGACGCGATCAGGTTCTCGCGCCGGTCCTCGATCCACTTCACCGAACGGCCGACCTTGTGCGCGGCGGCGATCACCGCGAGCTCGTCACGCTGCACGAAGTACTTCTGCCCGAAGCCGCCGCCCACGTCGGCACCCCGGACCCGGATGAGCTGCTCGGGCACACCGAGGAACCGCGAGCACACCTGTCGCACCTCGTGCGGGTTCTGCGTGGAGAGCTCCACGTCGAGCTCGCCCGTCGACGGCGTGTACGTGGCCACGACGCCCCGCGTCTCCATCGGCACGTTGGTGTGGCGATGCTGGTGCAGCGTCTCGGTGACGACGTGCGCAGCGGACGCGAACGTCGCCTCGAGGTCGGGTGACGGCGGGCCGCCGACGTCCATCGCGACGTTGGAGTCGAGCTCGGAGTGCACAAGGTCGGTGGAGTCGGCTGCGGTCTCGTAGTCGACGATCGGGTCGAGGATCTCATACTCGATGTCGATGAGCTCGCACGCGTCCTCCGCCACGTAGCGGCTCTCGGCGACGACGATCGCCACCGGGTCGCCGACGAAGCGCACGTCGTCGCCGGCCAGCGGCGTGACCGGCGCGCACGGACTGGGAGGCGCTGCGGAAGCCGCCCACATGGTCGGCTGCATCGAGCCCGCGCCCGGGTTGAGGTCGACGCCGGTGAGCACTGCGTGCACGCCTGGCATCGCGCGGGCCTCATCGGCGTCGATGCGCACGATGCGGGCCCGCGGGAGGTCACTGCGCACGAACGAGGCGTGGAGCATCCCAGGTACGTTCACGTCGTCGACGTACCGGCCTTGCCCGGTGAGCAGGCGCGGATCCTCCACCCGCTTCACCTTCTGGCCCACGAAGCGCCCCGCGGTGGTCGAGCTCATGCTCTCGGCTCCCTTGGTCGACTCCGCTGCGCCCTCCCGGCCGTCGGGCCCGGGCTCCGCTTCGTCGCCGGTTGTCGCGGTCGACTCGGTTTCGACCCCCGGGTGAAACTACCCCGCGTGAAGACCACGCTCCCGGTGACCGCCGACGACGTGCGGGCCGCGGCCGTACGCATCGAAGGCGGCATCGTGCGCACGCCGTGCTCGCCGTCGCGGACGCTGTCGGCGATCACCGGCGCCGAGGTCTTCGTGAAGTTCGAGAACGTGCAGTTCACCGCCTCGTACAAAGAGCGCGGCGCGCTGAACCGGGTGCTCCTGCTCGACGACGCGGAGCGCGCCCGTGGCGTGATCGCGTCGTCGGCCGGCAACCACGGGCAGGCGATCGCGTACCACGCGTCCAGACTTGGCGTTCCCGCCACGGTCGTGATGCCGGAGACGACTGCCTTCGTGAAGGTCGAGCGCACGACCACGCTCGGCGCCACCGTCGTGCAGCACGGCGCCAACGTGTCCGAGTCGGCGACGCACGCGCGCGCGATCGCCGAGCGCGACGGTCTCGTGTTCGTGCATCCCTTCGACGAGCCGCTGGTGATCGCCGGGCAGGGAACGCTCGCGCTCGAGATGCTCGCTGATCGGCCGGATCTCGAGGCGATCGTCGCACCGGTCGGCGGCGGCGGGATGCTCTCGGGCATCGCGCTGGCGGCACGCGACCTCGCACCCGATGTGGAGCTCATCGGCGTGCAGTCCGAGGGGTGCCCGTCGAT
>Ga0268386_10003873_pt1 | contig 10972 bp, 9 predicted proteins | sample RVTome_15_FD_200260 | JGI IMG/M metagenome (GOLD analysis project Ga0268386, IMG submission 200260) | Soil microbial communities from uranium-contaminated site in the Upper Colorado River Basin, Wyoming, United States - RVT150D86... ... | reverse complement strand
TCCGGGCATTGTCCTGCCGCCGCGCCGTCCAGTCATCGAGATAGCGGAGTTTCACCAGGAGCACGGCCGCTTGCAGCTCGTCCAGGCGGAAGTTCCCCCCGACGATGGCGTGGTGGTATTTGGGCCGGCTGCCGTGCGCGCGCACGATGCGGAGGCGCTCGGCCAACCCGGCGTCGTTGGTCACGCACATGCCGGCATCGCCAAACGCCCCGAGGTTTTTCGAGGGAAAGAAGGAGAAGCAGCCGATGTCGCCGAGTGCGCCCGCCCGGCGCCCGTCCGTCCCCTCGGCCCCGATGGCCTGCGCAGCATCCTCGATGACGCGCATCCGGTGACGCGCCGCCAACTCCATCAGCGCGTCCATGTCGGCCATCTGCCCGAACAGGTGCACGGGCATGAGGGCCTTCAGCACTCCCCCGGTGTGGCGATTGACCGTGCGGCCCCCCTGTGTCGCGTACACCCTGGCGAGACACTCCGCCACAGCCTCAGCGGACAGGTTGTACGTCGTGGGGTCGATGTCGCAGAACACCGGCCGGGCTCCGAGGCGGGCCACGGTCCCGGCAGTGGCGAAGAAGCTGAACGGAGTCGTGAGGACCTCGTCGCCAGGCCCGATATCGAGCGCCATCAACGCAGCCAGCAAGGCGTCGGTCCCCGATGACATTCCGATACCGTGGCTGGTCCCCGAGTACTTGGCGATGCGCTCCTCCAGCTCGGTGACCCGCGGGCCGAGGATGAAGTGCTGGGTCGCGCACACTTCGCGAAGCGCCTCGGTGATCTCGCCCTCGATCTCCCTATACTGTGCCTTCAGGTCCAGCAGCGGCACACGGATCGGTTCCATGGTCTCCTTGCCTAGGTGGTGAGTGTCGACGCGGCGCCGCCGTCGATCTCGGTGACCTGCGCCCCTTGCCGACGATACCGGCGGCCACACGCCGCACAGGTACGCGAATCGTCGCCCTCGACCGAGGTGCGCAGATCGAGCTTGATGCCGCAGTAGCATACCCAGCCGCGCAGGCGAGCCGGGTTGCCGTACACCATGGCGTAATCCGGAACGTCGCGGGTGACAACCGCGCCCGCCCCGACGAAGGCGTACCGACCGAGGGTGTTACCGCAAACGATCGTCGCGTTGGCACCCACCGAGGCCCCTCGCCTGACGAGGGTGTGCTGGTACTCGTTGCGCCGTGGGAAGTGACTCCGGGGAGTGCCGACGTTCGTGAAGACCGCCGACGGCCCGCAGAACACATCGTCCTCGAGCACGACGCCGGTGTACAGGGAGACATTGTTCTGGATCTTGACATTGTGGCCGATCGTGCAGCCGGAGGCGATGAAGACGTTCTGCCCGAAGTTGCAGTCCCGCCCGATCACGACGTTGCCCATGACGTGGCAGAAATGCCAGATCTTCGTGCCCCCGCCGATGGAGACCGGCTCGTCGACGACGGTGGTCGGGTGAACGAAGTAGCCGTTGCGGTCGGTCATCGAATCCTCATCCATCCGTCACGATCCAGCTGCCGCTGGCGTGGTTTCCAGCATTCTCGGAGAGCGCACCGAGGGCTGCTCCAACTGGGCGCGATACTGCACAAGGAATTCGTGGACGGCGCGAGCGACCTCGTTGTTATTGAGGGTGGCGTTCACGAACTGAGCGGTATTGAGGACGAAGAAATCGGGATGATGCGTGGTCACCTGAGGCACCAGCCGGGAATAATCGAGAACCTGCAGCGGCTGGACCTTGAACGCACGGTTGATGTGGAGCGCATGAATTTCGCTCGCCGGCAGCGTCGGAAACATTCCGCGCAGACCGTCAGTGAATATACGGCACACCTCACTGTCCGGCAGCTTGAGGAAGGGATCAGTGGACAGGACATATTTGGGGAGGTACGTGAGGTGGTAGCCTGCGAGCTCTTCGGCCGGCGCCACGAGGTTGCTCATGCCGATGACCCCGGTGAACGGGATACGACCATCCGCGATGTTTACGACGTAGTAGGGAACCAGCGGACGGCGTGTCACCAGGACCCCGCAGACGACGCCGAGATACTCGACCGTCGCCCCCTCGTCGGCAACCCCCGCGATCTCAGGGGACGCCACCGCCCGCAGGACGCTGACCGGGCTGGTGAACACGACCTTATCGAAGCGGATCACTTCGCCGTCGACGTCGACCACCAAGCCGCCATCGGCGGCGGGGCCCACGTGCTTCACCGTCACGCCGGTACGGGTGTCGCCGCCCCGTTGACGGACCAGGTTCTCCAGACGGGTGAAGATCGCCCGATACCCACCTGAGACGTAGCCCAGGTGCTCCCGCTTGGCCGAGCTGTCGCGAGCCATGAAGAGCCGCTTGATATACGACCAGATGAAGACTGCCGACACCCGCCGGTAGTTCTCCCCGAGCTTGGCCAGCAACAGCGGCTGCCATAGCTTCTCGTACGTGGTCCGCCCACACATCTTGATCAGCCAGTCCTCGACCGTGATGTGCTCGAGCGGACGCCAGTCGCTGAGGCGGGAGCAGTACAGCAGCGTGAGGGCCAAGCGCAGCTTGCCCCACGGCCCGACGAGAGGGAAGCGCAGGAACTCCAGCCCGGAGCTGACCGAATGGAGTCGTTCGTCCACATAGAACCCGGTCAGCGTGCGACGCCACCGCAGCTGTTCACTCAGCCCTACGTCCTTCAAGAGCCCGAGGAGATGAGTGTCGGAGGGCAAGATGCAGTGATAGAAGCGGTCCCAGACGAACGATCCATAGTCGTGATGTGTGGCCAAGCCACCGAGTTGGGCGTCGCGTTCGAATACGGTGACGGCATGACCCCGGTCGGCCAGGCCGTAAGCCAGGGTCATGCCCATGAAGCCGCCCCCGATGACGGCGATTCTCATGACGGGATCTCTGCTTCCGTGGTCACGGTTCGCTGCCAGTCGATGGTGGCGGCCAGCCCTTCGTCCAATCCGATGGTGGCCTTGACGCCGAGGATGCGCTCAGCCCGAGACACGTCAGGGACCCGACGCCGCACATCCTCGTAGGCGCGCCCCGTGAACGACTCGTAAGGGACGAACTTGAGGCGGAGCGGGTGGGGCGTGTCCGCCAGGCGCTTGATCACCTGGGCGAGCTCGAGGATCGTGATCTCGTGCGTACTGCCGATGTTGAAGATCTCGCCGTTGGCTTCCGGCTTCACGGTCGCGGCGTAAATACCTTCCACAGTGTCGGCGACGTAGGTGAAGCTCCGGGTCTGCAGCCCATCGCCGTGGATCGTGACCTCGCGGTTGTTCAGCACGGCATCGATGAAGACGGATTGCGGCCCGCCCCACCAGCTGAGGTGGTGACGGGGGCCGTAGGAGCCGAAGAATCGCAGGATCGTGACCGGCAGCCCGAACGCGTCCTGATAGGCGAACGCCAGGTGCTCGTCGAACAGCTTGGAGACGGCGTAACCCCACCGGGCGACCTTCGATGAGCCGAGCACCGAGTCATCGTCCTCCGAGAATGGCAGCGCGGGGTTGCGGCCGTAGACGTCAGAGGTCGACGCCACCACGCATTTATCGGCGGCCCGGCGGGCAAAGTCCAGGACGTGGTCGATGCCGCGCGAGTTGATACGGAGCGTGTCGATGGCTTTGCCGTATCGGGGGATCTTGAACGCCGCCAGGTGAACCACCACATCGAAGCGGCCGTTCACGTCGTCGAAGACGGTTGGCTCCGCAACGTCGGCCTGGATCAGCCGGAAGGCGGGATTGGTCAGGTGGTGGGCCACGTTGTCGAGCCGACCCATCGACAGATTGTCGAGCCCCACCACCTGCTGGCCCTCGGCCAGCAGGCGATCGACCAAGTGCGATCCGAGAAAGCCGGCAGCGCCTGTCACCAGGATGCGTCCACCGAGGTTAGCCATGCTCGACATCCCGCTGGGCGCGCACGGACTTGTACAGGATCGTGCCGAGAGAGAAGGCCTCCTCGAAGTAGCTCTTGCTCTGTAGCGCGAGGATGCCGAGGCTCATGAGCTGCACCGCCAGCATGCCGGTGATGCCGCCGATGACGAACGTGTGCGGCGACATCACGAACGCCGCCGCCATCGCCGCGGATGCCCGGCGGCCGAAGTCCGGATACTGCGTCAGCACCAGATAGTGTTCGATGAAGTGGATGAAAGCCCAAGAGCCGGCGAACAGGGAGAACGCCAGCAGAGCGAGGCCGGGGAGGATAAAGAACATCACTGGCCGGAAGAGGAACCCCGAGAGCATGACGGCGAGCGTGTGCCGCATCAGCTTGGCGGTCAGACGCGAGCGGCGCCGGACCCGATCGGGACGCTGGGCGCCCCAGTCCAGATGGGCTGGCACCTCGGCGATGTCGGCCTTCAGCAACGTGGCCTTGTAGATGATCTCCGGGTTTATCTCGCCGTCGAGGGCGCGCAGGCTGAGCGTTCGGAGGAACGGAGCGTCGTAGGCTCGAACCATGCCGGTCAGGGTCGAGAGATGACCTCGGGCCATGAGCGAGAGGAACCGATTGGCCCACACGCTGAGCGTACGGCGCAGCCACGGAACGTTGGAGATCTGCCCACCGTCCATGTACGGTGACGCCACCACGACCTTGGCGCCTGTCCGCCCAAGCTCAGCCAGCAGGGCGCCGATGTGCTCGGGTGCGTAGGTCAGGTCGAGGTCGAGAGTGACGATGTAGTCGCCCCAGCACTGCTCGAAGGCGAACTTGAAGGCCTGCCCCATGCCGAAGTTGTGCTTGTGGTGGAGCACCCGCACATTGGCTCGTGTGCGGGCGAACTCCTCGGCCCGCTTGCCCGTGTCGTCGGCGCTACCGTCGTCGACGACGATCAGCTCCCAGCGGTACTCCTGCTCGAGCCCCTCCATGTACTGACAGAGCGCAAGCAGATTCGGTTCCACGATGGCGGCCTCGTTGTACGCCGGGACGACCAGCGAGACAAGCGGCCGCTCGAGCTCACGACGGCCCGTTCGGGACGCATCGGGCGCCTGAGATGGTCGCCGGACGACATCGCTCGAGTCGCCGTTGGTCACGCCAATCCTCCCCAGGTCTGCTTCATTCATGAGCGCACACGGATATGAGCACGACCGGCCTCAGTAGGGCCACAGCGACGCCTTGTGCGCGCTGAAGATGATTTCTGGGTGAGCATTCGGTCAACGCGGCGCTCGGAAGTCGCGGGGGCCACGAAGCCGGCGATTGAAGAGGTACAGTGACACCTCGGCCCGGGGCAGGCGGCCAGACGCGGCGCCCAGACGCGCTACGGCGTCGCGCCGACGGCGCGAGAGAGGTGCCGCCACGTGGGCAGCCACGGGAAGGTCAGTGGCAAGTGCAAGACGATCCGCCGCGCGCGCCGCGGATGGCGCACGACCTCGGCCTTGGTGATGACGCGCCGCATCGGGCTCACCGGCCCATGCCGAGATACTCGAAACCGGCCGCCTGAAGGCGCTCGCGATCGAGCGCATTGCGTCCGTCGAGGATCACAGGCCGCCTCATGATGCGCTTGAGCGCATCCCAGTCGAGCGAGAGGAGCTCGGGCCACTCGGTTGCCAGCACCAGGGCGTCCGCTTCAGCTGCCACCTGATAGGCATCATCGACGATGACCAGATCGGGCGCAGCCGCGCGCGCTGTGGTCCGCGCGTGGGGATCGTACGCCACAGTCTCGGCGCCCTCCTGGCGCAGCCGCGTAGCAAGGGCAAGGGCCGGCGCCTCGCGCACGTCGTCGGTATGAGGCTTGAACGCCAGCCCCAGCAGACCGATTCGCTTCCCACGGAGGATCCACAGCGTCTTCCGCAGCTTCTCCACGGCAACGTCGACGCGTGCGCGGTTCATCCGCGTCACGGCTGCCAGCAGCGAGGAATCGATGCCGATCTCTTCCGCGAAGCGCGTGAAGGCCGCCACGTCCTTGGGGAAGCACGAACCGCCGTAGCCAATGCCGGCCTGAAGGAAGCTCGGAGCAATGCGCGCATCCAATCCCATGGCCTGGGCGACCATTCGGACGTCGGCGCCGATGCGGTCGCAAACATCTGCGACGGTGTTGATGAACGAGATCTTGGCGGCTAGGAAGGCATTGGAGGCATGCTTGATCAACTCGGCGGTCTCCACGTTCGTGACCATGACGGGCGAGCCGCCGGGTACCGGGGAGCAGTCCGGATGGGTCGGGCAGCGGAATGCGTCGCCAACCAGCGGCGCATAGAGAGCGCGAAGACGCTCTTCCGCCCAGTCGGACCGCACACCCAGAACGATGCGGTCGGGCCGGAGGAAGTCGTGAACGGCCGAGCCCTCCCGGAGGAATTCAGGGTTGGAAGCGACTTCCACGCGCCCCATTCCCCGCCCTCCATACACTGCGAGCGCGCGTTCGATGCGTGCACCGGTCTGAGCTGTCACCGTGCTTTTCTCGACCAGGAGCATCTCCCGCGGCCTGGAAGCGGCGACCCGGCGGGCGACTGCCTCGACGGCCGTAAGGTCGAGCCCGCCGTCACTCCCGGACGGTGTGCCTACGCAGATGAAGGCCACGTCCTTGTCGCATACGGCATCATCGAGGTCGCAGGTGAATACCAGACGCCCCGCCCGCTGTGCCTCTCGGGTGAGTTCGGCCAAAGACGGCTCGAAGAACGGCATCTCGCCACGGGCCAGGAGGTCGAGCTTCCGACGGTCGTCGTCCATTCCGACGACGTCATGACCTACGTACGCGAGGCACGCTGCGGTCACCAGTCCCACATGACCCGTCCCGATCACACCGACATGCACAGGCGTACCTCCCGACTCAGATAGGGGTGATGCCAGGGGGCAGTCCTGACTCGTCGTCAATGCCGGCCAAGGGGTTATAGGTCATATGGGTGCCACCAGCGTACAGTCGATCTCGACGGCGATACCGCGCTGGAGCAGCCGGACCTGGACCACGACGACTCCCTTGTTCAGCTTTGTGCGGATCAGCACCCCCTCGATGTTCGCCAAAGGCCCCGCCAAGATGCGCACGGGCTGTCCGTCGCGCAGATACGTATAGCGGCTGACAGGAACCCGTGCGCTCACTATCGTGCCGATGGCGTCGAGTTCGACGTCGGGTACCACGTCGAGGCGGTCCCACCGGTCGCCCAAGACCCGCACCAGCCCTCGCGTCTTGCAGAGTTCGACGAAAGTCGCCTTGTCCATCGAGCCGTGGCGCAGAAACAAGTAGCCTGGGAACAACGGCGTCGAAACGAGATGGCGCTTACCGCCGCGCCGGGACCAGACGTCGATCTTCGGCAGGAAGGGCTCCAAGTTTTTGGCTCGGAGCTGGTCGTGGACCAACTGCTCGCAGTGACTGTTCGTCCATACCGCGTACCAGTTGTAATGTCCACTGGTCGGCTCGAAGCCAGATTGTCTGGCCCCCAAGCTCTCGACAGCAACTGCCAAGGCTTCGCCCCCTTCGGTCTGGACGGCTCATCCCCGCCCAAAGCGTCGTCGTACACGAGAGCCGAGTAGGCCGTAAACCTACTCGGCGAAGATGCTGGGGTCTGGTCGCGAACCGCGCTCAAGCGTCAGCGTTCCGCTCACGGATCGCAAGCACTATGCCTGCCCTCTCCGTCTCGCATCTGTCCGATTTTGTTGCGGTTCGGCATGCAGAGGCGAGATGTCGGCGCGCAAAATCTTGAGGCCCGAGACGGATGTAAGGGAAAACGATGACTTGCATGCAGGCGGGGTACGCAGCATTTGCGGCTCGACTAAGGGAGGCTCAGAACCAATGATGGATGACGAAGCCTGATATATCAGAGGAATGGCCCCGTAAGACCCGTCGCTCTCGATGCCTCGAGCTGAAAATTCGGTCGAACTCTCGGACACTCGAGTCAATGCGCAGGTTATGCGTACTCTGTCAGACGGTAAGCTGTTGTTTTTTCTGGGATTGCCTATCTGACAGCGAAAAGTGCGCGTTTTCAAGGGCCCAACTGATCGACCATATCGCTCGTTAAATCAGTAACATGATGGCAACAAGAGATAGGCATGCGGGTTGCCGTTATAAGCCGAGCCATGCAGATCTCTCGACAGCGGGGCAGCAGGTCCGAGTCACCCGAGGCTTCTCGACAACTCGCCGCCGCCGGTCACCTACATCCATTGCGAGGACCAATGGATGGGCATTCCGGACTCGGGTCCCGGCAATACACAGGCGCCCAGTGGCGTTGGCCGCACCGGACATGGTCGATCCGAGGACGACGCCGAGGCGATTCACGATATCAAGAACGCCGTCTCCTCGCTGTCGGTGCTAGCGCGCAATGCGGCCACGAATCTGGACGATCCAGAATTCCGGCGCGACCTGATCCGGGCCCTGTCCTCCACGGTCTGCCGGATGCAGCTCCGAAACAATCGACTTTTCAAGCCCTTCCACTCCACGAAGCCGCATTGATGGGTCCTCGGCCTCTACCAGGTGAAGCAGGCTGTAGACCGTCAGGGCGGAGAGATCTTCGTCGATAGCGTGGAAGGTCGCGGTACCACGTTCACGGGACGGCTCCCCAGGGAGCCCGTCTCGCTGGAGCCCGTGCCATGAGCGAGTTGCCGAAGCTCCTCATCGTCGAGGATGACGAAAACATTCAGCGTCAGTTGAGGTACGTTCTCTGCGACCGTTACGCTCTCTGGTTTGCCGACAGTCGGGCGAGCGCTCTGGCCGTAGTCCGCGACGTCCACCCGGACGTCGTCAGCCTGGATCTGGGACTGCCACCCGATCGCGAGACGACGGCTGAAGGACTGGGTACGCTAGAGGACATCCTGCGGATAGCCCCCGATACGCGCGTCGTCGTCCTGACCGGTAGCGGCGACCGCACCAACGCCCGACGGGCGATCGAACTCGGAGCAACCGACTACCTGGCAAAGTCGGCCGATCTGGCCGAGTACGAGACGGTGCTACGGCGCTGCGTCTGGGTACAGCACCTCCAGCGCGAGAACGCCCACCTCACCGCGCAGGCTGAGACGACGGCTCGCTTTGCGGAGATCATCGGAAGTACACCCCGCATGCGCGAAATTTTCAGCCTCGTGTCCCTGGTGGCCAACACGAACGTCGCGGTCCTCGTTCAGGGCGAGAGCGGCACCGGCAAGGAGCTGGTGGCCCGCGCCGTCCACAGCACTAGCCGCCGCCGCGATGCCCCGTTTGTCCCGATCAACTGTGGCGCTATTCCGGAGACGCTCTTGGAAGCTGAGCTCTTCGGGCACGAGAAGGGCGCGTACACCGGCGCCCACATTCAGCGCAAGGGCAAGCTGGAGACGGCGAACGGCGGAACAGTGTTTCTGGACGAGGTCGCTGAGATGACGCCTTTGCTCCAGGTGAAGCTGTTGCGCTTCTTACAGAACCGGGAGGTCGAACGACTGGGCGGACGGCAACCCCTCCGCGTCGATACCCGCATCATCGCTGCGAGCAACAAGGATCTGAAAGCCGAAACCGCCGCCGGACGGCTCCGAGAGGACCTGTATTTCAGATTGTCGGTGGTCACTGTCACGCTACCGCCGCTCCGCGAGAGGGGCGAGGATATCGTCATCCTCGCGAACACGCTGTTGCATCGCACGTGCCAGGAGTATCGCCGCAAACTGCAGTTCAGCGGGGCAGCGTTGGCCGCCATCGCACAGCATCACTGGCCGGGCAACATCCGGGAGCTGGAGAACGCGGTCCAGCGCGCGACGATCGTGGCCTCCGGCCGGTTGATCGAGCCGGCCGATCTCAGCCTCGCGCCGCCCGCTGACACCCAGCCTCTATCCCTTCGCGAGGCCCGCAACCGCGTCGAACGCCAGACCATCATCGATGCCCTCGCCAAGGCCAGGGGGAATATCAGCCGGGCTGCCCGTGAACTGCGCATCAGCAGGCCCACCCTCCACGGGCTCCTCGTGAAGCACGCGATCGATACCCGCGACATGAAGCCGGCCGGGATCAGAGGCTAGTGCCCCGACCCGCGAATCCCGCCGGCCGCGTGTACTCGAACTCACGGCGGCGCCGCCGGCCGGGCGCCGCGGGCCGGTCCGGCCAGCGCCGCTCCAGCGCCTGCATGCCCGTCTTCTCATCGATCGAGAGCACCACCGCGCCGGCCGGGGGATGCAGGCACAACGCGGTGATCTCCGTAACCTTCTCGCGGAACTCCGGATCCGGGCTGTGCAACCAGCCCCGGACCCGGTGCGGGCGCAGCTCGCTCTCCGCCAGCAGGCGTTGATAGCTGCTCCAGCCGATGCCCTCCACGAGGCGGCGGGCGACCGCTTCGTCGACCACCAACGCCGCGATCGTGCGCGTCGTCGTGCCCTCGTGCCGCTCCAGCAGCGGGGCAGTCTTAAGTGCGGAAGGCCGGCATGACGTCACGCGCGAACCAGCGCAGCTGTTCCTTGAATTCTTTGGGCGACAGGCCCTCGGCCCAGTGGATCATGAAGTCCTCGAGCCCCGGGTACTTGGCCTCGATGGACTTGATGCCATCGATGACGTGGGCGGGCGGGCCGCAGAACCACGCCTTCTGCTGGATGCCGTCGGCCAGCGTCGGGATGCGGGCCGGCGCGCCCGGGGTGCCCCACGTGCGTCCCTGCTCGTCGGCGTAGCGCACGAATCCGAACGGCGCGAACCACTTGTAGCGCTCGTCGTGGGAGGGCTCCACGCGGCGCTTGGCCTCTTCGGGCGTGTCGGCCAGGAAGAGCCCGGCGCCCCAGATCATGTCCTCACCCAGCTGCTTTCGATGGCCGTACTTGGCGCAGGCGTCGCGGTAGGCCGTGACGACGTCGTCGAGAATCTTCTCGCCGTTGAGGGTCACCATCGCCTTGAAGTTCTTGCTGGCCATGTAGTCGATGGACTTGCTGCTGGCGATGGGCATCCACACCTCGACCGGTAGGTGCTTGGGCCGCGGCACGCACGTGATCTCCCTCATCTGGTAGCCGCGGTACTCGACGGGCGGCGGCACCTGGTACGCCTTGCCGTGATGACTGAACGACCCCTCGTTGAAGCACTTCAACATGAGCTCGACCTGCTCCTCGAACAGCTCGCGGTTGGCCGCCTGGTCGATGACCGGGGCCCCGAAGCTCTCGACCTCG
>Ga0268386_10003872_pt1 | contig 10972 bp, 8 predicted proteins | sample RVTome_15_FD_200260 | JGI IMG/M metagenome (GOLD analysis project Ga0268386, IMG submission 200260) | Soil microbial communities from uranium-contaminated site in the Upper Colorado River Basin, Wyoming, United States - RVT150D86... ... | reverse complement strand
TATCCGATGCCCGGCATTGGGAAGATCGTCACAGACGACGACGTCCGTGTCTATCAGCCCGGGTCGGCTGCAAAGGTCGGCTGAGGGCAATCTCGACGTATCAGGCAGCAGCGCCACCCCTCTTTCGCCATGCAACGGGGACGAAGGAGAGTCGGGGGGAGTGATGGGGCTCGTCCTTCGCGACGGATCTCCGCGCTGAGACTGGTCTCAGCACGTGGCCATTCGCCACTGCGGAGATCCGTCTCACCCCAAATCCGCGATGTGGGAACAGGGAATTTTCTCGAGGTCCGGCGAGTTGCATTTGATAGAGCTTCGAATGTCGGGAACCAATGACACCGATCGTTCGTCTCATCCTTGTGGAAAAGAGGGGGGTTCACATCCCTCCGACCTTGCGTATAGTTGAACGTCCAGGTCGGCTTTCCCCAACGACCTGCGTTGCCCTGGAGGACACGGAACATCAATGGCCGCTGACACGCGTAAAGAACCCAAAGAGAAGCCCCGTCGGTCCCGGCTTCAGTCAAAACTGACCGACGAGCGCGGGCGGCTCACCACCGACCTGGTTTCCCAATACCTCACCGCGATAGGTGAGTACGACCTGCTCACCGCCGAACAGGAGGTCGAGCTGGCCCAGAAGATCGAAGCCGGCGAAGAGGCGGCCGAGAGACTGGAAGAGGGGGACTACAAGGGCAAGCGTGAGGAGATGGAGCTGAAGAGGCTTGCTCGTCGCGGCGCCCAGGCCAAAGACGACTTCCTCACCGCCAACCTGCGTCTGGTGGTGGCCAACGCACGTCGTTACGCCAACACCTCGGGCATCGACTTCCTCGACCTCATCCAAGAGGGAAATCTGGGTCTGATCCGGGCGGTCGAGAAGTTCGACTGGCGCAAGGGTTTCAAGTTCTCGACATATGCCACCTGGTGGATCCGCCAGGCCATCACCCGCGCAATTGCCGACAAGTCGCGCACCGTGCGCATTCCTGTCCACCTCCATGACACCCTGGCGGCGGTCCGGGCCGCGCAGGCCTCACTGAAGGCAGAGCTGGGACGCGACCCCCGCCCTGACGAGATCGCCGAGGAAGCCGGTGTGACGGTCGACAAGGTCGAGCTGGCGCTCTCCGTGGCGGACACCGTGTCACTGGAGCAGCCCATCGGCGAGGACGGCGCTCAGCTCGGCGACTTCATCGAAGACGAGGACGCGGCAGATCCTGTCCAGATGACAGAGGAGATGGATGTCGCCAACTCGCTCCGTCAGTCGATAGATCGGCTCCCCGAGAGGGAGGGCCGCATCCTCGCCCTGCGTTACGGATTCTTCGACGGAGTGCCTCGCACCCTCGAGGAGATCGGTGACGAGTTCAACCTCACCAGGGAGCGGATTCGTCAGCTTGAGAAGCTGGCGCTCTGCCGTCTCCGCCACCCCTCCTTCGGAATCCGCGAGGCAGACCTCGTCTGAGTCACCCCCAATTGCCCTTGGAGAGAGCCCGCTGGTCAGCGGGCTCTTTGTTGTTAGCGTGACGCGCGATGCGACTCGGTGAACTGGTGGGCGATGCCCCGTACGTGTGTGGGCCGGATACGACCCTTTTCGAAGCCGCCGCCGCAATGGAAGAATCGGATCTGGGATCGCTCGCCGTCGTGGAGGGGATGGACCTCATCGGTCTCGTTACAGAGCGTGATATTCGCCGGGCTGTCGCCCTGGGCACCGATCTCGACAGCGCAGTGTCCACCCTCATGAGTGACGAGCCCGACACCTTCGACCCCGATCTCGACGTCTGGGATGCCGCCGCCTGGATCGCCGAATCCGGTTACCGGCATCTCCCTGTGGTGGGTGACGACGGCTCCCTCCTCGGCGTCGTCTCCATCCGCGACCTACTCAAAGCCCTCGTCGACACCATCTAGACGTCGCCGTCGACCCGAACCCCGGGTTCCCAAGGCCATATATGACCCAAATCCGCTCATGTTCGGTCTGGATGGGGGACTCAGTCACGAAGAAGAGCGGATTTGAGCCATATCTGGCTCGACGTACCCCGGGTTCGGCAGGCCGTATATGACCCAGATCGGCTCATGTTCGGTCTGCCTGGGGGCTTCGTCACGAAGAAGAGCGGATTTGAGCCATATCCGGCTCGACGTACCCCGGGTTCGGGGAATTCTTTCACCTCACCGGGATCCAGACCAGTTTGATGTCGACGACGCGGATGTCGGTTTTCTCGAGGGAGACGTCCATGGTCTCCACGTCGGCCGCCATTTCGTCGAACTTGCTGGTGATGTGGTCGACCTCGGTGGCCAGGTCCTGCTCGAGCTCGTCGAGCTCGGCCGCCTTGGCGTGATACCTGGATGCCTCCGACTCGGCCTTGGCCGCGGCTTTGGCCGTGGCGGTTCGCCTTTTGGCGGCTTGGTTCAGCGCGGTCGAGCCTGATTTGCCGCCGAGAAAGGCTCCGAGCAGGTCACCGGCCGTGCCCAGGACACTCTCCTGGCTCTTGGCCGCGGCGACGGCATCCGCTTCTCGATAGCGAGCCTGAGCCGTCGCCATGTCCTCTCGTACTCGATCGATCCGGGTCTGGAAGCGATCCTTCAGTTTCGCCAACTCGGCATCGGCAGCATCTTCCGCCGCCGTGGCGCAACGGCTTTTGAACTCCTCCTCGCTCTCACCGACTCTCGAGTAGAGCTTCAAGGGCACGTTGTGCCAGATCGTCAATGGCCGATGAGCAACGAGGTGGTTCTCCAGGTCTGTCTCGATGCCATTCCAGAAGGTCTTGGTGTCGAGACGCTGATCTGAGATCTCGAAAGTCGCTCCATCGGGCACGGTCGTGATGAAATCCCGCTCATCGTGGTCGACTGCGAGCACGTCAGAGACGTCGACCACACCGTCGAGGGGGTAGATGACTGCTTCGTAGGTCTCGCTGTGGGCCAGGTCGGCCTTGGTGTCGTCGTAGACGAGTTGGACCGTTGCCGCCGCAGCCGGGGCGAAAACCGTCCCTGTGGGATCGGCGCCCACCTCACTCGCCCAGGTGGCGGCCGGGTCGAGAAAGGCGACCGGGGTGCCTTTGGCGACCTGTGGCGGCACCGGCACGGTGGAACCGGTTGGCTCGACAGCTTGCGTTTCCGCCCCCGCGGCGTCTCCGACCGGCTCGGCACCGACGCTCGCAGACGACGCGGCACGCTGTTCGGCCATGAGACGCGAGACCTGATCCCTGGTGAGGGGGCCGGCCAGATAGGACATGGCCCATCTCGTGCCGAAGAGCCTCGGCGCCGAGGACTTCGTCGAATGGAGCACGAACTGGCGCTTGCCCAGATCCGAGATCTGGCTGTCGATGAGGCCGATGTCGATCTCGCCGGTCGCCGACGCCAGCCCTTCCAGGATCCGCCTCTTGTCGTTCTCGGTCTGCAGCCTGCCGATCATCCACGTGCCGGCATTCGACATGGCTTTGTAATCGAGATCGACAGGGTTCTGCGTCGAAAGAACCATTCCGACACCGTGGGCGCGGGCCTGTTTGAGGATGGTGAGGATGGGCGTCTTCGAAGGCGGCTCCTTGGTGGGAGGAGCAAACCCGAAGACCTCGTCCATGTAGATCATGGCCCGGAGCTCCGAGGTCCCGCGCTGGGAGCGAATCCAGGTGACCATCTTGCTCAATAGGAGAGTGACCAGGAACTGGCGCTCCTCATCCGAGAGGTGTGACATGTAGACGATGGCCGCCTTGGGGCGATCGCCTCCGATCATATCCTCGATGTCGAGTGGGGCTCCCTCCAGCCACGACGCGAATGAAGGCGACGCCAGTAGCCCGTTCAGCTTCAGAGCCAGCTCCATGCGATCCTTCTCAGGAAAGAAGGTGTCGAGCTCGAAAACCCCGAGTTTGCGAAATGGCGGTTTCGGTATCTGGCCGACCAAGGTGGCCAGGTCCAGGTCCCGACCCTCCTTCCAGAAATGCTCCACCATTGTCGAGAGGAGGATGTGCTCCTGGCCGGAGACCGGGTCCGACTCGATGCCTGCCAGCACCAGTAGTGACGACGTGAACGACGAGATCTCGTCGCGAATCACCTCCCCCTCGGTCTCCCAATCCAGGTGGGGAGCCTTCATCGACCCCAGCACGTTCAATGGGAGGCCGGCGGCGGATCCCGGCGTGTAGATGCTGATATCGGCGTTCTGCTTCAGGTCCTGCATGCGCCCTGAATCGATCCCGTGACCCTCGAGACCCTCCTTCCAGAGCCGGGCGGTGTCGGTGGCCATCTCTGTGACAGACTTGCCCTCCTTCGATGCCGCCGCCTCGTCCATCCAAGGTTCGAAGTCGGCTGGTTCGAGACCCGGGAAGTTGAGTGCCAGGTTGCCCATGTCGCCCTTGGGATCGATCACGAGACAAGAGATGCCATTGAGTAGCGCCTCCTCGATCAGGTCGATGCCGAGACCGGTCTTACCGGACCCGGTCATGCCGACGATCACCCCATGCGTGGTCAGGTTGTCGGCTTCATAGACGACCGGCTCGTCGCTCTCGATGTCACGTCCCAGGTAGAGGTCACCCTTGCTGAGTTCCATCCGCCCGAAGGTACCAAGCTCGGCCTTCGGCGCTATACCTGCCGCATGAAGCCGTTCGATCGACGTGTCCGGTCGATGATCTACAGGTTGCTGGTCGAACAGGTGCGAGAAGTGGACGCCGTCGTCGTCGCCGAGGCCGGGGGCTGGGCTCGCCACGAAGTGGAGGTCTCCTTACATCGCCTCGCCGATGCCCATCGGCTGGCGTTGACCCCCGGTGGGCTCGTCTGGATGGCCCACCCCTTTTCGGGTGTGCCGACGGGATATCGGGCAACAGTGGGTGATGCTTGGTGGCATGCCAACTGCGCCTGGGACGCCTTGGCCATCCTCTCTTTGCTCGGCGATGGTGTGGTGACGGGGCCGAGCGGCCCTCTCTGGAGAGCCGACGACGGAGTGATTTCACCCGACGGCTTCGTCCATCTCGTCGTGCCGGCCCGATCCTTCTGGGAGGACGTCGGGTTCACTTGAGCGAACATCCACGGCTTCCGGTCGGAGGCTGAGCTCGGCGAGTGGCTGGAGGTGACAGGTCAGCCCCGCGGCTACCTGGCGAGTGCTCAGACGATGTACGAATTGTCGCGCGATTGGTATGCCGGCCGCATGAATGAGGACTGGGAGCCTCCGACCGTCGAGCGGGCCGAGAGAATGTTTCGTGAGCACGGCTTGACGGGGTCTTTCTGGTCGCTTCGATAGGGATTATTCGCCGACCTTCCTCCCGGACAGGTCGTATCATGTCGTCCCAGCCCGATGCGGCGACGGGCTTGACTTAAACCGTTCTTCAAGTTCTACCTTGGTTTGCTATGCGTGACCATGTCATGACCCCTACAGCCGTCCTACGCGACGGGGTGAGACTCATCGGGCGCTTCGTGAAGATGCACCCGATGGCGTTCGCACTCGCGGTGACTGGGGCCGCTGCATATGCCGGAGCAATCCTCCTCGCCTCCTGGGTCATTGGCTGGGCGACCGACAATGTGATCATCCCTGTCCTGGACGAAGGTCAAGAGCCCGATCTCCTGGTCATGGCCGGTCTGGTGATCTTCGGCGTCTCGGTGTTCAAGGCGGCCGGCATCGTCCTGCGACGCACCTCTGCCGCATACCTGACCGGCGCCACCCGCCGCGACATCCGCAATCGCCTCCTCGCCCACCAGTTGACCCTGAAGATGTCGTGGTTCAACCGCCAGGCCATCGGGGATCTGCTGGCGGTAGCAGACGCCGACACCGACCAGGGGACCGGTGTCCTCGGACCATTGCCATTTGCTACCGGCGTGTCGCTCTTGCTCGTGGGGACGATTGTCTTGATCACCTCGATCGACATATGGCTCGGCGTCGGAGCCGTGGTCGGGCTGGCGGTGGCGATCGTGATCGACGTTCACGGAAGCTGGATCACGTTCAGTCTCTGGGAGGACGTCCAAAAGCACCGAGGGGTCGTCTCCTCGATCGCCCATGAGAGCTTCGACGGCGCTCTCACCGTGAAGGCTCTGGGGCGCGAGTCACACGTCTCGGGGCAATTCGGGATCGCCAGTGACAAGCTGCGGGACCGGATCATCACGGTCAACTCCACTTGGACCAAATACCAGGTGATCATGCGTGCACTGCCACAGATGCTGATCATCGTCCTGATGGTGGTGGGGGCAGCACGCGTATCGGTCAGCGCCGTGTCCGCCGGCGACATCGTGACCATCGCCTATTTGCTGACCCTTCTCGCGTTCCCGATCCAGCTGATCGGGTTCGTGCTCTGGGACCTGGCAGGGTCTCTGGCCGGTTGGCGCAGGGTGGAAACGGTGCTCGACGCCGACGATCACGTGGTCTGGGGCTCTCACACCGCGAGCACTGCGACCGGCGCCGCCCCCATCTCGGGACGGACTGTGGGCTTCGCCTACGACGACGAGCCGGTTCTCAGCGATCTCGACCTCGATCTTCGAGCCGGAACCACGCTCGCGGTCGTCGGTCCGACGGCATCGGGCAAGACGACCCTGGGCCTCTTGCTGGCGCGTCTGTGGGATCCTGACTCAGGTGCTATCCGCATCGAGGGGCGCGATCTTCGTCAGTTCGCCCGGTCGGAGCTTCCCAAAGAGGTGGCTTACGTGTCGCAGAACGCCTTTCTGTTCGATGCCTCAGTCCGCGAGAACGTCACCCTCGATGGCGTCTTCTCCCAAGATGAGGTTGCTCGTGCTCTTCGTCTCGCCGGCGCAGCCGGCTTCGTCTCCGAGTTGCCCAACGGCGTCGACACCGAGCTCGGTGAGCGGGGGACGACTCTTTCGGGCGGGCAGCGACAGCGTCTCGCCCTGGCCCGCGCCCTCATCCGCAAGCCTCGGCTGCTGATCCTCGACGATGCCACTTCGGCGGTCGACCCCTCGGTAGAAGCAGAGATCCTTCGAGCTCTGAAGAGTGCCGAGCTTCCTTCGACGATTGTCGTTGTGGCCTACAGGCCGTCGTCCATCCGTCTCGCCGACGAAGTGGTGTATGTCGACCAGAAGCGGATCCTCGCCCACGGCAAGCATGACGACCTGATCGAGTCGGAGCCCGGATACGCCCGCCTGGTCAAGGCCTACGAGGACGAGGCGCGTCGCCTCAGGGAGGCGTCATGACCGACACCCGACGCACCACCGGCACGGTGATCCGACGCGCCTTCGCCGAGGCACCCTCGTTGGGTGATGGCTTGAAGCTGACCCTTGGCCTGGCGATGCTCGGCCAGGCGGTGACGGTCATCACCCCGATCGTCCTTCAGGTGCTGATCGACGAGGAGATCGGAAATCCCGAAGGTGTGTCAATGGCCGGCGTCTTCCGTCTCGCCGCCATCGCACTGGCGGCACTGGTGGTCGGCGTGATCGTGGGCCGCATCTCACTGCTCCGTCTGGTGAACACTTCATCCACGGGCCTCTCGGACCTGCGGATAAAGACATTCGGCCACATCATGAATCAGTCGGTCCTGCACGTGCAATCGGAGCGACGCGGCAACCTGCTCTCCCGGGTCACCTCGGACATCACAACACTTCAGGAGTTCATGGAGTGGGGTGGCGTCGGGATGATCATCGCATCCAGCCAGGTGCTCCTCGCCACCGGCGTGATGACGTTCTACGAGTGGAGGCTCGCGCTCATCGTGCTGGCGGGAGTGATCCTGTATCTGCTGATGATGCGTTGGTTCCAGCGTGTGCTCGCCAGGAACTACGACGCGGTGCGCCACGAGGTCGGGACATCGCTCGGGGTTCTCAGCGAGTCGATCACGGCGATACCCGTGGTTCGCGCCTACGGCACCGAAGAGAGCACGAAGGCGAAGGTGGCCGAGGCCCTGGAACGCCGGTTCCGGGTTGAGTTCAAGACGGCCCGCTTCGGGAACATCCTCTTCTCGACGGCTGAGATCTTCGCCGGCCTGCTCACTGCCATCCTCGTCGTGGCCGGGGTGCTCATCGGAATCCAGCTGGGCACATCCTCGGGAACCCTGATCGCGTTCCTGCTCCTGGCCAACCTCCTCATCGAGCCGTTGCAGATCCTCGTCGAGACTCTCGAGTTCGCTCAGTCCGCGGCCTCTGGCCTGCGACGAGTGGTCGATGTGCTCGATGGCGAAGTCGAGGTACGCGACCCGGTCGACCCGCAATCTCTTCGTGAAGGTGGTCTCAGCGTCCGCTTCGACAAGGTGCATTACGCCTATCCCGGCGGCGTGGAGGTCCTGAGCGACGTTTCGGTCGACATCGCCGTCGGATCGCGTATCGCCGTCGTCGGGGAGACCGGCTCGGGAAAGACGACGTTTGCCAAGTTGCTGGTGAGGCTCATGGACCCGACCTCGGGCTCGATACGAATCGGCGGAGTTCCCGCCTCGAAGATCCGTCTCGATGAGTTGCGGGCCAGGGTCGCCTTCGTCCCCCAGGAGGGGTTCTTGTTCGACGACACCATCGCCAACAACGTGCGCTACGGCAGTCTCGACGCCAGCGACGCCGAAGTGTGGACGGCATTTCACGAATTGGGCCTCGGAGAGTGGGTGGAGGGACTCCCTGGAGGGCTCCAGACCATGGCCGGCGAGCGTGGTGGCAACCTCAGCGCAGGGGAGCGTCAGTTGGTCGCCCTGGTTCGCGCATGGATCGGGTCACCCGACCTGCTCGTCCTCGACGAGGCCACCTCCGCGGTCGACCCGGCTCTCGATGTCGCCCTTCGCCATGCCATCGACAAGCTCACCGAAGGACGCACATCGGTGACGATCGCCCATCGGCTCTCCACAGCGGAGGGTGCCGACGAAGTCCTCGTGTTCGACCACGGCGAGCTCGTCGAGCGGGGCCACCATCGCGACCTGGTGGTGTGCGACGGGGTCTATGCGGCCCTGTACGTCGATTGGGCATCGGGGACCAGGAGCGTCTAGCGGTAGCCTGGGCGCGTGTTGACTGTCGGCGAGCTCCTCGACTATTGCCTGGCCAAGCCGGGCGCATGGCGGGACGAGCCGTGGGAAGGGGATACGGTGGCAAAGGTCGACAGAAAGATCTTTGCATTCGTCCACGAGGACACGGTGGGTGTCAAGTGTGGGGACGATCGCGACGAGGCCGACGCGTGGCTCCAGCGCTTTCCCGATGATGCTCGCGTCATGGCCTACATCGGAAGGTCAGGCTGGAACACATTGACCCACGGTCGGGCTATCCCCGATCGGGAGATCTTCGAGGCGATCGACGACTCCTACCTGATGGTGGTCTCCAAGCTCCCCAAGTCGCGGCGTCCGGAGGGCTGGGAGTCGGCTTAGTCGCTTCACGGAACGATGTCAGACCTTGGGCGGCGGGACGTACGTTCCAGTGGTGAACCGACCCCCGTCGAGCTCGACCTCCCAGATGGAGCCCTTGGAGCAGTAGAACCGCGAATCGAGCGTCAAGCCGGCCCACATCATTCGGTTGATAACGGCCGGGATCACGTCCCCGTGGCTGCAGAGCACGGCGTTGTATCCCACCATTTCGTCAGCGAGCCCGTAGGCGGCGTCGATGTCGGGGCCCTCCGCAAGTGCATCGTGCTCGATCACCTTGGCTCCGATCGCCTCGGCCAGAGGCTCGACCGTTTGGACACACCGCGTGTAGGGGCTGGAGTAAATCCGCTCGATGCCACGGTTCCTGAGATACTCGACGAGGGCCGCCGCCTGGCGTTTGCCCTTCTTCGTGATGGGTCGAACCGCATCGATCCCGTCCCACTTGCTCCTATCGCCGGCGGCGGCGTGTCTCAGCAGGAAGAGGGTCCCTGTCCGGGCCATCCTCTTGAGTCCCGGTGCGGCGACGAGACTCCGATCGTTCTCGTAGTCGAGCGCGGTCTTCGCCTTGAGCCGGCTGATCCAGCGAATCTCGTCGACTTCTTTGTTCTTCTTGAACCCGGGGCTGTCGGGCAGCGGCCGCATCGCGTACCAGTTGACCTCCTTGATCCCTCCGTCGATTCGGTATCGGGTGGTGCCCACAGGAGCGACGATCCGACAGTGGTAGCCGGTCTCCTCCAGAACCTCGCGCACCGCCGTCTCCTCGGGTGTCTCTCCCTTGTCTGCTTTGCCCTTGGGTAGACCCCAATCGTCGTACCTGGGCCGGTGGGCAATGAGAACCTTGAGTTTTCCCTTGGCCGTCTCACGGAAGACAAGTCCCCCGGCTGCCTTGATGACGCGAGTCACCGGCGGGAGATTAGGTGGCCACCCACCGCCTCTATGAATCCCTGGGAGAAATGGATCCGAGCCGTTGTGTGTCTCGTGGCACGGGCGTGGTGACTTCTTCGGCTTCGGTCAGGTCGATGGTCACCTCGCCGCAGGTCTCACATACGCGGCGCTCGATACCGCCGCCGATGCTCCTGGACTCGCCATAGCGATGGCGACCCTTGCGGCACGCGGCCCGAGAGTGCTTGTTGTCCTCCGGTCTGAGGTGGCTCACTAGTAGGACAAACTAGAGCGGTTCCCGTCGGATCAGCGGATCTCAGGTTGATCCAGGAGCCACCCAACTGCCTCCGCCGGGGTGTCCACGACATGGACATCTCCGGAGAATGCGCCCATACGGCCAGCGAGGAGCTCCCACATTTCCCGCCACCCCGCACCGACGGCCACCGTGGGAACACGGGGACCGCCGTTGTTCCTCCTCACATGATTCAGATTCCAGGTGACGACGAGCTCGGCTGCTGTGCCTATGGAGCCAGGAAGCACGATGACCCCGGATGCAAGCTCGATCAATGTCCCGATTCGCTCTGCCAGTGTGCCGGCAGAGCGTTCATCGGTGACGTAGTCGTTGGCCCCTGGCCTGGTTGCGAACAGCTGGGGTGCGGTCACTCCGACGACCCGCCCCCCGGCAAGGCCGGCTCCTCTGGATACGGCCTCCATCACCCCGCTGTAACCACCGGTGACGACCGCACAGCCGGCGTCGGCGAGTCGAGCCCCGACGATCTCCGCCTCGGCCCACTCGATGCTTCCTTGCTCGATGGCTGAAGATCCAAAGACCGCGACGACGCGGTCCATCGTCAACCGGC
>Ga0268386_10003871_pt1 | contig 10972 bp, 8 predicted proteins | sample RVTome_15_FD_200260 | JGI IMG/M metagenome (GOLD analysis project Ga0268386, IMG submission 200260) | Soil microbial communities from uranium-contaminated site in the Upper Colorado River Basin, Wyoming, United States - RVT150D86... ... | reverse complement strand
GCCTGCCCCAAGGCCAGCGTCTGCGGGTCCCGCCAGGCGTACGAGGGCGCTGTGGCCGACGGAGCACGCCCCACGCCCGACGTTGGCGGCGAGGACCAGGCGTGAGGGTTCGGCACGGCTCTACCCTCGTGGCCGCCGCGGTCCTCGCGGCGGCCTGTTCGTCGGGAGGCGCGCCGGCGGCGGAGCGTGAGGACACGTCGACGCCGGCCGCCGACGCGACGGTCGGGGTCGAGGCCGGGCTCGAGCAGTTCTACGAGCAGCGGGTCGTCTGGGAACCCTGCGACGGCGACTTCCAGTGCACCGTGCTGCGAGTCCCCCTGGACTACGAACAGCCAGCAGGGGAGGTCATCGACATCGCGGTGCTGCGGGCACCGGCGACGGAAGGCGACCGGCTCGGGTCGCTCGTGGTCAACCCGGGAGGACCGGGCGGGTCCGGTCTGGACTACGCGCGGGCGGCACGCGCCGTGGTGAGCGGAGCCGTCCAGGACCGCTACGACGTCGTGGGATTCGACCCCCGCGGAGTCGGCGAGTCGACCCCCATCGACTGCCTCAGCGACGACGAGCTCGACGACTTCCTCGCGGCCGACGCCTCGCCGGACGACGAGACCGAGATCGCGGAGATCCAGGCCCAGTCCCTGGCGCTGGCGACCGGATGCGCCGAGCTGTCCGGTGAGCTGCTGCCCCACGTGTCGAGCGCGGACGTCGCGCGGGACCTGGACGTGCTGCGCGCCGTGCTCGGCGACGAGCAGCTCACGTACCTCGGCAAGTCCTACGGGACCTTCATCGGCGCCACGTACGCGGAGCTCTTCCCGGAACGGGTGGGCCGGATGGTCCTGGACGGCGCACTCGACCCGTCGCTGCCGGGCGAGGAGGTGGCGCTCGGTCAGGCCGAGGGCTTCGAGCGTGCGCTGCGAGCCTACCTGGAGGTGTGCCTCGCGGAGGAGTGCCCACTGGGCCGCACCCTCGGGGAGGCCCAGGTCACGCTCGACAACCTGCTCGCGGTCATCGACGCCCAGCCCCTGCCGACCGATGACGACAATCGGCCGCTCACCCAGTCGCTGGCGTTGCTGGGGATAGCGATGCCGCTCTACCTCACCCCCGAGCAGGGCTACCCCGCCCTCACCGCTGCTCTGGCCGAGGCGCTCGCCGGCGACGGCTCGGGGTTGCTGACGCTGGCGGACCTCTACCTCGACCGTGGTGCCGACGGCTTCAACACCAACCAGAACGAAGCCATCTATGCCGTCAACTGTCTCGACCGCCCCGAGGCCGCCACCCTCCAGGAGATCCAGGATGCCGAGGACCGCTTCGCCGACGTGTCCCCGCTCTTCGGCCCCTACCTCGCCTGGAGCGGTCTGCCCTGCACCACCTGGCCGGTCGAGTCGGCCGCGACACCCGGGCCGCTGACCGCCGAGGGAGCGGCTCCGATCCTCGTCGTCGGGACGACCGGTGACCCCGCCACGCCGTACGAGTGGGCGGTCTCCCTCGCCGACCAGCTGACGTCGGGCGTTCTCCTCACGTACGAAGGCTTCGTCCACACCGCGTACGGGAAGGGCGCCGACTGCGTTGACGACACTGTGGACCGCTACCTCATCGAGGGCGAGCCGCCGGAGGACGGGCTCGTCTGCGAGTGACGCTGGTCGGCTCTGACTCCCCGGTACGTGCTCGCGCGGCGCACCCGACCGGGTCGGGGCACCCGGTGGCCGCCCGTATACTCGGACGCCGCACCGCGTCGAGGTGCCCGCCGCCTTAGCTCAGTTGGCCAGAGCGACGCACTCGTAATGCGTAGGTCGTCGGTTCGATTCCGACAGGCGGCTCAGGTGTTCGTGCTGGTCAGCGGTCGGAGCGGCGCAGACGTCACAGACGTCAGCGCAGCGGCAAGGGTGGCTGCCACCACCAGGGGGCGCTGGACACCTCCACCCTCTCGACCCACTTGACCCACCAGAAGCCGCGCCGGCCGGGCACGACGAGCCGCACCGGTGCTCCGTGCCCGGGCGACAGTCGCGCCTCGCCCACTGAGGTGGCGAGCAGGACCGAAGTCGCCGCCCTACGCGGAAGTCGACGGTGGAAGCCGGTCGCCGAGACGACCTTCACAGACCGTCCGGGCACCTCCGGCCCCGGCAGCAGCCGGTCCAGCAGCACACCTCTCCACTGCTGTCGCGACCACCAGCCGCCGGTGCAGTCGAGCACCGCGTCGACCGATGCGGTGGACTGGCTCACCACGTCTGCGTAAGGGATCCGCGCCATCACCTCACCCGAGGCGACGATCGTGAGGACGTACGAGTCGACGTCGATGCGGGGGACATCGTCGAGGAACCACTGGGTGACCGGCATCCGTCGCGGGTCCCCGGACCCGACTTCGTACGACCCCGTGCTGCGCCTCGAGGCCCCGGGGAGGTCGAGGACTCGGGTGGTGCCCTCCACCACGCCGTACGCGAGCGCCGACCCACCGACCAGGGCCAGGGTGCGGAGGGCCGTCCGCCTCGAGAGGTCGATCCGCCGGACCGGCTGCGGACGACGCACGACGTGGACGACCGCGACGACCGCGGCCACGACCGCCGCGCCTACGTGGACGTCCAGGGCGGAGATCTCACCGACCGCGATCGGGCCCGTGACGGAGTGGACGAGGCCCGCCACGAGGCTGACGGCCACCGCGAGTGCCAGCAGGAGCGCGTCCACGCGGGCTGGCCCGCGCCGCAGCCGGCGCCGCACGACCACGGACTTCCACGGCACCAGCAGGAGCAGCGCCAGCCCTGCCGCGGCGTGGAGGGCGGTGACCACGGCCGACCCGGTCGGAGACCCGACGGACATGGCCAGCAGGCCCGTGCCGAAGGCCGTCGTCAGGACGACGAGCAGGGCGAGGTTCGTGCGGCGTCCGGCGCGCAGCCGGGTCATGTGGCCATTCTGCGCCGTCGCCACCGTGCCACCACTGGGAGCCGTCCAGCCCCAGCCGCCCACCCGGGGATGCACTGCCCCGGACGTGGTCACCACCTGACCGGCCGCAGGTCCGGCCCGAGGTCGGGTCCGGTCGAAGTCGAGCCGCCAGTAGACGTGGTGGTGGATGTTGCAGACACACGGGGTGCTCCACCGCAGCGAAGCCGCCGACGAGTCAGGGCCTTGCGACTCGCCCCTCAGCGTGATCCCCTCGACAGGCCCCGGCAAGACCCGCCCGCCCGGGTCGGATCTGCCCGGGGCCGCTGTCCCTCTCCCGGAAATCTCAGGTCGACCCGTACCTCCGGGGCCCTAGCGTCGCTCTGGAGGTCAGCGACCGTGGATGACGACGAAGCGCTCGTGCGTCGAGCCTGCGCAGGGGATGCGTCGGCTCTCGCAGGGCTGTTCGACCGTTACCACACCCGGCTCTTCCGTTACGCCCTGGCGCGGTTGGGGGACCGGTTCCTCGCAGAAGACGTGGCGGCGGAGGTGTTCGTGGAAGTCGCGCAGCGGCTGCCTCGGTTCCGGGGCCAGGCGGCGGACTTCGCTGCCTGGCTCTTCACCATCGCCCGGCACGACATCGCCGATCTCCGCCGCTCCGGGTGGACCCGCCGCGTCCGGCCGACCGCCGATCTGCCCGACCGGCCGGCGCCGGACGATCCCGCGTCCGCGGCGATCCTGCGCCTGGACGTGGCGAGGCTTAAGGCGGCGCTCGACCGGCTGACCGACGACCAGCGCGACGTCGTGATGCTCCGCTACGCCGCCGGACTCGGCAACGACGAGACCGCTCGCGTCCTGGGCAAGCCCGTGTCGGCGGTGAAGAGCCTCCACCATCGGGCCATCGGCGCCCTGCGCCGGGCCATGGACGAGGCGCAGGCGCCTGCACCGGACGACGGGGGAGTCGCATGACCGCGCCGCCCCCCGGGTCCGGCTGGGCGGTCGAGGACCGGCTCGCCGAGCTCTGGCAGGTCGACCCGGATCCCGATGCGGTGACCCGCGCGCGCACGGCCACCCTGGCCGCCTTCACCGGCCGCAGCACTCGGCGCCGTCGGCTGCGTGTCCCGGTTGCCGTCGCCGCCTGCGTCCTCGTGTCGGGGGTCACCGGTGCGTGGACCGCCGCCGCCGCATCGTCTGCGCTTCCCGGTGACACCGCGTACGGGCTCAAGCGGGCCGCCGAGCAGGTCCAGCTGGCCGTCGCCGTAGGTGACGAGGCCGAGGCGGAGGTTCTGCTGCGGCTGGCCGACCGGCGGGTCGGCGAAGCGGTCCGCGCCGAGGCGGTGGGCCGGCTGGACGCCGTGGAGGAAGCCGTGAAGGGGTACGGGGACGTCATGGCCGAGCTGGTACCCCGGGAGGAAGCGCTCCCCGATGCCGCCCTCCGGGCGCGGGCCGACCAGGCCCGCGAGGTCCACCGCGAGGTCCTCCGCGCGCTCGTCGACTCGCTCCCGCCACCGGCTCGGGCCGCGATCCAGCAGCGGCTCGCCGAGTCGATCGGCGCCGAGACCGGACCTGCTCTCCCGGAGGGCGTTCCCGTCCCGCCTGGGCGGCCCGGGGGGTTGCCGTTCGCTCCCGACCCGGACAACGTCGACCCGGCCGACCGGTCCGCGGACGACGACCGCGGCCGGCCGTGGCAGCGTCCGGGCGAGGGTGGCCCGACCGGCGCCGGGCCCGGGGCACCTCCCGGATCCGCACCCGACCTGTCCACCGTCGTCCCCGACCCGCCCGCCCCCGCCGTCGAACCGCCCGATCCAGCGGACCGCGTGCCTGCGCCCGCGCAGCGCGGGACCGACGGACCACGACCGCCCGCTCCGTCCGCGGCGGAATCGGGGGGCGGCCCCCCGTAACCACCTCAAGATCGACTCGCTTTGGTTCACGAGCCCGGTCGTCGGGTACGAAAGAGTGCAGACTCCGCAGGAGGTTCCCGTGGGAGGTCGAGTCCTGGTCGTGGCCGGTGTTGCCGCCACCGGAGTCATCGTCGCAGGTGGCATGGTGTCGGCGGTCGCCCGCGACGGGGAGACACCGCCGACCGGCGACGAGGGCTGCGTCGACCGCCCGGTCCTGTCCTCGCTGACCGGCACGTTCTCGTCCGCCGGCGGTGACTACAGCCTGGACGGCACCGCCGTGGACTTCGGGCCCGCGTGGTACCTGGCCGAGACCTCGAGCCTGGACCTGGACGGCGACGGGCAGGTATCCACCCTGGCCGACGAGCTGGCGGGGCTCGACGGGCGTGTGCTGACCCTCGAGGTCGACGAGGCGGGTCGCGGCGGCGACCGCGACGCCTTCAGCATCGACGGCAGCACCTACCGCAGCGCCGAAGGCTGCCCGCCCGAGTGGGCCGGGGGTCCCGGTGGGGGTGGACCCCCGGGAGTGGCACGCATCCCGAGCAGCGCGGGCACGGCGGACGAGGCCGAACGCGCGGAGGGCGAGCCCGCGTCGGCCGAAGGCGCTGCGGCACGAGCCCGCGCACTCGCCTTCGTCGACGAGGTGCGGACGTGGACCATGTGCGTCGCCGAGGCCGCACCGGGTTCAGCACCCGAGCAGTCGTTCGACCCCGAGGTTGCCTGCGGGCCCTTCCCGACCGCGCCCGACCCGACCGAGCGCGCCGCGGAGCAGGAGGGTGCGGACACGGGCCCGCCCGCGTCGGTGGGTCCCCCGGAGGGCGCGGGTCCGCCCGACACGGCCGGTCCGCCCGAGTCCGCCGGTCCCACGGACGATGCCGGTCCACCGGATTCGGCCGGCCCGCCGGAGACCGCAGGCCCACCCGAGACTGCCGGGCCCCCCGAGCCCGCCGGAGCGCCGACGGGATCCGGCAAGTAGGAACCCCCCGGGCCGGCACCTGCCCACCCCCCAGGCAGGTGCGAGACAGCGGCCCGTTCGGTCGGCAGCCGTCTGCTGCCGGCGAGGGCCTTGGCTCGTGCCCCGCGAGCCAAGGCCCTCTTTCGTGCGCCGCCCGCCAGGCGGCGGTCTCACCCGTCGGCGCGAGTCACCTCGTCGGCACAATCGTCTGGAGCAGCGCCTCCAGGCGCCGCTGGTCGGGTCCGTCCACCGCGGCGAGCATCTGCTCGTGCACGCGGTGCGCCGCCCTCCGTTCCTCGTCCCGGACCTGCCGCCCGCGTGAGGACACCACCACGAGCCGGGTACGACGGTCGCTCGGGTCGGCTGACGGGAAACGAGCCCCAGGCGCTCCAGGTCGTCCACGAGCTCCACGACGAGGCTTGGGTTGATGCCGAGTGACGTGCCGATAGTCCGCTGGGGAGGCACTGTTGAGCGACCGGACGGTCAGCGAGCCCGTACGGACCAGCAGGAAGCCGACGTCCTCGGCCAGCTCGACCGAGCCGATCAGCGCGTACGGGAGGCATAGCCCGAGGAGCTGCCGTCGTACGCCCGGCGGGCGTTGGGCTTCGGGGGTCCGGTCGACGTCGACGGGTTCGTGACGTTCCTCGCGTCCGGGGTGGCTGCCGACATCACCGGCCAAGCCATCCGGATCGGGGGCGACCGCCTGGCCCTGTGGGCCGATCGCGGCGCACTACCGCGAGCGCAGCATGACTGCGGTGGCCTTCACCGTCGACGCCGAGAGCGCACGGGGCCACCCGCGCATCTCCAACGAGGAGGTCGCCGAGGGTGTGGCCCGACACCCCGACGTGCTGCTAGGCATCGTCAGCGTCGACCCCGCCAAGGGCAGGGCCAGCGCACGCGAGCTCCGCCGGCTCGTCGTCGAGTTGGGCATGTGCGGCGCGAAGTTCCACCCCAGTCTGCAGTGCTTCGCGCCGAACGACCGCTCCGCCTTACCCCTGCACGAGGCGCTCGCCGCCTTCGGCGTACCCGCCCTTTCCACACGGGCAAACCGGCATTCCGCGCCGTGCCCCCCGGGGGGTGGCGGCATCAAAGCTGCGCTGCTCGGACCCCATAGTCATGGACGACGTGGCCGCCGACCTGCCGGAGCTGACGGTGATCCTGGCCCACCCGTCCTTCCCCCTGGCGGGACAGGGCCCTCGCCGTCGCGACCCACAAGGCCAACGCCTACATCGACCTGTCCGGCTGGTCCCCCAAGTACTTCCCTCCGCAACTGATCCGCTACGCCAACTCGCCGTTGCAGGACCAGGTCCTTTCGGCTCCGACTACCGAGCTCCGTCCCCACGTGCTCAAGGACAACGCCGTACGGATCCTCGGGCTCGGGCAACCGCCGACGGCCGAGGAGCCGGCATGACCACCACTGTCACTCACCTTCGACGACCTGCCCACCCTCGAGGGCGAGCAGCTCGGTCCCACCGACTGGCTGGAGGTCGACCAGCTGCGATCGACACGTTCGCCGACGCGACCACGACCACCGGTGGATCCACGTCGACCCGGAGCGGGCCGCCACCGGTACGTTCGGTCGGACCATCGCACACGGCTACCTCACGCTCTCCCTCGTCTCCGGCTGGTCGCGACGATCCGATCGGTCGAATCGATCGAGGAGGGTGCCGTCGAGATCTCCTTCGACGCTGTCGTCGAGATCGAGGGGGTGGACAAGCCGGCGTGTGTGGCCCAGCCGGGGTCCGCTTCACCGCTGAGGCGTCGACGGGCCGCCGTCGGCCCGACGCCACGTTCACTACCCTCACGGTGCCATCACCAGGGACCGCCCCGACGCCGATATCACAGCTGGCGCCAGGAATGCAAGACTGGTGTCACATCGATCTGCGGTCTAGGGTCCCGGTCAGTGTGTGTCCATCGGCGCGTTACCAATGTTGCGCGCGGTTCCGATCGACAGGAGGACCCCTCTCGATGAGCCATCTCCCCGCCAGGCGAGTACGCACACGTACACTCGCCGCAGGCGCAGCCACGGCGCTCGTCGCCGGTCTCGTCACGCCGGTCGTGGCATTCGCCGCACCCGCCGACAGCTGCGACAAGCGCAACAACAACACGTACCAGAAGCTGCTCGAGTGCCTGAGCGCCGAGGGCACGGCCGAGCACCTGGAGGCCCTCCAGGCCATCGCCGACGCAAACGAGGACCCCTTCTACCCGGGCACGCGTGCTGCCGGCACCGACGGCTACGACAACAGCGTCACGTACGTGGCCGACCAGCTCGAGGCCGCAGGATGGCAGGTCACCCTCGACCCGGTCGACGTCACCTTCGTCCTCCCGTCGACCCTGCGCCAACTCACGCCCGTGGCCGCCGAGTACGAGACCGGCGCCTTCACCGGGAGCGGCAGCGGCACGGTCGAGGGCCAGGTCGTGCCGATCGACATCAACCTCGTGGGCGACCGCGCGAACAGCAGCGGGTGCGAGGCCGCCGACTTCACCGGGGTCGACCTTTCCGGACCGGCCGACATCGTGCTGGTCCAGCGTGGCACGTGCAACTTCGGCGACAAGGCGATGCACGCCGAGGAAGCCGGCGCCGAAGCCGTGATCATCTTCAACCAAGGCAACACGACCGAACGCGAGGGGCTCATCGTCGCCAACGCGTCGACGCTGACCGACGGCACGTCCATCACCCACGGTATCCCGGTGGTCGGAGCCAGCTTCGCCCAGGGTGAGGCACTTGCGCAGCCGGGCTCGACGGCCTTCGTCGAGGTTCCCCCGATCCAGACCCGCGAGGACTTCAACGTCATCGCAGAGCTCCCCGGCGAGAACGACGACAACGTGGTCATGGCCGGCGCCCACCTCGACTCGGTGATCCAGGGACCCGGTATCCAGGACAACGGGACGGGCTCCGCCGCGCTGCTCGAGACCGCCCAACTGCTGTCCAAGCTCGAGCCCGTGAACACCTTGCGCTTCGCGTGGTGGGCGGCCGAGGAGCAGGGGCTGGTCGGCTCCGAGGACTACGTGGCGGGGCTGAGCCAGGACGAGCTCGACCGCATCGCGGCGTACCTCAACTTCGACATGATCGGCTCGCCGAACTTCGTCTACTTCGTGTACGACGCGGACGAGTCGAGCTTCCCCGCGCCCGCGGGTGTTCCCATCCCGGAGGGGTCGGAGGCACTGGAGGACCTGTTCGAGATCTACTACACCTGGCAGGGCATCCCCTACGAGGACACCGAGTTCTCCGGACGCAGTGACTACCAGGCGTTCATCCTCAACGACATCCCGTCGAGCGGCCTGTTCACCGGAGCCGAGGTCCTCAAGACCGCGGAGCAGCAGGCGATTTGGGGCGGGATCACCGGCGAGCAGTACGACCAGTGCTATCACCTGGCGTGCGACACGTTCGACAACGTCAACATGGAGGCCCTGGACACCAACGTCGACGCCGTCGCGTTCGCGGTCCTGACGCTGGCCTACTCGACAGAGTCGGTCAACGGTGTGCCTGGCAGAAGCGTGCCCGGCAGTCAGGCGCTGCGTCTCCCGACCACTCCGGCCGGTCCGGAAGGCACCGTCGGGAGCCAGGACGGCGGCGACGAGCACGAGCACCACGGGGTCGCCTGAGCCCTCACGCACGGCCAACATGATCGGCGGGGCGGTCCGGAAGGGCCGCCCCGCCGATCTCATCCAAACCCCCGTCGCTGCCCCCGCGCCCCGTAAGCACGTTCCCACGCGTCGGGCTCCTCACGATTCCGAGTCCCGTCGGATCGCCGCATGCGGGGTCCGGATCCTGACGCAGCAGTACCCGGCCTGCGGGGACAGCTCCGGAGTCACGCCCGGCACCCCGAGCTCGTCGAGTACCCCACCGACGAGCGCCAGGTTCATGCCACAGACCAGCGCGGTGTGCTCCTTGGCCAACCGGTGGAACGGGCAGTTCGCGAGCCGGATCTCCTCGTCCTCGTGACGAGGCTCGTACCCGTGGAGCGCCAACACGTCGACTGCTCGCTTCAGCAGAGAGGGCGTCTCACCCTTGGCGGGGGCGGCGAGGCGTCGGCCTTGCTGCGCTGCCGCGTCGCTCACCGCCTCGGCGAGCGGCACGCCCTCCCGGAGCGACACGTCGATGGCATCGGCGAGCACGTCGCCGGCCAGGTCGTAACGGCGTTCGGGCAGCGAGATCGAGAACTGCCGGGCAGAACGCCGGTACAGCTTGGACGGCCGCCCCGCACCCGGACCGGTCCGGCCCGTGAGCCGCCGGAACTCCACCTCCAACAGGCCCTGCTCCGCGAGCTTGTCGAGGTGGAACTTGACCGAGTGCAGCGGCATGCCCAGCGCGCCGGCGGCCTGGTCCCGGCTGACCGGGTCCCGCTGCGCGACGACGTACTGGTAGAGCGCGCGGCGCCCGGGATCGGCCAGGGCACCGATCCCGGCAGCCTGCTCGGGGAGCCAGTCAGGCATCGGAGCCACCCTTCTAAGAGAGAGGCCCATTGACGAAAGAGACCTCCCGGGTCTAACGTCTAGATCCTACCCCTTTAGATCTGGAGGTTGCCATGGCCCACCCCCGCCTCCCCGTCACGGTGACCCAGGGACACGACGATGCGTCCCGGGCACGCCGCGCGTTCCTGCTCCTCCGCACCGTGTTCACCGTCGCACCGATCGTCGCCGGCCTGGACAAGTTCCTGGGGCTTCTTACGGACTGGGAGCAGTACCTCGCGCCTTGGGTCGACGCCATCACGCCCGGCTCGGCCCACCAAGCCATGCTCGCGGTAGGGGTCGTCGAGATCCTCGCCGGTGTCCTGGTCGCCGTTCGGCCTCGTCTGGGCGGCTATGTGGTGGCCGTCTGGCTGACCGGGATCATCGTCAACCTGGTGAGCACGGGCGCCTACCTCGACGTCGCGCTGCGGGACTTCGGGCTTCTCGTCGCCGCCCTTGCGCTGGCCCAGCTCGCCGCCTTGCCTTCAGTTGCAGGAACCGCGGAGCACGACGTCCGATGACCACGCAGACGACGGCGGGGGCCCCAGCCGCACTCCGTGCCGGCCGCCAGTTGCGGGTCGTGGAGGACCTTGCGGGCGTCGACCTTGCCGCAGCCGAGGCCGCCGCCGCCGACATGCTCGCCGCCTTGGGCCAAGTGCTGGAGGGCGAGCACATGGCCGAGACCCCCCGGCGCATGGCGCATGCCTACGCCGAGCTGCTGACCGTCACGGACTTCGACTTCACCACCTTTCCCAACGACGAGGGCTACGACGAGCTCGTGCTGGTCGAGAACATCCCG
>Ga0268386_10003869_pt1 | contig 10974 bp, 8 predicted proteins | sample RVTome_15_FD_200260 | JGI IMG/M metagenome (GOLD analysis project Ga0268386, IMG submission 200260) | Soil microbial communities from uranium-contaminated site in the Upper Colorado River Basin, Wyoming, United States - RVT150D86... ... | reverse complement strand
CCGGCCACGTCGCCGTACTCGTCGACCACGATCACCTGATGAGTGTGAGTCTCCTGCATCTCGCTCAGCAGCGAGGCGGCGAGCTTGGTCTCGGGCACGAACTCGACCGGGCGCATCACCTGAGCAACAGATCGGGGCCGATCGTCGGCGTCGGTCAGCATGCGCAGGAGGTCCTTGACAATGACCATCCCGACGACGTCACCGTCGGATGTCACCGGCACCCGAGAAAATCCTTCGGATGTCGAGATCTCGATCAACTCCTCGATCGTCCCCGTCACGGCGATGGTCACCATGTCGGGTCTCGGTGTCATGACTTCCCGGACGATCGTCTCACTGAATTCGAGCACCGAGTCGATGAGCTCTCGTTCCTGTTCGTCGCTCTCCTCGTCCTCTTCCTCCTCGGCGGAGTCCTCTCCGTTTTCAACATCGGGTATGAGGTCGTTGGCCCAGTCACCGAGCCTGACGGCGCGCCGCAGGACGTTGTGCGAGGCGTAGGCGAGGCCGGAGGGATTGAGACGACCGAGACGCCTCGGGATGAGATCACCTATGAGAAAGGACAGCACCCCGAAACTCACGGCCCCGGCGAGCGTTTCCCAGCCGGTACCCGTGTCAGCGACGAGCACGGCTGTGGCCAGCACAGCTCCCACGATCATGAAGGCAGAGGCGACTACGCCGACCGCGGGTGAGATCGCCTCCCTGTTCTCCAACAGTTGGGCAACGGTGTCCGCACCCTTGACGCCTTCGGAGGCGTCGCGCAAGGCATCGGCACGCGGAACCCTCGTGATCGCGGTACCGGCGCTCCTCAACCACGCTGCTACTGACAAAAAGAACCCCGCGACAATCAAGGCGCCGACTGTCATCGCCTCTCCTTACCCACCTTGGCGAGGAGTTGACGCTCCCTTGCCTCCATCCGCTCTGCCTCGGCCTCATCGACGTGGTCGTATCCCAGGAGATGGAGGATGCCGTGAGTGACCATGAGCGCCATCTCGTCCTCGAAGGTGACACCGTGCTCGTCCGCCTGACGACGCACGTAAGAAGGGGCGATGACGACGTCCCCCAGCATGAGGGGTGGACCCTGAGCGTTGGTGTCGGGCACCACACCGGGTAGCAGTTCCTCGACGGGAAAAGCCAGTACGTCGGTGGGCCCGTCACGGTCGAGAAACCGACCGTTGTACGAAGCGATCTCGGTTTCGTCGACGAAGAGAAGCGTGACTTCGGCGTCGGCGGGGTAGCTCTCTTCCCGCAGCACCATCTCGGCCAGGGCATGGAGATCGGGCAAGCCGACGGCTTCCTTCTGCTCGTCGGCGACGAACACGCTCATCGTTGTCTGCACCTGTGTCGGGGCTCGGGCCCCTGACTACTAGACGATGGGTCGTCCATCAGCTGCCGGGGAAGTTCGGATAGGCGATGCGTTGATGGTAGTGACCAACCAATGACTCGAGGAAGGCCTGGCGGATCCTGGAGATCTGGCCGAGCGTCAAAGGCGACTCCGAGAGTTGGCCGTCTTCGAGCTTCTCGTCCATCACCCTGTCGACGACTTTCTCGATTGCGTCCGGGGTCGGCTCAGCGGACTGGAAGTTGGCCCGGCATGCGGCCTCCAGCGAGTCAGCCAGCATGAGGATCGCTGTCTCTGCGGTGCGCGGCTTGTGACCGATGTGGCGAAAATCATCGAGGTTGACATCGACGCCCTGCTCTTGACGCGCCTTCTCGTAGAAGTAGCGCATGACTCCGTCGCCGTGATGGCTGACGATGCCCTCGGTCACCTCGGTCGGGATGTTGTACTGGCGGGCAAGAGCCACCCCGGACGTCACATGGTCTCGCAAGATCTCAGCTGACTCCCGCGGGTCGAGGAGATCGTGAGGGTTGGGAATCCCGAACTGGTTCTCGATGAAGTAGGTCGGGTTCTCCGTCTTCCCCAGGTCGTGGTAGTAGGCCATCGCACGTGCCAACAGGGCGTTGGCGCCGATCGAACGTGCGGCGGCATCGGCCAGTGTTCCGACCATGAGCGAGTGGTTGAAGGTCCCGAACGCCTCGTCCTGCAACATCTGCAGTGCCTTGTGGTTACGGTCTGTGAGATCGAGCAGGCCGAGTGTCGTGGTGATGTCGAAGGCCGACTCGAAGAACTGGAGAGCGGCGAGACCGAGGAGCGAGGCGAGCACGGAGACTCCAAAGGCCCAAGCGACGGCAACACCGACCACTTCGTATACGAGGTCGTTGGGCGTGGGCCCGACGTGGAAGAACCACGAGGTGGCGGCGGCAACACCCGCAGCCACCAGCGAGGACAGAATGACCGCGTTGCGAAACGAACCGCGTGTGCTCACTGCCGAGACAAAGGGAATCGGTGCCAGGGCGGCGAGGATGGCATAGGTCGTGGCGCCGGTGTCCAGGGTCCCCACGGCGGTCAATACTCCCACGGCCAGCGCCATCAGAATGGCTATCCGCTGATCGAACAGCACAGCGGTGACGAACCCGAATGCCACCGCGGGTAACACATACCAACCGGGATCCCCAGGAGCTCCCTCCAACGCCTTGTGAGCGGCGACTGTCGCCCGGACCGACGCCGCTGCCAACACGACCATGATTCCGAGCAGCGACACCATCCGCGGCCTCGACCAGAACTCCGGTCGGAATGTGGCCAGATAGACACCGAGCAATGAGACGAGCACCACGAGAACCGCCATGAGCCCGGCTTCCGGTTGTTCCTGGAGGTTGGGAGCCGACGTGGCGTCGATGGCGTCTATGTGGAGTTGTGTCATGGGCTCGCCGGCTTGAACGATCACCTGGTCCTCGGTGTAATCCACTGTGACGTCGGCGATTTCGGCAGCGGCTTCCTGGCGCAGCTCGGCGAGTCTCGACTCATTGACCAGATAGTTGGCCTGCAGGTAGGCGGCAACCACCTCACTGACGGCAATCCCCCCCTCCGGATCTGGCCCGTCATCTTGCAGCACTGGTGAAGCGCTGCTGACCATCCCGGCCTTCACCTCCTGCAAGTCCTCTTCGGTGATTCGCCGACTGAATTCCGAGGCCAGGCGGTCGAGCGCCACAACCCGGAGGTTCTGAAGATGGGACATCTCTCCTAACGCGGCCCGTGTGACATCAGCTGCTGCTGTCTGGATGAGGTACTCGATGGTGTCATCAGGCACCGGGGAGTGCTCGGCGTCCATCACCTGGAAGACTTCCTCCGCAGGGGCGAGAGTCACCATGAAACCCATCGGATCGACTAGACACTCTTCCCCGGCAACACACTCGACCAGCTGCCCGAGGTTGTCACCGCTTGGAACGAACCCGTCGGGAATTGCGCTGCTGCCGGACAGGGTCACTACCGCCGGGCCCGGAACGATCTCTGCGGTCCAGACGCCGTCGGACCCGCTGGTCACCGTGAATGTGTCGTCGTGAGTCTCGATTCCGACGGCCACGCCTTGCAGACCCTCGTCGCCTTGTGCGCCCTCGGTTCCTCCATCGAACACTCCGTCGCCGTCCAGGTCGATGAAGACCCGCCCACTGATGGAGACAAGATCAGGTGCCGCAGTCGTGGTCGTCGATCCCTCGGTGTCTCCCGAATCGGTCGTTTCGGTGGTCGACTCCGGGAGTTCGGGGACGGGTGACTGCTCGACGCCCGGGTCATCGCCCACCACCGCGGTCGCGACATCAGCGAAAACGTCTTCTACCGAAGCATTGACCGAAGTCTCCACCTGCTGATTGCGTTCACGCGCATCGTCGGGATCGACTTCGTCTTCGGCTTCCTGTCGCCGCTCCGCTGTTGTTGCCTCGTCCAGGACATTGGTGGCGCCGCGTTCGGCATAGAAGGTCTGCGGTGCCAACTCACCGATCGTGAAGTCCGGTTCGGGATCGGCGGTGCCGAGAGACAGAACCGCCCAGGACGCAGCGACGGTTGCCAGGAACACCGCCCCACGGACCAGCGTGGACCGTTTCATCAGTCCCCCGATGTTTCGAATCGCTGATATGCCTCGACGATCGAGGCGACGATGCGATGACGGACCACGTCACGTGATCCAAGTTCGACGAATGACACACCCGGGATGTCACGCAGGATGTCCCTGACCACCCGCAGACCGGAGTGTTTGCCGGTCGGCAGATCGGTCTGGCTGATGTCGCCGGTGATGATCATCTTGGAATTGAACCCGAGCCGAGTGAGAAACATCTTCATTTGCTCGGGCGTTGTGTTCTGGGCCTCGTCGAGGATGACGCACGCATCATTGAGAGTCCTTCCTCGCATATAAGCGAGCGGAGCTATCTCGATAGTTCCCCGATCGATGAGAGAAGCCGTCTCCTCGGGCCCGAGCATGTCCCAGAGAGCGTCGTAGAGCGGCCGCAGGTAGGGATCGACCTTGGCGGTCAGGTCCCCGGGGAGAAAGCCGAGACGCTCACCGGCCTCGACGGCAGGTCGGGTGAGGATGATGCGGCGCACCGAGCCGTTGATGAGGCTGTCGACGGCTGCAGCCATCGCCAGATAGGTCTTTCCCGTGCCCGCCGGGCCGATCCCGAAGGTGAGGGTGTTCTCCCGGATCGCCTCCATGTACCTCTGCTGGCCGTGGGTCTTCGGTCGGATCATCCGGCCTCTGCCCACCGGTATTCCGTCGCTGAGGACACCAGAAGGGCTGGGAACCTCGTCCGTCACCATCTTGACGACTTCGGCGACCCGCCGTTCGTCGAGCTTCTGGCCCTCCTGGACGAGAATCAGCATCTCGTCGAGAACCGTCTTCGCTCTCTCCACGTCGGCCGACGCACCGGTCAGCACGACCTCGTCTCCCCGCGCGACGAAGCGGACCTCGGGGATGAGGTCTTCGACCTGCCGAAGGTGACGATCCGACTCTCCTATGAGGTCGAGAAGCAGGTGATGGCTGGGTACGCGTAACCGCGATTCGATGGGGTCTGGGGACACGGGTAGACGCCTTTTCAGGCGGGTGAATGGTCCATTCTACCGACGATTCGCCCTAGAGCCAGAATGAGCCGTCAATCGCCCTGGGTTGCCCTCACGGATTGGAGCAGGGAGCCGATGACGACGTGGTCCGATTCCCTCACCTCGTCGCTGCCCGGCTTCTTTCGCAACATCTGAATCGCTGCCAGATATCGCTCGACGACGTCGCCTTCCTCATTGGCGAGCGCATCGAGATCGATGATCAGGTCGGGCTGGTTGGACGTCGGAAGTAGTTCAGATGCCGGGGTGCCGTATATCTCGGAGAGACGGGCAAAGCGCTGTACTGAGATCGCCCTCTCCCCGCGCTCATAGGCACCGACGACCGACGCCTTGAACTCCCCCTCGGTCTGAGACTCGACATCACCCAGGGACCACCCCCGGTGACGACGCGCGGCTCTCATCCTCTGCCCAAGCGCGTAGTTAAAGTCTTCGACCAACGGCATCCGCTCCCATTTCGCCTACGTCATCCTATCCGGCGACCAAACCGATTGCACTATCCTCCGGACAGTTTCGCCACCGCCACGATCGCTGCGGTCTCCACGCGGAGTATGGTCGGCCCTAGATCCCATCGTTGGGAATGGTCGGGTAACTCTTCTTTGGCAAAACCGCCTTCGGGCCCGATCACGACGGTGGTCGTGTTCGGGGTCGACCGCTCTCCCCCGGGATGACAGACCACCCAGCCCGGCTCCAGATCTCCGAGGGTGGCGAGGTCGGGAGCAACCTCCATCAGCCAGGCGCCCCGGGACTGCTCGGTTGCCGCGAGAACCCAGGAGAACACTTTCGACGCGCTGGAGACCCGGTTCTTCCCATGGAGCGTGTCCAGCCACACGAGCCGCTCCACACCAAGTTCCGCCATCTTCTCGACGAGGAAGCGCTGTCGGTCTTTGTTGGCAGGCGGCGCCACCACAACAGTGAGCCGGGTCGGTCTCTCCAACGTCTCTTCGTCACCCCGCTCGATCGCGTGCTGACCGAGGACGCCTTTCCCCATGGTGCCAAGACCGTCGGTGTACGTCACTTTGTCGCCGTGAGCCATGCGGAGGACCTTGCTGAGGTGCCTCGATTGCACCACCGAGAGGTTGAGCGTCGAGTTGACCCACGGCGCAGCGACCACCACGTGAGGTATGTGTTTCACCGTGTCGATGCGCGCCGACCGGCGGTATCACCCCGCAACTCGGCCCATTTCCGTACCAGCTCCTCCTCCTCGGATGTCAGGACTTCGGGGATGGCGACATCCACGACTACGCGCATGTCCCCCCGCTGACGCCGTCCCAAGAGAGGCATTCCTCTCCCGGAGAACGTGAACACGGCTCCCGGCTGGGTTCCGGCTGGAATCTCCAGGCTCTCCGGCTCTCCACCGATGGTGGGAACCTCGATCCGAGCCCCGAGTGTGGCCTCGGGGACGCTCACTTTGACGGTATGCACCAGGTCGGAGTCACGACGTTCGAATCGCTCGTCCTCCTCGACGTCGATCTCGACGAAGAGGTCACCCGGCTGACCCGAGCGGCCGCCCGACTCCCCACGACCAGACAGACGCAGGCGTGTCCCTCTGCTGACCCCCGCCGGGACTTCGACATTCACCCTCTTCTTGCCGGATCTCGCCCCTGAGCCCATGCAGTCGGGGCACGGGTCGGCGATCAGCGAGCCCTCGCCCTTGCATGTCGGGCAGGTTGTCACCGACATCATCGTCCCGAAGACCGAGCGTTGCGCCATCCGCACCTGGCCACCCCCGCCGCAGTCCGGGCAGGTCACGGGGTGAGTGCCAGGGCTCGAACCCGAGCCACGACACGTCTCGCAGTGTGACAGGGCCGAGTACTCCACTTCGACCTCGGTCCCGAAAGCTGCCTCCTCGAGTGTCACGGTCGCCCTCATCAGGATGTCACGTCCTCGAGCCGGGCGATAGGGCCTGCCGCCAAAGAGCCCGGAATCGCCGAAGACCGAGCGTATGAGGTCGTCGAGACCGCCTACCCCGGAGAACAGGTCGGAGAGGTCGATCGTGTCGCCCCGGTCATAACGTTGCCGTCGAGCCGGATCCGAGAGGACCTCGTACGCCTCCGCTGCTTGCTTGAAGCGAGATTCCGCCGAAGGGTCGTCGGGGTTGGCGTCGGGATGAGTTTCGCGGGCGACCTTGCGGAACGCCTTTTTTATCTCCTCGGTGGTCGCCGACCGCTCGACACCGAGAATCCGGTAGTAGTCCTGGGCCATGTCAGTCCGACCTGCTGCCGATCTGCTCTTCTAGCTCTCGTGTGACCTCCTCGACCGCCGAGATCACCCGTTTGTAGTTCATGCGCATCGGACCGATCACACCGATCGAGCCACCCCCCTCTCCCCGACTCTCGTAGGACTTGGAGACAACAGCGAGATCGAGATCATCGCCGATCTGGATCGAAGTCTCAGGGGCAACCGCCATCAGAGTCATCACTTCCGCCTCGCGCTCCATGATCTCGAGGATCTTCTGCACTGTGGATAGGTCTTGCCATACCTGCGCCATGCGTTGTGTCCCCCCGAGAAACATCTCGGAGCCGCCGGTGGCGGAGAGATGGAGACAGTCGGTGATGGTGAGAATGGTCTCCTCCACGGGTCTCGACATGTCTTCGCGATAACCCTCACCGAACGAAGGAGGAGAGCCCAGTTCCCGGCCCACCACGGCGTCGCTGATCAGCAGCTGGGCCTCTTCGATCTCGAGCGGTGTCACCGGGACTCTGACCCTGCCTCGCTGCTGCACGACGCGGCCGCCTTCGGTGACGACGACCACCAGCACCTGATCGCTCGAGATCTGGACCGTATGCACGGCGCGCACGTGCTCTCGGGCAATCCCGGGTGCAACGACGACGGATGGCAAGTCGGTGATCTCCACGAGTAGGTCTGACGTCGCCTTGAGCAGCTTGGACAACTCGAGATGGACGTCGCCGAAGAAGGTGCTCACCTTCTCCTGGGCAGCCTGACGGAGACGGCTGGGGCCGAGATGATCGACGTAGTACCTATAGCCGGCCACCGTCGGGACGCGTCCTGCGGAGGTGTGCGGCTGAAGGACGAGGCCGTCGTGCTCGAGCGCCGCCAGATCGTTGCGGATCGTCGCCGCCGAGACCGCCAGCTTCGAGCGTTCCAGGATGGCGCGAGAACTGACCGGCTCACCGGTCTTGATGTGCTCCTCGACAAGGGCACGCAACACTTCTGAGCGACGGTCCTCGAGCATTGCCATAGGTCAAGACGATAGGGGCGAGGGGTTTGTTGAACAATGCATGTCACCTGTCCCCAACGACACAACCGAACGATGGACGGCATCGGTGATGAGAGGCTTTCGAACGCTTAGCCGCCCGTTCTCGACAGCCAGGACCCCGACGTCGACCAATGACCTGCCTTCAGATGAGGCAAGAAGTGCTTCGGTGCCCGGTCCTTGCGAGACCCCGGCACTTCTGCGCAACCCCACGAACAAACGGTCGAGCTCGGCATCCCAACCTGTGATCCGCTCCTCCCCCGCCCGGGCAGATCGTCCGGATTCAACCCGACTGATGTATGCGTCGACCCGGCGATGGTTGCGGTAGCGGACACCATCACGAAAGCCGTGCGCCCCGTTGCCGTAGGCCTCGTACTCGCCTTGCGCCCAGACCACCAGGTTGTATTTGCACTCAAAGCCGGGACGGCTCCAGTTGGAGACCTCGTATCGGTCGAAGTCAAAAGAGCCCAAGAGCTTGTCGGCCATCTCATATCTGTCGGCCTGAACATCGGGATCCGGTGCGGCAGCACCCGCGCCGACAGCGCGCCCCAACGCCGTGCCCCGCTCCACGGTGAGGGCATAGCACGAGATATGTTGCACGCCGGTAGCGACGGCCCGTTCGATGCTCCGCTGCCATGACTCATTTGTCTCTCCCACGGCTCCGAACATGAGGTCGACCGAGAGATTCTCGAAGCCAGCTGACTTTGCGGCTCCGACTGATGACTCGATCTGTTGAGGGCCGTGCCGGCGGCCGAGACGCGACAGGACGGCGGCGTCGAAGCTCTGGGCTCCGAACGAGACCCGGTTGAAGCCCAAAGACCTCAGTACCCGCGCCCGGGCGACGTCGATGTCCTCCGGATTCGCCTCCAAGCTGATCTCGCAATCAGCCGCTATCCCGTGGTGGTCGCGGAGAGCTTCGAGGATCGATACGAGCAATCGGGGGTCGATGTGGCTGGGGGTGCCTCCTCCGAAATAGACCGCGCTGAGAGGGCGCCAGGGCTCTGATCTCTCTATCTCGGATCTCACCGCGGCTGTGTAGCGATCGGCGAGCTCGTCCTGTCCGGCGACTACGGCAAAGTCGCAATACGGGCAGATGGCGGAACAGAACGGGATGTGGACATAGACGGCCGCATCCTCAGCGAAACGATCGGCGTCATCAGGCTTCATGACTCCTCGTCGACCTTGAGGGCGGCGACGAAGGCCTCCTGGGGGACCTCGACGGAGCCCACCATCTTCATCCTCTTCTTGCCCTCCTTCTGACGCTGGAGGAGCTTCTTCTTCCGGCTGATGTCTCCGCCGTAGCACTTGGCCGTGACGTCTTTGCGCTTGGCTCTCACGGTCTCCCTGCTGATGATCCGTCCGCCGATCGCGGCCTGGATGGGCACGTCGAACAGCTGGCGGGGTATCAACTCCTGGAGACGGGTGGTCATCTTCTTGCCGTACTCCTGAGCGTTGTCACGATGCACGATGGCGGAGAATGCATCGACGGGCACGCCGTTGAGCATGATGTCCACCTTGACCAGGTCGGACTGCCGGTAGCCCGCCGGCTCGTAGTCGAGCGAGGCATATCCCTTGGTGCGTGACTTGAGAAGGTCGAAGAAGTCGAACACGATCTCGGCCAGGGGGACCTCGAAGTCGAGCTCGACCCGCTCGGGGCTCAGATAGTTCATGTTTCCCACGATCGCCCTTCGTGCCGTGGCCAGTTCCATGATCGGGCCCACGAACTCGCTTGGAGCCAGGATCATCGCCTTCACGAATGGCTCGGAGATCGACTCCCGGTCGGTGGGCTCGGGAAGATCCTGAGGTGAGCGAAGCTCGCGAACCGAGCCGTCCGGCATCGTCACCTGATAGGCAACCGACGGCGCCGTCGCCACGAGATCCAGGTCGTACTCGCGCTCGAGACGCTCTCGGACGATCTCCATGTGCAGCAAACCCAGGAACCCGCACCGGAACCCGAAGCCCAGAGCCTTCGATGTCTCGGGCTCCCAAACCAACGAAGCGTCGTTCAATCGCAGCTTCTCCAACGCCTCGCGCAGCTTCTCGAAGTCGTCGCCATCGGTGGGAAACAGTCCGGAGAAGACCATGGGTTTGGGCTCGTCGTAGCCGGGCAGAGGACTCGAGGCAGGGCGAGCCGCGCTCGTGATGGTTTCCCCGACCTTGATGCGGTCGATTTCCTTCACCCCGGTGATCAGGTAGCCAACCTCACCTGGCCCCATCGAGGCCACAGGCTCGGCCTTCGGTCTCAAGAAGCCGATCTCATTGGCCTCGTGGACCTCCTTCGTCGCCATGAACCGCAAGTCGTCCCCGGAATCGAGTCTTCCGTCCACGACCCGTACGTAGCAGACCACACCGCGGTAGGCGTCGAAGTAGCTGTCGAACACGAGGGCGCGCAGCGGGGCACTTGGATCACCGGTTGGCGGCGGAACCCCTCTCACGAGGGCTTCGATGAGATCGGCAACGCCTTGACCCGTCTTGGCCGAGATGCGAAGGACGTCGGCGGACGAGCCTCCTATGATGCCGGTCACTTCGTCGGCGGCGTTGTCGGGGCTGGCAGCCGGCAGATCGATCTTGTTGATCGCCGGAATGACCTCGAGTCCGGCTTCGATCGCCAGGTAGGAGTTGGCCAAGGTCTGCGCCTGAACACCCTGGGCGGCATCCACGAGCAGCAAAGCACCCTCGCAAGCGGCCAGAGACCGGCTCACCTCGTAGGAGAAGTCGACGTGCCCGGGGGTATCGATGAGGTTGAGCACGTAGTCCTTGCCGTCATCGGCCGTGTATTCGAGACGGACCGTCTGTGCCTTGATGGTTATCCCCCGCTCCC
>Ga0268386_10003868_pt1 | contig 10976 bp, 6 predicted proteins | sample RVTome_15_FD_200260 | JGI IMG/M metagenome (GOLD analysis project Ga0268386, IMG submission 200260) | Soil microbial communities from uranium-contaminated site in the Upper Colorado River Basin, Wyoming, United States - RVT150D86... ... | reverse complement strand
CCGCGACGATCTCCGGCAGCGCCGACCACCTGAAGAAGTCGGCAAAGTACGGCCGCACATCGGTGGGTGGCGCGATGTCGAACTTGTACTCGCGGATGAACGCCGCCGCGTCGCCTTCCAGGAGTTCTTTGACGCCTATCGCGAACCACGGGCGGTCGAGCACGTTGTAACGGTTGGCCTGCGACTGCGGCATGCCGCGGTAGTAAACGGTGTCGAACGAGCGCTGCCGGCAGAACTCGCGCAGCGCCTCGACATCGGCGTTCGTCAGGGGCGCTCGTTTGACGAGCAGCGTTGCGGTCTGCCAGTCGCGGATCATCGCGATGTGTGCGGAGGGTCTGGCGGCGCCGATCCGCTGCAGCGCCCCCGCCGCGGTGGCGACCAGCTTCAGCGACTGCCGCGGCGGCACGCTCAGCTCCAGCGTGATGCTGAGCAGGCCGCCGTCCGTGAGCCGGCTGAAATAGGCGGCCAGCGCGTCGATGGTCAGCAGCGGGACCTGGCGCGCCCCCGCCAGGCCGCTGGGTGCCGCGCCGGCCGATTGCACCAGGTCGAGCACGATCAACGGGTAGCGATCCTGCGCCGCGGCGACGAAGCCGCGCGGCTCGCTGCGACGCAGGCGCACGCGCGCATCCGAATAAAGCCCGCCCGCAAAGGCGCCATAATCGTTGCGCACCAGCTCGATGACGTTGCGGTCGGCGATGGTCGCCTCGACTGCGGGCACATCGTGCAGCAGTGCCTGCCAGACCGGCGCGCCGCCGCCGGCCTCCAGCACGAGCACCCGGACGGGATCCGTCAGCGCATAGGGCAGCGCGGAGGTGAGGTCGGCGAGATAGGCGAGCTCGGTTGCTGGGGAAGCGCGGACGCGCTGCAAGGTGGACATCCCGGCCCCGTCGATAAACAGGCCGAGCTGCTCGGGCAGCCGGGCGGTGGTGGCCAGGCTCAGGCCCGGCGCGTGGCGCAGCGGCCGCTCGGGGCTCTCCAGTACGTCGATGCGGCCCCGCGGGCTGGAACGCTGCGCGACGACGTGCGCGCCCCTGGCGGCCAGCGCCTGGCTGAGCGGCTTGAACTGATTCATCGCCGGCTCGATCCAGGCGGCCGGAAGCAGCAGCGGCCAGGCACTGCTCGCGACCAGGAGCAGGGCGACGCTGCGCGGCTGACGCCCGAGCTCGAGCCACGCCGCGGCGAGCGCCAGCGTCGCCAGCGCGGCCAGGGCCTGGAGCACCGACTCGGCCGGCAACGCGAACAGCAACGCCACGACCACCAGGCTGCCGAATCCCGAGCCGAGCAGGTCCGCGGCGTAGACGCGCGAGGCCGCGGCGGCAAAACGCGTCAACGCCAGGCCGATCAGCCCGCCGGCGAGAAAGAACGGGAGGGCCAGTACGAGGTAGACGGCGGCGAGGCGGAGGAATATCGCCGGCTCCCACAACACGGCCTCGACGCGCAGGTCGATGCGCTGGGCCAGCGCAAAGGCGCCGGGCAGCACCAGGGCATAGAGTGCGATGCCGGCGAGGAAGACCGTGTGGACACGCCCGAGCAGGGCATCGCGCCACAGCGTCAGGCAGGTTCCGCTGGCGCCGATGCCCAGCAACGCCAGGCTGATGACGAAATGGGCGAAGTGCTGCCACTGGATGATGGCCAGCAGTCGGATCAGCAGCACTTCATAGCCGAGCGCAGCGGCCGCCACCAGGGCGACCGTGGCCAACGGTATCCGCGCGTGGCCGGTGTCCTGCCCGCCCACCGGCAATCGTCAGTCGTGCTTGCCGGTCATCGGCACGAACATCACGGGCATGATCTGGCGGGTCTGAATGCCGCCATCGGCGAGCTTGCGCACTAGCACGAGCTGCTGGACGGCAAAGCGGCCGCCCACCGGCATGATCAGCCGCCCGCCGGGCGCGAGCTGCGCCACCAGCGGCGGCGGGATGTGGTCGGCACCGGCCGTGACGATGATCGCGTCGAACGGCGCCTGCTTCGGCCAGCCGAAATAAGCGTCGCCGACCCGGACTTCCACGTTGTGGTACCCGAGATCGGCGAGCCGCCGGCGGGCGCTCGTCGCGAGCGGCTCGATGATCTCCATCGTGTAGACCTCCGCCACGAGCTCGGCCAGCACGGCGGCCTGATAGCCCGAGCCGGTGCCCAGCTCGAAGACGCGATCCTGCGGCTTCAGGTCGAGCAGATCGGTCATGATGGCCACGATGTACGGTTGCGAGATCGTCTGCCCGTAACCGATCGGCAGCGGACGGTTTTCGTATGCGGACTCGCGCCGGTCTTCCGGCACGAAGCGATGCCGCTCCACCCGGCCCATCGCCGCCATCACCGAGGCGTTGAACTCGTCACTGCCGAGGTACTGGCTGGCTCCCCGCACATCGGCCTCGATCTCGTCGAGCAGGGCGCGGCGCTGCTGCGCGAAGTCCTCGGCTGCGATGGCCAGGCCGCAGGTCAGCAAGGCGAGTGCGGCGTTGAGTGCCCGCGCCGGACCTGCGCTGCGCGAGAACGACCTCCCGGCCCTCCCGGTTTCCGGTCTCGCAACACGACAGGCTGCTGAGAGCGAAGCGATTGGCATGACCAGGCGTTGTGGCATCGCGTTGTGCGTGAAGATTGCGGCTCGCGCCGAGGCGCCGCCCTGCCCCAAGCATAGCGCGCGCCAAGTCACCGGCAGGCGAGGGCGCCGGGTCACACGCCGATTTTCGGCACGCAATCGTGCGGGCAGACCCGAAGTCTGTGGTCCCGCGGCACGAAACCGGCGGCACGGAATTGATCCGGATCAAGTCCGGGCGTCTCCGCTAGCCGTAGGGTTACCGTTTTCGTCCACACGATGGCACGCGCATGGCATACGCATCTGTCCCGACTGACGGGCCCGGCGGCGGCCTGGAGCGGCTGGTCGCACGCCTGGCGCATCTGGTGCCGGAGCCGGAGATCGCCCTGAGTTACCCGCTGCTCGAGCGCATCGCGACGCTCAAGGACAAGCTCGGCGCCATCGTCGTCGCCCACAACTACCAGGTGCCGCTCATCACCGCCGGCGTCGCCGATTTCACCGGCGACTCCCTCGAAATGGCGCGTTTTGCCGCCCGCCGCGACGCCGGGGTCATCGTCGTCTGCGGCGTGCACTTCATGGCGGAGAGCGTCAAGCTCCTGTGCCCCGGCAAGCGGGTGCTGCTGCCAAGCCCGGACGCCGGCTGCTCGCTCGCCGGGTCCATCACCGCGGCGGGGGTGCGGGACTTGCGACGCCGGCATCCTGGCATTTCCGTCGTCGCCTACGTCAATACGTCGGCCGCGGTGAAGGCCGAGGCGGACATTTGCTGCACCTCGGCCAACGCCGTCGAGGTGGCGCTGTCGCTGCGCGAGCCGCGGCTGATCATGCTGCCGGACCGGCACCTTGCACGTTATGTGGCCGGCCGGACCGGCCTGGACGTGATCGCGTGGGTCGGTGAGTGCGAGGTGCACGCGAAATATGCCGGCACCGACATCGCCGAGTACCGGGCGAGCACCGGCGCCGTCGTGCTGGCGCATCCCGAATGCCCGCAGGACGTGCAGGAGCAAGCGGACTTCGTCGGCTCGACCTCCGCAATGGCGCGCTATCTGGGCGAACGGCGGCCCGAACGCGTGTTGCTGCTCACCGAGTGCTCCATGGCCGACACGGTGTCGGTCGCGTACCCGGACATCCAGTTTCTCCGGCCGTGCAACCTGTGCGGCTACATGAAGACCGTCACGCTGGAGCGGATCGCCGACGCGCTCCAGGCCCTGCGCCATGACGTGACAATCGACGAGGCCGTGGCGGTGCGCGCACGCCGCTCGCTCGAGCGCATGCTCGCCCTGTAGGGGGGTCGGACCGCAGCAGGCCCCTGATTCCGGGGCGATTTCCTGCCCGATCGGGCCACCGGATCGTGCTTACGGGCTCGATTGCGGCCGGATTTTCGGCGGCTAACCAAGTTCCCGATGACCGGTGCATCGCTGTCACGCTTAGCGCGCAAATTACGGCGTCCATTTGCGACGCTAAGCCCTGAAAGCGAGGCATTAGAGCCGTGTATTCCCTGGCGGGGCGCGGTGTTGCGACGGTCCGACCCCGGGCATCGACTGCCGTACGCATCGCCGCGCTGCAGCAAATTTTTCTTTGCGGAATCGCAACGCGCTTTCCATACTCGAATAGGCATCAATGAGTTGAGCTTTCGTCAACGAGCAACAGCAACGGGAGAGGATCATGACTCACCGGACACCCGCCATCTTGCTCACGCTCCTGGCCGTCGTCGCTCCGGCCGCTGCCCAGGAACAGGACACTGAAGAGGATACGAGCCCGCTGTCGATGGACCGGGTGGTCGTTACCGGCACGGCCTCGAAGGGGCGCACCCGGTTCGAGTCGAGCGTCGGCATCTCGACGTTCTACTCGTCCGACATCGAGAAGCAGGCGCCGACGAGCACGGCCGACCTGCTCTCGGCAGTGCCGGGTTTCTATGTCGAGTCCACCTCGGGTACCACGCAGGGCAACGTGTTTGCGCGCGGCATCATCCAGGACGGCGGCTACCGTTACGTCGGGCTGATGGAGGATGGCCTTCCGCTCTACCCCGTGTTCGAGCTGTCCTTTTACAACCCGGACCAGTTCGTACGCCTCGACGAGACGATCGACCGCGTGGAAGTCGTGCGCGGGGGCACCTCGCCGATCTTCACCTCCGGCGCGGTCGGCGGCACGGTGAACTTCATTACCCGCAAGCCGGAGGCTTTTTCCGACGGCCTCATCAAGACCTCGATCGGCGACTATGGCTATATCCGGGGCGACGCCATCTGGAGCGGACCGGTCACCGAGAACTGGGGCATGACGGCCGGCGGCTACTACCGCGTGTCCGACGGCATCCGCGATCCCGGCTACCGGGCGGACAAGGGCGGGCAGCTGCGCCTTTCGCTGCAGCGCGAATTCGCTAGTGGCGAGCTGGAGTTCTTCGGCAAGTACATCAACGACCGCTCGCTGTTCGTCGTGCCGATCCCGGTGCAGGGCGATCCGTCCGACCCGGACGGCATCGGCGGCGCCGATGCCGGCGACTATTCGCTGCACAGCCAGGACCTCGCGAACGCCGGTCTGCCGGCCTCCGCGGCCGAGGTCGGGCTGCAGGGCTCCGATCTCGAGGATGGCATCCACCCGGATCTGCTGACGGTCGGTGCCCGCGTCTCATGGGACCTCGGCAACACGATGACGCTCACGAACCTGTTCCGCTACACGGACGGCGATGTGCGCTTCGACGGCATCTTCCCGGGGGCTGCGCCGGTGACGGGCACCGAATATGCTGCCACGCGCGGCGTGGCGCCGGACTTCACGGTGCTCGGCACCGGCGAAGCCTACGATCCGGCACGGCTGGTGCAGTTCGAACATGGCCACTGGGTCGTCGACAAGGAGTACGAGGCCCTGCAGGACGACATCCGCCTCGGCTTCCTGCTCGGCGACCACGACCTGACCGTAGGGCTTTACCTTGCCGACTACGAGATGGCCGACCGCTGGAGCCTCGGCAACCAGATCCTGATGGACGAAAGCGACGGACCGCGGCGGCTGGTCCTGTCCGGCGTGACGGATCCGGAGGGCTTCGTGCAGTATTCGACCTTCAATCTGCTGGCGGACTACGACGCGACCCAGTACGCGCTGTACGTGTCCGACGAATGGCAGATTACGGAGGCGCTGCGCGTCGACGTCGGCGTGCGCTACGACGACGAGGACATCGACGCCTCGGTCAGCGACGGTGAAACCGTCGACCTGGACGGCGATCCGGGCACGCCCTGGGACAACGCCACCGCACTGGCCGGCGATACGCGCACGGACAGCAGCCACTCCTTCGACCACACGAGCTGGTCGGTGGGATTCAACTACGCGTTCACGAACCAACACGCCGTGTTTGGCCACTACACGGACTCGGCAAAGCTGCCGCACTTCGACGACGTGCGCAATTTCCGCGGCAGCGAGGCGGGCATCAGGAAGGACGAAGTCACCAACGTCGAGCTGGGCTACAAGGCCTCGCTCGACACGCTCGGCCTGTTCCTGACGTTCTTCCAGACCGAGTTCGACAACGTGAAGTTCAACGACATCCTGGCCGACGGCACGATACTGCCGCGCGAGGCGGCGACGCAGACCCGCGGGGTGGAGCTGGAGGGGCTTTGGGAGCCGCTCGACAGCTTCGGCGTGCAGTTCAGCGTGACCCAGCAGGACCCGGAATACGAGAACTTCGCGGGCACGGACTTCAATAATACCGGCAACCGGATCCGGCGCATTCCAAAGACGATGGCGCGGGTTACGCCGACCTACTACCTGCCCGGGCGGACCGGGCAGGTGTACCTGACGTGGACGCACATGGGCAAGCGCTTCGCGGACGACGAGAACACGATCGAACTGCCGTCGTACGACAAGTTCGACGCGGGCGTCCTGTTCGACATCACCGACTCGCTGACCCTGCAGCTCGTCGGCGACAATCTGACGGACGAAGTGGGGCTCACCGAGGGCAATCCGCGCGTCGCGGGGGGCGCCGGGATCGCCGACGTCTTCATGGCGCGGCCGTTGTTCGGCCGCTCGTTCCGCGCCGCCATTACGTATCGCTTCCAGGGGAGCTGACGGCATCAGCTCCCCATGATCGACTTCGCCATCGTCGCGCTGTTCGTCGTCTACAGCGTGACGTCTGGCTTCCTCGCGCGCCGCAAGGCGTCGCAGGGACTTTCGGAGTATTTCCTGGCGGGGCGCACGATCCGGGGGTGGCGGGCGGGCGTGAGCATGGCCGCGACCCAGTACGCGGCCGACACGCCCATGCTCGTCGCCGGGCTGGTCGCCATGTCCGGCATCTTCGCGGTCTGGCGGCTGTGGAGCTACGCCATCGCGTTCCTGCTGATGGGCTTCCTGCTCGGCCGCGCCTGGCGGCGCGCGGGGGTGCTCACTGACGCCGAGCTGACGGAGGTGCGCTACAGCGGGCGCGGCGTCCTGGCGCTGCGCGGCCTGAAGGCCCTCTACTACGGCACCGTCATCAACTGCGTGGTCATGGCGCTCGTGCTGGTGGCGGCGACGCGCGTCTTCGAGATTTTCCTGCCCTGGCACCTGTGGCTGCCCGCCGGTCTCTACGACATGCTGCAGGGCTGGGTCGGGGTGGTGGGACTCGACCTGTGGTCGGGCACGCCGCGGCTGACACCGGAGGTGGCCACGACCAACAGCGTCATCAGCATCGTCTGCATGCTCGCGTTCGTGGCGCTGTACTCGACCACGGGGGGCCTGCGCAGTGTCGTCAACACGGACGTCATGCAGTTCGGCTTCATGATGGTCGGCACGCTCCTGTACGCGGCGCTCGCGCTGCACGCCGTCGGCGGCCGCGACGGGATGCTGGCACGCCTCGACGAGCAGTACGGCCCCGAGCGGACGGCGGAGATGCTGAGCTTTTCACCGCCCCTGGGCGAGGCGCTGATGCCCTTCCTGGTCATCGTGAGCCTGCAGTGGGTCTTCCAGATGTACAGCGACGGCACCGGCTACCTGGCGCAGCGGACGATGTCCTGCGCCACGGACCGGGACGCGCGCGTCGCCGGCGTGATCTTCACGTTCGCGCAAATCGTGCTGCGCAGCTTGCTGTGGCTGCCGATCGTCGTCGCGCTGATGGTCATCTACCCGCTGGATCCGGCTGCCGCCGTCAATGAGTCGGCCATCGCCGCGCGCGAGGTGAAGTTTGCCGAGGGCATAGACCAGCTCCTGCCGGTCGGCGCCCGCGGCATCATGCTCACGGGCATGCTGGCGGCACTCGCCTCCACGCTCGACACGCACCTGAACTGGGGCGCGGGCTACTGGAGCAACGACCTCTACAAGGCCGTGTGGGTGGAAGGGATACGCAAGCGGCGGGCACGGCCACGCGAGCTCGTGATGGCGGCGCGCCTGTCGAGCGTCCTGATCGTCGCCATCGCCGTGATCATCATGGCCAACCTCGGCTCGATCCAGACGGCCTGGCTGCTGTCGCTGCTGTTCGGCGCCGGCATCGGCAGCGTACTGTTGCTCCGCTGGCTGTGGGAGCGCATCAACCTGTACAGCGAGGTCGCCGCCATCGTCGCCTCACTGGTGACCGCGCCGATCCTGCTGGTCACGGTCGAGGCTGAATGGCTGCGCCTGCTGTGGATGTCCGTCATCTCCACGCTGGCCGTCGTGCTGGCCGCGCTGTTCGGGCCGGCAACGGCCGAGGCCCGCCTCGTCGAGTTCTATCGCCGCGTGCAGCCTCCGGGGTGGTGGGGGCGCACGGCCATTGCGGCGGGCGACGACCCGCGCCGCCCGCGCCGGGCCCTGGCCCAGGCGCTCGTTGCCGTGGTTTCCGCCGCCATTTCCGCCTACGGCCTGCTCATCGGCTTCGGCATGCTGTTGCTGCAGCCGGACCGCTGGCCGACGGCGCTCGGCTTCCTCGTGGCGGCCGTGGTCGTCTCGCCCCTCTGGCTGCGCCGGCTGTCCGGTCCAGCCGACGAGCAGGGTCCGGCCGCTGCGCGCGAGGCCACTGCGGTGGTCGACGACGACTGACGCATGCGCCCATGTCCCGGGTCGGCCAAGGCAAGTGACGCCTGCTGGTCCGACCACGGCTCACCTGAGTCAATTCACGGCGCGGCGACCCGCATCCCCCGCTACATCACCGCAGCGAATCGGCTGTGGCCCGGCCCGCAGCTCGTCCTTTCGGCTGGCAACTGCCAGCGGGCGTGCGCCCGACCCGTGCCGCAGGCGGGCGCTTGCGCGCGCCGCAGCAGTCTGCCGCTCAGCGGGTCTCTACCCGATGAGCTTGTCGAACTCCTGGCCGCTGAGGGCGGGCGCGGTCGTGAAGGAAACGCCCAGCAGCTTGGTCAGCCCGATCGCGGTCTGCATCGCTCGGGCCGTATCCGGAAGCTCGACGATCACCACCAGGTCGGGCTCGCCGAGCAAGGCGTACACCGCCTTGAGCTCGCCGCCGTTCTTCTTGATCAGCGCCGCCGCCTTCTCGGTCCGGGCTGCACTGATGCCTTTGATGCCTTCGTGCGAGTACTTGCCAAACATCACATAAGTGGCCATGGCAATGCCTCCAGAGCGCGCGCGCCTGCTTTCCGGTGAGAACTTAGGCCAGGGAAGGGCTGCCTGGTATAGGTAATTGGTGTAATGGCCTGGGCGTGCATACATTCGTACGTGTGCGCCATTCACGCTGCAGTGGCTCGTAAGCCTGCCGGCGCTGCCGTACGGCGCGAGCCTCCCCGGCAATCAGTCGCGCAACGCGAGCTGCGTCCGGGTGAAGCGGACGCTCCAGTAGAGGCTGATCAGGCCAGGGATGCCGAAGACAGCGGTGCGCCCGTAGTCAGCCTTGCCCAATGCAACGAACGCTGCATACAGCAGCATCCCGGTGAAAAGCAGGGCCAGGGCAGAAAGGCCGAGGCCCTGGATCAATTCTCTTCGTGCCACGCTGAGTTTCCGTGCCGTCACGATTCGCCGGAGAGTGTACCGCGGTCGTCGCGTCGTCCGCCGCCCGGCTCCGGCTGGAAAACGGAAAGCGCCCCGGGGCATGACTTCCCGAAGGCCGTACCGCGGCCGGCGACTGCTTCCCGCGCGACTTGCCACGCGGTTCGCTTTCGATGCCAGGAACTATTCTTACTGCGGCCCTGTCACGCAGATCCGCCCAATGAAGCGCATGACGTCGCCCCGCGGAATCACCATTTCCTGGGATGAGTACGGCAGCGGACCGCCCCTGGTCCTCGTGCACGGCTCCTTCAGCGACCATCGGACGAACTGGGAGTTCGTGAAACCGCTGCTGGAGCAGCGGTTCACGGTCCATGCGGTGGCCCGTCGCGGTCGTGGCGAGACGGACCCGACCGAAGGTCATCGCCTCGAGGACGAGGGGATGGACGTCGCGGAATTGATTCAGGCACTGGGCGAGCCGGTATTCCTGCTCGGCCACTCGTACGGCGCCCAGACCGCACTGGCAGCTGCGGCCAGGATTCCGGCCGGTGTCCGCAAGCTCGTGCTGTACGAGCCGCCTCTGCCAGGCATCATTGGGAACGAGGCCCTCGCGCGCCTCGAGCATTTGGCTCGGACCGGCAACTGGGACGAGCTTGCCTTCACATTCTTCCGTGACTGCCTGTTTGTGCCGGTGGCGGAACTGGAGCAACTGCGCACGACCGATCTGTGGGCGCCAATCATCACCGACGCAGAGCCATCCCTGGGTGATCTGCGCGGCTTGCACGCCTACGACTTCCGGCCGGAGCGCTTCTGCCAGCTTGCCCGTCCAGTCATGCTCCAGGTCGGCAGCGACAGCCTGCGCCACCTCTACGTCACCGACGCGCTCGCCGCCGTCCTGCCCGATTGCCGCGTCGAGACGCTAGCCGGCCAGGCGCACGAGGGGATGACCACGGCACCGGAAATGTATGCCGCCGCCGTCACCCAATTCCTGCTCGCCTAGGTGGGGCGTGCTGCCCGTCCGCATGCGTCCGGGCCGAGGAGCCGGCAGCGCCGGACCGGCGGCGTTGACAGAATCCACCACCTTTGGGCGTGCAGCTCCAGGCGGCCCCCGCCCGAGAAATCGCTCGGCGTGCTTGACGGTTGCCCTGTCTTCCCCCATATCAGCAGGGTCGATTGCCAATTCGATAGCCTCGCGATCGATGGCGCAGTACTCTGCTCGATGGAGAGCGGAGCAGCGGGCTTGCTCCCCACCCACCTCGTTCCCGGATTGCGAAAACGCAGGAGAAGACCATGGCCAAGGGACAACAGCGCAGCAACAAGGAAAAGAAGAAGCCAAAGAAGGAGAAGGTGCCCGTAAAGAAGAGTTAACTATGCCTTCGGCCCCCGGCCGGTGACCGCTCACGCCTCGGGGTTGAACCCGATCCTCAGTCGGGCGTTTGCACGCTCGACCCGGTCGCCGCCGTGGTCCGACAAGGCCCCGATCAGGGAAGAGCTGTTCGGCATCGAGCGGCTCGAGCAGCACGCCGCAAGCCTCGCCGCGGCACAGCCGGTCACAACCCGACCGCCGGCCGTGGTGTCGCTGCAC
>Ga0268386_10003867_pt1 | contig 10977 bp, 10 predicted proteins | sample RVTome_15_FD_200260 | JGI IMG/M metagenome (GOLD analysis project Ga0268386, IMG submission 200260) | Soil microbial communities from uranium-contaminated site in the Upper Colorado River Basin, Wyoming, United States - RVT150D86... ... | reverse complement strand
GACCGATGTCGGTGACCCACTTGAACCACATGTCGTCGATCGTGCCGAGGATCCCCGACGGCGCCCCGATGGACGGCACGTCGATCACCATCGGCCCATCCGACAGGTCGATGAACCCCCAGAAGTAGACCGTGTCGCAGTTGGCAGTCAGGAACAGCGACGCCGAGTCCATCAGCTCCGAGAACAGCGTGAACGAGTTGTCCTCGATGCCCGCCGCCAGGAAGCCCTGATGCACGGCGTTGATCGACACCCCCGGTATCGCCCCGAGGAACGCCTGCACCCCGTTCTGGAAGTCCAGGTTGTCGTACACCAACGCCGCCGTCTCCTCAGACGGTGCCCCATCGTCGAACTCCAACGTGCCCAGACGACTCTCGACCCGGTCCGCGGTCGTGATCGAAGCCAACATGTCGGCTTTCGCACTCATGGGCAGCCTCCTTAGATCGCATGGGTCCGCCGATCGGCCGGTTCCACGGCTACCGTAGGCTGCTCCCGTTCGGGTCGCGTCACCCGGATCGTATGAACATCCGCCCCACGATCCCGTTCGCGCGAGGTACATCACGGCCCAGAACAGCGTGCGCGAGTCGGCCGACTCATCGCGCGTGCCGAGAACGCTACGAGGAACCGTCTTGGCGGGCTTCGATGCGTTCGAGCCGCGCGTTGATCTGACGGAGCTGCTCGGCGACCGACGTCTCGGCGTCCGTGTCGGCCGGCTCGAGGCGTGCGCGCGAGACGAACGTGCTCGTGATCGCGGCGGTGATGACGGTCAGGAAGCCGATCCCGACGAGCATGACGAACGCGGCGAGGAGCCGTCCCGCGAAACTCGTCGGAACGTTGTCGCCGTATCCGACCGTCGTGGTCGTCTGAACGGCCCACCAGAGCCCGGATCCGATCGTCGGATAGTTCTCGCGATCGAGGACCGTCATCAGGATGCCGGTTGCGAAGGTAATCGAGATCGTCGCAACGGCAATGACGATTGCGGCTCCGCGCGGCGTGACCGCGCGGGCAACCGCACGTTCGAGCCGTCGCTCCAGCCTCGTCTCCTTCATCTCCATGCGTTTGCCTTCATTCTCAGTCGTCCCGTTTCACGCGGGTGATGCCCCCGGCGAGCCCGTGACCTCGCCATCCGTTTGCTCGCGTTTCGCGCGGAGCTCCTCGTAGAGCGAGCTGTTGAGAACGGGTGAGCTGACGACGAGAATCCCGAGCAGGTAGATGAAGAAGAAGACCGTCGTCGCGGCGCCGAGACCGCCGTACAGCGAAGTCGACTTCTCGATCTCGGGCACGAGGTAGGTGTCGACCAGCCCGCTGAGCACCGGGACTCCGATTCCGACGAGGAATGCGCCGGGCAGCAGTGCGCGCCAGGGAGCGTCCCTGTGCGGAAGGTGAAGTGAGACCCAAAGCCACAGCCCGGTGAGCGGTGCGATGGTGAGCGCCCCGGCGAGGAGGCCGTGCCACGTCACGTCTCGGAACCACGAGCCGATCGCGATCGTGGCGATGGCGGCACACAGCACGCCGGTGAAGACAAGTGACCCCTTGAGCGGCTTGGTCTTCGTAGGAGGCTCGTCCCAGACCAGCGAATGAACGAGCTGTACTGCCTTCGCGCCCGAAAAGCCGGTCCAGATGAGAAGGGGCGCGCCGACTGCGAAGAGCCACCACGAACTGGAGTCGGCCGAACGCGCGGCATCGCCGATCGCGTTGGAGATCGCCGCCGGGAGGCCGCCGCCTTCGACTGCGTCCTCGGTGCTGTTCGCGTTGCTGAGGCCGAGAGCGCCTCCGACGACCAGGCCGAAGGGCAGCAGCCACAGAAACAGCCGATACCCGACTCCCCCGGCGAGAACGCTCGCCGCAACGCGCCGGTTTCGCTCGACTGCACGGAGGGGGACCGCCACCGCCACGTGCCGTTCGCCGGCGCCCTTCGCTGTCTCCATTGCGGAGCTGAGCTTGCCGCGCGCGCGATCGCTGCGAGGAGCGGTTGCAGCGTCGCCATCCACGGGATCGGGTTGCCGAGACTCGGCGTCGCCCATCGTTCTCGTCCTTCCAGTTGCTCAGCCGGAGTGGGCGGTCTCGGTCAGGCCGGCGCCAAGCTCCGATCCTCGACCATGTAGGCAACGAGCAGCGCCAGCGGGAAGAAGACCAGGCTGAAGAGGAAGTAGAGGAAGAAGCTGTGCCCCTTGCGGGCGGCCACGCGGGCCGGCCAGAACGCGATAGCTACCCAGACGACCACGAACAGAATGGTCCAAAGCCAGAACATTCATGCCTCCTTCGAATTGGTGCGTGAGTGGGGGGTCAGGAACACTGCAGGGCCTCCGTCAGCTCCTGCGCCGAGTCGGCTGCCTCGCCTGCGCGCGCTTGCGCGTCCTCCCCACTGGAGGTGGAGAGTGACTCCAGGTCGGACGCAAGGTTCTCGGCGGCGGTCGCCGCGTCCGCGGCCCCGGCCGTGGTGAGGGTCTCGGCACTAGCCGCGAGTGCTGCCGCGAATGTTGCGAGGCCTGCGAGGACGTCCTGTCCGGCCTCGGTCCCGCTGGTCGAGACCTCTGTGAGATCCACCTCGACGTCCGACAGCCGGGAACAGAGCTGCGCCTGAGCCTCCTGGAGGCTGTCGACGCCTTCGTCGACCGTCCCGGTGCCGGAAGCGGTGGTGCCCGTCGCCGCCTCGGTCGTTGCGTCTTCGTCGTCGGAGGCGCAGCCAAGGGTCGGGATCAGAACCATGAGAGCAGAAACGAGGGCTGCTGCGAAGCGGCGGGTCACGATGGGGCTCGAGCTCATTGTCCACCTCCTAACGGCCGCGCGGCCAGCCGCTCCCTCGCGAGAGCGGCTGGCGCGGCGCGCGTCGGTTACTGGTCGTCCAGGTCGTCCTGGTCCTCGAGCTCGGCGACCTCGATCTCGAGCGCGATCGCCTTGACGATGTTGCCCGTCGCTGACGCGACTCGGGCCGTGCCGACGATCGGTGCGATCGCGGCCAGGACACCGCGGACCCGCTCGGGGTCGATCCCGGCCGCCCCTGCCGCCTCCAGGTTCAGCGCATACGAGATCGGCGGGGCATCGACCGCGACGAGCGCGGCGATGCGAACAAGCATGAGCGTCTCGGCATCGAGGCCCGACGCCGCGACCGAGTCCGCGGTCATGCTCGCGAGCAGATCGAGGACCGGAGTGTCGGTGGTCGATTCAGCCATTGGTTCCTTCCTTTCGTTCGACGTTCGTTGCAATCTGCGACTCTGGGAGTTGCCTAGCTCACGACCTCGACGCGCCGTTCGAGCCGGGCGCGATCTGCGCCTACGCGATTGCGGTGCAGATTGTGCCCGTCGGTTGGTTCCGGGACCTCATACAGATCGCATGAAATCGAGCAAAGGGGCGGACTCCCCGTCTTTGCCCTAGCATCGGCCTGAGATGGCGGCGACAGAGGTTCCTTTCGACCTGATTGAGGCCAAGCTCGCGGCGCCGCGGCTGAGGCCCGGCACCGTGGCGAAGGAGAGCGTCATCCGTGAGCTGTGCGCGTCGAGCGTGCCTTTCGCAACCGTTGTCGCGGCGGCCGGCTACGGCAAGACGACCCTGCTCGCCCGGTGGGCCGAGACCGATCCGCGTCCCTTTGCGTGGGTGGCGCTCGACGGGCGGGACGACGACGCCGTCGTCTTCCTGCGCCACATTGCGGCGGCAGTCCACCGAGTCGAGCCGGTTCCGTCTGAGGTGTTCGACGCTTTGTCGGGCCCTGGGGGGGCAACCTGGCCGATGCGTGTCCCTCACCTCGGACGCGCATTGGCTGACCTAGAGGAGCCCCTGGTTCTGGCGCTCGACGATCTCCACGCTGTGGCCAATCAGTCCTGTCTCGATGTGCTGGCGGAACTTTTCCGGTACGTCCCGTCCGGCTCTCAGATCGCGGTCGCGAGCCGGGAGGAGCCGGCGCTGCCGCTCGGCCGCTGGCGGGCGCAGGGAAGCGTGCAAGAGATCGGCGTGGCGGACCTGCGGCTGGACGAACAGGAAGCCGGCTTGCTGCTTGCGGCAGCGGGCGTCGAGCTGGACACCGATGAAGTCTCCGAGCTGACCGACCGGACGGAAGGCTGGCCCGCCGGTCTCTACCTCGCGGCGTTGTCGATGCAGGCCGGGGCGGAGACGCCCGCGCGCGCCGAAAGCTTCACGGGCGACGACCGGTTCGTGTCCGAGTACTTCCGGCACGAGCTTCTGTCCCGGCTGCCGGCGGCCGAGGCGCGGTTCCTCACGCATACATCGGTGCTGAACCGCATGAGCGGCGGTCTCTGCGACTCGGTGCTGGAGTCGACGGGATCGGCACACAAGCTCGAGACACTGGAGCGCACGAATGGCTTCATGGTTCCGCTCGACCGGCGCGGCGAGTGGTATCGCTACCACCACCTCTTCCGCGATCTCTTGCGGACCGAGCTCGAGCTCAACGAGCCGGACGTCGTGGCCGTGCTCAACGGTCGTGCCATGGAGTGGTGCATCGCCAACGGCATGCCGGAGGCGGCGGTCGTCTACGCGCATGCTTCAGGCGAGACGAGCACCGTCGCAAGCCTGGTCGAGGCGCTTGCGCTGAAGCTCTACTACGACGGGCGAATGGAGACCGTGGAGGAGTGGCTGGGATGGTTCGGCGATGACGAGCTGGCTCATCATCCAGCACTCGCCGTCTACGGAGCCTGGTTTCGTGCGCTGACGGGTCGAAGTGCGGATGCCGACCGGTGGCTTGCTCTCGCCGGCAACGACGTGATCGAGCCCTCCGCCGACACCCTCCGGGCCCACATGATGCGTGATGGTCTCCAGGAGGCTCTCGCCCACGCCAACCGGACGCTGGAACGGCTCCCTCCAGCAAGCGTTTGGATGGTGGGCGGGTTCCTCGTCCGTGGCATCGTGCATGCCCTGCTCGGCGCAACCGATCGTGCGACGGACGACCTCAAGGAAGCGATCGAGCGAGGGCTGGCCAGCGGCGCCGTGGACGACGTCTTCGCGGCGCAGGGGCAGCTTGCCCTCCTCGCAGCAAGGGAAGGAGCCTGGGGCGAGGCAGGTCAATACGCGCGGGCAGCACAAGCCTTCGTCGAGGAGACCCGCCTCGGTGACTACTCGGCGAGCGCGATCGTGCACGTGGCGACGGCACGCGTCGCACTCCACGAAGCACGACCGGAGGATGCCCGCGTCGCGCTCGCACTAACCCACCGCCTACGACCGTTGCTGAATGAGGCGATTCCCTGGCTGACGGTCGAAGTCGGCCTCGAGCTCACACGCGCCCACCTGGCGCTTGCCGAGGTAGGTGCCGCTCGAACGGTTCTCCGAGAGACCGAGGAGGTGCTCGAGCTTCGCCCCGAGATGGGCTTCCTCGTCGACGACGCGCGAGAGCTGCGTGACCGGCTGGCGGCGACCTCGGGGTCGGACGGTGCCTGGGCGATGAGCCTGACCGGCGCCGAGCTTCGGCTGCTCCCCTATCTCGCCACTCACCTGACTGTTCCGGAAATTGCGACCAGGCTGTTCATCTCGCGCAACACCGTCAAGACGGAGGCGGTTTCGATCTACCGCAAGCTGAGTGCCTCATCTCGGAGCGAGGCGATCGAGCGTGCCGTCGAGGTCGGGCTCCTGGAAAGCCCGTTCTACTCGGCGGCGGCAAATCTCACCCAGGAAGGGTGACGCCAAAAGAGCTCGCTGCGTGTCCCATATGAGTCGGTGGGGATGGAGTACAAGGAACACCTTCGTCGGCTCGCGATACATGACAACACGTTTGTCGCCACGCTGACAGCGGACGAAACCCCGAGGGCGTCAGCCATCGACGGAAGGACCACGGCGCTCGTCCGCGTCGCCGCGACGATTGCCCTCGATGCCGCGAGCGCCTCGTTCCAGCACGCAGTCGCATTTGCTCTCGACGCCGGGGCGACGCAGGACGAGATCGTCGCCACCCTCGAGGCCGTGACCCCGGTAACTGGCACCTCGCGCGTCGTCGCGTCGGCCTCGAAGATCGCGCTCGCGCTTGGCTACGACGTCGAGGAAGCACTCGAGGAGCCCGACCTGTGACGAGCTGTGAATTCACCCCATCGGTATGAGGAAGGAAAGCGCCTCCGTGGCCACTGTTCGTGACGCGATGAAGGCGGACGAGACACGGCGCGTCGAGCTGATCCTGCCGATGCGAACAGTACTGCTGGTCGCTGTGACGCTAGGCGTGCTCGCGGCGTTCGCAGTGATCGGCGAGACGTTCCTGATCGTGTTCATCGGCATCTTCCTGGCGCTCGTGTTCGAGTATCCCGTGCGGTATTTGATGTCGAGGACAAAGCTGTCGCGCGGGATGGCGGCGGCGGTCACGGTGCTCGGCACGTTCGCCGTGCTGACGCTGATCAGCCTGCTGTTCCTGGTGCCGCTCGTCGGCGGCGTTCGGGACTTCCTCAAGGCCCTTCCGGCGCTGGTCGAGAAGCTGCGCGCCTCCGACGAGCTCTCGGGGCTGGGCGACAGCGGGGCCGCCGAGAACGTCCAGGCCGGAGCGGAGAAGATCGCGGCGTCCGTCCCGGACGCGATCGCGGGCGTCATCGGCATCGCGGGCGACTTCTTCTCCGGCTTCCTCGTTCTCTTCACGATCATCTTCATCTGCATGTTCCTGCTCAGCGACATCGCGAACCTGAAGCGAGCGCTGGGGAGCGTTCTGATGCCTGGCGAGGATAAGCGCTGGCTAGACGTCTGGGAGCGCGTGACAACTGTGATCTCCCGCTGGGCGATCGGCGTCGTCGTGATCGCCGCGATCGCCGGCACCGTGCAGGGAACCACCGCCTGGCTGCTCGGGTCGAGCTATGCGCTCGGGCTGGCCGTCATCGCAGGGCTGCTCGACATGATCCCGAACATCGGCGCCATCCTCGCCGGGTTCATCCTCGTGCCGGCGCTCTGGGCCGAGGAAGGGATCACCGCGGCGATCATCATGCTCGTCGTGCTCCTTGTCTACCAGCAGCTGGAGAACAACATCCTGACGCCGAAGATCCAGGGCAAGGCCGTCAACCTCTCGGGGTTCTTCATCATCGTCGCCGTCACGCTCTTCGGCGCGCTCCTTGGTGTCCTCGGCGCCCTGACCGCAGTCCCGCTCGCGGCGACGATCCAGATCTTCGTCCAGGAGCTGACGAAAGCCCGCCGCGAGAAGGTCGCTGCGGCCCACGCGGCCCTGGACGCTCAGGCGAAGCCGGCGTAGCTAACGGCTACAGATGGGAGGCTCCCGGTGGAGATGCTCCTCCCGGTCGTGCTCCCGGCGCCGGAGCGAGACGCTCTCCGCAAGAGCTGCCCCGGCGAGCAGCGGTAACCCGGTCCGCGCGCCGCGGCGATGGGCGTCGCGGCACGACGTACGCCGGCGCAGGGCAGATATCCGCGCTGCTGCTGAGGAGCGAGGCTCTGAGCTCCGGTCGGGAGTGCCTCGCGGTGAGTCCCTTTTCAACCGTTCGTCGCTCTGTGCGCGCCAGTGCGCGCCTCGCTCAGGCGGTCTCCAGCGGTCTTGAGCGGACGAGCGCCCGCTCTGCGGAGCTCCATGTAACCCGCATCACAAACAGGATTCCGCATGAACAGCGGCGATGGCCCCGGGAGGAGTCGAACCTCCGCACGCGGATTCGAAGTCCGCCGCTCTATCCACTGAGCTACGGGGCCCGACGACGAGTGTAGCCGGGCCGCCCGCTACGCCTGGGTCTGGACCCGGAGCCGCGCCTCGTCGGGCTTCGCCTGCCAGTGGCCGCGGCCTCGGTCGGCCACCGCGTTGACCTCGGCGCCGAGCAAGAGCGCGAGCGCCGAGAGCCAGAGCCAGGTGAGCATGATGATCACGCCGGCGAGCGCTCCCCACGCCTTGTTGTAGGAGCCGAAGGCGCTCACGTAGAAGGCGAAGAGGCCCGAGGCGAGGAGCCAGACGACGAGGGCGACCACCGCGCCCGGCGTCAGGAACGTCCAGCGCCGCATCTCGACGTCGGGGCCGAGGTAGAGGATCGCGGCGAAGGCGGCGAGCAGCCCGAGGATGAGAATCGGCCACTGCAGCGTCCACCAGAGCCAGCTGAAGACCTCCTCGGCCCCGAGTCCGCTCCCGATCCAGTCGCTCAGCTTCGGACCCAGGACCAGGAGCCCGAACGAGAGCCCGAAGGCGAGGAGCAGGCACGCGAGCATCCCGAGGGCGGTCAGCCGCTGCCGTGCGAAGCCTCTCGTCTCCTCTCGGTCGTAGACGTGGTTGAGCCCGCGCATGAGCGCGTTCATCGCGCCCGACGCCGTCCACAGCGCGAGCAGGAAGCCGACGACGATCAGGACCAGGCCGCCGCTCTGATTCTCGGTGGCCCGGGTGAGGTTGTCGCCGATGAGCGTGATCGCTTCCTCCGGGACGACGCCCTCGAGCCGGTTCAGCATCGACTCGATCGTCCCTGGCCCGGCCACCTGGCTGAAGACGCCGACCGCAACGAGCAGAACGGCCGGGATCGCCAGGAATGCGTAGTACGAGAGGGCCGCGGCGATGTCGGTGACCGAGTCCTCCTTGGCCTCCTTGGCGCCGCCGACGATGAGCTCGCGCCAGGCTCGAAAGGACCGCCAGCGGAACCCGGAAGTCTGGCTGCGAGCGCCCATCGAGGCCAACCTACCCGAGCTAAGGTTGTTTCAACCGCGGGCGTGGCGGAACTGGCAGACGCAACGGGTTTAGGTCCCGTTGGGCGCAAGCCCTTGGAGGTTCGAGTCCTCTCGCCCGCATCCGGCCGGCTCTGCCCCGCGGCTCATGGGCCCTCGCAGTTGAGGACGGTCTCGCCCCCGAGGCACTCGTCCGTGCCGTTCCCTCCGTCGAGGAAGTCGAGGCCGTCGAACCCGGAGAGAACATCGTTGCCGTCTCGGCCTTCCAGGTGGTCGTCCCCTTCGAGGCCGTGGAGGTCGTTGTCGGCGGCGTCGCCGATCAATGTGTCGTCGCTGATCGTCCCGATGACGATCTCGACGTCCTCGATGATGTCCGGCCCGATGCCGCTTCCTGGTCCTTGAACGGCCCCCAGGACGATCACGACCGGCCCGTCGAGGCTGAACCCGATCCGGTCACGCCCGGGGCCACCGCCGAAGACGTCCTCGCCGCCCGCGATCAGGAGGAAGTTGTCGTCTCCCTTTCCGGTCGAGTAGACGTCGTCGCCGGCCCCGTCCCTGATGGAGTCCCTTCCGGGCCCCATGAGGACGCGGTCGTCGCCCGGACCGGTCGCGTTCGCTTCGTCGTTCTGCGGGCCGCCGTGGACGACGTCCGAGCCCCTGCCGTCCCAGAGTCGGTCGTTGCCCGCGCCACCACGGATATCGTCGGAGCCGTCGCCTCCGGCGAGCGCGTCGCGCCCATCGCCGCCGATGATGACGTCGTCTCCGGTACCCCCCTTGACGGTGTCGCGCCCGATGCCGCCGCGCACGCGGTCGTCGCCCTTTCCGGTGCAGATCAGGTCGTTGCCGCCAAGTCCCCTGATGACGTCGTCGCCGGCGCGGGTCACGATCACGTCCGCTCCTGGCGTTCCCACGATCCGGTCGTCGCCCGGCGTCCCGACGATGGTCGCCACGGCGTCGATGCACGTAGCCGCGGACGCGCTCGCGACCCCGCCCGCGAGGAACGTCAGGCACGAAATGAAGAACACGACGAGTGACCGCATGTGATGACCCCCATCCTCGGCCGAGGCTTTCCGGCGACGTCCTAGTGTCGAAGGGAGTTCTACACCGGCGGCACGATCCGGAGCGCCGGTCGCGGCGTGGGAGTCTGCCCGGAGCGGTCGAAGCCGAGGCTCGGCGGCGGCTCCTCCACGCCCCACTCGGCCGTCAGGTCGAGCAGGGCCTGGGTCGCCACGCGTGCCTTCGAGCACCACTCGGGGTCTTGCGCCGTCTGCCACGGGTAGCCGGGGTCGCCGACGGTCGCGGCGAGCCGATCGCGGAACCAGCGAGGATCCTCATCACCGTCGCGGTCGAAGCCGAAGCGCTCGCGCGCCCGCTTCAGCTCGACCTCGAGCATCTGCATGAGCGTGAGGTAGCGCGTGAAGCGGTGGAGAGGGAAGCTGAACCTCGAGAACGACTCCCCCGCGTAGGCGCCGCGCTTCATCAGGCCCTGCACGGCGTCGGCCTTCATGCTCAGGTTGAGCCCGCCTTCGCTCTCGTCGAGGCGGATGTGACAGACCCGCTCGCGGAAGCCCGGCATCTCCATCTGCATCGTGTCGCGCCAGTTGAGACCCGTGTCGAGCACCTGCGCGACGAAGCCGCCGAAGCCCGTGATCCGCGCCCAGCGGAGCGGCTCGGGGGAACCGGGGCCGGCGGGGAGGTAGACGGGCCTCAGGCTCTCGTCGGCGGCCGTGGCGCCGAGCGCAGGCTCCGGCGGGCCCACGAGATCGAGGCCGAACGTGGGGTGGCCCGGCAACAGGGCATCGAAGAAGTGAACCGGGAAGTTGCTCGTGATCGCGCCGTCGCTGAACCAGTGCTCGACGTACTCGGGCGTGGCCGCCTTCTTGATCCGCTGGTAGAGCGGCACCGAGGCGATGAGGCCCGGGACCGCGAGGCTCATCCGCGTTGCCAGGAGGACGGGCATCCCGGCGCCCGGAACCCTGTGGATCTCCCGGCCGTCGACCTGGACCGTCTCCGTCGCCTGGTCGACCATGTGCTCGACCACGGTCGCGGGGACCAGCTCTCCGATCTCCTTCGGGTCGAAGAAGAAGTCGTTCTCGTCGGGGAGCGGAAGCCGCACCGGCCGACCCGAGCTCACGTCGGTCGTCATGAGCTGCAGGGAGATCGAGCGCGAGTCGTCCTCCGTGTCGACGAGATCGGCGAAGGTGAGCGGGGCTTCCGGCGGCCGACCGGCGCATGCCTGGATGTGCGCGTGGAGCCAGTCGGTGAGGCCGGGCTGGTCGAAGCCCTCCTGCGTCGTTCCGGGGCAAAGCCCGAAGCCGGTCTTCGGGCTGCTCAGCGTCTTGACCAGAGCGAGGCCCGGCCGCGCGACCGCGACGGTCACCGCCGTACCGGCGAGGACGAGCACGCCCACGAGCGCCGTGACGGTGA
>Ga0268386_10003866_pt1 | contig 10978 bp, 10 predicted proteins | sample RVTome_15_FD_200260 | JGI IMG/M metagenome (GOLD analysis project Ga0268386, IMG submission 200260) | Soil microbial communities from uranium-contaminated site in the Upper Colorado River Basin, Wyoming, United States - RVT150D86... ... | reverse complement strand
GCGGTGGGAGTCGTCGCGCCCCGGCGGCTGGACCCGGAACTTCCGCCTCGGCGAGTGGCTGCCGGAGCCGGTCACGCCGCTGTGCGCGACGTGGCTGCTGCCGCGGCTCGAGGAGACCTTCGCAGCAACGCAGCGTGCCGTGCTCGGCGTCGAAGCGCCACGACCGCTTCACGTCTTGATCAACGGCTGGTACTTCTACTCCACCTTCGGGTCCGGCGGTGCGTGGCGCCTGGTCGGGGTCCTCCGCCGACCGCGCTACATGTGGAGCGTGTTGCGGCTGAACAGCCAGCCCGAGCTCATGCATCGAATCGCGGTCGAGCCCGCGACCCGTGCCTGGCGCGATGAGCTGTTGCCCCGCTCTCGCGCCCGGGTCGAGCAGGGCGAACGAGAGGTCGACGAAATGGACGACGAGGCGCTCGCCCGGCTGATCGATGACATCGCCGACATCGCCGGGGAGTACCTGTGTTCGATGACGGTTGTTGCTGGGCATGCGTGGAAGATGGAGAGCGTGCTGGCGGACTTCTACGCCCGCCACCTCGGCACGAAGCTCGGCGGCCACTATCAGACCCTGGTCGCAGGACTCGTCAAGCCGCTGCCGCCCGCGCCGCACGCGATCCAGAGCTTCGACTGGTTCCGCCCGACGGCGGGGGAGCTCGGTGCCCCCCCGGCTCCACCAGAGACCGTGCATAGAAGGCTCGTCGCCGAGCGAGAGCGCGCCGAGCAGCAGTGCCGTGACTCGCTCCCCCCGAAGCTGCGCGCTCGCTTCGACCTCATCCTCGAGCTCGCGCAGTTGTACGCCCGGCTGCGTGAGGAGCAAGTGTCACAGCTGACCCTCGGGTGGCCGCTGGCGCGGCGAGCGCTTCATCGCCTGGGCGAGTCATGCGCGCGCCGTGGCATCGTCGACCGTGCGGAGGACGTCCACTTCCTCGAGCGTGGCGAGATCGACGGTGTCGAGTCGCGCATCTCGTCGGTGGCGGAGCGCCGCGAGCTCTGGGCGCGCAACCGCAGGCTCACTCCGCCGCTGGTGGTCGGCACTCTGCCCAAGTTCGTCACGAAGTTCCACGAGGACGCTGTCGCCAAGATGCGCACACCTGCCAGGGCCGGGGACGGGATGCTGGAGGGCATGCCGGCTAGCCCCGGCCGGGTAACCGGCACAGCGCGCGTGATCAGAGACCTCGCCGATGCCGACCGGCTGTTGCCCGGCGAGATCCTGGTGACAACCGCCACGACGCCGGCTTGGACGCCACTGTTCGGCCGCGCCGCCGGCATCGTGACCGACGGCGGCAGCCTCGTGGCGCACGCCTCGCTCGTCGCGCGTGAGTACGGCATTCCGGCCGTGGTCGCGCTCGGCGACGCCACACGCCGTTTGCGCGACGGCCAAAGGATCACGGTCGACGGCCACGCCGGAGTGGTGGAGCTCCACGAGTAGGGCGACGACGGCGAGCGCGTGCTATCTGCTCGGGGCTAGTGATGGCGGCATCATTGGTCTGCTTGCAGCTCTGAAACGACCTGACGTAGTCCACAAGCTGGTTGCTATTGGAGCCAACTACCACTACGACGGTGTGGTTCCGAACTCGAGTTTCGGAGTGTCGGCGGAAGATGAAGCGTGGGCGCGCCCCCGGGAGCGTTATGGCCAGCTGTCACCCGACGGTCCGGATCATTGGCCAGTTGTGTTCGAGAAACTGAGCCGGATGTGGAGCGAAGAACCCACACTCACCGTCGAAGATCTCGCCAAGATCGATATCCCTGTGCTGGTGGTCGCAGGTGACGACGATGTCGTGGCATTGGACCACACGGTGGCGCTCTACCAGGCCCTCAAACAGGGGCAACTGGCCGTGATCCCTGGTGCCTCACATCTTGTGTTCATGGAGCAACCCGACCTGATCAATACCCTCATCGAGCGATTCCTCGACGCCAAGGGTCCCCCGGAGACATTGATGCCAGTCCGACGGTCCTGATAACAGAAGAATTCGCGGCACGAAGACGATGCGGTGCCATAAGGCACTTTCGGACCAATGCGCTGTATCGGCACGTAGGTGTGTGGGGCATAACTGCCAGATCCAGTGAGAGTCTATTGAGGATCAGGTCCAAGCGCTGATGTACTCAGTCGCCTGGTTGGGGTGATAGAAGATGCTGTGGCTCACCCCTTCCAAAACGTCAGGGCTTTCGTCACGAAGGGCAGCCAGGCTCTTCGCAACGGCTCCAAAGATCGGTAGGGAGGCGGTTCCATAGGAGAAACGAAGGTTGACAGGACAGTCCGCAACGGAGGTGGGGTCAAAGCTCTCCTTGGTCAGTGGAAGATCCCCACGTATCAGCGACTCGGCGTTTGCCGCGGCTTGACGGACGAACCACTCCTTGCCTGGTGGTGGTGTGAAAAGAGAAGTCAGGTCATCTACGGAACTGACTGCTTCCCGCCCGAGTGCGTCAGTCGCTCCTTGCCAGTCGCCAGGCTTCAACTTGAGATGGTCGTTCACGGCACCTTCGACGCGACGCCGGAGCGCTTTGCCACCTCCCGCGACACCGAAGATCCCGGGCTCGAACGAAAGGACCGCTTTGAGCGGTTTCGGATGCAGGAGGGCAAGCCTCAGTGCAACGATGCCCCCTGCGCTAGCACCTAAAACCACGACGTCGCTCAGATTGAGACTCGTGATCAAGGCGGCAGCATCGTCAGCGTGCCGCGCTGAATCTGAGGGCCAATTGGCACGATCGCTTCGTCCAGTTCCTCGCCTGTCGTAGGTGACGACGGTATGGAACACTGCGAGTCGTTCTGCGATCCCCCGATACATCTCAGCGTCCTCGTCGGCTGCTCCTATGAGTAGCACGGGGTCCCCCGAGCCGCGGACCTCTGTGTAGATGCGAACCCCTTCAATTTCAAGCCTTTTGGTGGTTGGTTCCGCTGCGCCGACCAACATGTCCGGATTCATATCAAATGATGTCGCCACTTCCACAACACTATGCCTTGGTCGAAAACCGCACTCGATGCCGAAGATCAGCTGGTCCTCTGCGGAATCGCCCATATCCCAACCCGCACCCGAGCGGCACGATTGTTCGCTCTCTGGTCTGAAGGGTTGGCGTTGGACGACTCGGCGCTGGTCATCCCAATTCCACTCACCGTTTGCCGGGCTCCTTCTCTCACCGGGCTCCGACTGAAAGCAACTCGCGGTGACGTCAGATCGACATGGTGAGCCACAAGGCAATGGGAGTTACGCCGCCCTGGTCGATGGTTGAGCCACATACCCGCCCATCAACGTTCTCATCGAGAAGAGACCCTGAGCAGACCTGAACCACGTGGAGTAGCTTCCCGCCCTGGCATCGTCGAGGAACAACCATGTCTCGTCAAAGGCTGGTCTTGGCCACCGTTTCGCTCATAGGGACGACGATCTTCGTTGTCCTTATCGCAGCACTGCATTTTGTAAGTGACCTCGACCCGATCCAGCGTCCAACGAGTGAGTATGCGGTCGGATCGACCGGATACCTCATGACGTTGGCGTTTGTTGCCATCAGCGTGAGCACCTGGGCGTTGGTCATCGGCCTTGGTCGAGACCTCTCCGAGCCCGCCCAATCTCGACTCGGGCTCGGTCTCTTGGGAGTTTTCGGGATTGGCGTTCTAGTCGCCGCAATATTTCCCATCGACTTGGAGGGCGCTCCACAAACCCTCCACGGGACCATCCATTCCATCAATGGTCCACTGTCATTCTTGAGCCTGGTCGTCGGCACCAACCTGGTGTCGCGCAAACTCAAACACGATGAGAGATGGCAACCGATCCATCGGTTCGCCTCGGTCCTCGCACTCATCATGATCCCCGAGTTCCTCGCCGGTGGTCTAGCGGCCGCCAGGGAAACCGGAGCCGGGATCGCACAGCGCCTCCTCATCGTCACCTTCGCCGCCTGGTTTTTGCTGATGGCTATGCGGCTTCGAAAAACCGCCACGCAGACAGCGCGGCGCGGAGAAGATCTATCGTCGGAGCCAGGGTTGGCGCACTAAGGGAGGGTCAGAAGCTCGGGAGGTCACATGGGCGACATCGCCTTTCCGGTTGCTTGACGACCACTGCCGATAGTGCCCGCCGCAAAGGCCCTCGAGTACTGAGCGAACGGGCACCAGTTCGGCACCAGCAAGGGCACTCAACGACACGGACGACATTCCCCAAGAAGCAGAAAACCTAGGCGAGGCCTGGCTTACCCAGGGACCCGCCTGTCGTAAGGCAATCTCAATCTCGAGCGGTCTTCTTGAATATCCAGGAATTCGGTCGAAGTACAAGCAAGCCAGAATTACTGCACGGCGTGAGATTCGAGCGGTTGGGCGAGAGTCGCTGCCCTGCGCTACGCCTGAGCTCGAGACATCGTCAAGGACACCACGGGAGGAATTCCGGCGACGCATATCGATGAACTCGGGCGGAGCCGATCCATATTTCATACCGTCCGGGATCGGCACTTCCCGCGTTGGGTGTCTCCCTCGGAACGTGAGTCGGATCGGGGAACTACGTGTGTGTTGCTGGGCCCGTTCCCTGCTGTGGGTTCACCTTCTTAGCAAGACAAAGGGTAGGGTCGGCTGATGGCTGACGAAAGCGGATACAACCGCCGTTCTGGACAACTAATCCCGGCCCTAGCCGTACTCTGCGCGGGCATTGGAGCAGCGATAGGAGCTGCGACCGACAACCTGGGCACCGGCATCTGGATCGGTGGAGCCATCGGCGTCGGGCTCGGCATGCTCATAGGCGTGTTCATGAACCGTTAGCGGGTGGGGAACGTCGTCGGTCTGAACGCATCCTGTGGGTTCGCCGGGAAGCCGGGAATAGGGAAGGCTCACAGGATTGTCTTGCTTCGGCTGCTACACGCGGCTCGCGCCACAGACCCTCTACTACTGCCGTATCACCTGGTCGCCGGATGCCTAAACCTACGAATGTCGCCGAGGGTGTGATGCAACGAAGTACGCCACTGAGGAGGATGGTGTCTCGATCTCGACTTCACCGAAGTGTTCCTCGAGCATCGTCCGGAGACCGTCAACGTCGTCGTCGCGGTTGTCGAATCCGCCGTGAAGGTTGGCGAGGCGAAGGAACATGCGTGCTGCCCATGTGTGTCTCGCCGAGAGCCCAAGGACAGTTCCTCCGAACAGCACACCATCGTCGGTGAGGACGGCGACGATGTTTTCGATGGCCGCGGCCTTCGCCGACATTGGTCCGGGGAGACAATGGATTACGTGAGTTAGAGCAGCCGAGTCGAACGGTCCTTTCGGGGGTAGAGGTTCGAGAACGTTCGCCTTGACCAACGTGGGCTCCCATGTGGCCAGCGTCTCGGCGCAGTGATCGAGGACGTTGGGATTTGGGTCGACCAGGGTCAACTCGATGTCCTGCGGCGGCTTGGACTTGGAGATGAAGTAGCCGGTTCCCGGCCCGACGTCCAAATGCCGACGCCTCGTGTGTCTCCGGTAAAGGTCAAGTCCAGGCTCGTCCCCCATCTTCCAGACACGCGGGGCCATGAATCCCAGCACCCATGCGTCATAAGTCTTCAGAAAGCGGGCCGTGTAATCCTTGAAGCCCGCGTAGCCAAGTTCGCTCGAGTCCAATTCCCGACTCATGCTTCAAACGGTATCGAAATGACCTCTTGCCCTCGCCCCTGGTCCAACCGTTTCATCTGGTTGACCGGGTCGTCCGCCTGCTGTGTCGCACGACTAGCGCGATGCTCAACACGATCACCCAGAGAAGTGATAGCAGGAACGGGGGAACTGACATGTCGGAGTCGAGGTCGAGGTTGACTGTCGCCATGCTGGCAGCGCCGAGAATGAGCCCGGTCCAGCCGATCAGTCTCGCTGTCAGCCTGCTCCTGAGTAGCGAAGCCGATGTCGCTACCAGAAGGAGTCCGAAGGTGAAAAAGGTCATCTTGAACCCGACAGCGCCGATGTCGTCGAGGGTCTGATCCATTTCGGCACTCAGCTCTCCGACTCTCATCGTGGCGGTTACTAGCCAAGCCGCGGAGGTGGAAAGCTTCAGAGCGAGTGTGGCGATACCTCCGATCAATACTCCTGCCGGTAGCCAGGAGTCGTCGTGACGCGACAGAGCCGTGTATAGATAAGCGATAAACACGGTGAGTAATGCGAAACCGGCCCACTCCAGTCCGGCACCAACGCGGAAAGTCGTGGGATCGGAGTCGAACGTAACACCTGAGACGATGGAGTTCCCTACAAGGGAGAGGACGACATAGGCGGCGCCCGCAGCCGCGCCGAACTGATTCCATAGCCTTGTGTCCGGGACACTCTGGGTCCGGCCGTCCGAAATTGCCGCATCATGGGTCATTTGCACGGTGGTCCTCCTGTGATTGGTTCGCTTCCGCGCTTCTTCCCGGTGAAGCTACGGGGAGCAGGTGGCGACGTCATCGGCCGGAATGACGGATTCGCGTAGACCCGCGTGCGGGTTTTGAGGATGCTGATCGTCCGCCTCGAGACGGAGCTCGGACTCTGCAAAATCGGTCGCGCGGGCGAGGCGGAATGACGTGTTCACCGTTATCGTCCAGCTGTGAGCCCGGAGCGTCTTCCGAGAGCCCTCGATCGATTACTAGATCCACTTATTGCCGGCGCCCTTCTTGTTGTGGGGCTCCTCGATATCTGGGTGTTCACACCTAGCGATTTCTTCACCATCGATGGATCTCGGCCGCTGAATACCCTCTTCCTGGTTCTCGTCTGCCTACCCGTGGTTTGGCGCCGGAAGTCACCACTGGTCGCCCTGGTCGTGGTGTTGGTGGTGTCCTACACATGGGTCCTCTCCTTTGGGGACTTGACAGTCCAGCCACCGTTCGAGGCGTTTCTGGCACTGTGGTTCACGGTTTACACCGTGGGCGCGCAAGCGACGGGTCGGCGCGTGTGGATTGCTATAGCCATCCTCATATTTGGCTTTCTTGCTGAGATCCCTCTTGTCGCACTTGGGAAGCCCGCCGGGAATGCCTTTCCGGCCTGGATCTTCTTCGGTCTCACCTTCGTCGGAGGCCGCGTTGTCCATCGCCAGCGGATGCTGAGCACGGAGCTCGCCGAGCGCGCGTCCGAGCTAGAGCAAGAGAGGGAGGAGAAAGCTCAGCTCGAGGTGGCGCTGGAACGCACCCGGATCGCACGGGAGCTTCACGACGTGGTCACTCACAATGTCAGTCTCATGGTGCTGCAAGCATCTGTTGAACGCCGCTTGGCGAATGCCTTGGGCGATTCGACTATCAAGACACTGACTTCGATCGAGGGAACCGGTCGCCAGACGCTCAGTGAACTACGGCGTGTTCTGGGAATTCTCAGCAGCGATGAGGAACGGCCACCGCTCGCTCCGCAACCCACAATCGCCACCTTCGCCGACCTGGTAGACGGAGCGGGAACGGCGGGACTTCCCGTTGAACTCGTTGTGGAGGGTGAGCCAACACAGCTCTCAGCGGGCGTTGAACTATGCGCCTATCGGATCGTTCAGGAAGCCTTGACCAACACGCTCAAGCACGCTGAGGCAACCAGCGCCCGCGTGCGAGTCCGCTATGAGAATGGTCACATCGATGTCGAGGTGACCGACGACGGGAGAGGGGCTGGGAGGAACGGGGCGGATCCCGCCGAAGGGCCTCGGTCCGGCCAGGGTTTGGTCGGCATGCGGGAGCGTGTCGAGCTCTATCAGGGCGTGTTGGAGTCCGGATCGATCGCAGATGGCGTTGGCTACCGGGTCTTTGCGAGGCTCCCAACCAGCGAAGAGACCAATTGACCATCCGTGTCGTCATCGCCGACGACCACACACTGGTGCGGGAAGGACTGCGCCGGCTTCTCGAGTCGGAGTCTGACATCAGCGTCGTGGGAGAGGCCGGCGACGGAACCGAAGCCGTTGAATTGGCTCGCCGTGTGCGACCGGATGTGGTGCTTATGGACATCCGGATGCCGAAGCTCGACGGACTTACTGCCACGCGAGAGATCACCGCAGGTGGAGGCTCTACTCGGGTGATCATCCTGACTACCTATGACCTCGACGAGTATGTGTTCGATGCGTTGCGGGCCGGTGCCAGCGGTTTTCTTCTCAAGGACTCGCCACCGGATCGTTTGATCGAGGCCGTTCGAGTGGCCAGTTCCGGGGATGCCCTCCTCTCGCCTTCGATAACCCGCAGACTCATCGAGGAATTCATACAGCGACCGAGCTCTGAACCCACGCCCAACCTGGAGATTCTGACCAGACGAGAAAGGGAGGTCCTGACTCTGCTCGCCCGCGGGCTATCCAATGCGGAGATAGCAGACGAGCTCTTCATCAGCCCGGCAACCGTCAAATCACACGTTGCCAGCGTGCTCACCAAGCTCGAGCTCAGAGATCGGGTACAAGCTGTCGTATACGCCTACGAGTACGGACTCGCCGAACCCCATACCGCGGGCGGTGGCCCCTCGCCCAGATCGGCGGAGCGTTGACGATGCCTGATTCGCAGTCGACGCGACAGATCCTCGCGCTGCTGACCCAAAGGTCTGTCACGAGGTTGTGAGAGGATCGGCGCCAGATCAAACCTCGACGAGTGTTTGATGCCCAGCCAGGGAGCAAGGGTGGGGCGGGTCGCGCCTCTGTGAAAAGACGATGGTTGGTTCTAGCGGCTCTCGGGCTGGCTGCGATGGCGACTTCATGCACGGATGAGGATGTCGGAGGAGAGATCCTCCCCGCTGATGAGGTCTGTTCCGAGACCCGTACCGACGAAGTGGATGGCTTCTATGCGATCAACGACACCTATGTGGATCAGGAGACTCCAGCATTGGAGGTGGCAGCGCCTGCGGAAGTAGGACTGGATGCCGCTGAGTTGGAGGCGACTGCTGAGAGTGTCGCTCTCTCCGAGGATGTGGCCAGTCTTCTGGTTGTGCGTCACGGGAAGCTTGTCTTCGAGCGCTACTTCAACGGGAGTGAGGCGATGCACGCCAACAACGTGCACTCACTGTCGAAGTCGATTCTGTCCGCAATCACCGGGATTGCCGTCGCCGAAGGGCATCTTGGGGTCAACGACCCTATCTCCGGTCTGCTACCTGGGGACCTGGTTGGCGATAGCGGTGACATCACGGTGGGGAATCTGCTCACCATGGCTGGTGGCTTGGAGTGGGCGGAGAACGAGACGGAGTATGAGGTAGCGGGGAACCATTCCCATGTGGCAGCGGTCCTCGCCCAGCCCAGGGTCACGCAGTCGGGATCCGAGTTTCTCTACAACACAGGGCTCACCCAGACACTATCGGCGGTGTTGGCCGAGAACGTAGAAGACTCAGTATGCCGGTACACACATAACCGCCTTCTTGAGCCTCTCGCGATCGACGTGGACCACTGGAAGGTCGACCCGGATGGCTATCACGCGGGAGGACACAGTGTGTTCCTGACTCCGAGGGAAGTGGCCGTCTTCGGGCAACTGATCCTGCAAGGCGGGGTCTGGGAAGGACACCAGCTGATTCCGTCGGGCTGGCTCGAGGATTCGCTGACGCCAACATGGGACCTTGAGTGCCGACCGGGAGACAGTGTCGGCGTCGGATACGGATACCTGTGGTGGCTCTACGATCTGGATGGCCTCGAGGTATGGAGCGCGGAAGGATTCGCCGGGCAGCGGCTCTTCGTCATCCCCGACCTCGATCTGGTCGTGGTGATGACCCACATGACCCACAAAGCAGACGGTGTCGAGGTGATCTCCGCGATCGCCCTTCTCCGCTCGATGGTCGCCTCGGTTCTCGACGTCGAAGTGCCCCAGATGTCCGAATGCAGCCTGTTGCTCGAAGTCCATGAGATCGGAGCAGATGGCACAGGGTCGAGACGGCTCGATGTCGAGGCGACACGCGCTATCCCGTGGTCACTTTCTCCGGACGGGACCCGGTTCGCCCTTCACGCCGACATCGACACCAACTTCGAGATCTATACGTCCACTATCGACGGCTCAGATCAGCTCCGTCTCACCAGGGAGTACGTCGCCGATGTGTCGCCCGACTGGTCGCCGGACGGAACCACCATCGTGTTCTCACGTGGCGAAGGTGGTTCAGGGGATCTCTACACGATGAACCAGCAGGGAACAGGGCTTACCCAACTCACGGATGCCAATGGCGGAGAGGGCAGCCCGTCTTGGTCGCCGGACGGCGGGAGTGTGGCGTTCATTCAGGAAAGCGAAGGATCCCTCGGGTATGGCTCTGCGGGCGAGTTGTGGATCGTGGACATCGAGTCCGCCGACACCGAGCGGCTCATTGAGGGGCCGGCGCTGTATCCCGACTGGTCTCCTGATGGCTCGCGCATCGCGTATGTCGCTACCACCGACGCCGGTCCTCAGATCTCGATCCTCGACATCGTTAGCGGCGAGGTGATGGACCTAGGCCCAGGCTTCTTCCCCCGATGGGCCCCAACTGGTGACCGGATCGCCTTCGTCGCAGACGGCGGCGAGGGTCAAGAACTATTCGTGGTGCCCGTGGAAGGTGGGGAGCGGGTTCAGCTCACCGATCATCCGGAACGTGTCGTATACCCCATGTGGTCCGGTCCGGAGACCATCTTCTTCGTTGCCGAGGCGTCTCGTGACTGACCACATCGCGCCCTTGGCCGGTTCCAACCGGCGGCGTGGAGAGTGCCAGTCCCTTGTGAGGTCTTGGCTGGAGGTGGTCCGGTCGGGGTTCACGTTGGCAATTGCGGTGTTCCTCCTGGTGGGGTGTTCGAGCCTTCCGAGAGAGTCCCTGTGCACCGGTGAGCTGGACTTCGATCTCTGGGTGGCCGACTTTGACGGGGGTCGTGTGCAACTGACTGATTTCGAGGGTGGCGAAGCGGATGCTGTTTGGTCGCCCGACGGGTCGCGAATCGCGTTTACGGCAAGCCGAGAAGGTAATTGCGACATCTATGTGATGAATGCCGACGGATCCGATCTAACCAACTTGACCGGCATTAGGTCTGATGAGTCGCATCCATCTTGGTCTCCGGACGGTTCCCAGATCGTTTTCGTCAGTGGTGGGCAACTCCACGTGATCGACGTCGCTTCCAGGGAACGACATGAG
>Ga0268386_10003865_pt1 | contig 10979 bp, 7 predicted proteins | sample RVTome_15_FD_200260 | JGI IMG/M metagenome (GOLD analysis project Ga0268386, IMG submission 200260) | Soil microbial communities from uranium-contaminated site in the Upper Colorado River Basin, Wyoming, United States - RVT150D86... ... | reverse complement strand
GCCGTTTCTCGACAGGATCGTCTTCAGGGTAGGGCAACAAGATGAGCAAAGTCTCAAGGCTTTCCTTGACGGGCAGTTGGAAGAATCGATGCTACCGAGTTCCAAGTTAGGCGATCTCGACCATCCCAGCTATCGCCGGTATACGCATTTGCGTAAACCCACCCTGCACCTCCTCTATATCGGTTTCAACACGCGCAAAGCGCCCTTTACCAACCTCAAAGTGCGCCAGGCATTCAACTATGCCATCAACAAAAACGCGATCGTGCGGGAAATTCGCAAGGGCGATAGCAATGTGGCGAAAGGCATCTTACCTCCGGGAATGCCCGGTTATGATCCGTCCATAGAAGGTTATGATTACAACCCGAAGCGGGCCAGAGAGCTTCTGGCTGAAGCCGGGTACCCGGAGGGTAAAGGACTGCCGACGATCGACCTCTGGTACAGTACGAAAGAAGAAACCGCACCCCGGGAGATGATCGCCTATCAGACTGATCTGGCAGCGATTGGCGTCACCGTCACCATTCACCGCGCCAAGCACTGGCCGGACTTCAAGACGATGTTAATCGCAGGCAAACCCCTGATGTTTCGCCTCGGTTGGCATTCCGATATTCCCGACCCCGATAATTTTTTCTTCCCCTTGCTGTACTCCCAAAGCCGAACGAACCGCACGTTTTATCACAACCCGCAATTGGATCCGATGTTGGAAGCCGCCCGGCGCGAAACCGACTACTTGCAACGCGTCAAAATTTACCGTGATATCGAGCGCCTGACGCTTGCAGACGCCAATTGGATCAGCCAGCATCACCGGGTGTTTGACTCCCTCTACCAACCGTATGTGCGCGGGGTAGAAATCAATTCACTGGGAGCGCCCTACATTCCGATGAAAAAAATCTGGTTATACAAAAATGCCAGCTTGACCACGACCAGGGAGTAGCGGCATACGGGGGCCACGGCAGCCGGTCGTAGAGGACAATCGCCACATATGTACCGCCTCGGAATAGCTCTCCATCCGTTAGCGCCGTTGTGGAGCAGTCTCCGAGCAAAATTTATTATGGTGATCGTCATCGTTCAGCTCTCCGTTATGGGCCTGGCAACCACTATCGTCGAGCACCGACAACGAGAGACTATCTTGCAGGAATCGCTGAAGCGGGCGACCTCTCTCGCCAGCAGCCTCGCCGCCCTCAGCGAGGGCTATATGATCAGTTACAACTATATCAAATTAGAACAGACCGTCGAAAATATCGCGGCAGAAGATGATGTGGCCTACGCGATCGTCCATACGCACAGTGGCAACGTCGCTGCGTATAGTGGACATGGGGAAAAACAGGGACAGATATTACACGATCAAGTCAGCCAACAGGCACTGCGCACCCACATTCCCCTCACCCAAATGCTCACCTCAACGGCCCTGAAGGGACGCGGCTACGACGTGGCTATTCCCGTTTTCGCGCCCGGCGGCACCCGCAAGTGGGGCACCGTCCGCATCGGTTATTCGCTGGCGAGTGCTATGCATGAAATCGAGAAAACGAGCCGGAATCTCGTCTTACTAAGCCTCTTGTCCATCGCCATCGGGACCGTCGTCGCCATTTTCCTTGCCATGCGTATATCGAGACCGATTCAACGACTCGTAACCGGCGTGGACGAGGTGGCAAAAGGCAATTACGACCACAGTATCACCGTCATGTCACAGGATGAAGTCGGCTATCTGGCCGGGCGTTTTGAGGATATGCGGAAGGCGCTGCGCACGCATGTAACGCACCTTGCCGAAGAAAAGAAGCGCTTGGAACAGGCCAATCAGATGATCCTCACCACCCAGGAACAGTTAATCCAAAGTGAAAAACTCGCAGCGGTGGGAAAATTGTCCGCCAAAGTTGCGCACGAAGTGAACAATCCTCTGGCCATTATTAAGACGTCGATCCACATCATCAATAAACAAATGGCAGACGACGATCCTAACAAAGCAAACCTGGATATTATTGAGGAAGAGATCGCCCGCATCGCCCGCATCGTCAAGCAACTGCTTGCAGCCGCCCGTCCCAAAACCGAAATTGCCGCGGTCGACGTCAACGACGTGATCCGCAAGCTCATGAAACTCGCAGCGGACGAACTGACCAGCCAGGGCATCGAGAGCGTGCTGGACTTGGCAGCCGACCTCCCCCTGCCTCGCTTATCTCTCGATCAGTTTAAACAAGTCCTACTCAATCTGATCAAAAACGCTCGGGAGGCCATGCCGGATGGCGGCACTCTGCGCCTTGAAACGGCACGCCAACACGGCGGCATCAGTCTTCGAGTCATTGACACTGGCATGGGCATTCGGGAGGAGCACCTATCTCGCCTCTTTCAGCCGTTTTTTTCGACCAAGCAACAGGCAGAAGGCACCGGCCTGGGGCTATCCGTATGTCAGAGTATTATCAACCACTTTGGAGGCTCTATCGAAGTGGATAGCCAGCCCGGTACGGGCACGACATTCCGGGTTTTCCTGCCGGAGTACTCACCCCATCTCATCGGCGCATCCGAAGCCTCCCTGCCAGCACGACTACCAGAAGCACCAAAGGAAGTACAAATATGAGCGGCAATCTTCTCATTATTGAAGACGAACAGCGTCTCCGTAACAACTTGAAACTTTTGCTCGCCTCCGAAGGCTATACGGTTGCAACGGCAGCAGATGGACAAGAGGGTATGGAACTTCTGAAGCAGGAATCGTTCGACATCGTCATCACAGATATCATGATGGGCGACGTCAACGGCTTCCAAATTATGGAGTACATTACCGCGCACACGCCTGCAACCTTGGTCATTGTCATCACTGGCTATGCCTCGACCGAATCGGCAGTGGAGGCCCTGCGCCAGGGCGCCTATGACTATATTACCAAGCCATTCGAAATTGAGATGATTCAAATTTCGATTGCGCGGGCACTGGAGAAAGTGCAGCTCAAACGGGAAATCAGCCGCTATATGGAAGAGCTGGAACAGCGCGTGGTGGATCGGACGGTCGAGCTGCAAGAAACCAACAAAAAGTTGCACGCTTCTCTCTCAGAGCTTAAATCCACCCAAGAACAATTAATTCAAACCGAAAAGCTCTCCGCCCTCGGCGAACTCATCTCAGGTTTTGCCCACGAGTTGAACAACCCGCTGACCTCCATCTTAGGCTACTCCGAGATCGCCGCCATGTCGTCCGCATGCCCGGACGACATCCGCTCGATGCTCGACATGACGTGTCAAGAAGCAAAACGCTGCCATCAGATTGTCAACAACCTTCTGAGCTTTGCCCGCAAACGGAAACCGGAGAAACAATTTCTCGATCTCAACGAAGTCTGCCGCAAAACCCTGCAGCTCCTGAGCTACCAGTTTCAGGTGCACAATGTCACCACCATTGTCCAATTCGATGCAACGATGCCACGGACCATGGCCGATGAGCTGCAGCTCCAACAAGTGCTCGTCAATATTATGAGTAATGCCTATCAGGCAATGGCCACGCATCAAAACGGTGGAGAACTGACCGTGATCACCTCTCACGAAAACGCCGTCATCACGATCAGCATCGCCGACACCGGACCCGGCATTGATCCCGAACATATCCAACGCATTTTCGATCCCTTTTTCACCACCAAACCGAGCGGCACCGGCCTCGGCATGAGCCTTTCGTATGGTCTCATGAAAGCACACGGCGGCGACCTCACTGCCACCAGCTCACCCGGCGCAGGGGCGACCTTCACCCTCACCCTCCCGATCGTCTCGCAAACGCCCTTAGAGATGAATCCGCCACCGCTATCTGAAGATTTTACCATCCCTCCCCAACACATCCTCGTGATCGACGACGAACAAGCGCTGCTACGTATGCTCGTGACGTCCTTGCAGGCATTGGGACACGAGGCAGATGCCACCCCATCGAGCCGGGAGGCGCTGCACAAAATCGACACCCAGACCTACGACCTGATCATCTGCGATATGAAAATGCCCGAAGTGGACGGCTCTCAGGTTTACCGCTTCCTCGAACAACACCATCCCGACATGCTCAAGCGGATCATTTTTTCTAGTGGTGATACGATGAGTGAGGAATTCCAGGCCTTTTTCCAAGCAACGGCATGCCGCTTCTTACAAAAGCCATTTTTACAAAATGAGTTGAAACGGGCGATTTATCAGGCCACCGTCAGCCACGTGGCGTGATGGCGTAGCCGCGCGGCTCTAGCTCTTGAGCAAATGCACCAGGTATCGCTGTTGCCATTGCAGCGCCGACTCATAATAGGGGAAGCGTTGCTCGGCCTGGCGAAAGGCCGGGGGATGTACCGACCATCGGCCATTGATCCGCTGCCGCGGAATCAGTTGGTGCAACATCTCGTGAAACACCACACTCTCGACAAAATACTGCGGCACGAACGACTGATCCAGCAGGTGATGAATGCGAATGAGGCGCTGCTTCGCATCATAGGAGCCAAAGCGAATCGACGTTCGCGGCCGCTGCGGAGGTCGGCGTCCCCATGTAATGTCAGCCGCCACACGAGACTCAAAATAGGTCCGGTTCAAATCCTGATAAATCTGCTCCAAGTTGAAATAACGCCCGTAGGGGTGCAGACGCGGCAACCGGCGTGACACAGATGGCCGGATGAGATGCTGCTGCGCCTCGATATAAGCGCCCAAGACCTGCTGAGCCGTGCCCTTCGACCCGCGTGCATAAGCGGCCAATGCCCGCCAAACCGCCTCCGGCGCCTGGCAAAACATATGATGCACGCGGAGATGATAGCCGGATGCCGACCGGCGCCTCACCGAGATGATCGAGGATCGATTATCGGTCCACACCACAGAGACCGGCGCAGCAAGTTGATTCTCCAGCCATGCGGTCAGGGCAGACCCATCAGCACTATGGATTTGCGGTGCAGATGGCACACCAAGCTCCTGAAATGTAACGTCAAGAAAAAAACCCGATATGAAAGGTAACAAAAAGGGCCGTCAGCGGCAAGATGAAAAACGTTTAGGAAGCCGTCGATGGCGCACCCGCCGCATCGAGTCCTAGCCCACAACGCGTACACACCTCGCGCGCCTCAGTAGTTAAAATCTCAGATGGCGGTTCGACCGCAGACCGATCACACCACCAGCACGGTTCGCCGTGCAATTGCAACGCATGCAATAACGCAAAGAACTCATCTTGGTCGCGCCGCCGCACCTTGTGGGTGCGCTGATACCGTTCGCGCAGCGCCAGAAGACGCTCGCGCCGTTCATCAGGCGAACCGGTGTAAATCGACAACACGGCTTGCTGCTGACGCCGTACGGTCCGGCGTTGCCATTGCTCGAGCAGAAAGGCAAAGAGAAAAGGGCCGGCAAAGATCGAGACGACTGCATATACCATCAGGCCCAATGTGACTACCACGCCGGTTCCCAAACGCTGAAAGCGCCGCACCAACCGCTGCGCCACCCCACCCGTCGGCTCGCAAGGGTACAGCGTCTGCAAGTAGTGTTCGGCAGCCCGAGCGTTGAGTAAACCAGCGCCAAGCTGCTGCCGGTTGCCGACAATCGGATCAGCGGTGCGCAACAGGGCTCTCACGCCAATGCGCGCGGATGCGCACGGCGCATCCCCTAACAATTGCCCCAATGCCCCCGCCACCATCGGACTGGCAAATGACGTGCCGCTGGCGATACCACCCTGTTGCAACGGACGCGTCACGTGGTGTAATCCAGGCGCGCAGAGACCTACCCAAGGTCCGAAATTGGAATAGGACGCTTTGCTCTTGCTGTAGCGCGTACTCGAACACACCCCGAGAACTTCATCGAATGCGGCCGGGTAAAACGGTGTTGACTTATTGTCGTTTCCGGCAGATGCAACGATGATGACCCCGGCTGCCGTGAGCTGCCGAATCAACGCGTGTAACACCGGGTCTGCCGTATAGGTGCCGAGGCTAAAATTAATCAGCGTGGTCGTGGCAGCGGGAAAACCCTGCTGTATCTCCTGTACATGCTGTAAAGCCTGGAGAATGCTCGGAATACTAATATCGCCATGCAAATTGACTTGCCGCACGTCACAAGCGGCACAATGGCGGCGCACGACACTGTGCACATGGTCGCCATGGGCATCGAAATAATCACTCGTGTCAATCAGAAAAATGACCACCTGTTGCCGTCGCACAGACGGCTGATCCGTGTCTTGGCGAGACGGGGATTGCAGGGAGGGCAGAGTCAACGCCACCAGGAAGAGAAAGACCATAGCAATGATGGCAGATCCCACGAAGTGGGCTGGGCCAGGACCACGTCGGGTTACCTCTTCATGCATAGCGCCTTACTTCGCAGTCCGCAGTCAAACATCGCATCGATCCCTGCCGCTGGCGTGCCAGGGATCGATGTCCGCGTGTCACATGCCGAGCAACACGGCCGATCCCTTAATCGACAGCGCAGGCGCCACCATCAATGTTGATCGATGTGCCGGTAATGAAGGCCGCCCGGCTCGAGGCCAGAAAGGCCACCAGATCGCCCACTTCTTCCGCCTCGCCCACACGGCCCACCGGCACGCGCGGTCCCAGTTCTTCGTAAAACCCTTCCAGAGTCAGATCCGGACGCGTCTTCTTTTGCTGCTCATAGCGCCGCTCGTGCTGTGCGCTCTTCAGCAGTCCCAAACAAATCGTATTCACCAAAATGTTTTCTGCGGCGTACTCTGTCGCCATCGACTTGGTCAGGTTGATACCGGCCGCCCGGCTCACGGACGTCGGCAACGACTTTTGCCCCGGTGCTTTGCCGCCGCCGGTGGTCATATTGATAATGCGGCCGCCACCGCGCTGCCGCATGTAAGGAATCACCGCTTTGGAACACCAAATGGCGCCAAAGAGTTTGATTTCGAGATCCTCACGCCAGGTCTCCTCCGATGCCTCCAGAAACGGAAAAGCGCGGGAACCACCTGCGTTGTTCACTAAAATATCGATACCGCCAAAGCGCTCGACGGTTTTTTCGATGAACTCCTGCACCTGTGCCTGATTACACACATCGACTGGCATTGCCAGCACTTCCTTACCCGTTTTCGCTTTGAGTTCGTCCGCCGCTTTTTGCAACACATCCGGACGCCGCGCACAGATCGCGACATCCGCCCCTTCTTCGCACAACCGCAACGCCGAGGCCTTGCCAATGCCTTCGCTGCCACCCGTAATCACCGCCACTTTGCCTGTGAGTCCAAAATCCATCCCACGTCTCCTATGGGTTAACCAATCGCATGTGCTTCTCCCTCACCCCTCAAGGAAGAGGGTCGGGGTGAGAGGAGTTTGATATGGTGAGCAGGCCTATTATACGTGCAGACCACGGCCGGGACAATAGTGCAGAGCATGGCAATATACCCACAAAGGGAGTAGACTAAATACCCAATGATGTGTATAAAGAAAAGAATTATCGTATCCCTTACAGCCCATGAGGGTATCCAATCCTTGTTGAGGAAAATTATGCCGCCGCTCCAGCGTGGATTCGTCATTGCTTCAGTGCTTGCCATCTTATTAAGTGGGCTTGGCTATGATCCGCTTGCCCTACTCATACCGGGAATGGCGCCCTATATACTTCCGGCGTTGTGCATCGTGGCGCTGCTGTATCATCACATGATGGCCACGGCGCGGCTTAGCCAGCAACACCGGCGGGAGTTGGAAAACCTCCTCCAGGAAGTCCAAACCGAGCATGGCCACACGGCAGGGCGACTCGATGGCATGGATGACGCCACCGCCCGGCTCAGCGCCACCGCGCAAACGTTACAACAGAGCCTGGCGGAGCAGGAAACCCTTATTCCCGCCAAGGTGCTGCTGTTGCTGCACCGCTATGATGATGTGGTGAAGTTGCTGCAGGACTCCTTTGATCTCTCCTCAGCCAACCCCGAAGCCCGCTGGCTTCTCGGTGAAGCCCTGGTGGGCAACAAACGCCATGCCGAGGCGTTGTCCCATCTGCAGGCTGGACTTGGCGACGACGATATCCATCGCCTCACGATTCTGGCCCAGTGCGAGCAAGCCCTCGGGCAGCACGCCGATGCCGAACACCACTTGCTGCAACTGATCGAGCTGCGGGGCGAAAAGCGGCAACAAGATCTCGTCGCCCTGGGCGCTGTGCAAAGTGAAATCGCACCGGAACGCGCTAGCGGCACCTTGTCTCAGGCCCTCCACCTCAATCCCTATAACAGTGCGGCGCGCTACCAACTCATGGAACTGAAGATGCGCACCGGCGCTTATGATGACGCCATCCGACTGGCCCAAGAAGGTCTGGACCGCAACGCCTCGGACATCGGCTGTTTTGTCAGCCGCGCCGAGGCCCTGTATCACCGTGGCCATGATGAGGATGAAAAAGACATCCTGCAAGACCTCACTCTGGCGCAAGCCAAGAATCGCCGCGACTACAATATCTACCGCCTACGGGGGGCGCTGCACCAGCGCCAAGCCAGCCGTGCCGACAACCCGAACGAACGCCGTGAGGCGTTGTGTCTGGCAATCGAGGCATACGAGGACGGCTTGACCCATGTGCCAGCCAAATTTCAAGCGCATTTACTGGCGGCTGAAAGCCGTGTATTCTTGCAGCTCAAGCGCTTTACGGACGCTGTCAAAACAGCGCAACGCGCCGTCGATCATTCCTCAGCCCACGTCAGCAATCACCTGGCATTGGCCCTCGCCCGGTTGGCCGCCGGGCAATGGCGCTCCTCAGCTCAAGCGGCGGAGCAGGGGCTGCCCTGGGCCGGCTGGGGTGGCCGCATCTGGCTCACGGCCATCTCGATTTTCGCGCATGCCTGCGGCGGCGCAGAGCCCGATACGTTACAAGAGCAATGCGTCGCTCTGTGCAGTGAAATCGGCAGCGCTAGCCGACGCTTTGAGCTGAGCGACACCTGGAACGTGGTGCGTGAGGTGCTGAGCGACACGCGCAGCAAAGCGACGGCAAGCGGCCACGCCCTAGTGCGAGATACGATTGCGTTGCTGGAACACGCGATTTCTCCGGACGATTATCGCCGCACCTGGGGCGACATGCAAAATACACATGACATGGCCTAATCGGCGGATCGACTTGAAGGGATGCTAGCGGTTTCCCTATCCGTTGTGTTCTCCGCGAGACCTCAACCCAACCGTGGCGGTGCAACGATGCGGCATCATATCGGGTTGACCTGGGGTACTCAAGCCAGGCAAGCCGATACCACGCGCCAGAGAGTCCCTCCCTTGACCCTCTCCAAGGCTCCGGTTATAGTGAAACCACACCCGGTTTTGAGGCTCCGAATACCAACTGAATCGAGATATCGAGTCGGGGAATAAACACAATGGCACAGCCATCTTATAGCGTGGGGACCGATCTCCCCCCTCACACATTGCGCGCCCACAACGAAGCCATCGACAGCGAGAACAAAATTCACGACGATGCGGTCGCCGCCCAATATGGCTTCCGCGGCGGCTTGGTCCCTGGTGTCTCCGTCTATGCGTATATGACGTACCCCATCGTGCGGCAATTCGGACCGGACTGGCTGACGCGCGGCACGGCTCGGGTGACTCTGGCCAAACCCTTTTACCAGGACGATGAGGTGTTGGTGAGCGCCACCGTCACCGCGGCGTCTGAGGGCGAACTCAGTTTCGATATCCGCAGCACCAACGTCGACGGCGTGGCGTGTGGGGTGGGCAGCGCCACCCTGCCAGCGATAGCGGCAACGCCGCCGGCCATCGACGCCGTGCCCGCCGGAGCCCCCGCTGAACGCATCCCGGTGAGCTGGGATGTGGTGCTGGTCGGCGAGGCGTTGCCGGCACTCAATGAAACCGTTAGCCAGGCGGAAAATGAGACGTATTGCCGCGAACACAGTGACGATCTGGAGCTGTACCGGGGTCCGCAGGGCTATATCCATCCGGGCTGGATGTTGCAGCGTTGTAATCGGATCTTTTCTAACCGGTTTATCCTCAACCCATGGATCCATGTCGGCAGCGATATTGCGATGTACCGGCCTGGCCGGGTCGGTGACCACCTTGAGGTGCGGGGTATCACGATCGACAAATTCGAGCGCAAAGGCCACCATTTCGCCGTCCTCGATATTCTGATTCTCGCCAATGGCGAGGTGGCGCAGCGAGTCAAACACACGGCCATCTTTCAACCTCGCCGGGCCGGAGCCGAATAACCCAGCCACAAGGGACCAGCCACAAGGGACCAGCCACAAGGGAAAGGATCAGCCATGCAGCGAAGCACGCTTTACGACGTCCACAAGGCATTAGGAGCTACGTTCTCCGAGAGTGGCGGCTGGGAACTCCCGCAGCACTTTGGCAATGTCGAAGCCGAGTACCATGCGGTGCGGCAGCACGTCGGGCTGGGCGATCTGTCACATCGCGGCTTGGTGCACATCACCGGCGCCGATCGGAAGCGCTTTCTCCACGCCATGGTGTCCAATGACACGGAGCATTTACAACCCGGTCAGGGATGTTATGCCACCTTTTTAACCAATAAAGGCAAACTCATCGCCGATTTCGTCGTCTACGCCGACGCGGATGCGTATTGGCTCGATTTTGAACCGCAAATGGCCCAACCCTTCATTGACGCCATTGATTTTTTTGTCATTGCGGATGACGTCACGTTCACGGACGAAACGGCCAATTGGGGTTTATTATCCCTGCAGGGTCCTGAGGCCGCCGATCTCCTCAGCCTCGCCGGCGGTCAGGAACTGCCAGAGCTGCCGCCGTATGCCCATCTCTCATGCCGGCTAGCCGGACACGAGGTACGGCTCATCCGGCGCAGCCATACCGGCGAAGAAGGCTATCAACTCCTGGCTCCGCTTGACACCCTACCGGCGATCTGGGACGAGTTATGGCAACACCGCGACATGTGTGACGTGCGAGCGGTTGGCCTCGACGCCCTCGACATCCTGCGTATTGAAGCGGGTATCCCTCTGCTTGGACGCGACATGACCGACGAGACGATCCCGCTCGAAGCCAATCTCCTCGACGCGATTAGCTATACCAAGGGCTGTTACATCGGTCAGGAAGTGATCGCCCGCATTGATGCCCGGGGTCATGTGAATC
>Ga0268386_10003864_pt1 | contig 10981 bp, 7 predicted proteins | sample RVTome_15_FD_200260 | JGI IMG/M metagenome (GOLD analysis project Ga0268386, IMG submission 200260) | Soil microbial communities from uranium-contaminated site in the Upper Colorado River Basin, Wyoming, United States - RVT150D86... ... | reverse complement strand
GAGATCTTTGCGCGGCGTTACCTGCTGCTGAACCTTTCCTATCGATTCCCGGTCTGGCCCGGCAGGACCGCGTCCACCTCGAGCTCGTGGGCGACTATGCGCGGGTGGCCTACGTCGCGAACCACCGCCTGCCCCGCCGCGGTCTGGCGGGCGTGGGCGCCAACCTCTCCTTCGCCCTCACCAGGGGCCTGACGCTGGCCGTGGGGTACGGCTACGGCGTCGATGCGCCCCGTGCCCGTGGCTTCGGCGGCCACGAGATCACCACGCTGCTCGAGCTCAAGTACTAGACGCTGTCGCATCCCACCCGGCGCCGACATTGGACCTAGGTCCAATGGTGAGCATATTCGCGTGCGATCCTTGGAAGGCGGGCCGCTCACTGCCGCAACGCTCCGGGCACCGACGATCTTCCTCGAGGATTCCCCCGGCCACCTCCAGGCCATCCGCGACGCCGTCACCGGCGCGGACCCAGCCGCCCTGCCGCGCATACCCTCAGCGGCAGCCTCCGGGTCCTCGGGGCGGTGGCGGCCACCGCGGTCGTGGGCCCCCTCGAAGCCCTCGGGCGCGAGGGCCGCCTCGACGGCGCGGCCGCCCTGCTCGCCCGCCTCGAGCCCGAGCTCGCCCGCGTGCGTGCCGCCGCCGCGACGATCGCCGCCGATACGCCGGCGTGAGCCCGGGCCCGGCGTGCCCCATGCCGGCGATTGCGAGCGTCATGCGCTCAGCGGCGCTTCGTCACCGCGTGGATGTGGACGCGCTCCCGGCTCCAGGACGCCGGCACTTCGCCCACCCGGATGGCATGCGCGGCCAGCCACTGGTGGAGCTCCGGCGCCCAGTCCCAGCCGTCGATCGTGACGATCCAGGTCCGCCGGGCCAGCGGCGCCGACCGGGAGCGCGCCCGGAGCCCTTCGGCGTCGATCTCGTCCACCGCGGGCCTCCAGTAGTGGCGCAGCGGGTACACCGCACCCAGGGTGGCCACCACCTCGTCATCGGGGCCCACGAGCCGATCCAGAACGTCCGCAACCGTTCGCCAGTCGGTGCCGCGGCGCCACTGGTAGTATCCGCCGAGCGCGGCGCCGGCGGGAAGATGGCTCGCCACGATCAGCGCGACGGCGGCCGTCGCGGCGATCGCGCGCCGCGGCCGCGCTCGGGCGATGGCGGGTCGCCACGACAGGGCGCTCTCGACGATGCGGCCGGCCACGACGAGCCCATGCGCGACCAGGAGCGTGACCATCGGCTGCACGAAGGCGAAGTGCCGCCCGGCCAGGGCGTGTGCGGGGTTGATCGCCCACAGCAGGCCGATCGGGACGGTGACGGCGAGGATCGCGGCCAGGGCGACCTCCGGGCGCCTCCGAAGTCCCCAGATGCCCAGGAGGAGCAACGCGCCCGTCAGAAGCCCCGGCAGGCCGGAGCCGACCTGCTCGGGAACCAGCACGTCCTTGATGAACTCGCCGAGCGTCGCCGTAGAGAGGTCTCCGGCGCCCACCTGGGCCCCGGCCAGCGGTCGGATCACCTCGACCCACGGCGCGAGCAGCAGCGCGATGCCCGCGAACGACAGGAGGGCCGCGAGGCCGTTCGCACCGCGGCGCCGCGCGACCCAGACCGCCGCGACGGCCGCCTGCGCCAGCACCACCTGCCCACCGAGATAGTGCGTGTAGAACGCCAGCGCGGCCGTGGCCGAGAATGCCAGCCAGTCCGCGATCCCGCCCCGCTCAAGCGCCCGGAAGAGTGCCAGCCACGACAGGCCCACCGCGAGGACGAGGAGCGCGTACGGCCGCGCGAGCTGCGACAGCTCGACGTGGAACGGAGAGATGGCGAGGAGGCCCGCGGCCAGCAGGCCCGTGGCGGGCCCGACGAGCCGCCGGCCGAGGAGCGCCATCACCACCACGCCGCCCACGCCGGCCGCGACGAAGGGGGCGCGCAGTGCCGCCTCGGTGGCCGCCCCGCCGCCCGCCGCCCAGCCGACCAGGTACTGCAGCGGTGGGTGCCCGAAGATCTGCGCGCTGTAGAGCACCCAGGCGAAGCTCTGGGCCCCGATCGCGGTGAGCACCTCGTCGAACCAGAAGCTCTGCGTGGTCAGGGTGTGGAGCCGCAAGGCGAGAGCGCCGGCGGCGGTGGCGAGGACGGCCAGATGCCAGGGGCGCGGTCGTGTCCACGCGGCGGCGCGAAGGCCCCGTCCGGCCAGCACGCCGGCGGCGACGCCGCCGAGCAGCAGCGCCGCCAGGAGCCCGCGCATTGGTCTCACGTGATCGAGCGTGTACCACGACGAGGCGTGGACCGGCGCGACCCGCACGAGGCCGTCTCCCTCGAGTACCCGCAGTCGCACCGGTAGCCCGGCCGGGAGCCGAGACAGGTCGTCCCAGACGAGCTGGTTCCAACCCGGGTGCACGCGGCGGCGCAGGTAGATCTCATCGCCCACCGCGGGCGGCGCGCCGGGCGACTCGAGGGCCACCCAACCCGCGCCGCCCTCGGAGGCCCCCTCCCAGTGCGCCCACAGCGTCACGATCGGCGCGGTCGGACGTCGCGCGAGCACGATGCCGTCCCCGCCGAGCGGGCTCGTGGGCGCGCCGGGTCCCGTCAGCCCGCTCCACGCCTGCAGGACCAGCGCCACCGCCGCCCAGATCACGAGAAGCCGGATCGTCCGCATCGGCCAGATCGTAGCGCAATGGCGCACGCTCGGCTTGTCTGTGCCGGTCGCTCAATTCCGGGTACCATGCGGCCCATGACGGCCCTCGAAGAGCTGCTGGGCGAGAGCCCGGCCATCGCGGCGGTGCGCCAGCAGGCCGCGCGCGTGCTGCGGGCGGCGTCCGGCTCGGCGCGGCGCCGGCCTCCGATCCTGATCCTGGGAGAGACCGGTACCGGCAAGGGGCTTCTCGCGGCGGGGATCCACCGCGGGGCCGACCGAGCGAATAGCCCCTTTGTGGACGTCAATTGTGCGGCCATCCCGGAGACGCTGCTCGAGGCCGAGCTGTTCGGCTTCGAGCGGGGGGCGTTCACCGACGCGAGACAGGCCAAGGTTGGACTCTTCCAGGCGGCCGCGGGAGGCAGCATCTTCCTCGACGAGGTGGGCCTCCTGCCGCCGCCGCTGCAGTCCAAGCTCCTGAAGGTCATCGAGGAGCGCACCGTCCGGCGCCTCGGCAGCACCCGGAGCGAGCCGCTGGACGTCTCCATCATCGCCGCCACCAGCGAGGACCTCGCGGCTGCCGTGCGGGAGGGGCGGTTCCGCGCAGATCTCTATCACCGACTCGCGGTGGTCACGCTGGAGATCCCGCCATTGCGGGCGCGCGGCCAGGACGTGCTGCTCCTCGCGGAGCGCTTCCTGGCCCGGATCTGCGAGGACTATGGGCTGGCCTCGGCGGCCCTGGCCCCGGACGCGCAGGCGGCGCTGCTCGCCCACTCGTGGCCCGGCAACGTGCGTGAGCTGGCCAACGTGCTGGAGCGCGCCGCGCTGCTCGCGGACGGGCCGAGCCTGACGGCCGGACAGCTCGGGCTGGTGGCCGCCGTGGCGCCGGGTGGGACCGCCGGCGGCCCGACGCCGGACGATGCCGGGGACGAGAGCGAGCGGAGCGTGCTGCTGGACGTGCTCCGCGCCACCGGATGGAACTTCACGCGCGCCGCCGCGCAGCTCGGGCTTCCCCGCAACACGCTCCGCTATCGCGTCGAGCGTCTGGGGCTCACCCCCGAGGGGCCGCCCGAGCGCCGACGCGGCGGGCGTCCGCCCGCCGCGCGCCGGCCCGAGGCGCCGGGGACCCACGGTGGTGCGGACCAGTCCCCGCCCGAGGCGCGGCGGGTGACCCTGGTGCGGGTTCGGCTGTCTCCGGCGGAGTCGGCCGGCCGCGACGCCGGCCGCGCGCTCGAGGAGACCGCGGCGAAGGTTCGCAGCTTCGGGGGGCGAATCGAGGAGCTCGGTCCGGCCGACCTGGTGGCAGCCTTCGGGATCGAGCCGGACGAGGACGCCCCGCGCCGCGCGGCGTATGCGGCGCTCGCGGTGCGGACGTTCGCCGCCCGCGCGAGGGACGGCGCCGGGGCGGAGGCCCCGGTCAAGGTGGTGCTGCATACCGCGTTGTTGCCGGTGACCCGGACGGGCACGACACTCCACGTCGATCCCGTGGCCCGGCGCGAAGCCGCCCACCTGCTCGAGCCGCTGCTCGAGCTGATCCCGGCCGGCAGCGTCGCGGCGAGCGCCGGCGCGAGCCGGTTCCTGGCCCGACGGTTCGAGCTGGCGCCGCTCGAGACGGCGGGCGGCGCCGCGGCGGGGGCGTGCCGGGTGATCCAGCGCGCCGAGGCCGGACGGACCCGCTTCGTCGGCCGGGAGCGCGAGCTGCGGCTCCTGCGCGAGTGCTTCGAGCTGGCGGCGGGCGGACAGGGGCAGGTCGTGACCATCGTCGGGGAGGCCGGCATCGGCAAGTCGCGCCTCCTGCGCGAGCTCCAGCGCCGGCTCGGCCGCGAGGCGACCTGGATCGAAGGGCAGGCGCTCTCCTTCGGGCGGGCGATGCCGTTCCATCCGGTCATCGACATGCTCCGGCGCGCGTTCCGCATCGGCGACACGGACCCCGAGAGCGTGGTGGGAGAGAAGCTCGAGCGCGCACTACGCCACCTGGGCCCCCACACGGACGAGACCCGCCCGCTCCTGCGCTACCTGCTGTCGCTGGATCCGGGCGATCCCGGCGTCCTCGCGATGGACCCCAAGCGCCGGCACGCGGCGATCGTCCGCGCCACGCATCGGCTGGCGGAGCGAGGCGCGGAGCTGCGGCCGCACGTGGTGGTCCTGGAAGACCTGCACTGGTGCGACCCGGCCACCGAGGACTGGATCACGCGCCTGGCGAGCGGCAGCTCGGCCCGGCGCCTCCTTGTCCTGGTGACGTGCCGGCCCGGCTCTCGCGCCATGTTCGCCGGCTGGAGCCACCACACGGCGATCGCGCTGTCCTCGCTGTCGAGGGAGGAGAGCCTCCGGATCGCGGGCGGTCTGCTGGGGGCCGTCGAGATTCCCCCGGCGCTGCAGCGACTCATCCTCGACAAGGCGGAGGGTAATCCCTTCTTCATCGAGGAGCTGGTGCGCTCGCTGCAGGAGCTGGGCGCGGTGAAGCCCGCAAGCGATCCAGCGGAGCTCGCGGCCGGTCTGGACCACGTGGCGGTTCCCGACACCGTGCAGGAGGTCATCCTGGCCCGCACCGAGCGCCTCGACGAGGGCCTCCGACACGTGCTCGAGGTGGCCGCGGTCATCGGACGGACCGTGCCGTTTCCCCTGCTCCGCGCGGTCACCGGCCGCCCGGAGGAACCCCTCGCCGACGAGCTGCGCGGCCTCCAGGCCGCCGAGTTCCTCCGCGAGACACGGGGGTTCCCGGAGCTCGAGCACACCTTCAAGCACGCGCTCACCCAGGACGTGGCGTACGGCCGGGTCGCGCCCGGCCGGCGGCGCGCCCTGCACGCGCGCATCGTGCGGGCGATCGAGGAGCTCTATCCGGACCGCCTGGCCGAGCACGTCGAGCGGCTCGCGTACCACGCGATGCGCGGCGAGCTGTGGCCGGCGGCCGTGCGCTACGCTCACCGGGCGGGCACGCGGGCGTTCGACCGCTCGGCGAACCGCGAGGCGGTCGAGTCCTTCGAGCACGCCCTCGCCGCGCTCGCGCACCTGCCGGAGAGCCCGGAGACGCTCGCCGAGGCGGTCGACATCCGCCTCGCCGTCCGCAGCGCGCTGCTGCAGCTCGGCGAGCTGCGGCGGATCGCGGGCTATCTCCGCGAGGCCGAGAGCCTCGCGGCCGCCCTCGGCGACCAGGCCCGGCTGGCCTGGGTGTGGACCTACCTGACCATCACCCACCTCTTTGCCGGCGAGCCCGCCGAGGCGCTGGCGGTGGGCCAGCGGGCGCTGGCCGCGGCCGAGGCGGTGGGAGAGGTCGGGTTGCGGGCCTCGGCGAGAACGCCGCTCGCCCACGCCTTGCGGGAGCGGGGCGACTACCGGCGGGCCGTGGTCCTCTTCCGCGAGGCGATCGAGGCGCTGACCGGGGATCTCGCGCGCGAGCGCCTCGGGCAGGCGATGCCTCCGTCCTTCTACGCGCGGAGCATGGCCGCGTTCTGTCTGGCCGACCTGGGCGAGTTCGGGGAGGCCGCGCGGCTGGCGACGGAATCGGCCGAGCAGACGCGCGCGCTCGACCTGCCGTTCGGCCTCGCCCTCGCCCACGTCGCCCTCGGCCACACCCATCTCGTCCAGGGCCGCCTCGAGGAGGCGACGCACGCCCTCGCCGGCGCGCTCGATCTCATCGAGGCGCGCGGCCTGCCGACCTGGTTCCCCTGGGCGGCCGCGCTGCAGGGATACGCGCTGGCCCTGTCGGGCCGCTCGTCCGAAGGCCTGGACCTGCTCGAGCGCGCCGTCGAGCGCGCGCAGGCTCTACCGTTCCTCTTCGGCCACTCCCAGTGGGTGGCCTGGCTCTCGCACGCCCACCTGCTCGCCGGGCGGCCGGACGAGGCGCGACGCCTGGCCGACCTGGCCCTGCGCTTGAGCCGGCAGCGGGGCGAGCGGGGGTACGAGGCCTGGGCCCTCTACGTCGGGGGCGAGGTCGAGGCCCAGCGAGACTCCGTCGCGGCGGCCACCGGTCTCCTCCGGCAGGCGCTCACGCTCGCGCTCGAGCTCGAGATGCGCCCGCTGGCGGCCCGGGCCCACCTGGCGCTGGCCCGGCTCGGCGGGCCAGACGCGGAACGCGCGGCCGGTGAGCACCGGGACGCCGCGCGACGGCTGCTGACCGCCCTCGCCATGCCCGTCCCGCCCGACGACGCCTGACGCCCCCGAGACACGCGCCCCTCTCCCCCCGGCGAGGGAGAGGGGCGCGTGCGCGTCAGGCGGCCCCGATGAGCAGCCCGCCCAGGGCCTCCTGGACCTTCCGATGCTGGGCCGGCGTCGCCACCAGGCCGAACAGCTCCTGGAAGTTCGGGTGGGTGACACCGCTCTCGATGAAGGTGTACCGCTTGGCGGCCAGCACGCCGGCCAGCACCTCCTGCTGCTCGCTCCGGTCCAGCACGCGCCCCAGGACCCGCTGCAGGGTCTCCACGTCGAGCCGCGCCTGCGTCTCGAGGAGGCCGTCCACCGCGCCCACCAGGGTGATGAGGTCGTCGATCGCCCGATCCTTCTCCGCCTCCGGCATGCCCCGGAAGGCGCGCAGCGTCTCGAGGTGGTCCATGCGAGCATGCTGGGACTCCTCGAGCCAGTGCGACTTGAAGATGTGCTTGGTGAACGGGTCCAGGGACTCGTCGTCCTTGAAGCACGTGAGGTAGTGCAGCTGGGTGAACCACTCGATGGCCGCGGTGAGCAGCAGCATCGCGCCGGTGTTCTTGCTGAGGACGACGCGGGCCACGTCCTGGGCGCCGGAGAGCAGGCCGACCGGCACGCCGACCGCGTCGTCCACCGCGGCGCGCACCTCGCGGAAGAGGGTCATGTGCTTGACCTCCTCGGCCGCGAAGTTGGTCAGCGCGTCGAACGCCTCCCGATCGTCGAGCTCGAAGTCCCGGGCGAGGGCGACCATGCGGGGAGCGATGAACTCCTCGACGTAGCCGAAGAGGTGGGCGTAGGCCCCCATCTCCACGTGGTTGAGCGCCATCTTCTCGTCGGGCGTGAGGCAGGCGATGCGGGCGGCCCCGGAGAGGCGGCCCGGCAGCCAGCGGCGCCCGGTATCGAAGTGGCGGCCGCCGATGACGTCGCTGATCTTCCAGTTCACCCGGTACGAGTTCTTCAGGCACTCCGCGTACGAGTACGTGCTCATGTGGCTCGCTCCTTGTCGGGTTGGTCGGTTCACTCCACCAGCAGGCGGGCGTCGATCTTGACGGGCCGCGAGATATTGAAGTAGTTCGGCGAGGTCCTCGCGACGGTGTCGTGGATCTCCTGGAACTGCTCCGGGGTCCCCGCCCCCTTGATCCGGACCACGTAGTGGATCGTGTCGTAGCCGGGCGCCACCGCGGGATCGATGCCGAGGAAGCCGCGCAGGTCGAGGCGGCCGGACGTCTCGATCTCGACCTTCTCCAGCACGATGCCCTTCATGGATGCCCCCGCGACGTATCCGACCGTGATGCACGCATTGAGCGCGGTCATGAGGAGCTCCTGCGGGTTGGGGGCGGTGTTGCGCCCCAGCAGCTCGAAGGGCTCGTCGGCGTCGATGGTGAAGTGCCGGTGCACCTCCTGCCCGCCGATCGAGTAGGACTCCACCGACGCCCGGCTCCGGGTCTGCCCCTTCCACTCCGAGCGCACCCGGAACTCCACCTGGCCCTTGGCCGGGTCCCGCTCGATCTCGCGCATGACCTCCGTCAGCGCGCCCACGTCCAGCCCGTTGATCTGCTTGCCCGTCTCGATGGTCGCCATGTTGTCGTCCTCCCTTTCCGCGGGACCCGGTGCTCTCGTCCCGGCTCCCACGTCGGACGACAGTGGCAAGGGGCGTGCCGGACGGAACGGACATGATGACGGGCACTTGCACGGCGGCGGTCGGGCCGGGACGGCTCGGCGGTTTGGTCGGTTTCGGCAGTTGCGGCGGTTCCGCCGTGCGGCCGCGGACGCGCGGGCGGCCTTCCGGGGCTTGTCTGGCCGCGCCCGCCCGCCTACCATACGGCACCCTCGGAGGGTGGCCCGGCGCGATGACGCTGTCCCTGCATCCCGTGGATCTAGCTGTCGTCGCGGTCTACCTCGTCGCGATGATCGCGGCCGGCTTTCTCCTCGCCGGGCGAGTCAAGGCTTACCGGGATTTCTTCCTCGCCGGGCGCTCCCTCACGACGCCGATCCTCATCTGCGCGCTCGTCTCCTCGTACTACGGCCTCGATGCGCTCTTCGGCGACAGCGGGGACGCGTCGCGGGAGGGGGTGGTGGTCTGGTTCACCTATGGGCGCCCGTATACCCTGGCCCTGCTCGTGGCGGCGCTGCTGCTGGCCCGGCGGCTGCGCGGCATGGACGCGCTCTCGCTCGCCGACCTGCTCGGTCAGCACTACGGGCGCTCCACGCAGCTGGCGGCGGCGATCGCCTCGTTCCTCTATGCGCTGCCCGTCCTGGCCATCATGGGACTCGCGGCCATGGGCGAGGTGCTGTTCGGCCTCCCGCTCTGGCTCGGCGCCTGCCTCGGTGGCGCGGTCTGCGTCCTGTACGTCTCCCTGGGGGGCGCCTGGGCGGACGTGCTGACCGACACCGTGCAGTTCGCGATCATGTGCGTGTCGCTGGCGGTGGCGCTCCCGTTCATCCTGGGCGCGGTGGGCGGGTTCGAGGGCGTGCGGGCGGCGCTCGGCGAGGACGCCTTCGCGCCGCTCGGCTCGGCCCCGCCGCTGTACACCGTCGCCTACGCGCTCACCGCGGTGAGCGTGCTGGTGGAGCCGCTCTTCTACCAGCGGATGCTGGCCGCGCGCGACACCGCGGCGATCCGGAACGCCTTCCTCTGGGGTGTCCTCGTCTGGGCCGCCTACGACTGGGCGACCACCGCGGTGGGCATGGCGGGCGGCGCGATGATGGCGACCGGGGTGCTGCCCCCGGACATCCCGCGCGACCAGGTGCTGCTCCGACTCGTTCCGCTCTACCTGCCGCTCGGCGTCTCGGGTCTGTTCCTCGGAGGCTGTCTGGCCGCCGCCATGTCGACGGTGGACTCGTACCTGCTCATCGCGGCCGGCAACCTCGTCTACGACATCTACCGCCCGCTGGTCCGGCGCGAGCTCGACGACCGCACGCTCATCCGCTACACGCGCGGCGCCATGCTGTTCTCCGCCGTCGTGTGCGTGGCGCTCGGCCTCTACTTCGAGCGCATCAAGGAGGCGTGGGCGTTCATGGCCACGATCCTGACGTCCACCCTCCTGGTGCCGACGCTGGCCAGCCTCTGGCTCCCCGGCCGGCCGGCGCCGCTCGCCGGCGCGCTGGCCTCCTGGGCCGGCCTCTCGGCGGTCGTGGCCTTCTACACGGTCCTCCACGTCTGGGGGGCGCCGGACCTCGACCTGGAGACGCGCCGGATGGACCTCGGGGGGCTGACGCTGCTCCGCGAGTACGCCCTCTTCGCCGCGCTGCCGGTGTCGGCGCTGGGCTACACCCTGGGCCGCGTGCTCGGTCGCCGGCCGTGACGGTCTGGGACGCGATGACGTGGGCGAGCATCGCCGGCCTCGGACCGGGCGTCCTCGTCATCTGCGTCGCGGTGGCCCGGGACCTGCGACGGCTGCTGGGCGGCCCGGCGCCGCCCGCCGCGGAGGATCCACACATGCTGGGGCAGGAGAACCGCCATGAGTGAGCAGACGGAGCGTCACGAGTTCCAGGCCGAGGTCCGCGAGCTGCTGGACCTCATGATCCATTCCCTGTACTCGCACAAGGACATCTTCCTGCGCGAGCTGATCTCCAACGCCTCCGACGCCCTCGACAAGATCCGCTTCGAGGCGTTGAGCCGCCCGGAGCTGGCGCCGGGCGAGCTGGAGATCACGCTGGACGCCGATCCCACCGGGCGCACGCTGGCCGTGCACGACAACGGCATCGGCATGAGCCGGCAGGAGATCGTCGAGAACCTCGGCACCATCGCGCGCTCGGGCACCCGCGAGTTCCTGCGGGTCGTCCGGGAGGCCAGGGCGGCCGCCGCGCCCGAGCTGATCGGGCAGTTCGGCGTGGGCTTCTACTCGAGCTTCATGGTGGCCGACCGCATCACGGTCGTCACGCGGCGCGCGGGCACCGAGGAGGTCACCCGGTGGGAATCGACCGGCGACGGCAGCTACACGCTGGGCCCGGCCGAGCGGCCCGCGGCCGGGACCACCGTGACGCTGCACCTCAAGCCGACGGACGAGGAGGACGGGCTCCGAGACTACACCCGGGCGGAGGTGCTGAAGGACATCGTCAAGCGCTACTCGGACTTCGTGACGTACCCGATCCGTCTGCAGGGCGAGACGCTCAACTCGATGAAGGCGATCTGGGCGCGGGCCGAGGGCGAGGTCACCGAGGACGAGCACCGCGAGTTCTACCGGCACATCAGCCACGACTGGCACGATCCCCTCGAGCACC
>Ga0268386_10003863_pt1 | contig 10982 bp, 11 predicted proteins | sample RVTome_15_FD_200260 | JGI IMG/M metagenome (GOLD analysis project Ga0268386, IMG submission 200260) | Soil microbial communities from uranium-contaminated site in the Upper Colorado River Basin, Wyoming, United States - RVT150D86... ... | reverse complement strand
CCTTGACGCCCAGGAAGACCAGAGCGACCGTGAGGAACTCGAGGATCAGCCCGAACCCGATGATCTGGAAGATCCACCCCGCCAGGTTGTCGGGCTGGCGCGACGCGATCATCCCGCCTGTCGCCAGCCACCCCAGGCTGACGAGGAGCGCCACCAGGGCAGTCGGACTGACGGGGCTCGGCGTGAGCGGATCCCCGCCCGCCCGCTCCTCGAGCAGGTAGCAGTACACGGATGGAGCGTCCCCGAGCGCCGCATCGGCGACCTCACCCTGGCACTCGTCGTCCAAGTTGCCGGCCGCCCGCTCGATCGTCCCCCGGTCCTCGGGCGGGAAGACGGCGATGACGCCGGGCTCGGCGTCGGCGTAGGCCCCGAAGGCGATCGCACCCGTTGCCACGACCATGACCACGGCGACGCCGAGGAGCGATCGGGACGCCAGCTTCGCGCCGCTCGGGCTCATGCCGTCGGCTCCAACTGTTTGGCGGCGACGCGGCCCATGACGGTCGTTCCTCGCCCCGGTCCGTTGTCGACGGAGAGCGAACCGCCGAGGGCGGCGATCCGACCGGCCATGATCTGCATGCCCTCGCCGTCCGCGGTCACCACCGGGTCGAACCCTCCGCAGTCGGATGAAGCGAGCCACCCGATGCGGGTGCCGTCCGCGACTCGATGAGTGCCCCCAGACGGGCGAAGAATACCGAGCCCGCGACGGAGACCACCGCGAGCGGGGGATCATCGGCGTCGTTCTGCTCGGACATACACATGCCGATCGCTCCCGCGACGATCAGGGCGACTGAGATCCACGCGGCCGGCCAGGCGAGGTGCGGTGGGAGCAGGCCGACCTTCGGCGCTTCCATGGCCGGATGGTGACATCCGGGGCCGAGCTGGTCCACGGGGCGGACCACACCTTGCGACTTCGGGAACATCCCCGTCACCGGCGTGCTGGCATCACCGCCCTCTCGCATGGCCGCGCCGTCGCCGATGGACCTCCCGGGCCCTACGGTGGCCTCGAAAGCACGAGGAGGTCTCACCTTGACGATGATCTTGGTCGGAACCGACACATCCGCAGCCGCCGACCTCGCCCGTGTCGCCGCGCGTTTCCCTGGCTTGGCGACGCGCACGCGCGTGGAATCGGGCGACGCCGCAGCGCCCTGCAGCGTCTACATCGCGGATACGAGGCTCGCGCAGTGAGATCAGGAGACCATGTGTTCGACCCAGTCGGCGCGCCAGTCGGGGGCCGGGAAGGACTCCGACCAGTAGGCGGTCTCCTTGGCGATCTTCCCGTGGCGCATCTCGAAGATGAAGACCGCCCGGTACACCGCGTCGGCGCCGTAATCGAGCGTGGCTTCCGCGACCCACAGAGTGCCCTCGCCGACGATCCGGCGTGGGGTGATCGTGGGCAGCTGGGGGAAGGCGTTGTACACGAGCCGCCGGTTGTCGCCGCCCACGATGCGTTCCCCCGACTGGGGCCACTCCATCACAGCATCCTCGTGGAAGAGATCGTCCATCCCGGCCACGTCGCCTGCGTTGAGCGTGGCCACCAAGGCTTCAACCGTCGCCCGTCCACTCATCGCACCCTCCGTCGGTCGCGGCCGCGCGATCGAGCGCGAGCCTCGGATATGGGCGCCGAGAGCCTACGCCTGTTCGGATTCCCGGAGGAAGGCCAGCACGGCCATGACGCGCCGGTGCACGGCGGGCTCCTCGGTCAGGTCGAGCTTGTGGAAGAGCGAGTTGATGTGCTTCTCGACCGCGCGCTCGCTGAGGAACAGCGACTTCGCGATCGCGGCGTTGTTCTCGCCCTGGGCCATGTGGCCCAGCACTTCTCGCTCGCGGTCGGTGAGCGCGGCGAGCGGGGAATGCGCCATGCGGTCCTTGGCCGCCACGAGCGCCTCGACGACCTTCGGGTCGAGCACGCTGCCGCCGCGGGCGACCTCGTTCAGCGCCCGAACGACTTCGTCGACGTCGGCGACTCGCTCCTTCAGCAGGTAGCCGAGCCCGGCAGCGCCGTCCTTCAACAGCTCGTACACGTACTCCTCGTCGGCGAACTGCGAGAGCACGACGACACCGACGTCGGGGTGATCGGCCCTGATCGCCTTGGCCGCACGGATCCCTTCGTCGGTGCCGGTGGGGGGCATGCGGATGTCGGTGAGCACGGCGTCGGGGGATCGGGCCTCGACCGCCGTGAGCAGCTCGTCGTAGGCTTCGGCGGTGCCGACGACCTCGACGTCGTCGACACTCGAGAGGAGTGCCACGGTGCCCTCGCGCACGAGGTAGTTGTCCTCCGCGAACACCACTCGCAACATGCGCGGATGGTACACGGGCACCCCCCGGCGGGAGGTCGAGCTGCGTGATCATCACTGTGGTGTTGGGCGAGGACAACGTGCTCGTTCGCGAGGGGGTGCGGGCGTTGCTCGACTCCTACGACGACATCGAGGTCGTGGGCGTCGCCGAGGACGGTCCGTCGTTGTTGACCGCGGCCGCCGAGCACGTGCCCGACGTGGTCGTGACCGACATCAAGATGCCGCCGAGCTTCCAGCTCGAGGGCATCGACTGTGCGCACGCGATCCGCGAGCAGCACCCCGACACCGGTGTGGTGGTGCTCTCGGCCCACGACGACGAGGAGTACGCGCTGGCGCTGCTCGGACGGGGGCACAGTGGCCTCGCATACCTGTTGAAGGACCGCATCGCCCAGGGCGACGAGCTGGCCCGCGCGATCCGCGAGGTGAACGCCGGGGGCAGCACGGTCGATCCCACGATCGCCGAGCGGCTGTCGGGACGCGGCGACGCGGCGGAACGCGACCGGGAGCTGCTGGACATGATGGCCAAGGGCCTCGGGTACGCGGAGATCGCCGAGGCACTCGGCACGACCCAGGAAGCGGTCGACCGCCAGGTGACGGAACTGTTCCGCGGGATGGCCGGTGACGGTGGAGGCGGCGCAGGTCTCGTCGACGAGTTCAAACGGATGCATGCAGCCGTGGTCGAGCAGGCGACATCGAGGAACACCCTTGCGAGCTTCGTGCCCCAGCAGCTCGTCGATCGGCTCGCCTCCCACCCGGACGCTGCGATCGAGCCGCAGGAGGTCGAGGTGACCGTGCTGTTCAGCGACATCCGCGGGTTCTCGACGATCGCCGAACGGCTCGAGGCTCGCGATGTCGCCGCCGTCGTCGGTCGGCACCTGTCGGCGATGGCCGAGGTCGTGACCGCGCACGGCGGCACGATCGACAAGTTCCAAGGGGATGCGGTGATGGCGGTCTTCGGGGCTCCCGAGCCGCTCCCGCTTCACGCCGAACGCGCCCTCAGGTGTGCCATCGCGATGCAGGCTCGCCAGGAGGAGCTGAACGCCGCCGGATGGAGCGTCGACGGCATGGCTTCGATGGGGGTCGGCATCGGTGTCAACACGGGACCGGTGATCGCCGGCACGATCGGAGGCGGCGGCCGTCTCGAGTACACGGTCGTCGGCGATGCCGTGAACGTGGCATCGCGGCTGCAGAACGAGGCCGAGGGCGGCGAGATCGTGGCCACCGCGAGCACCGTTGCCGCCGCTCCGTCGGTGCCCTGTGAGTCGATCGGGATCCGTCACGTGAAGGGCCGCGAGGAGGCAGTCGAGGTCTTCCGCGTCACCGAGGACCCACGATGACGCCGACCGAGCGGCAACTGCTGCGGCTTCGGTGGGTTGCCGCCGTCATCGTGGCCGTCGGCGCGGTGGCGACGATCGCGTTGGAGGTCGCGGCCGGGCGCGCCGACGAGGCGGTGTTCACGATCCTGCTCCTGTCGTTCCCGGCGGTCGGCTTCTTCGTACTCAGCCGACGGCCCGGCGCCCGCCTCGCGTGGTTGATGGTCGCGATGGGGGTCGGCCTCGCGATCCTCGGCCCGGTGACCGCCTACGGGGCCTACGCGGTTACGCACGACCTGCCCCTCGGCCCGCTCGCGCTCGCCCTGGGCGGCCCCGGGTGGGTCCCGTTCATCGCGATCTCCGGGTTCCTCCTGCTGCTGTTCCCCGACGGACACCTGCCTTCTCGAAGGTGGCGATGGCTGGCGTGGCCCTGCGGGATCGGGCTTTCGATCGTCTTCGTCGGCATCTGGTTCTACCCGGGCGACTTCGCCGATTCCGGCTTCCCCGACGTCATGAACCCGATCGGGGTCGAGGCGCTCGGCCCGGTGCTCGACGTCTTCGGTTTCCTGCTGCTCTCGGCGCCGATCCTCGTGGTCGGCGGCTTCGTCTCGCTCGTCGTGCGCATGCGCCGCACGATCGACGACGTCGTGCGTCACCAGATCCGGTGGCTCACGTATGCCGCATCGCTGATGGCCTTCTTCTTCGCGCTTTCGTTCGTGCCCGGACTCGGCACCGAGGATTGGAGCTCCTGGATCCAGGACCTGGGGGCGATCTCCTTCATGTTGATCCCTGTCACGACGGGGTTCGCGATCTTGCGCTACCGCCTGTACGACATCGACGTCGTGATCCGCAAGACCGTGGTGATCGCGATCGTCGTGGGGTTCATCGCGGTCGTCTACATCGCCGTCGTTGCAGGTGTAGGTGCCCTCGTCGGATCGCAGGCATCGCCGCTGCTGTCGGCGCTGGCGGCGGCGATCGTTGCCCTCGTCTTCCAGCCCGTGCGAGCTCGGGCGCGTCGATTCGCGGACCGGCTCGTCTACGGCAAGCGGGCAACGCCGTACGAGGTCATGGCGACGTTCGGCGACCAGCTCGCCGGTACCTACGCGACCGACGACGTCCTGCCTCGCACGGCACGCATGCTCGGTGAAGGCGTCGGAGCCGAGCGCGCCGAGGTCCGTCTCGCCGTCGGCGAGGAGATGCGACCGGTGGCGACGTGGCCGCCGAACGCGCCCGACGCGCCGGACGCCTACGTCGCGGAGGTGCGCCATCAGGGCGAGCTGCTGGGGTCCCTGGCCGTCTCGCTGCCGGCGAGCGATCCGATCGACTCGACCCGCGAGCAGCTCGTGCAGGATCTCGCCTCGCAGGCCGGGCTCGTGCTGCGGAACGAACGCCTCACGGAACAGCTGCGCGCGCGTCTGACCGACCTCCAGGCAGCACAGAAGCGTCTCGTGGCCGCGCAGGATCACGAGCGGCGCAAACTCGAGCGCAACATCCACGACGGCGCCCAGCAGCAGCTCGTCGCGCTCGCCGTGAAGGCTCGCCTGGCTCGCACCATCACGGAGCGCGATCCAGCCAAGGCGGCGCAGATGCTCACCCAGATCGAGGCCGAGACCCACGAGGCGCTCGAGGACCTGCGTGACCTCGCGCGCGGGATCTACCCCCCCCTGCTCGCCGACAAGGGGCTGGCCGCCGCCCTCCGGGCCCAGGCGAGGAAGTCGCCGATCCCCGTGACCGTGGAGAGCGACGGCGTCGATCGCCTGCCGCAGCAGGTCGAGGCCGCCGTCTACTTCTCCGCGCTCGAGGCCCTGCAGAACGCCGCGAAGTACGCCGGCGCCTCACGGGCCATCGTGCGCCTGCGGCGTTCGAGCGGCGCGGTCGCCTTCACGGTCGCCGACGACGGCACGGGGTTCGACCCCGCCGCGACCGGCTACGGTTCCGGTCTGCAGGGCATCGCCGATCGCCTGGGGGCGCTCGACGGCGAGGTTGAGGTCACGAGCCGTCCCGGGGCGGGCACGACGGTGTCGGGGCGCGTGCCCGTCGACGGTGGACCGCACGGAGGGGTGGAAGCGTGAGCACCAGGGCGCCGCGGAAGGCGAAGGGGTTCCGGCGCTTCGAGCGCTGGCTGGTCGGACTGGCCTTCGCCATCATGGCGTTCGTGCTCGAGAAGGTCGTGCTGCGCTCGATCCGAAAGGGCGGTCCCGAAGAGGAGCCCGAAGAGGTCACGACGATGATCTCCAAGGGCGGCGAGGTCGACGTCGATATCTAGTCTGATTCAGACTAGATCCGGCGACGGACGAGGTCGATCACGAGCGCGAGCGTGAGGAGCAGCGCCCCCACCCCGAACGCCGCCGGGAGCCATCCGGGAACCCGATCGCTCACGGCGGTCAGCGCCGTGCCGAGGATCGCGGCGCCGGCCGTGAGCGCGAGAGCGAGCCGGCGACCCGCGCGCCGGATCGTCGACTCGAGCGACGCCGCCCGGAAGTTCACCTCGAGCTTCTGGCCGGGACGCGCCCCGATCAGACGTTCCACGGCTTCCACGACGCGATGGAACCGCACCTTGAATCGCTGGGCCTGGTAGAAGAGCGCCTTCGGATCGGCCTTGCTCGTCATGTCGCGCACGAGCGCCCGCATGAGGAACGATCCCGCCACCTCGAACGGGTCGAGGTCGGGGTCGAGCTCGGCGGTGGCCAGCTGCATCTGCGCGAGCGCCTTCCCGGTCAGCGCCAGCGACGCCGGGAGCGGCACGTCGTGGCGCAGCGAGATCTCGGTCACCTCTTGCAGGATCGGACCGAGCTGGATGTCGGAGAGCGACGCCGTGCGGTACTTCGCGACCATCGCGCCCATCTCCTGGCCGAATGCGTCAACGTCGAGATCGGCGCGATCCATCGCCCCGGCGAGCATCAGCGTCACGTCGGTGAGGAACGAGACGTCCTCCTGCCAGAACGCCATCAGCAGCAGCAGGAGCTGCTCGCGCATCTCGGGGCTGACCTCGCCGATCATGCCCAGGTCGAGCAGGTAGAGGCGCTCCTCTGCCGGCTGCCACATCAGGTTGCCCGGGTGCGGGTCGGCGTGGAAGAACCCGTCGACCATGATCTGCTTGTAGAAGCTCTCGAGCAGTTGCCTCGCGGCCTCCTTGCGCGGGGTCCCCTCGGGCGCGATCGAGATCGGCCCTCCCTGCACGTCCTGCATCACGAGCAGCCGGGAGGTCGACAGATCGGCGTGCACCACCGGCACCCGCAGCCTGGGGTACTGGGCGATGCTCTCGCGCAGGCGCTCGATGTTGCCCGCTTCCTGCCGGAAGTCGAGCTCGCGGTGCAGGGAATCGGACAGATACTGGAAGACGGCGTGCATGTCGATCACCTGACGCAGGCCGGGGCGATCGGAGACCTTCTCGGCGAAGACCTCGAGCAGCGCGAGGTCCTGCTCGATCTGCTCCCGGGCGTCGGGACGTTGAACCTTCACCACGACCGGTTCGCCGGTCGCGAGCGTGGCGCGGTGGACCTCGGCGATCGTCCCCGCCGCTAGCGGCGCCGGGTCGATGTGATCGAAGACGTCCTCCCAGGGCACGCCGAGCTCCTGCTCCATGACCTCCACGACGTCTTGCTCGCTCAGGGGCGGCACGCTGTCCTGCAGGGTCGCGAGCTCCTCGATGTATTCGGGCGGCAGCAGGTCGGGCCGGGTGGAGAGGATCTGCCCGAGCTTCGCGAAGGTGGGGCCGAGCTCCTCGAGGGCGGCACGGAGCCGCTTGCCCTGGCGGCGCCGGCCCACCGCGCCCTCCTCGTCGGGACGGCCGAACAGCTCCTTCAGGCCGTGCTTGGCGAAGACGGCGGCGATGCGGCCTCCCCGCGCCGTGAGCCGGGGGGTGAACTCCGCCTCCTCGGCGGCGCTCATGCGCACCTGGGCAGAGGTAGGAGAGGGCGTGTTGACGACGACGCGCCCGTCGCCGGCCGTGTTGACGATGATCACCGTGCAGCGGGCGTTGTGGCTGATGCGGTTCGGCACGTTGCCCAGCAGGAACTCCTTGCGCCCGGCCATACCGGCGTTCCCGACGACCAGCACGTCGATGGCGTGCTCCGCGGTGGCCTCGACGATCGCCCTCGCCGGGTCGTCGTGGATCACGACGTGGCCGTGTCCCCGGTCGCCCGCCACGGAGCGGGCATAGCTCTCGAGGTCGTCTGCCGCCGAGCGGGCACGGGTAACCTCCGCCGCACCGTATTCGGTGTCGGCTCGGCTCGTCGGCACGATCACCTGGACGACGTGGAGCTCGGCACCGAACGCCTCGGCGAACGTCGCGGCCCATCGCACGGCGCGCTCGGCCGTCTGGGATCGGTCGGTTCCGACCATCACGCGGTCGATCGCGCCGGCGATCTGGGGCTGGGCCTCGGCGTTCATGGGCGCATCATGGCGCTTCCCGGCCGCCGCGACCAGGTGGCGGCCACGCCTCGGGGTCGGTGGGGAAGCGAACGCCCCGGATGGCGGCACCCCCATTGGTAGACTGCCCGCCCCTCGCCGGAGTAGCTCAGTCAGGCAGAGCAACCGCCTCGTAAGTGGTAGGTCATGGGTTCGAATCCCATCTCCGGCTCCTCCGGAGGCCGAATCGAGCCGCATCATGCCGGTGCTAGTATCCGCCAGCGATGACCATGCTCCGGAAACTCTCGGCGCTGTTCGCGCTGTGCCTCGTGGCCTCTGTCCTGTTCGTCGGCACCGCGGGTGCACAGGCGATCCAGGATCCCGTGGTGGAAGCCGAGCGGAACGACGGGGGCTGGGTCTACTGGATCGCGATCGCGCTCGGAGTGCTCGGAGTGCTGGTGGTGATCTTCCTCACGATCCAGTACATGCGGTACGCGCCCCGGTTCTCCAAGGACGAGGAAGGGTTGAAGCTCGTGCGAGCCGACCGGGTTCGCGTCGGGCAGGAGCTGCCGCGCCGAAACGTCGATCTCTCGCAGGCGGCGCCCGTCGTGGTCGCTCCTCCCACAGTGCCGGCCGCCGCGCCGGCGCTCTCGGCTGCCACGGCGGCCGCCCCCGCTCCTGCCGCCGAGACCCCGGCCGCTGCGGCGCCTGCGCCGGCGGCCCCCGCGGAAGCTGCGCCGCCTGCTGAGGCTGCGCCCCCTGCGGAAGCTGCGCCGCCTGCTGAGGCTGCGCCCCCCGCGGAAGCTGCGCCTGCCGCTGCGGAAGCGCCCGCAGCAGCACCGGCTCCGGAGGAGCGCGTGGAGGTCACGATGGACCAAGAGGCGTACGAAGCTGCGCTGCAGGAGCTGCTCGATGCCGGCACCGATCGCCGCATCGCCGAGGGTAGGGCACGCCGGGCGGGCATGATCGCCGCCCGGAAGAAGGCCACCGGCGAAGCCTGAGCTCCGGGCGATCGCCGCGGCGATGGCCCCCGAAGGAGGATCCGAGCCCGTGGACGCCACCCAGGTCGATTGGTCCATGGGGTCGGCCGCGGCACGTCTCGCCGACTGGGACACGGGCCTTCGTCTCGGACGACGGGTCGCCGGTCCCGGCGTCTCCGTGCCGGCGGTGGAGCGCGCCCGCATGCGCGAGGACTTCGGCGAGCTCGTGCCGCTGGCGGAGTCGCTGATCTCCGAGCACACCGGCATGGTGGTGTCGGGCTTCCGCTCCAGGGCGTGGGTCATGGCCCGCGGGGAATGGATCCGCGCCAACCTCACCGGTATGCAGCGGTTGCTCGAGCCGCTCGCCGAGCGGGTGCTCGCCGTGAAGCCGGCCCGCGCCGGCTTCCGCCGCAAGGCGATGGGCGCCCAGGCCGGTGCACTGTTCGGATACGTGGCGCGCCGGGTGCTCGGTCAGTACGACGTCTTCCTGCCGCCCGACGACGAAGGACTGCTCTACTTCGTGGGCCCCAACGTCGCCGAGGTGGAACGGCGATTCGAGCTGCCGCCGAGGGACTTCCGCCTGTGGGTGGCGCTCCACGAAGTGAGCCACCGGGTGCAGTTCGGCGCCGCGCCGTGGCTTCGGGGGCACCTCCGGGGACTGGTCGATTCTTACTTCGAGGGCGTATCGCTCGACGGCCGGGAGCTCGTGTCGCAGATGCGCCGGGCGGTGGAAGAGGTGCGCAGCGGGGCCGACGCGCGTGTGAGCGGCGTCTTCCTGCTGCTCACGCCGGCCCAACGTGAGCTCTTCACCAAGGTGCAGGGGCTGATGTCACTCCTCGAAGGGCACGCGTCGTACGTGATGAACGAGGTCGCTCGAGAACACGTCGCCGATGTGGCGCGTATGCGCCGGGCACTCGCGGCGCGCCGGAAGGGCTCGGGCGTCGAACGCGGCGTGCAGCGGGCCATCGGGTTCGAGCAGAAGATCCGCCAGTACGACCGGGGCGAGAAATTCGTGCGCGAGGTGATCGCCCGCGCCGGCATGGACGGCTTCAATCGCGTCTGGACGGCACCCGAGCGACTGCCCTCGCTCGACGAGATCGGCACCCCCGCCGCCTGGGTCGAGCGCGTCGGCGGCTAGGCCGTGGCAGCGCGGCGCCCGCCGGCCGTCGCGCGGGTGCTGGAGCGCGTCACCGCGACGATCCGGGATCACGACCTCGTGCGCGAGGGCGACACGGTGTTGGTCTGCGTCTCGGGGGGGGCGGATTCCGTCTGCTTGCTGGAGTCGCTCCTGCGGCTGCGGCGCCTCCTCGGCGTGCGGCTCGAGGTGTTCCACTTCGACCATCGGCTGCGAGCGGACTCGTCGGCCGACGCCGTGTACGTGCGCCGGCTCGCGTCGCGCCATCGGCTTCCGTATCACCTGCGCGTCGCGGAGGACGAACCCGCAGCCGGTGAGTCGGTCGAGGCCTGGGCGACCGATCGGCGCGGCAACGCCGCGAACGAAGTGCGACGTGAGGTCGGCGCCTCGATCGTCGCCGAGGGGCACACCCTCGACGACCAGGCCGAGACCGTACTGCTGAACCTCGTGCGCGGAACGGGGCTCGACGGGCTCGCCGGCATCTGGCCGAAGCTCGGCGATCGCCCAGGCTCCTCGCCGGTACAGCCGCTGCTCGACGTCACTCGCGCGGAGGTCGAGTCGTTCTGTCGCTCGCTCGGCCTGAGGCCTCGGCGCGATCCGATGAACGAGGACCTGCGTCTGCTGCGAGCGGCGATCCGCCACGAGGCCATCCCGATGCTCGAGCGCATCACCGGGAGGGAGGTGCGTGCCACGCTCGCCAGGACCGCCTCCGTGCTGCACGAGGACCGACTGGAGTTGCTCCGTCAGGCGGCGGAGCACGAGCGGGAGATCGTCGAACGCGACGGGAGCGAGGTCCGCTTCGGGGCGGCCGACCTGGCCGCGCTCCCGGTTCCCCTCGCCGCCCGCATCGTGAGGATGGCGCTGTGGCGGCTCGCCGCGGTCGACGACGAGGTGGCGCCGTGGACCCGCG
>Ga0268386_10003862_pt1 | contig 10984 bp, 13 predicted proteins | sample RVTome_15_FD_200260 | JGI IMG/M metagenome (GOLD analysis project Ga0268386, IMG submission 200260) | Soil microbial communities from uranium-contaminated site in the Upper Colorado River Basin, Wyoming, United States - RVT150D86... ... | reverse complement strand
GGATGCTGTGGAAGCCAGACCCGATCGCGCGCTGCGCGAGGAAGCCCCGCGGCTCCTGGTCGACCTTGAGCTGCATCGACATGTTGTAGATGTCCGCGGCCCGAGCGAGGTTGTCGAGGTCGTGCAGATCGAAGGGGCCGTACTCTCCCACGAACTCGACGTAGTCGTAGAGGCCCGTGTGCCCGATGGCTTCCACGACCGACGGCCACGTGGTGTGAATGTGGGTGGACAGCGTCGGCGTGTTCGCCTTCAGGAGCTCGCGCAGCTTGTTGGGTCTCATGGCGTCTCTCCTATCGTCTCCATCCCAGCCAGTCGCAGACGGCCCGGCCCATGACCAGCTCGAGGTCGCGGCCCTTCAGCCAGGGCAGCTCTTCCGTGAACAGCGTCACGCACTGACGCCACGAGCACGGCATGCGCGTGATGTCGGTGCCCCAGAACCAGCGCGCGGGGCCGAAGGCGTCGTAGAGGCGGTGCAGATTGTCGTGGATGTCGCGAAACGGGTAGGGCTGATCGGAGTAGCTCGGGGCGCCCGTCGCCTTCATCGCGACGTTGGGATATCTCGCGAGCGCAAGCACGTCCGCCAGATTCGCCCACCGCTCACGCGGGCTCGTGTCCCCCCTGGGGCGACCGAGGTGATCGAGGATCAGCTTGAGGTTCGGGTGCCGCTGGGCGACCTCGGCGACCTTCGGCAGGAAGTTCGCCGCCATCATCGCGATCGGCAGGCCGGCGCGCTCCGCGGCCGGCCAGAGCCAGTCGATGGTGCCGTCGGTCGGCCACGTGCTCTGCTCCGGCCCGATGAAGGTGAAGCGGCAGCCGAGCATTCCCGGGCGCTGCTTCCACGTGTCGACCAGCGCGCGGCTCTCGGGCTTGTCGAGGGGGAAGTTGCCGAGGATCGCGAAGCGGTCGGGATGCGCGCGCGCGGCCTCCATGCAGAGCTCGTTCGCGTTCGGATCCCATGGCGTGTGGGGCGTGAGGATGGCGGCATCGACACCGCCGGCGTCCATCTCCTTCAGGGCATCTTCTTTGAGATACGCGGGGATCTGCCGGTGCCACGGACTGGTGGGGTTGCCCGCATTCCAGAGATGTATCTGCGCGTCAACGATCAGCATGGTCCGCTCCTTTGGTGGAAGGGGCGCGTCGTCCACTCACGGAAAGCTGACGTCGCCGTAGGGATAGAACTTCGAGATGTCGACGTTCCGGTAGGGTAGCGCCTCGAGCCGTACCGTGCCGAGGAACGGCTGCTCCGGCTCGGTCAAGAGAGTTGTCTTCGCGAAGCCCGAATCGTCGAAGCCGAGGCGGAAGTGCCACGCCGAGCACGCCCATCGCGCCATGGAGGGCGAGATAGACGCCGTGCCATCTGCCACCGTCCTCGAGCTCGGCGAGCATGCGGCCGAGAAAGTGCTCGTAGGCCTCCGTCGTGATCCAGCCCGAGCCGGTACCGGTCTCGGGCCAGAGCGGCGATTCGATGCCGACCAGCTCGACGCCGGCATGCTCGCGCGCCACCTTCACGAAGCCGCCCATGTAGGACCTCGGCTCCCAGGCGAGCAGCGCCTCGCCTCTGGCCGGCGAACCGTCGTGGACGAAGTCGTCGAGCGTGGTGTCGTTGGGCAGGAACGTCACCGTCTCGTGGACGAAGTTCAGCACGGCGATGCGGATCGCCTCAGTCATCGTGCTTCCTCAGGACGTTGGCGCCGCTTTCAATGGTCCCGGTCTGGCGTCGCTGGCTCAGCCGAGGCCGTAGAAGCCGAGCGCGCCGCCGGCGAGCACCTGGTGCTTCGCCTCGGGGGACAGCGATTCGATCCGCTCGCCGAGCATCTTTGGCGCGCCCGGGAAGAAGCCGTCCGAGTGCGGATAGTCGGTGGCCCACATGATCTTGTGCGGCCCGATGTAGTTGGCCAGCACCGCGATGCTGCTCTCGACCGGCTCGAACGAGATCCAGCAATTGCGCTGGAACAGTTCGCTCGGCCTCGTCTTCGGCGCCGATTCGTTGAAGCCCTGGTCGTCGAAGTGCCGGTCCATGCGGTCGAGCCACGGCGCGATCCAGCCGCCGCCCGACTCGAGAAACGCGACGCGCAATCGCGGGTGACGGTCGACGACACCGCCCCAGATCACGCTCAGCGCGACCAGCATCATCTCCATGGTGTGCGAGACCATGTGGCGCGCCGCGCGGTCCTCCTCGAAGCGGTCGACGCCGACGGTCGGCATCGCGTTGGTCGACCCTTCGTGAAAGCCAATCGAGAAGTCGAGCTCCTCGGCCATCGCCCAGAACGGCTCGTACATCGGGTCGCTGATCATCTTCTTGCCGTGATACGGGTTCGGCCGCAGGAACCCGCCCCGCATGCCGAGCTTCTCGCGGGCGTAGCGCATCTCGTCGATCGCCAGATCGACGGACTGCATCGGCAGCATCGCGACCCCGAACAGGCGCTCGGGATACGGCGTGCAGTAGTCGGCCAGCCAGCGGTTGTAGGCGCGGCACATCGCGGCGGCAAGGCCCGGGTCCTCGACGGCGCCGGCGAACAGGCCGAGACTGGGATAGAGGAAGGCGGCATCGATGCCGTCGGCATCCATGTCGACGATGCGCGCGTGCGGGTCGAACCCGCCCCGACGCCCCTCGGCATACTTCAGGGTGCCGGGCTTGACGATCCCCTGCCGGACGCCGACGGAACCCAGGCTGCCGATGCCCCGCGGATTGCCCAGGAGCTTGCCGTCGACGCTGAGGCGTTCCTTACCGTTTTCGTCGATGACGAACCGCGGCCGGCGCTCGCGGAAGGCGGGATCGATGTACCTGTCCCACAGGTCGAGCGGCTCGAGGATGTGACCGTCAGCGTCGACCACGTTGTACGTGCGCGCCATTGGCAATCCCCTCCGAAGGAAGTCAAACCCGCCACATACTATCGCAACCAGGCGCCTTCGCCCGGCGGCGTCACGACGAGCCCTTCTTCGGAGACCAGCCATACGCCTTGGCGCACGCACCGCCCATCAGCATCGCCCGTTCACTGTCGCTCAGGCGGTCGGTCTGGCGGAAGGGCCCGACGGCCTGCTCGTAGTTGACGACCGCAAAGGCGCGAGTCCAGTCGGTGCCCCACAGGCAGCGTTCGAAACCCCAGGCATCGAACACGCGGGCAAGCGGGTCCCAGATGTCCGGGAAAGGATACGGTTCCCGGGACAGCGTGCAGGCACCGCTGACCTTGATCACCGTGTTCGGGCGCCTGGCGAGGTCGAGCACCTTCGGCAGGTCGGCCCAGGGCTGCGGCGGGGCGGGCGGCGTCCGGGGCTGCATGATGGCCAGATGGTCGATGATGAATCGCGTGTCGGGATGGCGGTCGATCAGCGCCGCGCCCGCGTCGACGTTGCCCCAGCACAGCATGTTGACCGGAAAGTCGTACCGGACGGCCGCGCGCAGGATCCGGTCGAGGCCCGGGTCGTTCGGATCGCGCCCCGCTTCCTTCGTCATCATGATCCGGATGCCGACCGTGCCCGGCGTCTTCTTCCAGTCGGCGATGACATCGGCCACCGCCCGATCATCCGGATCGACCGGCTTCACGAGAGCGAACCGGCCGGGATGAGCCCGTTGCACTTCCACGGCATAGCTCGCGTCGTAGCGGTACATGGAAAAGGCGGAGATGAAGATCGCGCCGTCGACGCCGACCGTGTCCATGGCCGCCACCATCTCGTCGCCGGTGACGTGATCAGGCCAGTTCGGGACACTGTGCCAGGGCCGTCTCGGGGTGTTCGCCTCATAGGCGTGGACCTGGGAATCGATGATCGCCATCGGGAGGTTCCTCCGTGCCACGTGGGTTCATCGTACGGGTCATCGAATATAACCCCTTTTCGTCTACCCAGGCTTACGACCGGGCCGACGAGTACATGGAGCTGTGCTATCGGCTCTGGTCGAGCGAGGCGCCGTGCGTACCGAGTACACGGGCACGACGCTGCGGGAGCACCTGCGGGAGTTCTAGCCGGCCATCGGGAGAGGGCCTGGAGCGAGGACCGCGCCCGCGCAGCTCCTGCCTTACCCTCGCTTCTGCGACGTCGCGATCGCATTGCACACGAGCCGGACCGCAATGAGTCCTTGGTCGCACAGTCGGGCAGAGGATGCCGAATTCCCATCTTCTGCCAGTCGGCACCGGACGGGTGCGGGCGCCTCTTGACCTTGCCCCTGGGGGCCGGGTTTACCGTCTACTCATGAGCAAGGACGGGGCTGCTGATCGGGGAGGTGGCGAAGCGTGCGGGGGTCACCCGGAAGGCCCTCAGGCTGTACGAGGAGGCGGGCATCCTCCGAGCGCCCCGCCGCACCACCTCGGGCTACCGGGTCTACGACGAGGCCACGCTGGACTTGCTCACGTTCGTCCGGCAGGCCCAACGGCTCGGCTTCGGCCTGGATGAGATCAGGGAGATCGTCTCGATCCAGCGGTCCGGCCGCCTGCCGTGCCCCCACGTCCGCACGCTCGTGCTCCGCAAGCAGGCTGACCTGAATCGACGGCTTGCCGATCTGGCCGAGATGCGGAAGCGCCTGAACGAGGTGCTCCGAGGCTGGCAGTCGCGGTGCGGAACGGCCGCTGTCTGCCTTCACATCGAACAGTCGAACGGACAGCCATCAAGGAGGCGAAGGAATGGAGAAGCGGGTATCGCTGTGCCCGATGTGCGACCACTGCCCCGAAGTCGCCCTCGTGGGCGACGAAGTGCAGATCGGGGAGGCGGGGAACCTCGTCGTTCTGAAGAAAGACGAGTGGAACGTGCTCGTTGACGCCATCAAGTCGGGTCGGTTGTCCAAGGTCTGACGGTACGAGCGGCAGTACTTCATGGCCCGGGCGATAATGACCGACGTGAAGGACTGCTGCGAGATCAGAGCGGGCGTTTCCGAGCGCCAGCGCCGCGTCTTGTGGGTGGTGCTTTGCATCAACGCCGGGATGTTCCTGGCCGAGCTCGGCGCGGGTCTCTTGGCACACTCCACCGCGCTGCTCGCCGACTCAGTGGACATGCTGGGCGACGCCATCGTGTACGGCTTCAGCCTGTACGCGGTAGCGCGAGGCGCCCTCTGGCAGGCGCGGTCGGCGCTCCTGAAGGGCCTCATCATGGCGGTGTTCGGCGTCGGCGTCCTCGTCGAGATCGCGCTGAAGATCGTCCGGGGCGTTGTCCCGACGGCGGACTTGATGGGGGGTGTGGGTGCCATCGCCCTGGTCGCGAACGTGTTCTGCCTGTGCCTGCTGTGGCGGCGCAGGGGTGACGACATCAACATGGCATCGGCGTGGGTCTGCTCCAGGAACGACGTGGCGGCGAACTTCGCCGTCCTGGTCGCGGCTGCGGCCGTAGCCCTGAGCGGGTCCGCGTGGCCCGACATCGAATCATGAGCCATCGTACCCTCGCCTGGGCCGTGCTCCTCGCCGTCAGCCTGGCGAGCTGCGTGGTCGCCTGGGCTCAGCCGGCGACGCAGCGATACCCCGACGTCGTGTCCGTCAAGGTCACCCCTCGAGGGCAGGAGCGCTTCGACTTCGACGTCACGGTCTCGTCCCCGTACGACACGCCGGCCCGGTACGCCGACGCCTTCCGGGTCATGAGCAGGGAGGGCCGCGTGTTCGGCGAGCGCGTCCTGCTGCACGACCACGCTGGCGAGCAGCCGTTCACGCGGGATCTGTACGGCGTCGCCATTCCCCGCGGCATCCGCGTGGTCGTCGTGCAGGCGCGCGATCAGAAGTACGGGTACGGCGGCAAGACCGCCGAGGTCGTCTTGCCCGGCCGGTGAGGACGACCGGGGCCGGCAGGCTGCCCCGCGTGCTGCTGCTGCTCGGCGTTCTCGCCGCCGCACACCTGGTGGCGACATTCACGCTCGGCGTGCTGGCCTTCGCGACTCAGGGGGATCTCACCGGTCCGGCCTCGCCCTCACTCTTCTACCGCGTCGTGTCCGTAGCGGTGAGCGTTCTGGAGTTACGCTGAGGTGCTCGTGAACCCGGTCACCGTCGACGTCGGCATCGTCGGCGCCGGCATCGTGGGCATCAGCGCCGCCTACCTCCTGGCGCCGTGGCTGCTCCGGCTGCACCGCGCTGGCCAGCAGCAGTATCCGTCACCAGTACACCGATCCTGCGAGCAGGCAAGTCCGACCCTGCGGACCTGATCATCCCCGCGTCCGGTGGGGGAGCCACTCCACCGCGACGAGTCCGGCCCGCGCGAGCGGGCGGAACTCGGGATCGCCCGTCAGCACGCCGCCGCCGTGCTCCAGGGCAGCGACCACGGCGAACGCGTCGGCGTAGGCGATCGGGAAGCGAGCCTTGATATGCGCGGCCGCCAGCACCGTCGGCCGCGAGACGTCGACGATCTCCAGGGGGAGCTGATCGATCGCCCCCAGGACCCGGCGGGCCTCACCGATCCCCGCTCGCGCTCGGTGATGTACAGGGCCTCGCCCAGGTTGATCAGCGAGAGATACGCGCGATGCCGCCGTGCCGCTGCGCCCTCGAGGACCGCCCGAACCCTTGGCATGCCTGCCTCGCCTTCGAGGTAGGCCAGGAGCGCGAAGCTGTCCAGGACGTACGCCGGCATCCGCCGAGGACAGCCAAGATGAGATACCGAGCCCCACGGCGCGACGGCCGGCTGACATACCCGTCTCAGTACCACATCCACGTCGGGGCCGGCCGGGTCTTGATCCCCGGCGATTCCGCCCTCCATCACCCCCCGCCGGGCGCGGTCGCGTGCGGTCGACGCCCGCCGTGAACGATTGTAGGATTGCCTATGGTCGCCTTGAGGATCGCCGCTCGATCCCAGGCTCCCGCTTCCGTCCGGGGCCGCTCGCTGACCCGCGCCATTGCTTTTTTCATCTTCTCCGGTCTCGTGCACGTGGCCACCATCGGGGCCGCACTCGGTGTGTGGTCCGCCAGCCGATCCAGCGCGACGCCGACCCCCGGCGTGGTGTTCGTGGATCTGGCGCCGGCCACGCCCGCCGCCGCGACGGAGGCCCGGTTGATGGACGGGCCGGCCAGCGACGATCCCACCGTCGCCGCGCTCAACCGGCAGGTGGCCCAGCTCAGCGCAGAGAACACGGATCTCTCGTCGAGCCTCCTCGAGGAGCGTCAGCGCACGGCCCAGCTCGAGGCCGACTACCGCCGAGAGCTCTCCGCCAGCGAGACCGCCCGGAGCCGGCTCGGCGACGAGCTGGCCGCCATCGTCGCCGACCGCGAGACGCTGGCCAGCGAGCTCACGACCGCCCGGGAGCGGGCGGCGGCGCTCGAGCAGGAGCTGGCCGCGCGTGAGCAGGCCGAGCGCGCCGCGCTCGACGAGGTCAAGGCGACCTACAAGCGACTCGTGAGCTCACTGCAGGGGGAGATCGCCGCCAGGGACGTCGCACTGGAGCAGGCGAACTCCCGCGTCACCGTGGCCATCGCCGACCGCGTCCTGTTCCCCAGCGGCCAGGCGACCCTGACGCCCGCCGGCGAGCGCGTCATCGACAAGGTGGGCACCGCGCTGACGGGCGTGACCGACCGGCGCGTGCTGATCGAGGGCCACACGGACAACATGCCGATCGGACCAGATCTGAGGTCGCGCTTCCCGACCAACTGGGAGCTCTCGACCGCGCGCGCCACCGAGGTTGTCAAGCGGCTCATCGAGCACGCCCGCCTGCCGCCCGACCGCCTGCAGCCGGCAGGACGCGCCGACACCGATCCGGTGACCAGCAACGACACCGAGGACGGCCGGCGGCGCAATCGCCGGATCGAGATTATCCTGCTGCCGCCCGCGTCCACGCCGGACTCCCGCGCGGGATCGTGACGGCTGGCGAGCCCGGCGAATTGTCGCCGACCATGGGGAGGGCGCGGTCGCCCTGGGCCAGCCGGATCTGGGCCTGCACGAGATCGACGCTGGTCACCGCCTCGGTGACCCTGTGCTCGACTGCAGTCGAGCGTTCGCCTCGATGAAGACGAAGGGCTGGGCGCCCGGGCGGCCGGAGACGTCCACGAGGCACTCGAACGTGCCCAGATTGGTGTAGCCGACGGGCCTGGCGAGCCGCACCGCTCTGCGAGGAACCCGTAGCCGGGGTGAATCGCGTCCCAGCCGGACGCCGTCGCCGCCACGATCACGGCACCGGGATGCAGATAGGCCGCCGCACCCTGGCCCGGCAGGGCGTGGCATTCGTCGGCCACGCGGAGGTGCAGGCTGCGCGAGTCGTCTTCCGAATACACGGCGACGGTGGGCAAGCCCATTTCGGCCGCGGCGCGGGCGATGCGGATGGCGATCTCGCCCCGGTTCGCGATCAGCAGCTTCGTCACGCTCATGGCGTCTTCGTCGATGGGCCGCCGATCACGCCCTGCTCCCGCAAGGCGGCCACGGCCTGGGGACTCATGCCGAGCAGCTCGCGCAGCACCTCCGCCGTGTGCTCGCCCAGCATGGGCGACGGGGTCCGCACCGAGCCCGGTGTCTCGGACAGGCGCACGGGCACACCCACCATCTTCACCTTGCCCGCGCGCGGATGCTCCATCTCCACCAGGGTGCCGCGAGCCTGCACCTGCGGATGCGCGACGACCTGCGCGAGGTTGTTGATGGCGCCGAAGGGGATCCCCTTGGGCAGGAAGATGGCCTCCCACTCCTCGTAGGTCTTCGTCAGCAAGACCTCCTGGAGCAACGGGATGAGCGTGGCACGGTTCTTCGCGCGGTCGGCGTTCCGGCGATAGCGCGGGTCGCTCGCCAGCTCCGGCCGGCCGATCGCCGGACAGAAGATCTGCCAGAGCTTCTCGCTGCCGACCGCGAGGGCGAGGTCGCGGGTCCTGGTCCGGAAGGTCTGGTAGGGGAGCAATGCCTTGTAGGCGGTGCCCATGGGCGCGGGCAGCTCACCGTCGGCGAGGAAGCCGCCGATCATGGTGCCGAGGAGCGACATCTGGCCCTCGAGCATGGACACATCGATGGCCTGGCCGCGCCCGGTCCGCTCCTTCACGCGCAGCGCCAGCATGATCCCGAAGGCCGCGTACATGCCCGCCGTCATGTCCGCGATCGAGGTTCCCGCGCGCACGCCCCGGCCGCCTTCCTCGCCCGTCACCGAGATCATGCCGCTCTCGGCTTGTAGTATCAGGTCGAGCGCGGCGCGATCGCGATACGGGCCGTCCTGGCCGAAGCCGGACACCGAGCAGTAGATGATGCCGGGGTTGCGCCGGCGCGCCTCCGCATAGGCCAGGCCCAGGCTCTCCAGCGCGCCCGTGCGGTAGTTCTCGAGGACGACGTCCGCGCGCTCGACGAGCTCGAAGAAGAGCTCCCTGCCTCTTGGATGCTTGAGATCCACCTCGATGCCCTGCTTGTTGCGGTGCAGGCTCACGAAGTACGCGGTCTCGCCCCCCGGCAGCGGCGTGCCCCACGCTCGCGCGATGTCGCCGGCCCCCTTGGGCTCGAGCTTGATCACGCGCGCGCCGAAGTCGGCGAGCATGGTGGAGCAGAAGGGGCCGGCGAGGGCGTGGCTCAGGTCGATGACGGTGACGTCTTCGAGCGGCAGGCGCATGGGGTCCGTCTCCTCGCGGGCCATGGTAGCCCAGCGGCCGCGGGAGGTGCCGCCCGAGGTCTACACCCGGAGCTCGATGAGCTCCTCGGCGAACACCAGCTCGCCCTCGTAGCGGCGGCGGACGTCGCCGATACCCTTCTCCATGGGCCCGTGGCCGGCCAGGTACGCGCCGATGTGGACCAGGACCAGCTTCTTGACGCCGGCCTCCTGGGCCATCTCGGCCGCGCCGACGGTGCCGCAGACGCCCGCGACCTCGCCGCGCTCGGTCATCCGGTCGTGATCGTCCCAGCACATGCAGAGCATCATGTCGGCGCCGCGGGCGAGGTCGACCACGCTCCGGCAGGGCTGGGTGTCGCCGGTGAAGACGATCGACCCCTCGGCGCCCTCCAGCCGGTAGGCGAGCGAGTCGAGGAAGGGCTGGACGTGCTCGGCCGGCGCCGCTGTCACCCGCCACTCCCGGCCCTGGTGGACGGCACCGGGCCCGATGTCTTTCGCCAGCACCGACGGTGGCTTCCGCGGGAGCCTGCCGCCCCGCAGCACGTGAATGCGCTGGGAGATGGGGTGGCCGATGCGCGCCTTCCAGTCGTGGGCGAATGCGCCCTCCTCGCCGATCAGTTTCTCCGTGATCGTCTCGGTCAAGGTCGGCCCGAAGACGCGGAGCGGCTCCTCCTTACCCGTCGACTGGTCCCACCGGCAGAGGAGGAAGCACGGGTAATCCACGTCGTGGTCGAAATGGTGATGCGTGAAGAAGAGATGGTCGACCTCGGTGGGGAAGATGCCGACCTTGACCAGCTTGGACGTCGCGGCGGGGCCGCAGTCGAACATGAGCGTGTCGCCGCCGATCTTGACGGCGAACGCCGAGCCGAAGCGGGTCGGGGTAGGGGTCGGGGTTCCCGCGCCGAGAACGAAGACCTGAGCCATCGTGTCACCTCCCGGGAGAGTCGACGTTATCGGGGCGCCAGCGCGGCGACCATGCGCTCGGCTTGCTGGGCAAGCGACTCCGGAGCGACGGCCTGCGGCCCCATGGTGATCCACTCCACGCCCGCCTCGACCAGTCGCGCGATACCCTCGCGGATGCGCGAGGGCGGGCCGAGCAGCAGCACCTCGTCGAGCAGGGCATCGGAGAGCGCCGCCATGGCGGCGGCCAGGTCGCCGGCCGCGTACGCGGTCGCGGTCTGCGCCATCTCGCGTTCGTACCCGCTGGCCGCGAAGGTCTTCGCGTAGTGCGGCCACCGTGCGTACTGCACGAGGAACTCGCGCGCGGCCTGCCGGGCCGTCGGCAGGTGCTCGTGAATGAAGGTCGGGATGAGCAGGCTCACCGGCAAGCGAGCGGCATCCCGCCCCGCCTTTGTGGCCGCCTGTCGGAAGCGCTCGACCGCGCGTCGATAGCGGGCGGGCGTGTTGAGGTAGAGCATGAGGCCGTCGGCGTGGGCCCCGGCCGCGGCGCACGTCTCCAACGCCATGCCCGCCCAGTGGATCGGAATGACGTGGCTGGCCGGCCGCGGGGTGCGGTGA
>Ga0268386_10003861_pt1 | contig 10986 bp, 10 predicted proteins | sample RVTome_15_FD_200260 | JGI IMG/M metagenome (GOLD analysis project Ga0268386, IMG submission 200260) | Soil microbial communities from uranium-contaminated site in the Upper Colorado River Basin, Wyoming, United States - RVT150D86... ... | reverse complement strand
CGCCGATGGAAACCGCCGATGGAAACCGCCGATGGAAACCGCCGATGGAAACCGTTGGGTCGGCGTCGCCCTCGTTTGCCAAGGTGGCCCATGGACCACCGTGACGCCGCCACGCTCGAGGCGGGCGTGGATCACGTACGGGATGCCTCGAAGGACGTCGGCCGCATCGAGCTCATCGTCGCCCGCCCCGAGGTGGAGTCCCGGACCGTCCTCGAGAAGGCCACGCTCGACGCCGAGCTCGGGCTGGTCGGCGACAGTTGGCTGTCGCGGGGCAACCGTCGCACCCCCGACGGGTCCGCCGATCCCGAGGCCCAGGTCACGTTGATGAACGCGCGCGCCGCCGCGCTCATCGCCGGCGACCGGTCCCGCTGGCCCCTCGCCGGTGACCAGCTCTACGTGGACTTCGACCTCGGGGTCGACAACCTTCCGCCCGGCGCTCGCCTGGCCATCGGTGACGCGCTGCTCGAGGTGAGCGAGAAGCCGCACACCGGGTGCGCCAAGTTCCGGGCGCGCTTCGGTGAGCACGCCCTGCGCTTCGTGAACTCACCGGTCGGTCGCGAGCTCAATCTGCGGGGCATCAACACCCGCGTGATCCGCGGCGGCGTCGTGTGTGCCGGAGACGCCGTCCGCAAGGTCGATCTCGCAGATTAGGGCCGCGCGCTGCGGCAGACTGGACGGCGATGCCCGTCCCTCTCCCCGGCCCGGACACCGTCGACCTCGATCCACCGCAAGCCGAGGAGTCGCGTGCGACCGCGCGGGGTGTTGCGTCGGCGGTGGCTCCCGCGAGCGGTCTCACCGACCTCCAACGAGTCGTGATCGAGGCGTTGTTCGCCGCAATGACGGGTCACATCGTCGACGTGCGCTCGTTCGAACCCATGAGCGCCGAAGAGCTTGGTCGCGTGCTGTCGCGTCGCGACCTGCAGTTCCGGTCCCGCGGCGTCCAGGTGATGTTGCTCTGCGCGCTCGTGCTCCGACCGATCCCGGAAGCGGTCACCGAGCGCGTCGCCGAGTACGCCCATGAGCTGGGCGTCGACGAGGGGATGATCGACGTCGCTCGTCGCTTCGCGTCCGGTGCGCTGGGGCTTGCGGCCGCGGACTTCGACCGCAACGGCTACTCGGCCACGTGGAGCGAGGTCGACGCCGCCGCGTTGCACACCTCCGTCGAGCTGGCCGCCCCGTGGGACGTCGCGGTGCGCGACCCGTCGCTCGCAGGTCGTTGGGCAACACTCGGCGATCTGCGGGTTGGCTCGCTCGGACGGCGGGTCTGGGAGATGTACCGGGCACGGGGCTTCTCCTTCCCGGGCGCGCCCGGGTCGGCGCCGCCGCTGCTGGCGCAGCACGACTGGGTTCACGTGCTGACCGACTACGGGACGACGGTGGAGTCCGAGCTCGAGGTGTTCGCATTCATCGCCCGGGCCAACAACGACATGCGGGCTTTCTCCCTGTTGGCGATGGTGATCTCGCTGTTCGAGACTGGCTATCTACGCACGGGTGCGGGGCTGTTCGAGGCGAGCCCCGGCCACCTCTCGACCGGTGAGGGCGTTGCGGTCCGCATGGCCGATGCCATGCTGAGGGGCGCGTTGAGCTCGGACCACGGCACGGGCACCGACAGCATCGACTTCCTCCGTCTGGACTGGTTTTCGCTCGCGTCGGAGTCGTTGGACGAGGTGCGCGAGCGATTCAACGTGACTCCGAAGTCCGCGGCCGCGATTGCTGCGGGTTCTGTCAGCCCGTGGGAGCCCGGCGGGATCAGTCCGTTCCAGGAACGGACCGGTCGCGAGCTGGCCGAACGCGAAGGGCGCCAGTACGAGGCGTACGGCGCCCGATCGACATGAGCCTCAGGGCTTGATGCACCCGCGGAGGAACTCGGTGAGGCGCGGGAACCAGTCCGCACCTACCGTCGGCATCCCGATGCAGGCGTGCGGTGACTCGGGGTACACGAGGAGCACGGCCGAGTTGCCCGCGAGCTCCCATCGTGCGGCCATGAAGAGGTTGTCGTCGACGAAGTGATCGTCGGCGCCGACGGTGAAGAGTGCCGGCGGGAGGTCATGCAGGTCGGCATACAAGGGGGAGATGTCCGGCGCGCGCCGTTCCTCGGGCGACATCCCGGGCAGGAAGCACCTTTCCACTCGCTCCAGCGTGGCGATCGACAGCACATCGGGGCGCTCGGGTTTGGCTCGCTGGCTGGGTGTGCAGCCGTGGTCGTACTGTCCGAACACGAGGTTGGTCCCGACAAACCGGTCGATCGCATCGTGGCGGTCGCGCACTCGGAGCAATGTGCACGCGGACAAGTGCGCACCGGCTGACTCCCCGCCGATGAGCAGACGCGCGGACCCGTACTCCTCCTCGGCGTGCTCGAGCAGCCAGACGGCCGCCGCCTCGCAGTCGTCGGTCGCGGCAGGGTACGGGTGCTCGGGTGCAAGGCGATAGTCGACGCTCACGAACGCGAGGTTGAGCTCGGCACTGAGCATCTCGTGCAGGAGGTCGGTCATCTCCGGCTGTCCCGTGACCCACCCACCACCGTGGACGTGCAGCATCACCGCGTCGACGTGCTCGGGCACGAACGTGCGCAGGCGCATCGGGCCCGCGGGACCGTCGATGGTGCGGTCGATCCCCTTGTCTGACGCGAACGTCTGGCCGACGTGGGCGGCTCGCCACGCGGTCACCCACTCGTTGAGCGGCATGGAGGGATCGTCGGGCGCGTGCTCGAACGAAGCGATGTAGGCATCGGCCTCAGCGCGGAGGTGGGGACGAAGCGCCTCCCAATCGTCGTCCCACAACGGCACGCGGCGCACGTTACCGGTTGGTCGCGATCGCTGCCCCCGACGTGGCGCGCGAGACAGCCGCGGGGATTGTCCCGTAGCATCGCCGTCGCGACACATGACCAGTCGCCGGAACGGGGGGACCGCAGTGCGCCGTCGTCGCTGGAGTGTGATCGTCACGGCGTGCATGACCGTCGGGATGCTGCTCGGCTCGGGTGCACCCGCCGCGTCGCAGGGCTCGGACGAGAAGCCGGAGGCGACCGAGATCGGCGTCACCGAAGACGAGATCCGGATCGCGATCATCGCGGACGTCAACAACACGATCGTGCCGGGGCTCTTCGAAGGCGCGAAGGTCGCCGTGGAAGCATGGGGCGACTACATCAACAAGCAGGGTGGGCTCGCGGGTCGCGAGGTCGTCATCGACTTCATCGACTCGAAGTTGAACGCCGACGCGGCCCGCGACGCCGTGATCAAGGCATGTGAAGAGGACTTCGCGATCGTCGGCACGCACATGCTGTTCCTCAACAACATCGCCCCCGAGATCGACTGCTTGGACATGGCCGGCGAGGCAACGGGCCTTCCCGACGTCGCCGCGTTCCAGACGAGCTTCGACCACCAGTGCTCGCCCGTGGCCTACACGATCTCGGGCTCGATCATGGACTGCGCCACTCGCGACCAGCACCCACAGACCTACCGAGCGGCCACCGGCCACACGAGGTACTTGAAGAAGAAGTTCAAGTTCACGACCGGCTCGTGGATCGCGGCCAACGATCTCAAGGGCCCGCTGGACGCCACGCTCCCGCTCATGACCGCCGAGCAGGAGAGCAACGATCTCGAGGGCGAGCAGTTCCTCGTGTCCGGCCGCGCTCCGCAGACGACCTTCACGCCGTATGTCCAAGATCTCCAGACCGACGGTGTCGAGTTCGTGTCCAGCTGGGCCGCGTGCCCGAGCCTGATCAACACGCAGAAGGAGGCGGCGATCCAAGGCGTCACGTCAATCAAGGCGTACACGACGACCACTGCCTGCTACTCGGACGAGCTCCTGGACGCGGGTGAGACGTCCGAGGGCACGTTCGTATGGCTGCCGTACCTGCCGATCGAGGATGGGAGGGCGAACAAGGCGTTGGCAGCGATGATCAAGGCGGTTGGTCGCGACGACCTCGACGGCTTCGGCATTCTCGCCTGGCAGTCGACGCTGCTGTTCCGTGATGCTGTCAACGCGGTTGTCGAGGAGCACGGCGTGAACGGGTTGACCCGGGCCAACCTTCTCGACGCGTTCTCGACGATGACGTCCTTCGACGCCGACGGGATGCGTGGTGAGATCAATCCGAGCGAGCGAGTGGGCTCGGGCTGCTTCGTGATGGTGAAGGTCAAGAACGGCAAGTTCGTGCGGGAGTTCCCGAAGAAGAAGGGAACGCTGAACTGCACCGAGCGCGACTACGTCGAGGTCGAGTACGACAACGAGACCACGTAACGGCCTGACGACGGCTGCTCGCGGTCCGACGGAGCATCGCGGCGTGGGCGCAGCCGTGCGCTCGGCGAGGCATCGGCTGAACGGCGGCGTGATCGCCGCTCTGCTCGGGTTCGCCGTCGTGGTGGGCGTGTCGCTCACCGCGTGGCGGGGCAACCCGGTGACCTTTGCCACAGCCTCGGTAGTGGTGATCACCGGGCTCTCGCTCGGCTCGATCTATGCGATGGCCGCGTCGGGCGTGGTGGTGACGTACACCACGACCGGCGTCTTCAACTTCGCTCAAGGTGCGATCGGGATGCTCATGGCCTTCGTGTTCTGGGAGTTCACGGTCGCCCAAGGGATGGCCCAGCTCCCCGCCGCCCTCCTGACGGTGCTGGTGGTCGCACCCGTCTTCGGGGTGTTGCTCGAAGTGCTCGTGATGCACCGCCTCGTCGGCGCGTCGTTGGTCGTGCAGCTCGTCGTCACGATCGGTCTCATGCTGTTCTTCATGGGGCTGGCGCCGACGATCTGGCACCCGGACCAGACGCGCACCGTCCCGTTCTTCTTCGGCATTGACGGCTTCAAGATCGGCGCCACGACCGTGCTGTGGCACCGCGCGCTCGCGATCGTCGTGGCCGCTGCGATCGCGGTCGGCATGCGCCTGTTGCTCTTCCGGACCCGGATCGGCATCGCGATGCGAGCCGTCGTGGATAACCGTGACCTCGCCGCGCTCCAAGGGGCGCAGCCCCGACGGATCTCCATGCTGGCGTGGGCGTTGTCGTCGTCGGTGGCCGCGCTCGCCGGCATCCTTCTCGTTCCCGAGACCGGCGTCGCGGTCGAGGCGCTCACGTTCCTTGCGATCAGCTCGTTCGCCGCCGCGATCCTGGGACGGTTGCGCAGCCTCCCGTGGACGTTCGGCGCCGCGATGCTGTTGGGGCTGGTTCAGATCTACAGCCAGAACTTCCTCGATCTCACCGGTCGTTGGTTCCTGGCGCGCGAGGCGATCCCGGCGCTGTTCCTGCTCGTTGCATTGATCGCGCTCCCCGAGAGCCAGTTGCGCTACGCGCGTCTGCGGGCGCGAGGCGAGAGGCCGGTTCGCGCCTCGACCGTCCCGGAAGCCGTGTTGGGCATGGCCGTGCTCCTGGTCGTCGTTGCCGTGCTGTCGTCGTTCATGGGCCGCACCGAGCTCAACAAGCTCACCCTGGCGATCGCGACCGCGACCCTCTTGCTCTCGTTCATCCCCTTGACGGGCTGGGCGGGGCAGGTGTCCCTCGCACAGATGACGTTCGCGGGGATCGGCGCGTGGACGATGTGGAGAGTCGCCGGATCGGATGGGAACCCGCTCGGGCTGCTCGCCGCGGCTGGCGTTGCCATGCCGTTCGGCCTCCTCATGGCGCTGCCCGCACTTCGGCTGTCCGGGCTCTACCTCGCGCTGGCCTCGATGGGGTTCGCGCTCGGCGGCGAGTACCTCCTCTTCGCACAACCCGAGATCTTCGGCTCAGCGAACCGCACCATCATGCGTCCAACCATCCTCGGAGTCGACTTCGCCGACCAGCAGACGTTCCTGCTCGCGGCCACGGTCGCGTTCGCGGCATTGACCATCGCGCTCGTGTGGATGCGCCGCGGCCGCTTCGGTCGGCGGCTCGTTGCGCTGCGCGACAGCGAAGCCGCGTCCGCGACCCTCGGCGTCGATCCGATCGTCACGAAGCTCGCGGTGTACGGCGTCTCGGCGGCGATCGCCGGGTTCGCGGGCGGCCTCCTCGCGCTCAACCGCGAGAGCGCGTCGGCATCGGACTTCGGCCTGTTCATCGGGATCGCGATGCTGCTCCTCGTCGTCGTGGGCGGCGTCGAGGTTCCGAGCGGCGCGCTCTTCGGCGGCGTGGCGTTCGTGCTGTTCGGGTTGGTGCACGAGTGGTGGGAGACGCCGCTGCTCGAGTCGGTCGAGCGGCTCGGGCCGGGTCTGCTGGCACTGAGCGTGGTGAGCTACCCGTGGGGATCGGCAGTGGAGATCGCCCGCGGCTTCGCGCCGCTGTTGCCCTGGCGCGCGGACGCACGCCAAGCGCTCGCGCGGGAGAAGGCCCGCCGGGAGTGAGCCGTCAACACGGGTGTTGAGCAACTGACGCCGGCCCGCGTACCCTCGCCGGCATGAGCGAGGGCGTCCTCTTTCCTGCACCTCGCGATCCGGTGCAGCCGTTCTGGGATCCGCCCGCGCAGACGATGGACCCGGAGCAACGGCGTGGCTTGCAGGACGAACGGCTGCGGGACCTGGTCGCCGCCACGTTCGAGCGGCCGGTTCCGTTCTTCGCGAGGAAGCTCAGTGTCGCCCATATAGAGGGTGCGCGCGACATGCGCGGGGTCGACGATCTCGCGGCGATCCCGGCCACCGTGAAGCAGGAGCTGCGCGACTCCGAGCAGGCCCACCCGCCGGTGGGGGACTACCGCTATGCCGGCCTGGCCGACAGCGTGCGCATGGGCACGTCGACCGGTACCACCGGCGTCCCGACGATCCGGCTGTGGACCCGCCACGACCTGTGGGTGGAATACGAGTCCGCGGCTCGGCACTGGTGGCGCAACGGCTGGCGGCCGGGCATGAGCATCACGCACGCGCACCCGGGTTACCTCTATGGCGGCGGGCTCTTGCTCCAGGGCGCGTACGAGTACTTCGGCTTCCTCGCGATCTGGGTCCCTCCCCCGGAGACCGACGAGGCCGCCGAGCAAGGCATCCGTACGTGGATGCGGATGCGCCCCGACATCCCGTTCGGGCACTACTCGGTCGGGCGCTTCTGCGAGGTGGCGACGAAGCTCGGCCTCGATCCGTTCGCCGACGTCGGCCTGGAGCAGTCGCACTACCCGGGACCCGGGGCCGAGGCTCCCCTCACCAGCGGCGGGTCCGAGTGCTACGCGTTCGTTGCCAGCCCGTGCCACCAGAGCCCCGGCGGGCACGTGAACGAGGACTGGGCGGTCATCGAGGCGATCGACCAGGCCACCGGCCGCCCGGTGCCCGACGGTGAATGGGGGAGCCTCACGCTCACCACGCTGGATCGCGACAACCCCTTGCTGCGCTACGACCTCGAGGAGTCGGTGAAGCTCCTGCGCGACCCGTGCCCGTGCGGCGAGACCACCGTGCGCGCGCTCTGGGGTGGCCGGGTCGCGCACCTCGTCCACAGCCAGGGCCATGCGTTCCAGGTGGCCGACGTCGAACGCGCGCTCCTCACGGTTCCCGAGGTCGCGGCGCCGTCGCTGGAGTTCGTGGTCGTGCGGCCTGGCGACGAGGACGCCCCGGTGGTGGTGCGCGTCGAACGCGGGGAGTCGGCGGGCGACGGCGACGGGATCCGCGACCGGTGCACGGCGGCCATCCGGGACGGGATCGGGGTGCAGACGACCGTCGAGCTCGTCGAGCGGGGCTCGCTGCCCCGCTCGGGCTACAAGTCCGTGCGGCTCGTGGAGGCCTGACCGCAGGGCCGCGCCATGATCAGCCCTCGGGGAGCTCGAATCCGCCGGGAAGCTCGAATCCGTCGGGAAGCTCGACGCCATCGGGCACATCGAGGTCGTCCGGGATGAACGCGCCTGCGCACGTCTGGAGGACGTAGGTCGACACTCGGAGCGTCGCGGCGGTGTACTTCGAGAACGACCTGCTCGCCACGTAGTCGCGGTAGTCGCTCTCACTGTCGAAGTCGCTGACCAGCTGGAAGTACTTCGCCATTCGCTTGACGGCCTTCTTGATCTTCTTGGTCGGGGCCTCCTTGGCCAGGTCGCGGAACTCCTTGGCCGAGGCCTCGGCCTGCTCGCTTTCGAAGGCCGATGAATCGCCCGCCGAGGGCTCGGTGTTCGTGCCGAGCTCGCTGTAGGCGGTGCAGAACTCTTCTTCCTTGTCGCTGAGGCCGGCGCCCGCCGGCGCCGCGCCCAGGACCAAGACGCCGCAGATGAGCAGTGCGACGATGCTGATTCGACGATTCACGACCGCATCTCTACCACGACGCTGGCCCCGCGTGACGGCGGCCCCTGGGTTCGGATCCGGCCGATTCGGCTCCACCACAGCCTCCCTCAAGCCCTCTGACCCTCAAGCCCTCTGACCCTCAAGCCCGCTGGCGTCGCGTCCGATGATCTTCGAGGAGCCCAAGGGCGGTGGTACCGTGGGCTCGCCCGCTGGCAGCTGTAGCGGGTTCCGATTTGCACTGCCCAGGACCTCGGTGGTGTGCGTACAACCGCCGCGAGGTTTGAGATGCAGATCGAACTCGAGCGTCCTGTCGATGCACACCCGTCGACTGTGAGCGCGCCCATCGTCGAGCGTGGGCCACGGCCGGAGAACAAGAAGAGCTTCTGGCCGGCCGCGCTCACGACAGTCATCATCGCCAGCCCGTTCGTGGCGCTGGGCATCATCATCGCCCAGACCGTCGGCGGTGAGTTCGCGTGGCGCAACGTGATCCTCGCCGGCTTCTTCTACGTCCTGATCGCCCACGGGCTGAGCATCGGGTTCCACCGCCTGTTCACCCACCGTTCGTTCACGGCCAACCGCCCGTTGAAGATCACCCTGGCCGTGCTCGGCTCGATGTCGTTCCAGGGTTCGATCATCGGCTGGGTCGCCGACCACCGGCGCCACCACGTGTTCAGTGACCACGAGGGTGATCCCCACTCCCCGGTGCGCCCCGACTCGCAGCGCTTCGGTCGCCTCCGGGGTGCGATCCATGCCCACATGGGCTGGTTCTACGACCAGGAGTCCACCGACCGTCAGAAGTACGCCCCCGACCTGCTGGCCGACCGCGACGTGGTGATGATCGACCGCCTGTTCGTCCCGCTGTGCGTGGTGACGCTCGTCGCGCCCTTCGGCATCGGGTGGGCCATCACTGGCAGCTTCGGCGCCGGCGTCGCCGCCTTCCTGTGGGCCGGCGTGCTGCGCGTGGGCATTTGGCACCACGTGACCTGGGCGACGAACTCGCTGTGCCACCTGGTTGGCAAGCGTCCGTTCCGGAGCAGCGACATGGCCCGGAACGTGCCGTCGCTCGCGTTGATCTCCATGGGCGAGGGATTTCACAACGCCCATCACGCGTTCCCGAGCATGGCGCGCTTCGGCGTCGACCGGTTCCAGGTCGACACTTCGGCATCACTCATCCGCCTGTTCGAGAAGCTCGGGTGGGCCACCCGCGTCCGCTGGCCGAACCGGGCCCGGCTCGACGCGGCTCGCCTCATCCCGGTTCGGTCTCATGCTTGAGGTGGCGCTGTGAGCACGATCACGGCACGACCGGACTACTGGCGCGATCACTCCGAGCCAACCTCCGTCAGGATTCCGTCGTTCGTCCAGCTCGGACGGCGGGCCGCTCCCCAGATCCTCGAGGGCGTCCTGATCCCGCTCGGGTTGTTCCTGATCGCGATGCACTTCGCCGGCATCTGGCCCGCCATCGCCGTCGGTCTCGGTTGGGAAGCCGTGGCGATCACCCGCCGTGTGCTGACGGGGCGCAGGGTTTCGGGCATCATGATCGTCGGCGCGCTCATGCTCACCACGCGCTCGATCCTCTCCCTCGCTACGGGCAGCACGTTCGTGTACTTCGCCCAACCGATCCTCGGCGCCGCGCTGGTTGCGCTGGCCTTCCTGCTATCAGTCATTGCCGGACAACCGCTCGCGCGACGGTTCGCGACCGACTACTGCTTCATCCCGGATCACGTCCACGACGACGAGCGCGTCCACTCCTTCATGGTGCGCTGCTCGATCATGTGGGCTGTCGTCGGGTTCGCGAACGCGGCGATCACGCTCTGGTTGCTTCTCAGCCAGTCGACGACGACCTTCATCATGGCGAAGACGTTGTTGTCATGGGTGCTGTTCCTCGGTCCCGTGACGATGTCCGTCATCTGGTTCCGCCGCTCGATGGTTCGCTTCGGCCACCTCGTCACGGCTTGAGCGCGGCCGCGGCCTCGTCCAACGTCTGGAGCTCGGTGCTCCCGCCCTTCGTCGACGCGCGGGGACCGTACACTCGTCGGGTATGGGTCGACTGTTCGACAGCTTGCGAGGCGCGCTGCGCGCGCACGGCGCGAAGGAGTCGGTCGGATCGATGGGCAAGATCGAGGAGCTCGGGGCGACGGAGTCGGCCGAGAGCCTGATGCAGCAGGTGGTGAGCGGCGCCGAGATCGACCCGGACGATCCCGACTTCGCACCCGTCGAGGGCGTGGACGTCGACCAGTACGCGCGCATCTGCAAGGTGATCGTCAACGCCTGTCCGCAGGCTGACGAGCAAAGAGCACTGGGCATCGTTTCCGAGCACGGCGTCGATGCCTCGAGGTGGATGCAGATCGCCGAGGCCTGGAACGAGCGGGTCCGGCGGAGTCACGCCGTCAAGATGCGTTACAGCGCCACCTTCATCAGTCAAGCCTGACTCGGCCCGCTTGCTCCGGGGCCGTCCTGGGTAGATCGTTCACTGCTGCATCGGAAAGGAGTGAGATGTCGGGACTCGCGATCATCACTGAGGCGTGCATCGACGAGAAGGATCGGGCGTGCGTCGACGTCTGTCCGGTGCAGTGCATCTACGAGTACGACCCAGAGAAGAATGTCCTGTTCTCCGAAGACGAGGCGGGGAGCGGCGTCGTCGAGAACACGCACCAGCCGAACATGGACCAGATCGGTATCTTCGCGGACACGATCCTCTACGTGAACTTGGAGGAGTGCACGTCGTGCACCGCCTGCTACCAACCCGACGTGTGCCCGGTCGGCGCGATCTACACCGAGGAGAGCGTGCCCGACGGCAGCTCGAATGCCACGTACAACTCCAAGGACACGAGCAAGGG
>Ga0268386_10003859_pt1 | contig 10988 bp, 12 predicted proteins | sample RVTome_15_FD_200260 | JGI IMG/M metagenome (GOLD analysis project Ga0268386, IMG submission 200260) | Soil microbial communities from uranium-contaminated site in the Upper Colorado River Basin, Wyoming, United States - RVT150D86... ... | reverse complement strand
GTTGCCGGCGGCAAGTTCGTCTTCCCGCCGGACATCGAGGCGCGGTTGGACGACCGCGAACGGGCGATCCTGGCGCGCATCGAGCGCCTGCGCGAGCTGGACAAGAGTGGCCGCTGAGTCGCCCAGCGACGGTGTGGTCGAGCTGAACGACCAGCTGGTTTCGACTCTCCTGCCGCGGCGTGCGCCGGGCAGCCACAAGGGCAGCCACGGCACGCTGGTCTGCGTCTGCGGCTCGGCCGAGTACGCTGGCGCGGCGCTCCTAGTGGCAGCCGCCGCCACACGCGGCGGCGCCGGATTGGTGGCGCTCGCCGTGCCCGCCTCGCTGGTGCCAGTCGTCGCCGGCCGCGTGCCGGAGGCGGTCAGCCTGGCACTGCCCGAGACTGCCCCCGGCGAGCCCGACGTAGAGCCGGCACGGGCGGTCATCGCCGCTCGGCGGCCGAACGCGCTGGTCATCGGTTCAGGGCTACGCGAGAACGAGGCCAACCGTCAACTGGTCCTGGCCATAGTCCGGCAGCCGCCGGCCGATCCCGATGGCGCGGCCCGCGAGCGGCTCGCGCCGGCCGTCGTCGATGGCGGCGCGCTGAACATGCTCGCCCGAAGTGGCGATTGGTGGTCGGAGGTGCGCCGGCAGTGCGTGCTGACGCCGCATCCGGGCGAGTTCGCCCGCTTGACTGGTGAGGGCGTCGGCGCCGAGGACGGGGAGCGTGCTGCTCGCGCTCGGACCGCCGCATCGCAGTTCGGCCAGGTCGTCGTGCTCAAGGGCGCCCACACGGTGGTGGCCGCGCCCGACGGGCGAACGGCAGTCTCTGACCTGGCCGTTCCGTCGCTGGCGAGTGCCGGTACCGGAGACGTGCTGGCCGGTCTCATTGGCGCCCTGCTGGCGCAGGGCCTGGCCGCGTTCGACGCCGCCTGCGCCGGTGTCCTGCTGCATGCCCGGGCGGGCGAGCGAGTCGGTCGTCGGCTGGGCGAGGCGGGCCTCGTCGCCTCCGATCTGCCGCTCGAAATAGCGCTCGTTCGGCACGATCTGGCAGCCGGCTGACTACGCACTTCTGAGCATCAGATCTGGCGCGCCCCGGCACCGAAAAGTGCGCATCAGCGGCGGTTGTGATGGCACACCCAATAGCCCGGGTGTACCATGCGCGGACGGTACTTCTGGACCTGCCCACGCTCGGCGGGGAGTGGCGAGTGGGCAGCTGTACCAAGCACCCACCCCGGGGGACGACATGAACAACTACTCGGAGGCACGAAGGCTGTGACCGGTCCCGGCGGCCCCGACCTCGACCTGCGCGATGACCCCATCGAGCACGTTGCCCGCGAGATTCAGCTGCGCGGCATGACCGTGCCAGCGATGATGTTCCTCGAGGCCAGCCGGCCCTACCGGCCACTGGGCAGCCAGGCGATGCTCTTCTTCGATCCCGTGCTGCGCGGCATCTTCGGCTCTGGCTCGCTCGCCCTACAGCGCGTGCTGGCAGACGACCAGGGCATCGACCGTCTCATCGAGCGCCTCGAGGAGATCGACGAGGAACCCGGCTGCGACGCGTAATCCGCTAACTTTGGGGGCGTGACCAGAGCATCGTTCGAGGCTGCAGACTCGGCTGCCGTACGCACCATTTCGCCAGATCAGACGCGCGCCGTGGCCGCTCAGTTGGCGCAGGTTGCCCGGGCGGGCGATCGGCTGGCTTTGGTTGGCCCCCTCGGGGCGGGCAAGACTCAGTTTGCCAAGGGCTTCGCCGTGGGTCTCGGTGTGCGTGAGGTGGTCAACTCGCCGAGCTTCACGCTGATGGCCGAGTACACCGGCCGGCTGCCGATGTTCCACCAGGACCTGTACCGATTGTCAGGTGCCGAAGACGCCATCTCTGGCGGCCTGCTCGATGAACGCCAGGCAGACGGCGTGACCCTGACCGAGTGGGCCGATCGGCTGCCTGACGAGGTCGATCCCGATCGGCTGACCGTCCAGATCGAGGTACTGGCGGGTGACGAGCGACGGATCACGCTCAGTGCCGCCGACGAAGAGCAGCGGCGCTACGTCGTGGCGGCGGCCGAGTGGGCCGCGGAGGCCGGCCGATGAGCAGGCTGATCCTGGCGCTCGACACGGCCACGCGCACGCCGGTCCTTGCCCTCGCCACGATGGACGGCAAAGTGCTCGCCGATCGCCGTTGGGCGAGCCGCCACCGCCATGGCGAGCAGCTGCTCGAGGAGCTCGACGGCCTGCTCGCCGAAGTGGGCGGCAAACCGCGCGACATCGGTGGCGTGGCCGTCGGCACTGGGCCGGGCAGCTTCACCGGCCTGCGCATCGGCCTGGCCACGGCCAAGGTGCTGGCCCACAGCCTGGATGTGCCGCTGGCTGGGCTCTCGACCACACACGCGCTGGCGCTCGCCGCCGATGAGCGAGGCGATGTGGTCGTCACGCTGCCGGCCGGCGTCGCCGACCGCTACGTCCACCGCTTCACTGTGGCCGACGGCACGGCCGACGAGCTGCGCCCGGCCGCCCTCATTGCGACGTCACAGGCATTCGCCGACACGGTCGTAGGTGCGACCGTCGTTGCCGTCGATCTGAATACCGACGACGTCGACGAAGAGGCGCGCAGCCGAGGGCGGCGCGCCGTCGATGGGCTGGCCGCGGCGCTGGCGAGGGAGGGCGGGGCAGCGATCGCCGCCGGTGCCACCGTCGACATCGCCACACTGGTTCCGGCCTACGTCGCCCTGCCGCGTGGCATCGCCGCCGCGGCGGCCGAGATGCAATGGTCGCCCGACCTCCGCTGAGGCTCAGCATCGAGCCGATGACGGCGGCCGACATTCCCGCCGTCCATCGCATCGAACGGGCCAGCTTCCCCGTGCCGTGGCCGGACTACGCCTTCCGCCAGGAGCTCGAGACCAATCGCCTGGCGCACTACCTGGTGGTGCATGCCGGCAGCCAGGCCGTGGCATATGCCGGTATCTGGCTGATGGTCGACGAGGCGCATATCACCACCTTCGCCGTGCTGCCCGACTGGCGCCGGCGCGGCGTCGGCGGCCGGCTGCTACTCGCGCTGCTCGAGCGAGCCGCCGAGCGTGGCGCGCGAGTGGCCACGCTCGAGGTTCGTGTCTCGAACGTCGCCGCTCGCCGGCTGTACCAGCAGTTCGGCTTCCGGCCGGTTGGTGTGCGGCCGCGCTACTACTCGGACAACTCCGAGGACGCGCTCATCATGACGTCCGCGCCGCTGTCATCGGCCGACATGCGCCGCCGCCTGAGCGAGCTGGCCACGCGCTACGCCACACCGATCGATGACGAGGAACCCGAAGCATGACGCGGATCCTGGCGGTCGAGACATCGTGTGACGAGACTGCGGTGGCCGTAGTCGAGGATGGTCGCCTCATCGTGGCCAATGTCGTGGCCAGCCAGGTCGCGCTGCACGGCGCCAGCGGCGGAATCGTGCCCGAGGTCGCCGCGCGGGCCCACCTGCGCTGGATGATCCCGGTGCTCGACGAGGCCTACGCTCGCGCCGGCATCACCGATCCGTCGCGTGACGTGGACGCCGTCGCAGTTACCGAGGGGCCCGGCCTGGCCGGCTCGCTGCTGGTCGGTATCACCATGGCCAAGACCCTCGCCTGGGTGCACGGCCTGCCGCTGGTACCGGTCAACCATCTCGAGGGCCACATCTACGCTGCCTGGCTGCTCGACCCTGACGAGGTGGAGCGGCCGCCGCCGCAGTTCCCGGTGGTGGCGCTGGTGGTCAGCGGCGGCCACACCTTCCTTGTCGAGATGACCGACCAGCTGACTTACCGGCTGCTCGGCCAGACCGTCGACGACGCGGCAGGCGAGGCGTTCGACAAGGTCGGCCGACTGCTCGGGCTGCCCTATCCCGGTGGGCCGGCGATCATGCAGGCGGCTGCCGGCGCCGAGCGCCGCGATCGAAAGCTCCCACGCGCCTGGTTGGGTGATTCCTTCGACTTCAGCTTCAGCGGCCTGAAGACCGCTGCGCGGCGCGAAGTTGCGCGCGAGCATGGCGCCGACCCGGAGAAGGGTCCGCCCGACAACGCCGAACCGTTGCCCGAGTCGGCGATTGCCGAGCTGGCCTACGGCTTCCAGGAATCAGTCGTCGACGTGCTGGCGACCAAGACGCTGCGCGCCGCCGACGAGCTGGGCGCTCAGACGATCATCCTCGGTGGGGGAGTGGCGGCCAACAGCGTGTTGCGCGGCCGCGTCGAGGAGGGTGCGCGCGGGCGCGGCCTGCGCTTCATCGTGCCGCGACCAGGCCTGTGCACCGACAACGCGGCGATGATCGGCGCCGCCGGCCACTTCCGCGCCGCGGCCGGCGAGCGCGCCGGCTTCGACCTGGCCGCCCGCCCGTCGCTCAAGTTGGCCGTGCCGGAGGCCGCGTGACGCCCAGCACCCGGGCGCCACAGGACGACCTGCTCGATCCACGACGGCTCTCCGCCGAGCGGCTCGAGCGTTACCTCGCGCGCAGCGGGCTGGCCGCCCGCAAGCGCCACAGCCAGAACCATCTCGCCGATCCGCTCGTGCTCGAAGACATCGTCGCCGCCGCCGATCCGGCACCCGGTCGGCAGATCCTCGAGATTGGACCCGGGCTGGGTGTGCTGACCGGTGCGCTGCTCGAGCGTGGCGCGAACGTCACCGCCGTCGAGATCGACCAGCGGTTGGCCGCCCACCTCCGCCGTCGCTTCGCTTCGCCGGCAACGGGTGAGATCAGGTTGGTCGAGGCGGACGCGCTCGACGTGCCGGTCGCCGAGCTGGTCGAGCTGCCGTACGACCTCGTCGCCAACCTTCCCTACCACATCACCAGTCCGGTGCTCCACCACGTGCTGGGCAGCGAGCCGCGGCCGGAGCGGCTGGTGCTGATGCTCCAGCGCGAGGTCGCCGAGCGCATCGCCGCCCCGCCGGGCGGCATGAGCTACCTGTCGGTCTTCGTCCAATACCACGCCGAGGTGCGTGTCGTGCGGCTGGTGCCGGCGGCCGCCTTCGAGCCTGCACCGAACGTCGAGTCGGCCGTGCTGGCCGGCGTCACCCGCCCGCGGCGGCTTGAGCTGGAGCGCGAAGACGAGCTGTGGCGACTGGTGCAGGCCGGCTTTCGCGAGCGGCGCAAGATGCTCCACAACGTCCTGCCCCGCCAGCTGCCGCACATCACCCGCAGCCGCTTCGATGCCGCCCTCGCCCAGGTGGGCATCGCCGCCGATCGGCGGCCGCAGACGGTCTCCGTCGAGGAGTGGCTGGCGCTGCTCGACGCGCTCGGCTCGCTCGAGTGAGCTTCAGCGCCCGGCCGCCGGCCAAGCTGAACCTGACGCTCGAGGTTGGCCGACGCGGTGACGATGGCTTCCACCAGGTGCGTTCGGTCTTCCTGCGCATCGGGTTGTGTGACCGGCTGACCGTCCGCCCGTCGGTCGCCGAGCGGGATTCACTGGCGGTCAGCGGTTTTGGCGCCGGCTCTGCTGCGGACAACACCGTCATGCGCGCGCTTGCCGTTTTGCGCGAGGCGACCGGCCAGCGATTGCCGCCGCTCGAGGTCGAGCTCGAGAAGAACATCCCGGCCGGCGCCGGCCTCGCCGGCGGCAGCTCCGACGGCGCGGCGGCGCTCGAGCTGGCTGCCGTCTGCTGGGGCGTCGGGCTGGCGCCCGAGCAACGGTTGCAGCTCGCGGCAATGCTCGGCTCGGACGTGCCGTTCTTTGCCGCCGACGTGCCGGCGGCGCTGGTCGAGGGTCGCGGCGAGCTGCTGACGCCGCTGCCAGCCGTTGACGGCCGGCCGGGCGTGCTGCTGCTGACGCCGCCGGTGCCGGTCTCAACGGCCCGCGCGTTCGCCTTCTTCGACGATCACGCCGGCAGCAGTCCGCCGAGCGCTGCCAGCCAAGCCATCGACGAGTTGGCGGCGGCCTTCCACGCCGGCCTCGACGCGCTGGCGCTGGTGGATTGGGCGCCACGCCTACACGCCGCCAACGACCTGTGGCCGGCTGCTGCCGCACTGGCGCCAGTCCTACCCGGGCTGCGCGAGGGACTGGAACGGGCCACCGGCCGGCCATGGTTGCTCAGCGGTTCGGGCTCGTCGCTTTACGCGCTCTATGCTTCACCCGCGGAGGCGGCTTCGGCGGCTGCCGAACTGGTCGACCGCCCGGGTCTCGTCCTCGTAGGCACGTTCATCTGTGCCGCCGATCTGGAGGGTCCCGATCCAACCTGGAGGCAGCCATGATCATGCGCGCAGTCAAGACCGGTGGAGCGCCGGCGGCCATCGGCCCGTACAGCCAGGCGATCGACGCCGGCGACCTGGTCTTCGTCGCCGGCCAGGTTGGCCTGGACCCGACAACCGGTGAGCTGGCCGACGGTCTCGAGGCGCAGGCCGAGCGTGCCCTGCGCAACATCATCGCCATTCTCGACGCGTCCGGGCTGACCATGGCCGACGTGGCCAAGACGACCTGCCTGCTCGCCGACATCGGCGACTTTGCCGCCTTCAATGCGGTCTACGCCCGCTTCGTGGGTGACCCGCCGCCGGCGCGCGCGACATACGCCGTGGCCGCGCTGCCGCGCGGAGCGCTGGTCGAGATCGAGGCGATCGCCGCGCGCAGGGCCTGACCCTCGTTTGACACCGCCCGCCGAGCGACCGTAGAGTCTGGGCCAGCTCATGTCGCCCGAACAGCCTCCATCAGCCCGCGGCGGTACGCGACCGTCTTGACAGCCCCACCCGGCCGGACCCGCGCGGTCATCCTCGCCGCCGGGCTCGGCACGCGCATGAAGTCGCGACTGCCCAAAGTCCTCCACCCGATCTGCGGCCGGCCGATGCTGGCGTGGGTGATCGATGCTGCGCGCGAGGCAACCGACGCGCCGCCGCTGATCGTCTACTCGCCGGCCACGGCGCAGGTCTGCGAGGTCTTCGCCGACGAGGCCGATTTCGCCCTGCAGCAGGAGCCGCGGGGCACCGGCGACGCGCTGCGCGCCGGCCTCGCGGCCCTGCCGCCCGAGATCGCCGAGATAGCCGTGCTGAGTGGCGACGCCCCGTTGATCGATCCAGAGGCAATCCTTGCCACACTCGAGCGCCGGCGCGCGGTCGACGCCGGCATGGCTCTCGCGCCGATCGTGCTCGACGACCCGACCGACTATGGCCGGCTCGTGCTCGACGACGGCCGGGTGGTGCGCATCGTCGAGGAGAAGGACGCAACCAGCGACGAGCGCGACATCCGACTGGTCAACGCCGGGCTCTACGCCTTCGAGACGGACTGGCTGCGCCGGCTGCTGCCGCGGTTGACGCCATCGCCGGTGAGCGGCGAGCTCTACCTCACGCAACTGGTCGAGATCGCCGCCGACGACGGCCGGCCGGCGGTGGCCGTCGAGCTCGACGAGGAGGACGACAACTGGGCCCTCGCCGGCGTCAACGATCGTGCCGAGCTCGGCGAGGTCGAGGCCATCCTGCAATCGGCCATCCACGACGATTGGCTGCGCAACGGCGTCACCATCCGCGACCCGGAGAGCACGGTCATCGAGGCCTTTGTCGAGCTGGCCGAGGACGTGACGGTCGAGCCACACGTGATCCTGCGCGGTGACACGCGCATCGGGCGCGACACGGTCATCCGTGCCGGCAGCCAGATCATCGACTCGGACATCGGCGAGCGCTGCACGGTGTGGGCCAGCATGGTCGAGCAGTCCGTCGTGGGCGACGACGTGCGCATCGGCCCATTCAGCCACCTCCGGCCCGGCTGCGAGGTGGGCGACGGTGCCGAGATCGGCAACTTCGCCGAGATGAAGAACGTGCGCTTCGGAGCACGGTCCAAGCAGCATCACTTCAGCTACCTGGGTGACGCCGAGATCGGCCACGACGTGAACGTCGGCGCTGGAACGATAACGGCCAACTACGATGGCCGGGCCAAGCACCGAACTGTCATCGGCGACCGCGCCTTCATCGGCTCCGACACCATCCTGCGCGCGCCGATCACCGTCGGCGAGGACGCTGTCACCGGTGCTGGCTCGGTGGTTACGCGGGACGTTCCGCCGGGCATGCTCGCCGTCGGCGTGCCGGCGCGCATTCGCCAGAAGAAGCCGGCGGTCGCCGCAGACAGCTGATGGGCGCCTTTACCGAAGTGGGCATCATTGCCCTGCTGATCGTCATCAACGGTCTCTTTTCGGCGGCCGAGATCGCACTTGTGACCGTCCGCCGCAGTCGACTCCAACAACTGATCGACGAGGGCAGCTCGGGAGCCCGCCGAGTCCACCGCCTGACGTCACAGCCGGGGCGTTTCCTGGCCGTCATCCAGCTCGGCATCACCTTCGTCGGCTTCCTGGCCGCCGCCTTCGCCGGAGCGAGCATTGTCGGCAGCGTCGAGCTCTGGCTGACCGGCGTGCCCATCGTCGGCGAGCAGGCGGCATTGCTCGCTTTGCTGGCGGTCACCCTGGTGATCACGCTCTTCACCATCGTTTTCGGCGAGCTGGTTCCCAAGTCCCTGGCGCTGGCCCATGCCGAACGCTTCGCGCTGACCGCCGCTCGGCCGGTCGAGTTCATCGGCCGGCTGTTGTCGCCCCTGGTCTGGCTGCTGACCGCCGTCACGTCGGGCATAACCCGCCTCTTCGGCGTGACCGACGCACAGCAGGACCGCCTTACGGCGGAGGAGCTGATGATCCTCGTCGAACGCGGCGGCGAGCAGGGCGTGATCGAGGCCGAAGAGCAGCAGATGATCGGCGCGGTACTCGAGCTGGGTGAGCAGCGCGTGCACGAGGTGATGGTGCCGCGCATCGACATCAAGGCCGTCCCGGCAAGCGCGCCGCTCGACGAGTTCGTCGAGACCATCGTCCGTGAGGGCCATTCGCGCATCCCGGTCTACGAGGAGTCGATCGACAACGTCATCGGCATCCTGTACGCAAAGGACCTGCTGCCCTACCTGGCCCGTGGCGAGTCACCGCAGATCACGACCATCCTGCGCACGCCGCTCTTCGTGCCCGAGTCGATCAGTGTCGACGACCTGCTGCACAACTTCCAGCGGCGCAAGGTCCACATCGCGATCGTGCTCGATGAGTACGGCGGCACGGCCGGGCTGGTGACCATCGAGGACCTGATCGAGGAGATCGTCGGCGAGATCCAGGACGAGTATGACGTGGAGGAGCCGATGATCGTGTCCATCTCCGACGACGAGGCACGCGTCGACGGTCGGGCGAGCGTCGACGACCTGGCCGACCACTTCGACGTCGAGCTCGACGGCGCCGACGCCGAGCAGTACGACACCGTCGGCGGGCTGGTGTACCACGAGATCGGCGGTGTGCCCAACGTGGGCGACACGGTCGAGGTCGACGGCCTTACCCTGACCGTCGAGACGACCGACGGCCGGCGGGTGGGCAAGGTATTGGTGGTGCGCAAGGCGCGCGACGGCGCGGAGGTCGAGGCGGGCGAGGACTGAGCGAGAGACTAGCGTCAGCCAAGACCGGCAGCGGCACCGAATTTTCCCCCAGATTCGGAGCGCGCGGGCTCAGGCGCTGATCGCCGAGACCACGATGAGGCGCAGGCGTGCAAGCGAATCGTCGCCGACCACGCCAGCCGTCTCCAGTCGAGCCAACGCCTCGTCGCGGTGGGCACGGGCTCGAGCACGGGTGTAGTCACGTGCACCGCAGCGCTCGAGGATGGTGCGAGCCTCGGCAAGCTGCGCGGCCGTCGGATCGGCCGAGCTCATGATCTGGCGCAGGCGCTCGACATCGGCCGACCCGGCCCGCTCGAGGGCGTAGATGACCGGCAACGTCTTCTTGTGCTTGGCCAGGTCGGACGGCTCCTTGCCGGTCGTCTGCTCGTCGCCCCAGATGCCGAGCAGGTCATCGTTGAGCTGGAAGCTGATGCCCAGCGCCCAGCCGAACCCGCGGTAGGCCTCGATGACTGCCTCGTCGTCGGTGGCCAGCATCGCGCCGGCCTGGATCGACGCGGCAATCAGCGCCGCCGTCTTGCGCCCGATCATGTCGAAGTAGAACTCGACGGATAGTCGCTCGTCGTGCTCGGCGCCCCAGATGTCCATGAACTGGCCCTCGCACAGAGCCAGGCACGTCTCGTCGTACAGCCGCATGAGGGCGATGACCTTGGCGTCCGAGAAACCCAGGTCGCTGAGCCGGTGCAGCGCCATGCGTGACAGCGTGAACAGCGTGTCGCCGGTGTTTATCGCCTGGGGCACGCCGTAGACGCTCCACAGCGCGGGTCGGTGGCGGCGCTCGACGTCGCGATCCTCGATGTCGTCGTGGACCAGGCTGAAGTTGTGTCCCAGCTCGACGGCGGCGGCGCCGGGCAGGGCCTGGCGGTGGTCGCCGGCGAGCGATTCGTAGGCGAGCAGGCCGAGCAGCGGGCGCAGGCGCTTACCGCGCGGACCATCGCGATCAAGCCCGAGGTGATAACGGACCATCTCATACAGCGCCGCCGTTGGTTCGTCTTCGGCGGCATCGATGACGCGCAGGATCTCCGCTTCGGTGTCGTTGATGAGGGCGTCGAGATCGGGCGAGGTCAGCACGACCGCAGCATAGTCGTCGGTCGGCGCGGCAGTGTCGGTCGGGCTTCGGCCTATCACGGATACAGGATACCTCCACCTATCAACTTTCGCCAATACGGCGGCCATGGGTCGCACGCACCGCCACGCCGCGGCGTACCCTTGCCCGCACATGCCGACGCCGCGGATGTACCACACGCAGGCCATCGTCCTCAGCCGATTCGAGCTGGGCGAGGCCGACCGGGTGCTGACCCTGCTCACACCCCACGAGGGCAAGCTGAAGGCGATCGCCAAGGGTGTCCGCCGGCCGCGCAGTCGGCTGGGCGGTGCGCTCGAGCCGTTCGCCGAGCTGCACCTCGTGCTTGTCCGCGCGCGCACCTTCGACGTGGTCAGCCAGGCGAGCATCGGCCATGCCTGGCTGTCGCTGCGCGAGCGTCTCGAATCGACGGCCACGGCGTGGTATCTGGGCGAGCTCGCCGAGCGCGCCGTCGAGGAGCGCGCCAACGCCTATCCGATCTACGCCCTGCTCCACCGTGCCTACCAGTTGCTGGACGACGGCA
>Ga0268386_10003858_pt1 | contig 10988 bp, 5 predicted proteins | sample RVTome_15_FD_200260 | JGI IMG/M metagenome (GOLD analysis project Ga0268386, IMG submission 200260) | Soil microbial communities from uranium-contaminated site in the Upper Colorado River Basin, Wyoming, United States - RVT150D86... ... | reverse complement strand
TGATCCAAATCTTCACGCGTCGCGGGCGCGACGGAGCGGCGCGCTTCACCTACCAGACCGACCTGTCGGACTCGTGGGTACGGCCGTGGGGCTCGGACGAGCGTCCGCGGCTCCACATGGATCCATGGCTCCAGCACGGACTCGGCCAGAAGCACGATCTGTCCGTCGACGGCGGTACCGAGTCGTTCCGCTACTTCGTGTCGGGCAACTTCGAGGGCCGGGACGGCGCGCAGGTCGACGAGTTCGAGAAGCGTTACAGCCTGCGCTCGAACGTGACGGTCAACGCCACACCCGATCTGAGCTTCGACGTCAGCTCGTTGTTCGTGCACCACAACTTCGAGACGCAGCCGGCCGGGAACGCGCTCGCATCGATCTTCTTCAACGTCTATCGGGCGCCGAACAACTTCGTGGGCGGAGCGCTGCCGGGGGATCCGGAGTTCATCACGCAGATCAACACGCTTCGCACGCGCACCGTCGAGACGACGAACCAGCGGCAGAACATCGGCCTGACGGCGAACTGGAGCCCCCTGGAGCCGCTGACCGCGCGGTTCACGGTGGGCTACGACCGGATGTCGCAGGACCAGATGACTGTGTTCCCGTTCGACTTCCCAACGGTTCCGGACGGCAGGATCCTGGTGACCGACTGGCACAACGAGGCCGTCACGGCCGACCTCGCCGCCAACTACCGCATCGATCTGCCGTCAGAGATGCGGCTGACGGTGTCCGGCGGCGGTCAACTGGTACGCCGGGAAGAGCACCAGTTCCAGGGGGTGGGCGACGGACTACCCGGACCCGGCGAGCATACGCTGAGCAGCACGGCTGAGCAGGCCGTCTCGCAGTCCGGCCTTCGCGTGAACACGGGTGGCTTCTTCGGTCAGATGATGCTCGACTACCGCGACCGCTACTTCCTGACGGGCGGCGTGCGCGTCGACGGCAGCAGCGCGTTCGGTGAGGACTTCGGCCTCGAGGTCTACCCGAAGATCAGCGCTTCGTACGTGATCTCGGAGGAGGACTTCTGGCCCGAGTCGATGGGCGACGTGAAGCTGCGCGCCGCCTACGGTTTCGCCGGCCGCGCGCCGGGCGCGTTCGAGGCCGTGCGCACATGGGAGGCCGAGAGCTTCCGCAACCAGACGGCGTTCAGCCCGGGCAACCTCGGCAATCCGCTCCTCGGTCCGGAGCGGACGGGCGAGCTCGAGGTCGGCTTCGACGGCGCGTTCGCCGACAACCGCCTCGCGCTCGACTTCACGTACTACCATCAGACCACCACAGACGCCCTGTTCGGGGTCGGCCAGGCACCGAGCCTCGGCTTCGGCGGCAATCAGCTCGAGAACGTGGGCGAGCTGACGAACAGCGGCGTCGAGATCATGGCGAACGTGACGGTGCTCAACCGCGAGAGCGTCTCCTGGGATCTCGGCGGGACGCTGTCGACGAACCGCAGCGAAATCGTGGACATGGGCGGCATCGTCAACTACACGCTCGTCGAAGGGCAGCCCGCGCCGGTGATCCGAGGCGCCAAGGTGCTCAACGCCGAAGAGATCGCCGATCCGATCATCGAGTTTGACGACTTCTTCGGTCCCACAGAGCCGACGCGCATCATCGGCCTGTTCACCACGCTGCACCTGCCGCGCGGCATCACGGTCAGCGCGCGCGGCGAGTACCAGGGCGGCGCGTGGGTGAACGACTTCGCGTCGAACCTGATGGCGCAGCGGACCGGGCCCGGCGCGCTCGGCTGCGACGAGGTGTATCGCCTGATCCCGCACGATCGCTCCTACAACGGTCCGGGCGAGGATCATCCGAATCTGTCGCAGGTGCGGGCGCTAGATCGGGCGCGCTGCTTCACGAGCAGCATCCAGGCTCTGTGGATGATGCCGAAGGACTTCGCCAAGCTGCGCGAGGTCACCGTGCAGTCGCCGATCCCGTTCACCATCCCCGGCGTGGAGAGCGCGATGGCGACGCTGTCGGCGCGCAACCTCTTCCGCTGGGTCAGCTCCGACTTCGCCTCACACGATCCGGAGGCTCAGGGTGCGACCGGCCAGATCAGCTCGCTGACTGGAGGGTCGATCACCGATCACGTGCCGCCGCCGGCGACCGTGACCCTGTCGCTCCGCTTCGTCTTCTGAGCGAGGAGACAATCATGAACGTTACGAGACGAGCAGTCCGTCTTCTCGCCCTGGCGCTGCTGGTGCCGGCCGGCGGGTGCGACCTCACAGTCGTCAACGCAGGACCCGTTCAGGACGACTTCCTGAACGAGCCGGGCGCGCATGCGGCCGTCGTGGCCGGCATCGAGCTCAACCTGGCGCTCGGCACGAACATGCTGAACTTCTTCGGATCGGAGGCGTCCAAGGAGTACACGCAGGGGGGCAGGATCCACCCGATCAAGCTTCCGCCCCTGCCCCGGCAGCTCGATCACATCGTGACGGAGTTGCCCAACAACGCCTGGAACACGGCACACACCGCACGCTGGGTGGCCGAGGACGGCGTGCGCCGCCTCCGGGAGTCGATGGAAGGTGGCTTCGCCTCCTCGCCGCTGGCGGCCGAGGCCCTGCTCTATGCAGGATACGCCAACCGCGCGCTGGGCGAGAACATGTGCGAGGCGGTCATCGACGGTGGCGCACCGCAGGATCGGAGCATCCACCTGCAGACCGCCGAGCAGTACTTCACCGAAGCGATGGAGGTGGGCTCGGCGGCCGGCCGTGACGATCTCGCGACCGCGGCGCAGGCCGGTCGCGCGTCGGTTCGGCTCTTCCTCGGCGACAACGCCGGAGCGGTCGCAGACGCCGCCGCGGTGCCGGTCGACTTCGTGTACGAGCTGCTGTACGCGACGAGTCCGACCAACCACAACAACTGGATCCACTACATCAGCTCGAACACGCCGTACCGCGCGCACAGCGTGTACGATACGTATTACGAGGACTATTACCTGACGTCCGGCGATCCGCGCGTCGCCTGGGGCACGGATCCCGACCAGCCTACGGCCGAGTTCGAGAACGTGCCGTGGTACTTCCAGCTCAAGTATCCGGTCTTCGACAGCCCGCTGCGACTGTCGAGCGGGCGGGAGATGGTCCTGATCCAGGCGGAGGTGGAGCTGCGGGCCGGCGATGTGCCCGCTGCAATGACCCTGATCAACAGCCTGCGGGCCGGGCTGGTCAGCGACCAGGATGGAACGCCGTTGGCGGATTGGGCGGCCGCCAACGAGACCGAGGCCTGGACGGCGCTCAAGCGCGAGCGCGGCATTGAGCTGTGGCTCGAGGCGCGCAGGCTCGGCGACCTGTGGCGGTGGGTCGACGACGGCACTCCGGGCGATATGGAGGACGTGACGGACCTGATCCGTCTCTGCTTCCCCGTGGCGCCCAGCGAGATCCAAACGAACGAGAACATCGCGCTGGATCACGAGAGCCCGACGAACCCGCTGTATACGGGCAGCTGATCGGGCGCGGGTGAGCGGATCGCTCGCGGGTGAGCGTCTCGGTGGCCCTCCTTCCCGGTGGTTCGGGGGGGAGGGCCCTCGCCTTGTTGCGGGTGAGCCGATCGCTCGGCCGGGCGGGCGTCGCTCCTGGGAGCGAGCCCGTCGTGCCTCAGCGGATGCGGGAGGCCGCGCCGCAGTAGGGGTTGCGGGTCAGGTCTTCGTCCCGCGTGCGGATGTGGATGACCCCGCTCGCTCCCTCGAGCCCGTAGCTCCAGCCGCCGGAGGCCCCGGCGGCGATCTCGATCCGGATGATCTCGTCGACGTCGAGTGACTCGAGGATGCGCGTGTCCGTGACCCGGACATCGTCGATCAGGACCAAAGGAGTCCGCGAGCCCGTGACGGTGGTCACGCCGCGCTCGCGGAGCTGAATGGCCGACCCCGGCCGGGAAGCGTCGGCGGTTACCATGGACGGCGCCAGCCGCCTCAGGATCGACTGTACGCTCTGCTCGCGCATGCGCTGGATCTCGTGGCGTGTCGTCACTTTGACGCCCGTGCCGATGGCCTGGCGGCTCCGGTCCGCCACCACGGCACCCTCGAGCCGCTGGAGTCCGACCGCCAGATCGAGCCGCACGGGATCGGCGTCGGCGAGGTAGAGCCGCGCGGCACCGATCCGGCAGTCACGGGTCACGGCGGCCACGAGGTACTCGCCGGGGGGTAGGTCGAAGCGAAAAGCGAAACGGCCGTCCCCGGTCGTGAAGACCTGGCCGTGCCCCTCGAGGAGCACGAGCGCATCGGTCACCAGGTCCCCGCTCAACGAGTCGAGCACCACACCCTGGACCCGGGGTGGTGGGCGGTCCTGAGCCAGGCCCGGGGATGCAACCCACCAGCAGAGGCCGCCGAGCAACAGCGCGGCACGCATGTCCCTTCTCCTTCTACCCGAGCGCCGCTTCGCGGCCGCAAGTGCGATGCGCTCGAGCAACCGAGCCGACCCTCAAGGTAGATGCAGTGGCACGTTCGCTCAATGCACGGTTGCGTGGGGTGAGGGGCCTCCCCCACAAACCCCCACGGGGGCGCTTCGCGCGGGTCCTAAGGTTCGCCGACCCAGCGACGATACTGGGAGGAGCCGGCTGGCCCGCCGGCTGCGGGCGCGATCCCCCGGGCGGGCCGCTCCTGCTCGGATCGCATCCACCCGTCGCGCGGAGATCTCCGATGAGAGTGCAGCAGGCCGACTGGACGGCGCAGTCCGGATGGACGACCCGCCCCCAGGACTTCGAGATCGTACCCGATCTTGTCCTGGTCTTCTATGATGGCGCGGCCGGTGGTGTCGGCGACGCGATGAAGGACGTGCGTCGCAGCTTCCCCGAGAGCCACATCGTCGGGTGCTCGACCGCGGGCAACATCTCGGGGACCGAGGTGCTGGACGAATCGCTCTCGATCACGGCCGCGAAGTTCGAGGCGACGCCCGTCGAGGTCGCCCACACCTGCGCCCAGAAGGGCAGCCACGCTGCCGGTGCCGAGCTGGCGCGGGCGCTCTCGGAACGTGAGGGTCTCGCGCACGTCTTCGTGCTGTCCGAGGGGATCCACGTCAACGGGAGCGAGCTCGTGGCCGGACTGGTCGAGTCGCTCCCGGCGGGGGTCGCGGTGACCGGCGGGCTGTCGGCCGACGGGGACCGGTTCGTGCATACCTCCGTCCTCCGCGACGGCGCGCCCGCCGAAGACGCCGTATGCGCCGTGGGCTTCTACGGGGATCGGCTGCGCGTGGGCTACGGCTCGCTGGGCGGCTGGGACGCCTTCGGGCCCGAGCGGCTGGTGACCCGCGCCGAGGGCAACGTCCTCTATGAGCTCGACGGGCGCTCGGCGCTCCAGCTCTACAAGGAGTATCTCGGCAAGCACGCCGCGGGCCTGCCCGCGACCGGGCTGCTCTTCCCGCTCAGCGTCCGCACGGCCGATCAGGAGACGGCGGTCGTCCGCACGATCCTCGCCGTCGACGAGGATGCCGAGAGCATGACGTTCGCCGGCGACATTCCCTCGGGCTCGTACGCCCGTCTCATGAAGGCCAACTTCAATAGACTCCTCGACGGCGCCGAGGGGGCCGCGACCACCTGCCGCGATGCGCTCCCGGGCTCCGACCCGACGCTGGCGATCCTGATCAGTTGCGTGGGTCGAAAGCTCGTGCTCAAGCAGCGAGTCGAGGACGAGGTCGAGGCGGTTCGCGAGGTGCTGGGTGACGGCCCCGCGCTCACCGGCTTCTATTCGTACGGCGAGATCTCGCCGTTTACGCCGGGCGCCAAGTGCGAGCTTCACAACCAGACGATGACGATCACGACGATCTCGGAAGTCTGAGGTCGGGTCGTGCACAGCCTCTTGAAGCGCCAGCTCCGGCGCTACGCGGCGGGCCGCTCGATCCCGGAAGAGCTCGAGCCGCTGCTCGAGTCGGTCGACCGGGCGTACGAGGAAGCGGACCAGGATCGGGCGATGCTCGAGCGCTCGCTCGAGATCAGCTCCTCGGAGCTGCTCGCGGCGAACTCGCAGATGCGGGCGGCGCTCGAGGTGCTCCCGGACCGGTTCCTGCTCATCGACACCGACCTCACCATCGTCGAGTGCAAGGGCGGGCGCCCGGAGAGCTTCCTCACGTCGGCCGACCAGCTCGTGGGGCTCCGTCTCCCGGACGTCCCCCACCGGAGCGAGGCCGACGCGCTGTGCCAGGCGGTCGAACGGTCTCGCCGGAGCAGCTCGTCGGAGTCGGCGGAGTACGACGTGCGGGCGGGGAACCGGCGCGAGACCTTCGAGGCGAGGGTCCTCGTGTCGTCGGAATCCCAGATCGTCGCCATCATCCGCAACACCTCGGCCAGCCGTGCCGCGTCCGAGGCGCTGGCCCGCCAGGAGCGCTTTCTGCGCCACATCCTCGACCTGAATCCCGGCTTCATCTACACGAAGGACCGGTCCGGCCGCTTCACCCTCGTGAACCGTGCGGTCGCCGACGCGTTCGGCACCACCGTGCAGGACGTGATCGGGCGAACCGACGAGGAGCTCGGGATGAGCCTGTCGGAAGCAGCCGCGATCCGGGAATCGGAGCAGCGCGCGATCGACGAGCGCACGGAGATCACGATCCCCGAGGAGAAGATCGTGGATCGGGACGGCCAGATCCGCTGGCTCCAGACGGTGAAGGTGCCGTTGGTCGAGGCGGACGGCACGTGCCGCCAAATGCTCGGCGTCTCCACGGACATCACCGAGCGGAAGAAGGCCGAGGCGCGGCTCCGCGACCGCACAGACCAGATCCTCCGCAAGCACACCGTGCTCGAGGAGATGGCGTTGAGCGCCGCGACCGCGCCCCAGGAGACGTTCGCGCGGCTCGCCGAGATCATGGCGCGCGCGCTGGAGAGCGACCGTGTGTGCGTGCTGCTCTTCAACGAGGACGACGACTCGCTCGACGTCGTGGCCACGTGCGACGACGGCGTCGTGGACGCCGCGCCTGCCGTGGTGATCCAAGCCTCGCGGTTTCCGCGCTACCTCGAGGCCCTTCGCACCGCGCGCATCCTTGCGGTTCGTGAGGTCGAGAGGGACGCGAGGCTGGAGGAGGTCTACTCGGAGCACTTCGCGCCCCTCGGCATCCGCTCCGCGCTGGAGGTGCCCATCCGCGTCCACGGCCGGCTGGTGGGCGTGGTCTGCGCCCAACAGCGACGGGAGCATCGCGAGTGGACGCTCGAGGACCAGGATCTCGCCGCGTCCATCGGCGACTTCGCCTCGGTCTCGATCGAGGCGGCGCGGCGCCGCGAGGTGGAGGAGCAGCTCCGGCAGTCGCAGAAGATGGAGGCGATCGGGCTGCTCGCCGGAGGCGTCGCGCACGACTTCAACAACCTCCTCGGCGTGATCGTCGGATACGCCGAGATGGCCTCCGAGGAGATGGCCAACGACCCCAGGGCCCGGGCGGACCTCGAGAAGGTCTCCAACGCGGCGAGGCGCGCCGCGGATCTCACGAGCAAGCTCCTGGCGCTCTCGCGCAGGGAGGCGCTGGAGGCCGCGCCCGTGGACCTCACGGCGAGCGTCCGGGACTTCGTCGGGCTCCTCGGACGGATCGTCGGCGAGGACATCGAGGTCGTCTCCGTGACTCCGGGCGAGCCCGCGACCGTCCTCGGGGACCGGTCCCAGATCGATCAGATCCTCCTCAACCTCGCGACCAACGCGCGTCAGGCGATGCCGCGGGGCGGCCGTCTCGACATCCACCTTCGCACCCTCGAGCTGACCGGCGAGGCGGTGGCGCACCGGGGGTTCCCCGGCGGAGGTGCGTTCCACGAGCTCGTCGTGCGCGACGAGGGCGATGGCATGACGCCCGACGTCGTCGCCCGCCTGTGGGAGCCCTTCTTCACCACCAAGGTCGACGGGACCGGCCTCGGGCTCTCGCTCGTGTACGGCGCCGTCGAAAGTCACGGCGGATTCATCAAGGTGGACTCGGCGCCCGGCGAGGGGAGCGAGTTCCGAGTGTACCTTCCGGTCGCCGACAGCGTGGGGCCGGAGCGGCTGCACGAGCGCGCCGGGACCGCGGTCGCCGGAGTCGAGACGGTAATCCTCGCCGAGGACGAGGGGATGCTGCGGGACCTGCTGCGGGAGGGTCTGGGCAAGTACGGGTACCGCGTAGTCGAGGCCTCCGATGGCGAGGAGGCCCTGACGCGGCTGAAGGAGAATCCGGACACCGGGATCGTCGTCATGGACGTCGTCATGCCCAGGCTCGGCGGCCCCGAGGTCTTCCACCCCCTCCGGGCAGCCCGGCCGGACCTGCCGGTGCTGTTCATGTCGGGCTACGCGCCCGGCAACAGCCGCCTGGGCGAGGTGCTGAAGGAGCCGATGACCGACCTGATCGCCAAGCCGTTCGGCGTCGCCGAGCTCGCGGGACGGATCCGGGCGCTCATCGCCGAATCGGCCGGCACGGAGGAGGCGCTGGCGTCGGTGGGGTTGTCGGAGCGGGGCGAGTAGCACATCTCGACATCACCAAAGACGTACATCATGATGCGAGCATGCGAACGACGCTGAGGCTCGACCGGGACGTGGCGAGCGCCTGGAGTTCGAGATGCGCCTGCTCGTCCACGCCTACAATGCGTACTCCCCGGTTCACGACCAGGCTCGTCGGTCGTGGGAGCGCGCGCTGAGCGACCTGGCGCCCGTGGGCCTGGTGTGGCCCACCGTCGATACGGAGCCCGTGGTTCTACGAGGCGAAGGGGTAGGGCCCTAGCGCGCCAGACCGGCACGCCTGAGCAATGCCTCGAACTGCGGATCGGAGCGGAGCGGATCGAAGATGGGTTCGCCCCCGATCAGCGACAGGTGCCAGTCTCGCGTGTCCGCCGCACGCTCGAGGAGGTCGAGCGCGACATCGTACTCGCCGAGGCCCAGGTGAACCACCGCCTGGTCGAACGCAAGTCCGTCTGCGCCCTCGGCCCGCTCGTCCATCGCGGACAGGACATCCCGCGCCTCGGTGGTCCGGCCGGCCCTTGCGAGCACGTAGCCACGGATCGACACCGCATCGGCAAGCGAACCCAGTTGTCCCAGCGCGTCGAGCGCCTCGACCGCGTCGTCATGCCGGTCCTGCCGGCTGAGCGCCAGCGCGAGCAGGCTATTCGCGTAGGCATACTCCGGCCCCTGGGCAATCAGTCTGCGAAACCGATCGACCGCCTCCCCGTACCGGCGCTGGAAGTACGGGATGACGCCGAGTTCGAAGCCCGCGAAGAAGTCGCGGGGCGCCAGCTCGAGTGCCGTCGCCGCCTCCGCACGAGCTTGGTCGTACAGGCCGAGGTTGCGGAGGTGGGTGGCGTAGGCTCGCCGAGCCCGGGGGTCGCTCGGATCGAGCTCGATCGCCCGGCGGAAATGGTGGGTCGCCAACTCGGAGTCCCAGAAATAGACCGAGAGGGCATGGGCGAGCGAGCCGTGCGCCTCGGCGAGCGCCGGATCACGCGCGAGGGAGCCCTCCGCAAACGCTCGCGAGCGCGGATAGGCTTCCGCAGACGGAATGATGTTCATGCCGGCAAGCTCGTCGTACACGTCGGCAAGGCCTGCCCACGCCCGGGCGAAGCCCGAATCCGCGGCGATCGCCTCCTCGAAGTAGCTCCGCGCCTCTCTCACGGCGTCCGGATCGGCAGTTCCGAGTCGGGCTCGTCCGGCGAGGTACAGGTGAAACGCCTCCGGACTCCTGGTGCCGCTCGTCGCGAGGCGGCGGCGTGCGTCAGCCCGCACACTCACGCCGAGGGCTCGGGCGACGCCTTCGGCAATCTCGGTCTGGAGGTCGAGGATCGCGCCTGACCCACCCTCGAACTCCTGCGACCAGATCGTCACTTCGGTCGCGACATCGACGAGGTGGGCGGTGACCCGGATCCGGTCACCGGTTTCCCGAACGGTCCCCTCGATCAATGTGCCGACATCGAGCTCCGTCCCGATCTCGCGGGCGCCGAGGTCGGTCCCCCGGTACCGGGCGATCGACGACCCGGCGAGCACCCGGAGGTCTCCCAGGCTGGCGAGCCGGCGGCGCAGCTCATCCGCGGTCCCGGCCGCGAGGTGGTCGCCGCTCGCATCCGAAGTCAGATCCACGAACGACAGGACGGCGACGCGTTGAAGCGACACCGGGACGGGAGACGACTCGATGCCCTGGTCCCCCGGAGCCCCCTGATCGGGGTGTAGGGCGACCCGGACCACAAGGAGCGCGGCGGCCGCCCCGATCATCGCCCAGAGGGGTCCGATGCGACGCGAGCGGGCAGCGGCGGCATGACCGCCGGCCGAGGCGCCGATCGCTCGCTCCCGGGTCGGCGGACCCGACGTCACTCCTCCACGTATCCGGATCGTGGAGATGAGCTCCTGCGTCTCGGCAGACGGCTCGATCCCCAGTTCGTGCTCGAGGCGAGTGGCGGCGTCCTCGTAGGCACGAATCGCCGCCGCGCGCCCGCCGACCCGCTCCATCATACGGATCAGACGCCGGATTCCCGCCTCGTCGTGTGGCGTGAGGAGCGTGGCCTGGCGGGCGACCCGGATCGCGTCTTCCGAGGCCCCATCCTCGAGCGCCTTCTCGGCGACCGACCAGGCCGTCGCGGTGGCGAGCGCACGGAGCCGCGCGCGCTCCACGTCCAGCCACCGCTCCCACTCGGGGACGTCACGAAGATGGAAGGCGGCCATCAGCTCGCCGTCGTACAGATCCAACGCATCCCGCACCCGGCCGGCCTCGACGGCCGACTCGAATGCGGCCACGTCGGTGCGGAGCTCCTCGAAGGCCACGCCCAGCTCGTCGTTGCCGCGGCTAACCAGGACCGATTCGCCCAACGACCGGCGAAGGTAGTAGACCGCCTGACTCAGTGCGGCTCGCGCCTGCGCGTCCGACGACTCCGGCCAGAAGAGAGCCAGCAACAGGTCGCGCCTGTGGAACCCGCGCGGCTCGGCAAGTGCGAGGTAGGTGAGGAGGGCCAACCGCTTTGGCTGGGCGAGCACCGAGCCGATCGACGTGCCCTCGCCATCGGCGAGCCGCAACCCGCCCAGCAACCGGAACTCGATCATCCCGTCGTGCCGCCTCGCCCACCCGCGATCCCCATGGGGTGAGCGCTGGATCAGA
>Ga0268386_10003857_pt1 | contig 10988 bp, 7 predicted proteins | sample RVTome_15_FD_200260 | JGI IMG/M metagenome (GOLD analysis project Ga0268386, IMG submission 200260) | Soil microbial communities from uranium-contaminated site in the Upper Colorado River Basin, Wyoming, United States - RVT150D86... ... | reverse complement strand
TCATGGCGTGCCAGCGCGCGGGATGTGACCGCCCACGCGAATACCAGGAGAGCGAGAACGGCGAGTGCGGCTTCACTCATCTTGGTGGACTCCTCCAGCGTGTCGGATCGCCGCGATCAACTCCGGTCTCCCCGACCAGTGTGTGTCCCGTTGGGGCAACGTCACTCCCCGGACGGTTGAACCTGACGAAGACGCCGCAATCCGAGGCCGAGCGCCTCGAAGGTTTCGAGTACGCGTAGCAGGTCTTCCTGAGAACTCAGTTCCCCCTGAAGCACGGTGGTGTCGTCGTGCTTGGTCGCCGTGAGCGTCGACACCACAGATATGCTGTCGTCGCTCAGGACCCCTTCGAGCACGAGTTCATAGTGGGGCATGGTGGACTCCCGTTCGTAGCGACCCAGGCGTATGCCGACCGCTCCGGCCGACCTGTTCAACTGTCACGTTGACACTCGACATCCCGATTCGCCGTCATCCGGTGGGAATGACATTTGCGCGTTCAGCCACCGTCAGGTCGGTTCCGCACCTGGGAATCGACCTCCTGTACCTCGACGCCCCGATGGGCAAGGGCGACGAGCACGCTCATGAGTTCCCGACTGTCGTACACGTCCAAGGTCAGCAGGGAGGTCGACGCCTGGGTTCGAAGTCCGGTGATGTACGGCCACAAATCGAGGGACGGATCGAGGTGTCCTCGCACTCGAACCAGCACCTGCATGGCTGCTCCACTCATCGATCCCTCAACAATCCAGGGTGTCGCGATGGGAGATCTTTAGAGTCACCCTTCTGGGATGAGATTGGTCACCGTTGCTCAGAGCGCTCGCAGGTCCGCTGCTCGTCGGACAGCGGCGCGCCGGTTCGAAACTGCTAGTTTGCGATAGATGTGTGCGATGTGCGTCTTGACGGTATTGACGGAGATGAACTCTGCATCGGCGACCTCAGACAGCGACAAGTCTGTCGCCAGGTATCGGAGGATGTTCTGTTCGCGCCCGGTGAGCCTCTCACCCCACTCGTTGACCGCTGCGGGAGTCGGGGCGTGCAGATGGTTGCGGACCTGGATCAAGAACTCCGGGTACGCCGTCCCGACGCCAGCGTGTTCCTCCAGTAGGCGCGAGATCCGGGCACCGACCATCAGGAAAGGCTCCATGAAGTCGTACTTCTGGGCCTCGGTGAGGGCTCGCTCCAGTGCGGCGTGCGCAGCCTCTTTGGCACCCTGTTCTGAAAGGGCCTCGGCGCGGAGCGCTTCTACCGCGCCTGCGACATGGGGGAACATCCGATCCGGCGGAAAGTCCTCGAGCACTGCCAGCGTGGCGTCAGGGCGCCCTCCCCGAAGCAGCACGTTGGCGCGATAGCAGGTGGCCAGGTAGTACTGCGGTCCCGTCGTCGGCTCGATGACAAGCGCCACGGCCTCGTCAATCCGTCCACGGGCAGCGAGTACGGAGGCTTGGAGCGCAGTGAGGAGCGATGGCCACCACGGCGGCATCCGGCCGTGTCTCGCTAGCTGCTCCGCGCGATGCCCGTCGTTCTCCGCTGCATCGACATCCCCGCCACTGATGCATGCTTGCGCGTGCACGGTGGTCGCGAGGCCGAGCAGGCCCCAGTCGTTCGGTAGCAGATTGGCCATGCAACGCTCGAGCAGCTGCCGCGCTTGACGCGAGTGGCCCCTCCAGAATGCCAGCCAGCCGAGATAGCCGTACGCCGGGGCCACTGACGGTAGTTCGGCCCAGCCTTTGGCCGCCGCCTGGGCCAGCACGGCCTCCGCGAGCTGTCGCGTGTCCTCCAAACGGCCGGTGGCTATGGACGGAATGCAAAGCTCTGCCTCCGCGGCGAGCTGCAGCGCGGTATAGCCGGCCGCTGTGGCGGCTGACCGGGCCTCTTGCAGCAGCCGAACCGCCTCGGCCGGATGCTCGAGGAGTCGAGCTTCCCCGATCCCCAGGCAGAGTTGCACGAGAGCCAGCGTTGCTCGGTCCAGTGTCCAGGAGGCCGACTCCATCTGCGTTAATACCTCGCGCCCGCGGGCGACCGACTCTGCGAGCGCCGCCCGGTCGCGCACCACAAAGAGCTCGATCATGGTAAACCGGGCTTCGAACCGAAGCCTCGCCTCACCCTGGAGCCGAGATGACGCACGACTGGCGTTGTTCAGCTCCACCCTGGCCGTGTGGGTGGCTCCTCGCTCGGCCGCCACGAACGCTCGGGCCAGATGAAGCTCCGCCTTCTCCGTCGCCCCGGCAAGGGTCTCCTCGGCAATGGTTCGTGCAGTGTCCGCACGGCCCGAGAGCACCAGTTCGAGCCACGAGCGCGCCGCGATGTCGCTCGCCAGCGCGACCTCGTGTGCCGCGAGGGCGTGGGTCACCGCCGGCTGTGCATCGATGTTGCGCCACCAGAGAGCAGCGCGATGTTCGAGCGCGGCGCTTCGTCCAGCGCGCTGCTTGCGCCGGGCCCGCATGTGCGCCGCGAACAGCGCGTGCCACCGGAACCAAGGCTCATCTGTTGGCCCGGACTCCCGGCTAAGAAACAGTCCATCCCGGATACATTGCTCAAACATCGCGGCGGAATCGGTCGACTCGCGGATGGCGTCGATGAGGGAGGGACAGACTCGGTCGTCGATCGTCGCCTCAAGCACGAATTCCCGCACGTGCGGCTCCAACGACGTCAGCACCTCGGTGGCGAGGTAGTCCGCGAGTGCGTCGTCTTGGCCGAGTGCCTGTGGCAGGTCTGCGATCGACCCCGCCTTGATCGCCAGGACGGCCATCCTGACCCCGGCCGGCCAGCCGTTGGTCAGTTGGTGGATGCCTTCGATGGCGTCCTGGTCGATCTCCGGGTCCCAGCCTCGTACGGCTTCAGCGGTCTCGGGCAGGGTAAAGGCCAGGTCGCGATGGGTGATCAGCTCGAGCCGGCCCGCCAGTCGCAGCCGCTGAAGCCGTAGCGGAGGCAGGGCCCTTGCAATGATGACTGTCCTAACATGCGCCGGCATCCACAGCATCAGATAGTCGATCATCTCGCGGGCAGTCTGCGATCTGGAGATCTCCTGAAGGTCGTCCAAGACCAGCGTCAGAGGGATGTCGGCCTCGAACAGAGCTTCGTGAAGCGCATCGACGAAGGCCAACCGGTCGGCGAAGATAGGAGGTGCCTCGAACGTGAGCAGCGATCTGCCAAGTCGTCCCGTGGCGGGCGACTGCAGCGCTGCCAGAAGGTCAGCGGCCAGCCGACCGGGGTCGCAGTCGGAACGGTCCAGCGTGAGCCATGCCACCGCATCGCCGGGCCCCGACTGGGCCAGCCACGATGCGACCAGCGCCGATTTCCCATAGCCGGCGGAGCCGATGACCGCCACTGTCGACTTGGCCGCGAACCTGGCGAACAACCGAGGCCGAGCGATGATCTGGGGTGAATCCGAAGGAAGGGCAAACCGAGCACCTTTCGGTGACGCCGTCTCGCTACTCCACCCCCGGCCTGACAGGGCGAGATGAACATCCCTGGACAACGGCCACCCCCTGTCCTGGCCCATGTCTGCATGGACGACGTCCTTCGGGCCACGCATAGCCACTCACGACACTACCCAACACTGTTTTCGCTGGTGGGTCGCAGAGCCGATTGGCTATGCACCCGGGGGACGGTGGTCCCGAGCCGTGCAAATCCGGAATCCCTGCCAAACGGGTGCAAGGTGGAGATGGCAGGAGCCCGACTGCCGTCAGGCCGACGGACCCGGCGGTGCCTGGCCTGCTGGGTACTCCTGCATGGGGACTTCTCCAGCCGCCCACGCCGTCATGACCGGGTCGATGATGCGCCAGGACTCCTCAGCCTCGTCGCCGCGGATGAACAGCATCGGGTCGCTCCTAAGCATGTGGAGGATGAGATTGGCGTACGCGGTGAACCGCGGCGCGGTGGAGTGGGCTTCGAGTTGACGGGTCTCTGCGGTCTGCTCGGGACCGTTGAGAGTGGTGGAAAGGCGCACGTACGGCGCGGTGAGTCCCAGCCGAAGCACGTTCGGCTCGGCGCCGGGCCACTGGTCGAGCAGGTACTGGGGCAGGGGACGGAAGTGGATGGCGATCTCGGCCGTATCCTTCGCCAGCGCCTTGCCCGACCGCAGGGTGAGCGGGACGCCGGTCCAGCGCGGGCTGTTCACGTGAAGCGTCAGTGATGCGTACGTTTCGGTGCTACGGCTCGGGTCGACACCTGGCTCGTTCACGTAGGACGGCACATGCCGGGTGCCGATGGTTCCTTCGGTGTAGCGCGCGCGGATCGTGTCGCTGGGCATCCGTTCCGTCGTCGGCGTGGCGACTGCCCGGAGGGCCTCAACTCGGACGTCGCGGAAGGAATGAGCGTCAATGCGGGCGGGCTGCTCCATGAGGACCAGCGCCATGGCCTCCATCAGGTGGTTCTGCACCATGTCCTTCATCGCCCCGGCAGTGTCGTAGTAGCCAGCGCGGCCTTCGAGGGTCAGGCTTTCCAGCCAGCTGATGTCGACGCTCTCGATGTTGGCGGCGTTCCAGATCGGCTCGAACACCCGGTTGAGGAACCGGAGGGTGACAACGCGGCGCACCAGCTCGTTGGAGAGGAAGTGGTCGATCCGGAAGATCGTCGGCTCGGGTAGCCGCAGGCGGATGATCTCGTTCAGGTTCTGGGCGGAGCCGAGGTCGGTGCCGAAGGGCTTCTCGATCGCCACCGCGTCGGTGGTGCGCAGCTTGGCCACCGCCAGCGTTTGTAGTACTGGCTCGGACAGGAACGGTGGTAGCGCGAGATAGACGAGCGTGTCCGCACGTTCCTCGCCGATGAGCCCACTTGGCTCTTCGGCTCGCGTGACATCGCAAGGTGTGAAACTGAGCATTCGGACGACGGCATCGCGCGTGTTCGCACCCACGGGCGCGTGTTTCTCCAGCTCCGCGGCGATGTGCAGGCGGAAGTCTTCGGTGGACCAGTCGACGTTCGACGAGCCCACTATCGTGAACCCTGCCGGCAGGAGACCAGCCTCGGCAAGCTGGGCTATCGCTGGCATCAGCAGGCGGCTGGTGAGATCCCCGGAAGCTCCGAGGATGATCATTCGCTCGATCATCAGGGCTCGCCTCTCTCGTGTCGTCATTCAGTAGTGAAGGCCGTCGACGCAGGCTGACCGTCGGCGAATCTCGGGGGTGGCCGTCCCGTCACGCCGGGGCGGCACCGGAATATCGCACCGGCCAACGGCTGGCTGGCACGGCTGCGGTCGTCCAGATCAGTCCATGAGGTGGTGATGTAAAGGTCGCCGCCGTCGAGTCCACCGAACGTGACCGAAGTGGGGTTACTCGTGGGAACCGTCAATAATCCATCAAGGGTGCGGTCCGGCCGGTAGCGGTGAACCTCGCCTGCTCGTCCCAGTGCGACCCACAGCATGCCGTCGTCATCGACCGTCATGCCGTCAGGCCAGACCTGCGCATTAGTGAAGTCGAGAAGATGCCGGCGGTCTGAAAGGGTCCCCGCCTCCGCGTCCAGGTCGAAGACGTCGACGATGCACAGAGCGGTGTCGGCCAGGTACAGCCGTCCCTGCTGCTCGTCGAAGGCTGGCCCGTTGGAGATGGTGAGGCCGTCGACCACGCGGGACGCGTTGTCACCCTCGACCCGGTAGAGTGCCGCGTTCCCTGGCCGCTTGTCGTAGGCCATCGTGCCGACCCATACCCTCCCCCGACTGTCGACCTTCGCGTCGTTGGCACGGTTCTCCGGTTTGTCCCTCTCGATCGGGACGCTAAGGCTCGTCCGGCCGGTGCTCATGTCGAGAACCGCCAGCCCCTCCGGCATCGCCACGACGGGTTCTCCAGCCGTGTTCAGGACAACACCTCCCGGCTGAGCGAGCGTGCTCCACGAAGTGTCCTTACTGGACACCGGGTCAAAGCGGTGCACCCGTTGCCCCATGATGTCCACCCACCACAGGCGGGCGGTCTCCGCATCCCACAACGGGCCTTCCGCGTGCTGGGCACGAAGGCTCAAAACGACTTCGACCGGAGTGTCACCCACGTTAGTGATCCGTTCCAAGGCTGGTTGCTAAACGTGCTCGAGGGCACCCGGCATCTGGGCCAGCTCGTCCTCGGCATGGCTGACCATCGGCATGCCACCCTTGCCCACTGTCAGCGGGGTCCGGTGGTAGCCGTGGTAGGTCATCATTCCGCCGGAAAGGAAGGCCACGTCGTCGAACCCGTTCTGCTTCAGAACGCAGTAGGCGATGTAGCTGCGGAACCCCGACCGGCAGTACGTGTACACGGGCTTGTCTCGCGGGATCTCGTCCAGACGCTGCCGCAGCTCGGTGTACGGCATGAGGACCGCCTCAGGGATGTGCCATGCGTCGTACTCCGCCTGCGTGCGCGTATCGAGGATCGTCACCCCGTCGGCGCAGTCCGGGTAGTCCTCCGGGTACCAGAGATCGATCTCGCCGCGCAGCAGATTCGAACCGAGGAAGCCGGCCATATTGACCGGATCCTTCGCCGACCCGTACGGCGGCGCGTACGCGAGTTCCAGATGCTCGAGGTCGAAGATCGTCATCCCGGCTCGCAGCGCCACTGCGAGCACGTCGATGCGCTTGTCGACGCCATCCCAGCCGAGCACCTGCCCACCCAGTAGCTTGCCGTCCTCCGGCGCGAACAGCACCTTCAAGAACAGCGGCGCGGTCCCGGGGTAGTAGGCCGCGTGGCCGTTGTGGTGGTCGTACACCTTGCGGTAGGCGATCCCTGCGGCCCGCAGCTCGGTCTCGGTCATGCCGGTGCCACCCGCGGTCATGTCGAACACCTTGACCACGGCGGTGCCCTGGGTGCCGCGGTAGGCGCTATCGCGGCCGGCTATCGTGTCCGCGGCGATCCGGCCCTGCCGATTTGCCGGGCCGGCCAGCATCGAGAGCACCGCCTCACCGGTCATGAAGTGCGGAGTCTCCACCGCATCGCCGGCGGCCAGGACATCCGCGTCCGAGGTACGCATCTGTGCGTCCACCACAATGCCCCCTCGGGGACCGATCTCGAGTCCCGCGTCCCGGGCAATGGCCACGTTCGGGCGGGCGCCGGCGGCCATCACCACGACGTCGGCCTCGACCGACGTCCCGTCGGAGAGGTCGAGTACGAGCCGGTCATCCGGGGTGCGGCGTACCGCGGTGGCCGACGTGCCCAACCGGAGGTCCGCGTCGTGGGCGCGCACGTGGTAGTCGAGGATGCGCGTCATCTCCGGGTCAAGCCACGGCATGAGTCGCTCGGTCCGCTCCACAACGGTGGTCGTCAATCCACGAGCGCGGAACGCCTCGGTGAGTTCCAGGCCGATGTAGCTGCCGCCGACAACGATGGCACTTTGGGCGCCCTTCTCGAGCTGGGCGATGATGTGGTCCATGTCCGGGATGTTGCGAAGTACATCGACGCGAGGGTCGTCCGCACCCGGGATCGGAGGCCGGATCGGCTCCGCCCCAGGGCACAGCACCAGCTTGTCGTAGGACTCCCGGTAAGTCCGCCCATGCTCCTCGTCGCGCACCTCGACCTCCTTAGTGTCCAGGTCGATGCGCGTCACGTGCTGCCCGGTGCGGACGTCGAGGGCCAGGCTCTTGGCCAGGCTGTCCGGGGTCTGCAACAGCAGGCTGCTGCGGTCCGGGATCTCGCCGCCGATGTGGTACGGCAGGCCGCAGTTGGCGAACGACACGTAGTGGTCCCGCTCCAGAATGACGATCTCGGCCGACTCGTCGAGCCGCCTCAGACGCGCACCGGTGGACGCACCCGCGGCAACTCCTCCGACGATCACAGTTTTCATCGGTCGTCCCCTCTCGTCGCGCGAGCCGATCAGCCCCGCATTTCCTTGGTATTGGGCATCTGCACATCACCCGTTGCGAATGACCCCGCGAACAGCAGCAGGATTGGAGGTCCACGAGCCCGACCTCGGCATCGAGGCCCTCCTCCAGGTCGGCGCCGGCCTGATCGCCGTGGCATCCTCCGCCGGTGTCGTTGGCGTGGCGCACCACCGGCGCGCTGCGACCGGTCCGGTAGCGGCAGGACGGAGCTAGCGTGACAATCGTGGTGTCTATTCCTGCAGAGGAGGTGACAACCACCGCCATGCAAGGAGGTAGTGATCCGGCGAAGGTCGAACGGGAGCCGGTCTGGCTGGATCGCGTGACCGCTCCCGATCTCATGCTGATCTGGCCGGAGGAGCAGGGCTGGCCTCAGGACATCGGGGCCCTCGCCATCCTCGACGGCCGTTCGCTGTTTGACGCCCACCGTGAGTTCCGGATCGAGGCGCTCCGCGAGGCCGTTGGTGGGAGGCTGCACCTCGTGCCACGGTTCCGCCAGGTCCTGTACTGGCCCAAACGCGGCCTGGGGTGGCCGGTGTGGGGCGACGCCCAGTCCTTCGACATCGCCCAGCACGTCCGCGTCCACCCGGTGCCGTCCCCCGGCGACGAGCAGCAACTCATCCTCGCCTGCGAAACGCTCCGGCGTCGCCCGCTCCACCGAGCGCGGCCGCTCTGGGAGATGTGGTTCCTGACCGGCTTGCCGGATGACCGGGTCGGGTTCTTCATCAAGATGCACCATGCCATCGCCGACGGCGTGGCTGGGGTGGCCACCCTGGCCGCGTTCATCGATCCGGTCCCCGACCCCCCGGAGACCACCGCCCTACCGTGGACGCCCGCGCCGCGCCCGTCCACGCGAGAGCTGTTCCGCGACAATCTGCACCGCAGGCTGGGTGAGCTCGACCGAACGCTCTCCGCCCTGGCGAGGCCCATCGCCACTGCCCAGCGCCTCCTGCGCTCGTGGCCGGCGGCGCGCGAGGTCTTCGCGGAGGGACGGGCCCCGCGGACCAGCGTGAACCGCAGGATCGGCTCGGACCGTAGGCTCGCCCTCGTCCGCTGGTCCCTCGACGTGGCAAAGAAGGTGGCCCACGCGCACGGCGCCACGGTCAACGACGTGCTCCTGACGGCCGTCTCCTCAGGCTACGCCGACCTGCTCCGCAGTCGCGGTGAGCCGACTGACGGCGTCGTCATGCGCGCCTTCGTGCCCGTCTCGCTCCACCGGGAGCAACCGGGCGGGGCGCGGGGGAACGTCGACGCCGGGATGCAGGTGCCGCTTCCGATCGGTGAGCGTGACGAGGTTCGGTGCCTCGAGTTGATCGCTGCCGCGACAGCGGAGCGTAAGAAGAAGAGCCGACCCCCCGCCGGCAGCGTGTTCCGCTCGGTGCTTCTCCAACGCGCGTTCCTGCGGCTCATGCCTCGCCAGCGGTTCATGAACGCCTACGTGGCGAACGTCCCCGGCCCACCGATCCCGCTGTACCTCGCTGGTGCGCCGCTCCTTGAGATCTTTCCGATCGTGCCCCTCACTGCGAACATCTCGATCGGGGTCGGCGCCCTCTCCTACGCCGGCCAGTTCAACGTCACCGTGGTCGCCGACCGCGACATCTGTCCGGACCTGGAGGTCTTTGGCGAGGGGGTTAGGCGCTCACTCGATGCGTTCAACCACTCGGTTCCGTGAGTGCTTCTTAGGGACGCAGAATCTGCAGCAGGACAACTTGAGCTCTGCTTCCATGTGCTTGCAGCCGCAACCTGATGTCCGCTCATCAGCCATGGGCGTAAAGGCGCTCAGCGTTCGGCTGGTACCGGTTCGAGCAGCTCCGGGCATGGCGGCGATCTGCCGGCCCCGGAGTCGACCTCGTCCCGCAAGACCTGCCGCGCACTGTCACCGTGCTCATGGGCTGGCGCCAACACGCAACGAACCACTCCTCACCACTCAAACGATCAGAGCAGTGCACTCCTCAATCCGGATCAGCGGGAGCGGACTGGCCATCGCCGCCCCTGGACGGACAGAGTTGCACCTCATCCTTGTTAGGGGGTCGCCACCTTCAGGATGGCGACAGCTCTTTCGTATTGCTCCCTAGCCCCGACGAGGGTGGGCGCAATCGAAACCATGCCGATCTTGCTGTACTCGGTCACCGCACCGAGCAGGTGGAAGACCAGGCCTTGCTGGGTGGCGGCGTGGTAATGGAGGCCGTGATACACCGCGCGGTCGATCAGCTCTTCAGGGGTGAGACCCCGATACTCGGACCTCACCAGATTATCTGTGGCGTAATAGCAGCGAGAGTCCCCGGTGGGAGTGAAGAAGTCCCCGGAACGAGCGTCGTAGCTCCCATCGGTCAGGAACTCCAACATCAGATAGGGAAGGGTGGTTCCCCCCTTGCGCAGATTGATCTCGATCGCGTAGTGACGCCAGCCACCATTGGTGGGCACGGAGATGATGTCGACTCCGAATCTTCCGAGCACTCCCTTGTCCCTGAGTACATGGCCGATCCGTCTCCCCGCCTCGTGCAGATCGGCGCGATATCTCCTTTCGGCCGGGAAGGTGCAGCCCTCGAAGATCTGTCCATTCGGGCCTGACAGGAGCTGGTCATGTGTGGAAATTAGCTGGACATCTCCGAGGGGGTTGATCCTCACCTGAACCGAAGGCGACCGCCTTCTGGGCTCGTCGATGAAGGCCTCGGCGATGCCACCCATTGCCGCCAGCTTTGCTTCATAGGCTGGCCAGGTCTCTCCCGAAGCCTCGAACCTCAGTCCCGTGGTGATCCGCCGCATCGCTTCGAGATGCGGTGACGGCAACTCGGACAAGCCCCGGATGTCGACGATGGCGTTCCCTTCACCCGAGAAACCGTCGTTGAGCTTGAGCACGGCCCAGTGCACACCGGGATCGTGTCGGCTGATGGCAACGAGGGCTTCGGATATGTCCCTGCTGTCGTGCAGATCCTCGAAACCGTAAGGGACTTCGAGACCGACTGAGCGGAGCAGCGCCCGGCTCATCGACTTGTTGCCGAGATGCGATAGCGCAGGATCACAGGCATAGAGGGGGATCCCCAACCGGACGGCGAGGGATCGCTCATAGGCCGTCGCATTGAACACGGTCAAATGAGCCGCTCGGGGATATGTGATCGACCTCCTCACCTCCTCCAGCTTCCAGGGACGGTCCAAGATCTTCTTCGACAGCGGCACCAGGGATGGGTCGTCCATCGATACGAAGTGGAGCCGCTTCGAA
>Ga0268386_10003856_pt1 | contig 10991 bp, 7 predicted proteins | sample RVTome_15_FD_200260 | JGI IMG/M metagenome (GOLD analysis project Ga0268386, IMG submission 200260) | Soil microbial communities from uranium-contaminated site in the Upper Colorado River Basin, Wyoming, United States - RVT150D86... ... | reverse complement strand
TTCGCCATCGTCAACGACCGCGACCGCGAGTACTTCGGTGGACCACAACAGGGCCGCGATCAATTCGGCTACATCGAGCCCGACAGGCTGGCGGTCTTCGGCCGCTCCTACGCCGCCGAGCCAGACGTGCTGGTCGAAGAGCTCAAGGAGGACACGGCCATCGAGGCGGCCGACACGCTGTTGCTGACCGTGCCCAACCAGCTCGGCGTGGACTACAACGCGCACGCCATCGAGTCGATCCTGCGCCATGTGGCGCCGGGACTCGGCTGGCGTTGATCACGTAGTTCGCCGGCGATCCGGCGCATTCGGTCGAGCTTTCGGCGCAGCCGTTTGCTTGGCCGGCCTTGGCCGCGGATCACCTCGATGGCCGGTGCGACCACCATGATCGGCGGCGGCAAGTGAGCCATAGAGCTAACGCGTAGTCGCGCGGGCCTCATCCTTGCGTGCGAGACCCTTGGCCTGGCGAGCGTACGCTGAAGCCCAACTCGCGGGCCGCGGCCGCCTGGCGGTCGTCGTAGGTCACGAAGGCCGCGACTACGCCGCCCAGCTGGAGTGCCGACGCCAGGTGGATCGCATCAAGCGAGCGCAGCTCCGGCGTGCCGGTCGCTGCCGCCAGTTGCGCCAGCTCGGCGTCGATCTCGACGAACGCGAACCTGGACAGGACGGGTTGCGCATCCGCGTCTGGATTGGAGCGGGCAACAGCCTTGCCCACCTCGACGACAGCGACACGGCTGGTGATCAGCGCCTGCTTGGAAACGTCCGCCTGGAGCTCAGCCGTTTCGCTCTCGCTGATCACCAGCTTGGTGATGGCCGATGCGTCCAGGTACAGGGTGCTCAACGCAGGTCGCCATGCCGCTCGGCCAGCAACGCCTCGGTCGCGGTCGTGCCGGTCGTGGCTGGCACGGCAGCGGGCAGCCGCGACGTGTCGTGATTGAGCGGCGGGGTGACCCGCTTCTCGGCGACCAGCTGCTGCATGGTCGGTTGGGCTCCGGAAACCGGCCCGAGCCGGGCCACGGGCCGACCAAACACCGTTACCTCGAAGCGCTCGCCTGCCTCCACGCGGGCAAGGTACTCGCGCAACCTATGGCGCAGTTCACGCATGCCCACCTGAGTCATGTAACACAGTGTAACACAAGCCCGCTCATGCGCTAAGTCCCCGACGTGCTGGTCGCAGAGCTCAAGGAGGACACCGCCATCGAGGCGGCCGACACGCTGCTGCTGACCGTGCCAACCAGCTCGGCGTGGACTACAACGCCCAGGCCATCGAGTCGATCCTGCGCTACGTCGCGCCGGGGCTCGGCTGGCGCTGAGGCCGCAGCACGCGCGTGGCGTGCAGCGTGATCCAGCGGCTCGGTTGGCCGACCTGTTCGCCCATGTCGAAGTCGAGCACGTCCTCGTGGCGAACCTCGAGCCTCCAGCGACCGTCGTCGCCCTGTTTCTGACGCACCAACTCGACTGCCTCGGCCGTCCGCTCATCCGTCACGCCGGCGGAACGCAGGTGGTCGAGCGCGCGCAGGAGGTCGTAGTGCCAGCTATACGGGTAGGCCAGTCGCGTGAAAGCGGGATCGGCGATGTCGCCCGTCGATAAGCGGCGCATCAGCCGCCGCTTGAGCAGGAACTCCTCTCCTCTGCGGCGGGCGTCCAGCAGGGCGTCGGAGCCGCCTGTCGCGTGTTCGTGCTCGAGTAGCCCTTCGAGTACGTTGATCGTGGTGCCGAACGAGCCGCGCACCGAGCCGTTCTCCTGCTCGCAGTTCCAGCCGCCGTCGGCCATCTGCTCGTCCAGCAGCCGCTCGACCAGCCCGCTCACGTCCTGCCCGAAGTAGGCGCCGATCGCCACCACGCGGCCGTTGATGCACGGCTCGACTTCGCCAACGAAGAAGGGGTTGTTGCCCCACCAGTGCCAGGTGACGCCGGCCGCGGTCCGCTCGGCCGCGCTGCGCGCCTGCGGCCCATGCGGATCGATTCCGAGCTCGCGCAACTGGGCCAGTGTCGTCAGCGCGTGCCACTCGCGGCTCGACGTCCACTTCTCGGGGTTGCTCTCATCGCCGCCCCAGTTGCCATCGGCCGACTGGCGGGCCAGCAACTCGGCGCCCCAGCCTTCGGTCGACACCTTCGCCCGCTCGGCGTTGACCACCTCCGCCGGTGCGTCGGCCAGGTCGCGCAGCGATTGCCAGCGGATCGCCGGGTCGCCCTCGAGCAGCCAGTCGAGAGTCATTGGTCAGTCCCTTCAATACGGCACCGCGGCGTGCCCTATCTAGGGTACCCCTGCCTTGCGCGCGCATCCCGCTCGACGGCCGCGCCCAGGTCGCCATCCAGCGCGGTTCCCGACAAGTGAACGCCCGCTACCCTCGTCAACAGGACTAGCATGGCGGCCGCAGCTTCGCGCGACGGCCAGGACTGCCGAGCGAGCTTGTCACAGAGGGAACCGTGACCGACTGCTCCAGGTGCGGCAGAGCCAATAGCCCCGACGCCCGGTTCTGCTCCAACTGCGGGGCCACGCTGGTCACGCGGGTGGCAGTGCAGGAGCGCCGTGTTGTCACCGCCCTGTTCGCCGACCTGGCCAGCTCAACGGCGCTCGGCGAGCAATTAGACCCGGAGGTGATGCGCGGCATCGTCGCCCGCTTCTTCGAGATGGCCAGCGAACAGGTGCGCAGTCGCGGGGGCAGCGTCGAGAAGTTCAGCGGCGACGCGGTGATGGCCCTATTCGGGCTACCCAGTGCCCACGAGGACGACCCCGAGCGAGCGGTTCGGACGGCTGTCGCCATTCGGCAGGGCGTGGCCGCCCTCGCCGCTGACACCGACGAGCGCCACGCCATCAGCGTGGCGCTGCGCATCGGCATCGAGTCGGGCGAGGTCGTGGTGGGCGATCCGTACGGCGGCGCAACGATGGCCACGGGCGACGCGATGAACGTCGCGGCGCGGCTCGAGCAGCTTGCCGCCCCCGGCGAGATCGTCATCGGCCGGCAGGCGTGGGAGCAGGTGCGCGACGTGGTGCAGACCGAGCCGCTGGGCGAGCAGGTGATCCGTGGCCGGCAGGCAACCGCCCCCGGTTGGCGGCTGCTGTCTGTTGCCCAGGACGTTGGCCGCCCGCGCGGCGTGCCCGGCCTGCAGGCGCCGCTGACCGGCCGCGACGAGGAGCTGGCATTGCTGCTCGGCGCCGCTCGACGCGCCGAGCATGAGAGCAAGACTGTGCTGTTCACCATCCTGGGCGTGCCCGGCGTGGGCAAGAGCCGTTTGGTGCGCGAGGCGCTCAGCCGCTTGGAGTCGGAAGGCTGGTCGGTCGTGCGTGGGCGCTGCCTGCCCTACGGCGAGGGCATCACCTACTGGCCGGTGGCAGAGATGCTGCGCGACGTCGCCGCTATCGAGGTCGACACCTCCCCTGCTGAGGCGCGCCGCCGGCTGGTTGAACTCAGCCCCGACGAGGAGGTCAGTCGCCAGCTCGCGCTCGTCCTGGGGCTGACCGACGACGAAGAAGGCGGCCCGGGCGGCACCGACCGCGAGATCGCCTACGCCTTTCGCCGCCTGCTCGAGCACCGCGCCGCCCAGCACGGTCCGCACGTGCTCCTCTTCGAGGACATCCACTGGGCCGCGCCACCGCTGCTCGACCTGATCGAGTACCTCGCCACCTGGGCTCGCGAGGCGCCGTTGCTGGTCATCACGCCGTCGCGGCCGGAGCTGCTCGACACCCGGCCCGGCTGGGGCAGCGGCCGCATGGAGGCCAACCGCATCAATCTCGAGCCGCTCAGCGAGGACGAGTCGCGCCAGCTCCTCGCCGCGCTACTGACCGTCGAAGATCTTCCGGCCGAGCTGCGCCAGCGGGTCCTCGATCGGGCGGAAGGCAATCCGCTGTTCGTCGAGGAAGTCGTGCGCATGCTCATCGAGGAAGGCGTCGTCGAGCATCGCGACGGCCACTGGTACGCCCAGCGCGAGGCGGCCGAAGTGCGCGTACCGGACACGGTCGAGGCGCTCATCCGCGCTCGGCTGGACACGCTGCCGGCGCCCGAGCGGGCGGTGCTGCAAGCGGCCGCGGTTGTGGGGCGAGTCTTCCAGCACTCGGCCGTGACTGCGCTGGCGTCGGACGATGGCGAGCCACGCGCCGGCCGGGTCGAAGAGCACCTCGAGGACGCGATCCTGCGCGACTTGATCACCGAGGAACGTTCGCCCGACGAGCGCACCTTCCGCTTCCGCCACGTGCTCATCCGGGACGTGGCCTACACCACCCTGCCCAAGGCGCGCCGCGCCCAGCTGCATGGGCTGGTGGCGGCGTGGCTGCGCGGCTGGGCGCGCGATCGGATCGACGAGTTCATCGAGATAGAGGCGTATCACCTCGAACAGGCCGTGCTGCTTCGACGTGAGCTCGATGGAAGGGCCGACCCGAACGACATCCAGGCGGCGGCCGACGCCCTGCATGCCAGTGCGCTCAAGGCCCTCTCCCGCGACGATGCGCGCGCCACGCTCAACTTCGCCGAGCGCGGGTTGGCCCTCGAACCGGCGACCGCTGATGGGCGGCTCGAGCTGGCCTCACTCTCCGTCGAGGCGCTGCGCCGGCTTGGTGAGTGGCGGCGATCGGGCGAACTGGCCAAGGATGTCGAGGCGGAGGCTGTCCGTCTGGGCCGGCGAGACATCGAGGGCCGAGCACTCCTCGCTCGTGCCGGCGACATCTGGATCAGCCTGAGCACCGCCGACGCAAAGTCGGCGCTTGAGTATCTCGAGCGGGCGCGTGAGCTGCTGGCGCAGGTCGGCGATGTCGAGTACCTGCTCGTCGCGCTGGAGTTCCTGGGCTACGGCGGCTGGTGGTCGGGCGACCTGGACAGCGCCGAAGCGTTCTGGCTGGAGAAGGTCCGCGTCGCGCGCGAGGCCGGGCTGCCGTCGCGCCAGGCCGAGGCGCTGACACTGCTCGCCGGGCTGTACAGCCAGCGCGGCGAAGTGCAGCGGCGGCGTGAGGTGCTGCAAGAGGCGCAGGCGCTCGCCGCAGCCGGTTCGAGCCGACTCATCAGGGCGCTTGTCGAACGCGCCTGGGCGACCTTCCTGGCCACCTCGATCTCGGAGGAGGACGCGGTTCCGATCCTGCTCCGTGTGGCTCCCGTATTCGAGGAGTTCGGTGAAAAGCAGGAGCTGCACACGGCGTTCCTCTACCTGGGCGACATTCGCCGCCGGCAGGGCCGGCCGGCCGAGGCTCTTGGCTTCTACGAGCAGTCGCTCACGCCGGTACTGGAGCACGTTGGCTATCGGCCGGAGGTTGAGCGACGAATGGCCCAGGCATCGCTTGGCGCGGGCGACGGCGCGGCCGCCCAGAGATGGGCCGAGCAGGCGGTGCAGCACGCCGGTCACGACGACATCGCGACTGTGGCCAGCACGCGCATGACCCTCGGCCTGGTGCGCGAGGCGCAGGGCCGCCTCGCAGAGGCCGACGAGCTGCTGCGCGGTGCCGTGGACCAGCTGCACGGTACTGACTACGCCGGCTGGGAAGAGCACCTCTCGCTGGCCGAGTTCCTGTTGCGCCAGGGTCGTCGAGACGAGGCCGATGGGGGGGTCGAGCGGGCCGTATCAGCGGCCGCCCGCTACGGCGCCGATTCACCCATCGCCCAGTACGTGAGCCGACGCATCGCCGCCGCGAAGGAGGTCGACGGGCCCTGAGCATCAGAGCGTTCTACGACATGTTGGCCCCAGTACAACCGGCGTCTGCGCGCGGTGATCGCGGCGACGACGAGGGACGGACGCTAAGACAGCTGCTCGACAAGCTGCTCAGCCGCAACGGGGCCGCGTCCGATCCGAGCGCGTGATCCAAGACCAGCTAGGCCTCCAGCGCGTAGGCGACAGCTTCATCGAAGTTCATGGCACGGCCCTTTGTTCGCGCGGCCGCGTAAGCCTCCTCTGATAGGAGGCCTCGCGCGTCCTCGAGGGGATTTCCAACCTGGGTCATCTCTTCTGGCAGCTCGCCACCTAGGTCCTCGACGGCTCGCTGGGCAGTTGCGGCGAGCGTGGCCGCGCGCAGAGGGTTGCCGCGCAATAATTCCATGCGTGCCAGAAGCTTCAACCACGGCAGCATGCTCACATAGCCGAGGGCGTAGTAGAGCTCCGTCGTGATTTGGAACTCCTTGATGGCACGCGGGATTTCGCCGATGCGCCTGTAGATGTCCGCGATCTCGCCCTGGGAATTGACCATGTTCCAGGCATTGCCCTGTTCACGCGCGGCTTCGACGGCCTCGATTGTCGAAGCCAGCGCTTGTTCGTACGGCACTCCGAAGCCCATCAGGAAACTGCCGGCCGTCAGCCAGGCATTCACGCGGGCCACGCCGGCTCGGTCACCGTCGCGCCGGTACCGCTCCATTGCCTCATGCGCGCGCGACATGGCGCCCTCGAAGTCGCCGCGGCCCACGTCAGTCCAGAGCATCAACTCGATCGTTTCCGTCACTCGGGCTCCATCACCGAGTTCGCGATAAATGCCGAGCGCCTCGGAGTACAGCGCGTCGGCTCTGCTCATGTCACCCAGCCAGTACACGATCGAGCCTTGGGCGATCAGACCCCTAGCCCTGGTCACCGATTCCACTGATGGGCCAGATTGCTCGATCAGGGCCTCCAGCCATTCGCGGCCTTCGCGCGGGATGCCCCAGTAATGCCAGTAGCGCCAGATCGCTGACGCCGTGCGCAGCCCGATCTCGGTCTCCCCGGTTTCCAATGCCCAGCGCAGGGCGCTGCGCAGGTTCTCAGAGTCTCGTCGGAGTCGATTGTTCCAGGCGCGCATCTCGAAGCTAACAAGCTCGGGTCCAGCGCGTTCGGCGAGTGCCATCACACCTTCGGCATGACGACGGCGGATTGCCAGTTCATCACCTCCGGCGTCGAGCTTTTCGATCGCGAAATCGCGGATCACCTGGAGCATGCCGAACCGGGGCTCTCCCTCGTCCTGCTCGGCCCGCACGAGGCTCTTGTTCGCCAGCGACGAAAGGCCGTCGAGCAAGTCGATTCCCAGCTCGGCAGCCGGTCGGCATACTTCCTCGGCTGCGTTCAGCGTCCAGCCACCAGCGAACACGGCCAAGCGCTCGAAAAGGCGCCGTTCCGCGTCGTTCAGAAGCTCGTAGCTCCACTCGATCGCCCCACGCAGGGTGCGTTGCCTCTGCGGCAAGTCAAGTGCGCCGCCAGAAAGGATGGCCAGCCGCTGATCGAGACGCTCTAGGACCTGCTCTGGTGTCAGCAGCCTCAGCCTCGCCGCGGCCAGCTCGATCGCCAGCGGCAGGCCGTCGAGGCGAGCACAGATGGCAGCGACGGCGGGTGCGTTCTCAGGGGTGAGGCGGAATTCTGGCTTGACGGCCTGTGCGCGCTCGATGAAGAGGGCGACTGCCTCGTACTGCGAAACGGCGCTGAGCGAGGGCAAGTCCCCCGGAGCCGGGAGCGCAAGCGGCGGGACGTCGTACGCCTGTTCGGTCGAGAGGCGCAGAATCTCGCGGCTGGTGACGACAATGCGCAGCCCGGCGGAGGCTGCGAGCATGTCTCCGATCAGCGGCGCGGCACTCGTCACCTGCTCGAAGTTGTCGAGGATCAGCAGCAGCTGTCGTTCGCGAAGGAACTGCAGCACTCCCTCCTCGAGGTCGCGATCGGGCTTCTCTCGTGTCCCCAGGGCGACTGCGATCGCCGAGACAACGGCCGTTCGATCGCGCGCCTCCTCGAGAGGGACGAAGAACACCCCATCCGCGAACTCGGCCAGCGACTGACGCCCGGCCGCGAGGGCAAGCCGCGTCTTACCGGCCCCACCCGGACCGGTGAGCGTCAGGAGCCGGCGCCGGCCCAGAAGCTCCGCCACGCTCTTCAGTTCGTCGTTGCGGCCAATCAGCGGTGTTGCCGAATCCGGCAGGTTGTTCGGCCGCGCGTCCTGAGACTTGATGAGCGGAAATTGGTGCGGCAGGCCATCGACGTCGAGCTGCCAGAGGTGATCGGACGACGGAAGATCCTTCAGCCGATGGGATCCGAGGTCCGTCAACGACAGGCCGCCTCCAAGCTCGGTGCCGACCAGCGCCTGCGTCGCATTGGATAGGATGGTCTGGCCGCCGTGGCCGGCCGCGGCTATACGCGCCGCACGATGGACGTCCAAGCCCACGTAGTTGTCCCCGCCCAGGCGACCCTCGCCGGTATGCATTCCGATCCGAACACTCACCTCCGCCCCCGGCGGCCACTCATGTTGGGCGAGTTCCCGCTGCGCGTCCGCGCCAGCCCCAACGGCGCCGAGCGCGCTCGGGAAGACCGCGAAGAACGAATCGCCTTCGGTGCTTACCACGGTTCCTTCATGGGCGCCGATCGCGGTGCGCACGATCTTGGAGTGAGTATCGAGGATCGGCGGGTAGCGATCGCCGAGCTCGGTCAACAGGCGCGTCGAACCCTCGATGTCCGAGAACAGGAAGGTTACTGTCCCGGTTGGCAACCGTGCTTCGGCGGCAGCCTGCATCGGATCAGTGTCCCACGCCGTCCTCGCATAAGCACCTCACGCGCACCCCCAAACAGTTCGTCAGAGACGCAGTGAATAAGGAACGCCGCACCCAACGCGCGATCGTTCCCGGGGGAAGCCTATGGCTCGATGACCAGCTCGTACCTTCCTGGCCGGCCGCCTTCTGGCCGGCGACCCTCGCCGAGGGCGGAGAGCAGCGGCATGGGCTCGCAACTGAACTCAACGGTCAATGGTTTCCCTTCCAGGAACACCGCCAGCGAGGCGAGCTCGAAGCTGAGCACCTCCCCCACGTGCGGGGCGTCCAGCTCCCTGGAGCGCAGGAAGGAGCCCAGATTCCGCGCCTCATCGACACCGAACGGCTCCGGTCGGGTTGTCGACCAGAAATCCTGGAGGAGCTGCCAGTAGCCCTCATTCCCGAGTTCCAGCATCAGCAGGCGCGATGTGAGCGGCAGGCAGTCGACGACCGTGCCCGCCCGGCTCGCCTCCACCAACCGGCGCAGGACGTCGATCCCCGGATCGGCCGCCAAGCCATCGTCGGCCGCAGCCGTCACGGCGCCGACCACCATTCCCCCCAGCAACTGCTCCCACTCAGCCGGCGACGGCAGGTCGCCGTTAGTTGGTGCCGCCGCAACAGGTGGTCGGTTGGCACGCACCCGGACTTGGCGGAGGGCCCATAGGGACTGCATCGCCAGTAGCTGAGCGACGAGTTGATCCGTGGTGAGGCCCTTGGCGCGGATGTAATCGGGCATGATCTCGAAGTTCAGGGCACCGAGGTTCGGCAGCCGGGGGATCACCTCCGCCGCCAGCTGCATCAGCGGCTCGGGCACGAGATCGGAATGGGCGTCGAGCCAATGAGTGCCGAACTGCTCGCCGCCCGCGAGGTGCATCTCCCAGACGCGCTCGGCGGGTATCTCGGCCATCGCGTCGAGCACTGTCTGGCGCCCGTTGCGCTCGTTCGTCCAGAGATTGTGCAGGTCGACCAGCAGGCCGCAGTCGGCGGCGTCGGCGACCGCGCCGAAGAAGGCCCCATCACTGAGTTCGCGCGGCTGCGGGCGGAGATAGTTCACTCCCGTCTCGAATGCGAACGGGACCGGCAGGTGGGCCTGCAGCCGCCTGATGTTCGACGCCGCCAGCGCGACGCCCTCCGGCGACTGGATCGGCGGCAGCAGGAACCCGGTCGCATACCATCCGGCGTTGGCCCTGTCGACCGTGCGACTGAAGCTGAGGTGCTCGCTCACCCACGGCGACCGGAGGCGCTCGACGACCTCCACGAAGCGCCGCAGGTGCTCGACGTCGAGCGGTGCCGTGCCACCGACCGGAAACCCGACACCGTGCACGAGCTTGGGAAGGTCGATCGCGTCGATCCGGCTCAGCGCCTGGTGATTGACCCGGTATTCCCGCCGGGCGCCGGACGCCGTCGCCCACAGCGTCTCCGGCTCGACTTCGACGACGTCGAGCACACCCGCCCGCAGCCCGGCCCCGACGACCTCGTCGAGGCCTGCTGCGTAGATGATCCCGACGCCGAGACCTGGGATCATCGTGGGCTAGAAGCCGAAGCCGGCCTCGCGCACCGTTCCCTTGGCGTCTACCACGTACTGGCGGACCATGTCGTAACGGACGTCCCAGCCCGAGACGCAGCGTGTGTGCCCGAGCCGTTCAAAGATCTCGAGCTGGACCTTCTGGAACCGGTCGAGGTTGAACGCCACCTCGACCGGCAGCGCCACGCGGACCACGTTGCTTGCCCCGGCGGCGCGCAGCGCCAGCGCCTCTTGGGGCATGGGCTCCATCTTGACCATCACGGCTCTCCTTTCGCGTCGTCTACCTGAAGACTCTCGGGGCGGCAGGCTCGCATCCGGTAAGTCACCGCCCCGTCACCCGCGCATCACGACCGCATCACCGCCGCGTCACGGGCTCGAGAAGTGGTCGGTGACGCCTGAGTGATGGCCGGGTGACGGCCTCGTGACGGGTCCAGTCGCCTACTGATGCCCGGACCGATAGGCTGCGCGGCAGGAGGCACCAACGATGCGCAACATCACCGAGGATCAGGAGGCGCTGCTCACGCGCCTGTACGCCCTGGATCCCGATCTCATCGTCCGCTGGGACGAAGGACGAGGGGTGGCCTCCTCAGTCCGCGGCGAACTGTCACGCGCCACCGAGGGCGAGCCTCAGCAGGCATTACTGGCGTTCCTGGCCGCGTACGGCGAGGTCTTCGGCTGCCCGAATCCCGAAGGGCGCCTGCGCCAGGTCCAGTCAAAGGCTGACGAGCTCGGCTGGACCCATCTCGAGTACCAGGACACGCATCCCCACCCGGCCACGCAGGACGCTCCCAGGCGGCGCCGCCGCGGGCGCGACGAACGGATCGACGTGTACGGATCTCGGATCGCCGCTCACTTCGGACCCGACGGCGGACTGGTCGAGGTTCAGTCGAGCTGCTGGCGGGAGACGCGGCTCGAGGCGGACGAGCTGAAGGTGAGCGAGAGCAGCCTCCCGCAGCTGCTCGCCGACCGCATCGCCAATGCCCCCGGTATTGGCGACCTGCGCGAGCGGGCGGCCA